>Ga0123354_10010598_pt1 | contig 14217 bp, 6 predicted proteins | sample TergutLab28metaG_2_FD_97872 | JGI IMG/M metagenome (GOLD analysis project Ga0123354, IMG submission 97872) | Labiotermes labralis P4 segment gut microbial communities from Petit-Saut dam, French Guiana - Lab288 P4 | ecosystem: Host-associated > Arthropoda: Insects > Digestive system > Gut ... | reverse complement strand
TCCATCCTCAGGAGCTTGCGACTTATTTGTTGAGTTATTTCATGGGTTGTATTGTTCTGGTTCGATGTGTGTTGGTGTTACGTTGTGGTTTGGCTGGGGTGGTGTGGTATCCGGATGCAGGCACTAGTGCTTCAGCCTGCGTCCGGATACCACACCACCCCAGCCAAACCACAACGTAACACCAACACACATCGAACCAGGGCAATACAACCCATGAAATAAGACGCAAGCCCCTGAGGATGGATGTATTAACATCCGAAACATGTTGAGCATTAAATAATGAAATAATAAAGCAAGTGACATCAAGTTGGTCTCTCTTTATTCAACTATCAAGAAGATGCACAGTCCATTAAACGTAAGACTCTTTAAAAATATTTTCACCGCGGAGAAGGCATCATAAACCAGAAGAGAACGGTATGAACAAAATACATTACTGTTCTTTTAGGCTTCGATTCGAGACTAGTTCATGTGACATTTGTGGCGGTTTATGTGACACTGGGGCGGGCTTTTCTCTCAATATTTCAGTATTATTCCACCAGTGCGTAATTTACAGCTTTGCTGAATAAGTCATTTTTGACTGTCTCTTATCAGCTACATTGTTTAAGAAGGCTCAGTAGGTAAAAATCCTCAAAGGCATCTGATAAGAATAAAAAATAAGAATACTTGTGTATAAGGGCAGAACAAACTGTGTGGAGTGTCGGGAACTCTGCGCTAAGCAACGTCGAAAACCAAACAGACTGAATGCATGCTATGCTGGTTGGCACTTTTCTTCAATTCACGAGTGCGCACTTCTGCGCAGTACACTTAAATCGATACATTGATGGCACTGTGAAGTCATCGAAAGCTAGAGGCACTATGCCTGCAGTAACGTCGTCAGTGTGATTAAAAAAGTTCAGATAGCCGAATGTCTCGAGACCTGCTAGTGTCAGACATCACTGCACCTTCGGGTACTTAGCCAGCTCATAAACAGGGTTGATGGCTTGCGTTTTTTCTGCGTTTTTTCCTAATGACACGCTTCTTTTCGATCAAGAGAAAATTGTGTCATGTAATTTGAATATTCATTTTTTAAAGCAAAGCAGTTGGTTAAACTACAGATATTTACACAGAAAACAGATTAATACTAGGAAAACCCTATATGAAATGAAATAATGGAGAGTAATAATTCGCGCGAAGGCGCTGTTTTCCCGAGTATAGCGATCAGGTAGTTATCACCCCGTAAGCGGGAGGTCCCGGTTTCAAGTTGCGATCCGCGAAATGGCCATCGTCGCAGATTTGTTACGGTTTTACTTAATCTTTTCTTGCAGAAACTGGGATAGAAAAAAAATGGCCAGCATCGCTTCCTTCTAAATCCTCTGCTTATTATTCACTCACTAATCCTATCATTCGGTACTAATTTGATATAGTCTCAGAAATTGAAACGTGTTAAATAATCGAAGAATGTAAATGATGAGCGTGACTAATAGCACGCATGGGAATATAAATTTTTAGATCCATTTGAGTTCAAAAGCTAGAAGGAAAGCGGCAACTTTGTGGGATGACAAAGTGGAAATGAATCATAATTGTGTATCAGGTTGTGTATTGAATTCATCTGACTCAGGATAAGGTTCAATGTCGAGCTGTGTTGGGGTTTCCTAAAGGCGGGAAACTTTGGCTGGCTGAATTTGTCAGGAAGGATTCCCAAGTAGTTCGTAAGCTATTGCATTACTGGTGCGATATATGGTTGTGTTGCAACAAACCGCTGCGGTTCTGCGATCATAGTTGATACCAGTAACCTTGGCAATCGGTTCGTCGTTCAGTAGCCCCTTGCAGTCTCTCCGCCGAAGTGGTGGCGTCACATTGATGCTGGCCTGCGACGTCTGACAGACGCCAGGCGCCTGACTGTCCTATAGAACTGCACATGAGTCAACAAACATAGAGAAGGGCGCTTCTTTATTATGATATGATGCGCTTTGACATAACATGTCTGTTATCCAGGCAAGGACGCCTTTTAATTGTGCGGCTAATTGGTACACCCCCTCCCGCCTTTCTGCCAAGCACAGGCGTCATTTAATTCGGTGATTGTGACTTATAAAATTCGTCAGAGAAGAACGTTTTATAGTGTTTTGGTGTCTTGAAAGACACATTCATCAGCTGACATTGGAAAGCTGTCTAACTGTTCATAATTGAGAACTCGACTGGTGGTGGAAGGAGGAGATCGTGGGATTTGTTAAGGCAGTGTCCCGGAATTTTACTGGAAGGGCCGGGTAAACCCATGAAATAGTGTCAAAGTAATGGGTCGTCTGGTCGAGATTGTGTTCTACAGAATACGAGTCACCAGTGAATCTGCACCTTGCAACTTCGGGTTTGAAGTCAGACGGTTATTTATCGTGATAATTAGTAAGGAAGTCGTGACTTGTTGCATGACATCGTCCACTAAGGGTTGGCCTTCCAAACAGTCAATTTTCAACACTGCGTCGAAATCAGGATATCTGAGCATGGAGTTAAACCAGTTAGTTACTACGTTTCTTAATTTTGTGTTTATGAAGTTATATCTGACATCGTGGGATATTAACAGTGGCTTTATTGAGTTAACAGAGAGGGTAGAAAAGACGAATTGAAGGCCAGAGGTGTTGTCCAGATAAGTTTGCGATGTTCAGTATGTCATTCTGCTTTGTATTAACTGTAGTTACAGTTTTATTATTGTAAAAGTAATTGACGGTACATATGCCGTACTGTATAGGACAGGGACCGGTGGCGGGCACTTGTGAATACGGTAATGAACCTTCGGGTTCCTTAAAATGCGGGGAATTTCCTGTTTAGCTGAGTACTGGTTAGCTTGTCAAGAAGGACTGTGCTCCATTGAGTGAGTAAGTAAATAAGTGTGCCATACTGTATAGAATTGCCAAATTACGGTGTTTGGCATAGCTAATTAAAAATGCAGGTGTCTCACTGGTTAAAAGATTCCGTAAGTAGGAACGTTTTTAGGTTGCCGCCCCTTTTATTGTGGCCTTGTTTTCTGGAAGGGCTTGAGCCGGGGTGGCACTGTCATTATAATGACCAAGATACAGGGCTCGAATCCCGGCAGGGGTAAGAGTTTTTTCTTTTTTTTTTTTTTACAGAACATTCCAACTGTGGGTCTCACCCAGTGTCCTTTTCAATGGTCACACTTGAGAGTAATTGCTCTCCGTCTAGTTTCACATTTAAGAAATGGATCTATACCCCAAATTCTCGTATGTTTTAATGGCATGTACAGAGAAAACTTAACGTTTAGTTCTGGAAGGTCTGAGGATGATCACAGAAGTCGATAGGAGGCTCCCAGATTTTAAAGAAAGATATTCTGAATGCGGCCGAAGTTACAAACCCGCGTGTGAAGTTGTGAAGCTTATGTAGGATTTGCTGCTAGTCAGGAGACGTATATGTGCCCTTTATTCGTGTAGTGTGTAACGCGTAAAACTACGAGGTTAGGTGACCTGCTGAACTTCGATAATATAATCAGATGACCGCGTGCTGTGCCATGTCTTGTCGACCCAGTTCGGCTGAACACGCAACTTCCAGATCCACGCCACCTCTTTAGTTATACTGTGATAATGGGCATTGCGCCTCTGTATTAGCCTCCACTGTTCGCAGCCCCTGTGTTTCCGGCGTTTGCTCTAGTCCGATGGTTTTCTGTGTCGTTATGGAGACTTCTAGCCGAAACACAGCGTTCGTCTAGACGTGCGGTTGGTTGCGTGATGTGTCATTCTTTGGGAGCGCTGTGGGAATACAGAAACCAGTGTTCTATTTCGAGACATTGCAGCACCATTCTGCGTGAAATATTCAGGTAATATGACTGTGCTTCCTTTGGACACAAAGAGCGTTTGTAAATATTTCTGAGTATGTGGATTGTAAAGTGAGCTATATAAGTTGACAGTATTTCTACTTCAGCGTTGTTTATGCGTTTCGTTTGATCTCTTGGCAACAAGTTAACAGTGAATAATATAAAAACAATGGAAGAGGTTCTCTCATATTTGTCAGTTATTCCCAAATAGCACATGTCTTCCGAGTTTATCATGCTCAACGGACTTGACGTTTGTTTATTACAAACAAAATCAGAATTAGGGTTAATCACTGCTATAGGTATCACACATTGTAGAGTCATAAATTATATTTGTGACAAAGCCATTTAACGAGATGGATAGTACATCGAATAGAGATGATGATGATGATAATAATAATAATAATTATTATTATATTATGTTCCATGAAATGTACGAAATTTAAAATATATTGAAATAAAATTTATATTTTGTTGAGTTTACTACTTTATTTTACAAAGCTGCTTTTGGGCACATTGATTTGGGGTATTGTATTTTGCCGATACCAATAATGACCATCGTTAAAATAGTCCAACCCTTCACCTTTCAGCGCAGGTCTGCAGAATACTGGGTTGAATACTGAAGGACGGACGCTGTAGACCTTTTACCCACGTATTTGTTCGTTTACATGCCTTACGTAAGCGTGAAATAAGTAGTTGGTGTTTTTGTGCAGTTCTCACAGGTTTACGATAAAATCAAATAATTGGACCCAATTGGTACAAATAAATATAACAGAATGGGTGTTAACCGACTTCTCTCCAGGTTCTGCCCACTTGGTAGCTTTCTGGTTAGTCGTCTAAACTTCAATAATAATAAAAATCCAACTAGATGCAACAGTACGCAGATATTTATTTACTGCAAAGTCACTTTACATGTTTCGGGTGTCACTGCACCCATCATCAGGAGTACTAAAAACTCTAACCGCAGCCTCCTGTACAGGTCATAATAACGGTACAGCTACTTCCCTCCAACGTGGCCAGAACGGGACGGGAGTCCCGATCTGGTTACAGTTTTTAGTACTCCTCATGATGGGTGCAGTGACACCCGAAACATGTAGAGTGACTTTGCAGTAAATAAATATCTGCGTACTGTTGCATCTAGTTGGATTTTTATTAATATTGAATTATGATGCACGGAACCATGAGCTTAAAAAATTCGTCTAAACTTGTTGCGAACTGTGTGTACCGCCTGTTTTAACATTTACTGACAGCTCCACATTTAGCCCATAGGGTGTGTTTCCTGATTCTTACAATAAATAGACGTTCTTTCCGTATAGAGCTGCAAGCGATTGGTCTTCACAGCGGAGATACTGTGCTGTAGACTGGGGCCTGAGTTTTTACGTATTTGTTAGATGAATTTCGTTGCTACTTAGATGATATAGAAATTGAAGTTTGGCTTATTCATTCTTTCGCTTGTCTCATTCCTCTCTGACGAATCCTGTAGAATTTCATTGTTGATTGTTGAAATTGAGTGTTCAACGTGATGAACGTCGTTATGACTATAAATTGTCACGTTGAAGCTGTATTGAAGTTGTAATTTTTCGAACGTTGTGTGGCTCCTTTCTTTTTAAAGTGACCTAGTGTTCTGTCTGCAGCCTATGCACGAAGTAAGTCAGGGTGAACGCATGGTGTCCGTCCGTCTTCAGTCTTTTTTTCTCATCTCCCAAACCGCTTGATTAATTAGTATTAAATATTGCGTTCGAGCTGTAGGCCTGTGCGAACATTCGTTTTGCGAATTTGAAGGGAGCCATCCCGTTGTGTATCGTCAAATATTTACTGTATTAGTATCGTCAATACACAACATATACAAAGACCAGATGTATTAGTACAACTAGGTTATATCTGGCGACATGTTTCGGCCGTTAACCTGCCATCCTCAGGCCAACAAGGAATAGTGTTGTTAAGGTACAGTCAAACTGTTTGCCCAATTGGACAAACAATTTGACTGTACCTTAACAATACTATTCTTTGTTGGCCTGAGGATGGCCGTGTAACGTGTCGCCAGATATAACCCAGTTGAACTAATATATATTTATTGTATTAGTATCGTCAATACATAACATATGCAAAGACCAGATGTATTAGTACAACTGGGTTATATCTGGCGACATGTTTGGACCTTAAACGGCCATCCTCAGGCCAACAAAGAACAGTAATATTAAGGTACATTCAAGTAGTCTGTCCAATTGTACAAACAATACTATTCTTTGTTGGCCTGAGGATGGCCGTTTAACGTGTCGCCAGATATAACCCAGTTGTACTAATATATATTTATTATATTAGTTCCATCAATACACAACATATGCAAATGTATTAGTACAACTGGGTTATATCTGGCGACATGTTTCGACCGTTAAACGGCCATCCTCAGGCCAATAAAGAATACTATTGTTAAGGTACAGTTGTCCATTGGACAAACAATTTGACTGTACCTTAACAATACAATTCTTTATTGACCTGAGGACGGCCGTTTAACGGCCGAAACATGTCGCCAGATATAACCCAGTTGTACTAATACATCTGGTCTTTGCATATGTTGTGTATTGACGGTACAAATACAATAAATAGCTTCTGCCTGTGTCTATGCCTGTCCGTCACTCTGCCCGTCCGGCCATCTGGCCGTCACTTGCTGTATGGGACTGATCTACAGAAAGCTCGTTTGTGCTGATATTTAGCAAGGCATTCAAGCCAAGTATGTTACATCATTACAATCTTGCAGGACTCTCTCACACAGCACGACAAACCACGGGCATTGCCGAATCGTAGCATAGCGAAGTTTCAATATTCCAACGAAGCTGCGTGTGTTACTTCTTCGAGATCATACAATTCATTTCACTTGTTCCCAGCAATTCCGTCGTCAAACAAGTGGGCAATGAATGCGTTCCAACCTTGAAAACATTTCGTCGAGTTGCCAGCACGCTATCGCTACATTTCTGCGACCGCATCTTCATCGTTACGCCACTTGTGGTAGTACTTCACTTTATCGGAGCATCTTGTTGCTGTGTACACAGAACACTCCACTACGTCTGAAGGTGTGCACCAAGCATTGTTTCTCTGCTACGACTGTTTTCTGAACAGCTTCCAGGACGTTACAGCCAACGCAGTAGCACGTAATCTCTCTCATAGTTCTAACTTTATCGGTGGTAAGCGCCCTGTCTTGCTATCAGTACCAATATAACGGAGATAGGGGACCAATCCCTCGTGACGGCCCAAGTAACAGCAATCAGTCTACCGAATAGCTGGTTCAACTGTGAAGAATTCCGATGACGGTGTTAAGGTCAAAGTTGTGACAATTTTTTGGCAGTGTCCATCGTCCCACCTTAAAATCACACAACGTTTCGGGGGCTGGATCTGCCTCCGAGTTCATTTGGAACGAGGGACAGCCTACTCTGGTGGGCCCGTAAGGAACACCTGGTCTCAATCCTTAAACACGGAACAAAGTCTAGACACAATTAATAAAGTCGTAACGTCAGAGTTCAGTTTCATTTACCCCAGTGCCGTGCCAAGGCTCACGCGGTTAGTTGCAGGCCTCTCACCACGGAGGTCCAGGTTCAATCGCAGGCCAGTCGATGTGAGATGGGCAAATTGGCATTGGAGCACGTTTCTCTGAGCACTTCGGTACTTTCCTGTCAATATTATTACATCAATGCTCCATACGCATTCATTAATCTACTGTCGACATGATATAACCTTAGGAAAGGACGGCGTCACTGAACAAAGCACTCAAACATATTTCATTTGCATTATCCCCCGCAAGCGACTCCTCCACTGTATTAAGCGTTTTCAATCCACGTCGCCAAACGCTTCGCTTCAGCCCTGCGACCTAACCACTCTGGGTTCGAACGCCTGACATCCATTTAACCGAAGTTTTTATCTCCCACCAAGCGGCATATCGACATGTGTAGCAGGTCCTTAGTACGACTACGTCAAGGCCATCAGCCTAGGCGGGAAATTCGTTAATGTAAGCACAGCCCCCGGTATGCGTATTTACAAGGGTTCAGAGTCACAGCCCAGCAATGCTTATCGTGCACAGAAATGGCTTCACGAGCCAATGAAGGTCAACTGGCCCTAGTCACGTTTGTCGTTGGTTTTGGTTGACTGGGTGCTCTAAGAACAGGACTGAAACTAGTTCTAACGGGCACACAGAAGTAGTGTACCACCTATCCTCGTTCAACATGAAGACATAGGCAGATGAAGCCTCATAAACATTGTGTTTAATCTAAGGAAATGGGACCTGTCTGGAACTTCGGTCACTATTACAAAGATCTGATGTTCTTATTTCAGCAGGTCAAAGAAATGAAATGTTTGCAGGACTGTCTATAACGTCAACTGATTAGATAGCTCGCATTACAGATAGTGACTGTGGAGTTTGAAGTTGACCTTGGATGCTGTTAGCGCAACGAAACGTCTACAAATGGCCACAACTGGAAAGAAGGTCCAGCAATGATACATACTCATGTTTTTCACAGAATCTATATGTTTACCCCAGACCGTCGTCGCGAGTGTTAAGGTACTGTAATATCTCTGTGCAGGTCAGCAGCACCCTCTTGAGTAAACGAGATTACCTTTAATAGCATGATGATTACTACATTAGGCACAGTCCATTGTTCGCAGCAGTTACCCATTTTACCTACATGTTTCGGGAGAAGACTTCACTCACACCTTCAAGTGACTAGCTGCAGCTACACTGACACAATATTTTCATCTCAAGACTAACAGCCAATTTACAGCGCAATAAGCCGAAATGTTTCACTTCTGAACTTATTCAAATAATCTGTAGGACACTACACTAAATGTCTTGGAACTATTGTAGTTTCAATTTGATCAATATCCGTACAATCTGCCAGTTTTACACGAATTTCAAATCATATTTTTTAACAACGATTGTCTCAAAAGTCTGCAAATAAATGATTCTCTCATTGCGATGTACTACTTTCCTTGCGACAGTTTTGGCGGGACAGTCTGCCTACGGAGATTGAAGCCGGATTACCTGGAATACGATTCACACGTGCTACAAAGGCAAAAACGATCGCTCGTAAGTTCAGTACTCAGAAGTACTATAAAACTACAAAGTCAGTGTCTGAAGGAATAAACCTTCTAAAAAATAGTCAAAACTTCGTAACAAAAAATAAATAAAAATTACTGGTAAGCAGTTTCAATGTGTCAGTAGATTCCACGTAATGACAACAGTGTGTAACGAAAGTATACCAACAAATACGCCGTGGTCTCCCACTCAGCTGATGCTAAAAGATCAGCAACATCGACAAATTACATAAGTTCGTAGTCCGTGTACGCCACGTTAGGAGTATTTAATAAAATCTTACGATGCGTAAAGCCAAAAAATTATCTTGACACATCACCAGTCCCTACTATCATAAACGATACTAAGGACAATACATCCTTTATAAAACTGATATCTCGGACAAACGGCATTCAGAAGTAACGTCCGACCTGATGCCTACAAGCAGGCGGTCGCAATGCTGACTGATTCATCGCAATGTCACGACCAGTAAACAACTCTTGTTACACTGCCTTTACAGAGTGCCTGAATTCTGTTACCTTCTAGTGAGATCGTTGTCTTTCATCCTGCTTTCATTCCTGAAGAGGAAGAAATATAAATCCTTACAAGCTCGTCGGGGACCGCGGTGGCACAGTGGTTAAGGTGTTGTGCTACAAATCGGAAGGTCGCTGGTTCGAGCTCAGCTGGTGTAATTGGAATTTTTCATTGACATAAAATCCTTCCGATCGCACTCAGCCTCTAACAGAAATGAGTACCAGGAGCATTTCCTGGGGGGTAAAGGCGGCCGGTGCGTAAGGCTGACAACCTTACCACCATCCTGTGCCGTTGTCATGAAATCCGGGAACCTTAACTTCCTGGAACCCTCTGAGCCACTCCAGGCCTGTAACGGGACTGCTTTATCTTTACTAGCTCGTCACATTGGGTGTGTGTGTGTGTGTGTGTGTGTGTCCACCGTTTCAACCAGCTGACCGATTTCCACGAAACTTGGAGCGAAAGTTATGCCATTGGACGACATACCAAAATCCCTACAATATGCAATCAATAAATGTGTGGCGGACGCGCATATTTCGGAAGCGAGGTAGTGACACGTCAGGCTCATGAAACGATGCGTGATAACAGATCATCCAAAAATATCCAACTTTTGTTAAAGTACTGTCTTGGTTGAATGTGAAAGGACACGGTGAACGCGCAAAACGTTCCTTAAACTTTCGGTTTAATGGTGATGACTGACGACTCGCTGGAGCTAGCAATGTAGAATTTTATCTTTTGAGACGACATTCCGTTGCTTTCATCAACCAAACAATGAAGACGATTTTAGTCAACACAACTATCTTTTATTCCAAAAACAATATTCGCCTTTATGAAAGGCATTTATTTAAAAAAAATACAACGGAATGTGTTCTCAAAAGATGGTATTCGCAAGTCAAGCATACATCATCTTTAGAATAATAAAAGGAACGTGCTCCAACTCTAACGCAAACATACATTTGAATGAGCAATGTATTTCATTAAGAGAATCTCAACCTCTTGCAGCCCTAACGGCCTATCCAGGCCTCGAACAGGATAGCTTTTTCAATGTATTTCGAAGAACGTTACGCCAAGACACGTTAATGTGTTTTATAAAGGCAAATATTGTTTGTATAATAAAAGGTACTTGTACTGACTAAAACTCTTTTCATACAAAATTTCGACGTAACTTCTGCGTGTTTCTTGGTTTATTTAACGATGTTACCTCAAGCACTTAGGTTACGGAATATATATATATATATATATATATGTGTGTGTGTGTGTGTGTGTGTGTGTGTGGGTGGGTGGGAAGAAGGGAACGTGACCTGGAAAGCATGTGGGAGCAAAAGACCGTAACCTATTTTATATAATCGTAACAGGATTTGGTATAGCTAATCTCCCGGTCAGGATTCGAACTGGGTGACTCTCAAACACGAATTACTAGGTGTGTACAGTGTCAATGCAAAGTTGATTCTTTGAATTAAAAAAAAAAACACATGAGTGTACACTGTACACAATACGTCACACTACAAAGAACAGTTACTGGTGTGGTTTACGTGTGTGTACAACGTAATACAGAGAATTAGCGAGTCGTGGTCATTCACAGGCATGCTAAAACAGCTTCACTATTATGATTGAGTCATGAGTTCCGAATTAGACCAAAAGTCTGCGTGCAAAAGCAAAACATGTACGATCCGAGATAACACCACCGGAACCACTGTTGTTCTGCGGGACTGACTCCGAGTTCGTATGCCAGCTGCACGACCAACCCATATCGCTGATTCCTGTCAGTAATACACCAGCCGGCAGAGACACCTTCAAATGCACCACAACCTGCAGACCTGCACCTTTGCCCTGCTCGTTTCTGTGCCCTAACAAGAAGCCACGTCTCATTTTTACACTCGCTGAACTTGACTGTACTTGGTGTTATTCTTTCTGTATCGTGCGGGTTGCATTCCGACTGCTTGACCATGCCACCTCAGAATAAAGCGATGACTTACCTCCACGAGGGTGTGACGGAGGAGAGGGAGATACGAGCTGGCAGTTGGCTCACATTAGACGACTCAGCGCTGTTGCCTTGCAGTCTGCCCTGTACAGTGGTTAACATTTTTAAGGGGACTGACGTTTGCCAGCTGTGCGTGACTTAAATAACCACAAACTTGAAAAACAGCCTTGATTATAGGTTCCATTTGGATACTATGGGTTACCAGCTGCACATGTTATAAGTAGCATATAATGATTAAAAAAAATGTAAATGATCACTTGATAAGTGTCGAAAAAATCGGCAATGGCCTGTAGCGGTGTATTTTAACAATATACTCCATAATACGAAGGGACTGACGAAACAAGGCTATACATGAAAAAGGACGGTCGGTCTCCGGGCCGACATTCGTGTCCTACGAATATTAAGCAAACGCTTAACCACGACAGTCAGTGTGGTTCCTAGGTCTGACAGAGATCATACAATATTTCTAACAATGTACTAAATACACAGGCCTGTACAATACGAAGGTAAATTGTAATTTCCTCTAGGTAAAAAAATTTGTTACGTTTAATACAAATGAAGAGTTCAAAGACAAACGCCTACGTACGATGTAACACCTGCATTTCTCAATGACATGGGACGCTCTATGACGTATATCTAACGTGTTTACAAAGATGCTAAGCTCTCCCCGATTAAGAACGGGCAGCAGGCTAATCTTGGTCTCAGAATACCAATCACTAGTGTCGATTAACAGGGTATTTTTATTTTACAAATCCGTTACTCAAATCTGGGGTTTAAATATTTATCTACAAGTCTTTGTAGATAAGATTAACAGCAAACTGGCTAACATAAACAGCCAATGGATGCTACAAAATACAAAGATACAATGTGTACGACGTACCACGTCAATACCCACCAAGAATTAGCGTACCTAACTCTGCGAGTATATCAAACGGATTTTTAAGAGAGGACAAATTTTGGATCATCCCCAGTACGTGTATAACGCATGTACCTATATAATCTACAGAAGTATCTCCCTTGCGTCCCTCAGAGGGGAGACCCGACACGTAACATGAGAAGTACCTCAGAAATGAGGAGTGTGGTATATACAGTATAATCCAGATTATAAACCTTTTTTTTAACGCGCAACTGAGTAGGGGAGAGCACGGGCAGTCATCGGTCGCTGGGCAGCAACTGATGTCCGCTCTACGTCGTGCACCAACTCGTTAACGCGGTACCGAATTCTGCAGAACGGGCATTATTATCGGTCGCTATGCAGCACTGCAACTACAAGCGGGTTCCGCGTTCGGCTGAATACCCTTCATAAATACTTAACATATGTATACCGAGACAGAAATGTCCTACATGGACAAGAATGATGATAATGATAAAAACAACAGGCCCGCAACTTTCTCACAAATTAAAAAGCATACTATATACTCCATGTAGCAGAATCCTTCTTCAGGAACTAGTCACGAAGTTGTCCACATTCTATGGAACCCAAAGGTCAATTACCGTTTTCACAAAAGCCGGTCACTTTTCCCTATCCTAAAGACAGAGAATTCAAGTTCACCTCTCCACATCCGAACATTATCCTCCCATCTACGCCTAGGTCTTCCAAGCGGACTCCTTCCCTCGGGTTGTCCTTTCGTTTTTCTCTTCTCTCCCACTTACACCACATGCACGCTACATCCACTCCACCACCCTCTGCTTCATTTGATCACCCTAACAATACTTGGCAGAGAGAAATCATGAAGCCTCCCAATAACTTTCATCCCTCTTAGGCCCAAATATCTTACCCAGTCCCCTGTTCCCGAACACCATCACCTTATGTTATCCCCTTAATTTGACAGGCCGTTTCACACCCAAATAAAACAAAAGGCAAACTTAGTTTTATTTTAAGTTCTGTTTTTAAGCAAAACGGAAAAGAAAACAAAATCCAAATGCTAACTAGGCCGATATTTTTCGTCGTCAGTAGTCCTCAAATAACCATACATGACACAGGTCCACCTAAAATCAAAATGCCGGTACGGTACATCACAGAACTCCCTCTCCCAAAACCAACCGCGCCTTTCAGACAACTGTTCCGAGTTCATGAAGCATATTACCTTCGCGCTGGTTCCTATTTTACACCATACCACATTTTTTATAATAGTGACGATGGTACCACCACTGTGGCGTGCAAAATTACTCGTTACAGAATGTCAACCACTGACGTTCTTCCTACAATACGCTTCTGTTCCACACAGGTGTTATCGAAACAAGCCTCCTAAGGGAGGCATTCATGGCATGTCATTATAACCTCTGTGCAACACACGACACAAAATCGATGACATACATCCACTTCCACACAGGGATACGATCATACTGCTGGAGTAATCCAGGAGTGAAAGCGTCATGGGGCCAATGTAATCGGTTCGAAACTGCATCTTATCAGCTAAAATACTTTCTTCGATTATTCCAGACGTACCATGCAGTTGAAAACAAGCACCCTGTACATATGACCCTGATCCAAGCTATTGCACAGTTCTATCCGGGAGTTTCTAACATACGGAGAATTCAAGACAGGGAGGAATAATAGCCCTTCCGGCACGGTGGCACAGAGCCGTGTTCTGTCCGGCAAACAGCTACTAACCGGGCATGCAAGCCCGATACCCTGCAGCAGGAACCGCGCGTAGGTTGTGCCTTTGTAATGCCTACTGCCTGAATAGTAGATGTTGGCACCCAGTCTCGTATTCAATGGGTACCGGGTGCTCTTTACTGGGATGTAAAGCGGCCGAAGCAAGAAACTGACCGCCCACTTTAGTCCGGAGGCTATGAACGCGTGGAACTATGCTTCCGCTAGCCCCCACCCCCCCCAACCCCACGCCTGTT
>Ga0123354_10010597_pt1 | contig 14218 bp, 4 predicted proteins | sample TergutLab28metaG_2_FD_97872 | JGI IMG/M metagenome (GOLD analysis project Ga0123354, IMG submission 97872) | Labiotermes labralis P4 segment gut microbial communities from Petit-Saut dam, French Guiana - Lab288 P4 | ecosystem: Host-associated > Arthropoda: Insects > Digestive system > Gut ... | reverse complement strand
ATTCCTGCTGCTGCTACTACTACGATTACTGTAATTCCTGCTGCTGCTACTACTACTACTACTACGATTACTGTAATTCCTGCTGCTGCTACTACTATTACTACTACTACTACTACTACGATTACTGTAATTTCTGCTGCTGCTACTACTACTACTACGATTACTGTAATTCCTGCTGCTGCTACTATTACTACTACTACGATTACTGTAATTCCTGCTGCTTCTACTACTACTACTACGATTACTGTAATTCCTGCTACTACTACTACTACTACTACTACTACTACTACTACGATTACTGTAATTCCTGCTGCTGCTACTACTACTACTACGATTACTGTAATTCCTGCTGCTGCTACTACTACTACTACTACTATTATTACTGTAATTCCTGCTGCTGCTACTACTACTACTACTATTACTGTAATTCCTGCTGCTGCTACTACTACTACTACTACTACGGTTATTGTAATTCCTGCTGCTGCTACTACTACTACTACGATTACTGTAATTCCTGCTGCTACTACTACTACTACGATTACTGTAATTCCTGCTGCTGCTACTACTACTACTACTACTACGATTACTGTAATTCTTGCTGCTGCTGCTACTACTACTACTACTATTACTACTACTACGATTACTGTAATTCCTGCTGCTGCTACTACTACTACGATTACTGTAATTCCTGCTGCTATTACTACTACTACGATTACTGTAATTCCTGCTGCTGCTACTACTACTACGATAACTGTAATTCCTGCTGCTGCTACTACTACTACTACGATTACTGTAATTCCTGCTGCTGCTACTACTAAACGATTACTGTAATTCCTGCTGCTACAACTACTAACACGATTGCTGTAATTCCTGCTGTTACTACTACTACTACTACTACTACTACGATTACTGTAATTCCTGCTGCTGCTGCTACTACTACTACTACTACGATTACTGTAATTCCTGCTGCTGCTACTACTACTACTACTACTACGATTACTGTAATTCCTGCTGCTATTACTACTACTACGATTACTGTAATTCCTGCTGCTGCTACTACTACTACTACTACGATTACTGTAATTCCTGCTGCTACTACTACTACTACGATTACTGTAATTCCTGCTGCTGCTACTACTACTACTACTACGATTACTGTAATTCCTGCTGCTGCTACTACTACTACTACTACGATTACTGTAATTCCTGCTGCTGCTACTACTACTACTAATACGATTACTGTAATTCCTGCTGCTACAACTACTAACACGATTACTGTAATTCCTGCTGCTTCTACTACTACTACTAATACGATTACTGTAATTCCTGCTGCTACAACTACTAACACGATTACTGTAATTCCTGCTGCTGCTACTACTACTACTACTACTACTACTACGATTACTGTAATTCCTGCTGCTGCTACTACTACTACTACTACGATTACTGTAATTCCTGCTGCTGCTACTACTACTACTACTACCACCACCAACACTACTACTACGACTACTAGAGATTGGATTTTATTTAAATTATATTTTTGGTAGAAAATTTCAAGGAATATTTGGAGCTACATGGGGTAAATGGGATCCACATTTGTCGTCTTCAGCTTTAGAAATATTACACTGTGCTTGTACTGTTAGTACGAATTTGTCCTCGCGCCGACTTTTTCCTCCCTAACAGGGAGCCCTTAAACGGTGGTCATTTTCGTAGGAAGCTGTGATGCTATGTGTGATGCCTGTGTGGATGCGTGAATGTATACCTTTCTTTCGTGCATCTTAGTTTTAAGGATATATACACTTTTAATCACTAAAATTCAGGCCGGTTTTAAACATTAAAAAAATCGATATTAGAGGAGGGAGATTTAGGTGCGGATTAATTTTTGGACGTATTTCAGGACCTGGAAAAACTCATTAATCACAATTTAGAATTTAGTATTTATTTATAATATTTAGGGCATGTAAACGCTAGCCTGTTTGATAAATAAATGACAATTGAGTGGTTTACCGTATGTTAGCTTAGAATGTACTATGCTTATCAGTGAGATTGATCTTCGTGGAAAATATACGCGCCTGAATTATGAAAATGGGCAAATATTGATTTCGAATGATATAATGTCTGTGTAGAAGTTGAAAATAAATTTTATGGTATCATTACGTCAGTAAGATATGGCTATATACTAAATGTGTTACAATAAAAATGTTCTTGGATGTATATATATACACACACACACACACACGTATATATATAGGGTGACAATCTCTTAACTAGTTATTGATTTTTCACCTATCTGTTATCCAGGTTAGATCTGCACATATTTTATAACAACAACAATAACAACATCGACGACGACGTAGAAGGCGAAATGACTAAATCTAATTACGCAAGTAAACAGATTGTAAAACTCTAATAAAAGTTCTTATTGTGCCCTTCTTGCATAGTTATATTTCATTCATCTCACGTGTCTTGTAATAAAATATACATTGCAGCTGCTTTGAGATTTTTTTTTACATATTCTCTTTATCATCAAATTTTGACGCCTTTGATTCTCAACCAGTCGTTTAAGAGTCTTTTCGAATGCAGTGAATATTTAAAGGAGTACAATTTTCTTAAGTCCACCGTATGTAATGTTTCCTCGTGCTTTAACTGCTGATATAAATTTGAACATGAAGTCTCAAAGAGTTAGGGACTTTTTAACCAAACAGACCTTGGACGGATTTTGACTGCGCCCTTCGTGAAAAATTTGGTAGACTTTCTGCCGTGAAGCTGGAGTTGGCAGGTTCCTTTGAAACAGTTCTAATTTTTGCCAGAGTTAACGACGTCATATCACACAATAGCGTAATCTAGGCATCATATCAGATAACAACTTAATCTTGGCACCATATCAAACAGTAGCTTAATCTTCATTAATTACGCAGGACCAGCCGTTAATTATGTTTATGTATTCCGGAATTCTTTACGAAATAAAAATGAAGGCCTCCTGTGGAGACCACAATAAAGATAAAGCCTTCTCCGGTAACCACCTCATTCCGACCGTCCGTTGGCGACCAAGAATTGATGGCTAAACTGTGTGTCAGATAATCATACAGCTGGTGTACATTTGATGTGTACTGGATCGTGCATCATCTTGGTAACTGAAGAATAAAATCCAACTAGATGCCACTTATTAGTTTATTATGCTTATGTTATGCTCAACATGTTTCGGGCACCATTATGCCCATCATCAAGGATCTCCCTACGATAGAGTTGGTTACCACATAGGCCGTCTGGTTCTCGAACTCCTGCTGATTGGAGGTTAAGTGCAGGAAGGATGGATGAGTGTCCGGACCGAAGGCTGTAACACGACTCGTAACTCGTACATTTCTTTGTAACAGATGTTGAAGAAGAGTCACTTTCCTTTAAACCAGCTCAATTATAAGTCCTACTTTGTTCAAGAGTGAACATAAACCAATGTCCGTGCTTCCCGTATTTCTTGAAAATTGGTATAGGATATCTCCGAATGATGGTCTTCACGAATTGCATCACGACAAGCTATGCGATGAAGATCATAATCTGCTCGAGGAAAGAAACTAAATTTTTCCACCAGATTTCTAGAGTTTTTTGCTCGGTTTGGAACGGTTTCACGCGAAATCCTGTTGGCCGCTTGTGCTTTTCGCGAAATCATGAAACCCGCGCTAATAGGCCGTGTTTTCTCGTGGACTTTAATTCAGTTTCATTTAATTATGTACTGTGAAACCGTATTTTATTATTAAAGTAAAGAACATTTAGGCAAATTCGATGTAGAACGTCACGGAGTGTGCCGTTTGCAGCCTTGCTTCACCATTTAGTGCGTCGACTTTAAATAAAGTGAACATTATTGTTGTACGTACAATGTGCTCGTGTAATTTAAACCTTTAATACAGTATTTAGATTCAGTCTACTTTAATATGGCCCCAATATGGCACCTAGTCGTAAAGAACCCCATATCTGGAGAATGTTTCAGCTGCATAAGTTGTTTGCTTAAACTACTTGTACAGGTGCACATAACGGTAGTTACTGACACAGAGCGGGCTACAGAATTAACAGTCTCTAGTCCTTGTACTGTACAAAATACGGATATACACAAACACATATTAAGGTTAAACGTAGCCGGCTTATTTTCACGATATAAGGACATTTTAACATTGGCCCTTAATGCCGTACAATTGCAACATTTTATTTAGTACAGGCTTAGCTTCTTTTTAAGCAAAGTTGGGATCAAGTGGCAGATTTAAAACAGTAATTTGTGTGTGGCACATGTACTGTCTTTCGCTTGTGATTTCAAGAACATGACGGAGAAATACATTCGCTACGGATGTAAAGGGACAGATGATAACTGAAGAATAAATACCAACTAAATGCCACTTATTATCTTATTGTGCTTCTTATAGGCTCAACATGTTTCCGGCATTGCTATGCTCATCATCAGGAGCTCGCGACTATGATGTTGATTACCACATTTTTCGATTCGTTCTGTAAAGACGAAAGGTGTAGCGTTAATGTAAATTTATGGTTCTTAGTGGTGTGTGTTCGGTGTGAAGTTCTTTGTCGCTTTGTTGTAGCTGGTAACGTGTTTCTATCAATATTAATAGTTGTGATCTTTTTTGCGTGGTGATCGTAGTGTTCTCTTGTGTGTAGTGTGATTCATTAGTGGACTGGTGATTCGATGTGTTGTTAGTGTTCATTAGTATTGTGAATGTGAAATGGTACATACCTTGGTTTGCTGTATGTTGGAGGTTAGGTGCGGTTAGGCTGGAGTAGTGTCCGGGCTGCAGGCTAAAGCACAACTGATGATAGTCTTAGGACATTAACGAAGCACAAACTCTTATGTAATTACTTAAACAGTGTTAGTGCATTAACGTGTCCAGTGACAATTTGTCAAATACGTTACGTACTACGTAGTTTGCCACGAATATTTAAAGGACAGTACACACTGACGATGTGCAAAGGAAATAGCCTTACGAGATGTAGTAATGGTAATGACCTTTACCGGTAATAAGCGGCACAATGGATTTTATGTAAGGGGAAGGTGGGGGTTGAAAATTGATTGTTTTATCGGGTCCAACTGTGTCCGTATTTTCAACCTTACGCCTGGGACCGAGTGTTTTCCATAAACGCGATTTTTTGTGTGATTTTGTGCTGAACACGAGGTGATGGGCAAATAAGGCAAATGATTCAAAACGTGATGCACCCTATCCAAGATTTTATGTAACTGTAAGAAGGTATTTGTTGCTTGGCAGAAGTCCTCTTATCTACTTTCTGAAGGCTATCGTACATAAATGTTAGTTCCACAAACGTGACCTGTGTGCAGTTATAGCCCTGCAACGGAGGAAATCAGAAGGAAACAAATGAATGTCACACTTCCGGTCGTTCAGGTGACTTACTCGCCGAGCTGCTACTTTTGCTGGTAAAGCGAAGCCTTAACAAATTGGAAAAGCGCTCCGTTCTTCTTCTTCTTCGAAATTAACTTATGAAGTCAAGACACGACAAAAATTAAAACGACCGACGCAAGACCGGCAAAAAAAAAAAAACGAGAGAAGAAATTTGGTCCAGCCTTAAAAACGAATTTTCGTTGAGCGTCACCTATTAAAGTTTGTTGAACTTATGTTTTATAGCAGTAAGGCTTCTTATGTGTCGTTTAAAGCAGAAACACTCTTCAGAACACAACAGAAGCAATATTGCTTATGGTAATTTTTTTACGTTTTTTGTTTATTTGACGACACTCAGCCACTGGGTTCATATGGTGCAATATGACGCAACGATACAGCGAAAGGAAAGCCTAACTTAATAAAATACGATATATATTGGCCACTATGAGGCACTATTGAAATATTTCCTTGCAAGAATGAGGAAAGGATGGCAGTCTTGTACCTTGACATCAAATACTAAAAAGAAAGTCGAATTGGGGACTTCCAGAATAATAGCCACACTAATTACCGCTGTGTTACCCGTTTGGTCCTGTCTATTAGAATATTTTTATAATATAAATTATGATGTAAAATACGCATGAAGTTATGTAAAGAGTGCTTTTTCATTTCATTTGACTTATGTTCTGTCTCCCCGTAGGCATATTTTCTCTTCTTCCAGCCTTCCGCAATTTTTTGTTTTGTGTCTCTGTTGATCACTTTTCTTTATTCTTTCTACCTCCCCCTTTCTTATTTTTAAAAAGTAACGTATTTAACGTATTTACAACTGCACTAAACCGAACGTGCCGACTGCTTCATGGAGTAACTGAAGTTCCAAGAGCACCTGTGCAATTGTCTGCTAAATGACGATAATCCCTCTTGTTATTTTCGGTACTAGAAGAAAAACCTCCATTACATACAAAAGTATTGTTTTCTGTTATACGTATAATTTGGGCATCCAGTTTGTATTATAAAAGTGTGTGAAGCAGGCGAATACGGATCCTGTATTACTGCAGGTTTCTGATGTACTGTACTAGACGCTTAACCCTGCACTTTGCTTGAACGCGAGGAATCTTTGTCTGCAACATTTGTATGTCGCTGCCTTTATTCCTCCTCGCAATCACTTTACCCGCCACCTGAACCTAATTCAGGCATCTTAAAGATGGAGGCAACAAGTCTCCCCAAAACATCGAAACAAACTTGTAAACTATTACCTTAGACGGTGTGATAACCCAGGAAACCATTGTTGAAATTATTGTAAACAGGTAAAGGTAAAGCAATCCCATTACAGGCCTGGAAAGGACCTGAGAGTTCCAGGAGGTTAAGGCTCCCAGATTTGAAGACACTCGGCACATACAGGTGGTAAGGTTGTTAGCCCTACGCACCGGCCAAATTTACTCCCCAGGAAATATTCCTGGTACTCATTTGTGTTAGAGCTGAGTCAACCCCAACGCCATAATGCAGCCGGAAGGATTATGTCAATGAAAAATTCCAATGATACCATCGGGAATCGAACCCACGCCCTTACAGCTTGTAGCGCAGTGCCTGAACCAACTGCGCCACCGCGTGCCTTCATTGTACAAAGGTAAAGTTGTTAAATGCGGGCAGACAGACGGACGATGTTCTCGTTTCGGGCTGCCAATACGTCCATTTGCCGTCCTGTGCGCTGAATGTAGTCGCGTGACTGAATGTGATAAAGTTACATTCTCATGTCATATCGCCTGACACAAAGTTGTGATTCCAGCGGTATCATTTTACACCCCTTTTTCATGTATCCTCTTTCGTGTTAAAAATAATATGCAGCTATTATTATGCCAGGACAACTCGCCTGCAGTCCGTGTCACATGCTGTACCGAGTAATGTTGCACTACTTATTCCTTCCGGCCGCACTATGACCCTGGATTTAACTCAGCCTGTGACAGAAATAAGAACCAGGGGTATTTAATGTGGGGTAAAGGCGGTCGGTGCGTAGGGCTAACAACCTTGCCACCTTCGTGTACAGATTGTCTATAAATTCTGGGAGCCTCAACCTCCTGGAATCCTGCGGGCTTGTCCAGGTGTGTGCAGGGATAGCGTCACCCGTTCCAGAAAGTATCATATTCTGTATGGAAGTACTATCCTACTGCACATGTCGTATGTTGTACCTGAATACTAATCAACTGCACAACATACTTATAATATGCTGTATTACTCAAGCACGAAATGCCTAACTATGTATTGGAACTTTCACCGCTGAAAGCAGTTGGTCTGTAGTACGGCGCAGCCTACACTAGGCGAAGGCTAGCCTAAGTGTCGTAGCTTTGTAAATGTAGTTCTGTAGGCTGCATTATTGGACCCCACATAGATATAGTACAACATATTACCTAAATGCTAAACTTAAATTTTTACACGCTAATTTAGAATGTACTTTCTTTTCGGTGGGTCGGCTAATGCGGCTGTTGGTTGAACGGTAGTCCGATGACCTAAGCTTCGCAATAGGTAAGCCTATGTGTATATTTGTGTTTAAGTACCCATAAGTGTAGTTGTAAGTATAACTATATAAGTTGTGATGACTTTGTCAAATTGCTGCTGTGTAGTGTATACTCGTTTAAACAACACAGTGGAGAGGATCGACCTAAGATTCAATGTGACTTGTGCACAGTATTTTGGTTAACATAGTCATGTAGTCATACATTGTAATTTCTCTTGGTTGAAAACCATGATGGAACTACAAATCACATGCATTCCATACTTTACTGAAAATATTAAAAACTTGTATTAAACCTCTTACTGTTTAGGTAATTGTCTTCCGGGTTATAACGCCGTGTAATGTTGTGTATATGTGGAGCATTCGGTGGACCTGCTGTCTCTATTATCTGAACTGATGCAGCCGCTGAAGGTTTAACTCGAATGTCGGTTCGTCTGCACCAGTTTATACCGCCTTTTATTCCAGGTTAAAAACCTCGAGTTTCAAACCACACTGACTGTCTTCGCGGGTTTATGTTTCAGTTTTCTTGGTCCTCAAAGCGGTTGTCAGGAATCACTGGTCATTGCTGCTATCCTTCCTGCCTGCTCTACGATAAACAACGTTATGTGTCGATAACCTGCATGCGTTAAATGCTTATCTGACACTTATAAAATAATCAATAATTATACAGGTTCAGAATGAAAGAACTGACGATGTTTGAAATGTGAGGGGAATGAAGAATGATACAGAAGATGGCGCACTTAAACACAGCATTGGTGGAACTAGGCCGAAATTTCGCATTACTTTAGTGGTGTATTGCATTTTGTCATATAAGTAATTTAGAACTCGATTCGGCTGAGTGGGACTTCAGAACACTTTCCATTTCGAATTGAAATATCTCTGGAATGCTCCAAAAAGTGAATTGGTAAGTTGCGTCCTTTATTGTTGGCGTATATCAGATTATGTTTTTCTTAGATATGGGTCGTTGTCTGTCGTCTGCTTGGTAACTGCAAGAGGCAAACGGAATCATGTTCCATGTTACAACTTTAGATTATAAAATACTGGAAATCGGTTTTAAATAAAATATTCCTTTACCAAAGATCGTTGCTGACCTCGAATTTACCCGGACATCATTCGATAGGATTTATCAAACCACAAAATTTTGGCATAATTTTGGTATAAAAAATAAATTGTTTCTTAAGACGTAATCCACAACTGGCATGTAAATATACTGACATGATTATGAGGGAGGGTTGTGGGTTTTAATGCTATAAGGGAGGGCTGTGTATTTTGTCAAAGCTTTGCAGTATATATAAACACCACTCCACTCTGGTAAAAAAATACCCTCAATCTAGTCGGTATTTTATTTGACCACTGGTCATTAAATCAAAATCTCTTTTCTCCAAACTACAGAACCCTGAAAGAGGCTTTTCACTGCCGTAGTCATTGCATGAAAACACGACTTTATTTTCCCCCCTTTTCACCAAAGAGAAATCCACTTAAGAAATCAAAGACGGGGTTCAAGTTAGGATAGGGGACGGGGGTTGTATGGAGTTTCTTAACAGATCAGATGCGATGCCGTCTGTCGTACTCTCATACCCTTTTACATCCTTTCCCGATCTTTAACCTTCCTTTCTCTTTTGCTTCTATTTTTATTTCCCTTTTCCCGATTACTTAACTTTCTACTTAGGTGAGGCTTTCGCTTCTTTCATGAAGGAGCTGCCCATTATTTCGGGCCCTCAGTCGCCTCCTACTGCCCAGATTGCTGGTGTGTCATGGTCGGACTTAACAGCTTTCGTCTACTGGATTGGGCTGATATAATGAAAGAAAATTATCTTTAGCTACTTCTGACTGCATGTTTCCTACAAAAATGTTATTCCTTACACGTACTTGAACTGTACACTATACAGGCAGCAATGTCACAAGATTCGTCAGTGCATAAAGCTTGAAACCTTTATTATACTACGAGGCTATGTCTGTTACAGCATCTTCTTTTCTGATTTAATCTTTGAGATGTTGAGTAAAAAAAATTTTCCTATCATGCCTTAACTCGTAAAACTATTTTCTTTCTGTGGCTCAACAGCCCAGATTTGGCCTAGGCCGCTTCGTTGTTGTGGTTTTTAGACCGCACAATTAGGTGCGCACACGCGTGCTCCCGCGCGGTAGGAATCCTCTGAACGAGCGATCAGCCCGTCGCAGAGGCCGCTACCAACGCAACAAAACAAACGCCAGAGAAGAAAGTTCCTGCCCTCAGCGGGATTTTAAATCGCAATCCCAACAATCAAGCGGCTCTAGGCATATGGCCTTAAGCCGCACGGTCACCTGGTTGGGCAATATTTAATTAGCTGTGATATTTCTGCAAGAGGAACTAAATCTTTCTTTTCGAATGTTCAGATAGAATCTGATGTTTATTGGACCGTGCATCATTGTGATAACTGAAGAATAAAAAAGCCAGCTAGATGCCACTTATTTTGTTGTACTTCTTATAGGCTCAACATGTTTCGGGCATTACTATGCCCATCATCAGGAGCTCGCGACTATGATGTTGATTACCATATTGGTCGTTTCGTTATTAGTTTGCTGATGATGGGCATAGTAATGCCCGAAACATGTTGAGCCTATAAGAAGTACAACAAAATCATAAGTGGCATCTAGTTGGCTTTTTTATTCAGATAGAAGCAGCTTTCAGATTAAGGAAAACATAAAAGTATTGAGACTAATGACTTTTTATGTTCTTCTGCTGAAACAAAAAACATGCTACGGTAATATTTTATATATTGTTTCGAAAGTTTCTGTTGCTGTTTTCAGTTTCTTCGTAGTTTCAATTTGATCACAGTTGGCAGAGGACTGTCGAAAGTGCCTTTAGTAATTTGTGGAAGAAATTTTTTCTGAAATATCGTAATTTCCCAGCGTGCTAATTTAAGACAAAATATTTAATTTTTTAAGACTAAAAGAACTTCTTCTCTCCGAAATATCTTCGCTTTTTTTTGGAAGGTTCCCAGGTTTCTCCGACTTGCTCTTCTCATAGAAGTAGCTTGAAGATAGGGCATTGCGAATTGATGATCAGTGGTAGCAGCGTTCAAGAGGGCAGTATCTATTGGGCTACAGATTTTAGGGTGGACCATAATCTAAATTTTCACCGTCATGAGACTTCTACTCTTAGTAAGGAGGTTAAGCAACGAGGCATAAAATTTTGTGTCCTTCTATCAAAACATATTTTGCTACCGTTTTTAACCGAGGTAATAATTTTCCCTGTTTTCCGATTTGCCTTTCTGCTTGCCTTTGGCTCATTCTGTTGTCTTTACCGAGATTTAACGGACCATAATGACAATTGTATTGTTATCTATAGCGCATTCCGTCCCATCAAGCACGCACTCATGCATTGATTTCATATTTATCTGGCTACTAATGAATTGTTGCTGAGAAGTGAAGAGAGAAGCAATTATTTTGTAATTAAGTGCCCATCTTTTCGTACCCTTACATTAATATGCCCACATTATCATATGCTCTGTCACCTACACATTTCCAAAAATGCCTCTAAGTAACGTAAAAATCGTCAGTAAGGCAGTCAATTTACGCTTCAAGGAATTTTCGTCACATTTCGTAGGTCTGTCAGTCCAAGTATGGATTTTGAAAGAATACTTCAGATTCCTAAGAAATATATGGGGCAAGATGTCTTACCGGGGTGTCACGGTTATCAAAATGATAACTACAGAAGTTTGGGCTCAAAATTTCTGTCCCTTTTCGGAATTTTGTTATTACCTAAAGGCAGCTGAAATTGTTTGACATTGTTCTGAACTCATCTAAACAACATCTGAAGATAGAGTTTCCACCTCAAAGGAAATAACACAAGATCAACTGGTTAGGCATAATTCCGCGGTAGGTTAGCAAGTCGTGCGAAAAACACCAACAAACGCACTGAATATTAAATATTGAATATTTTCATATATGGTCCATCAAAACTCTAACATGTTTCGATCTTTCTTTGATCATCTTCTGGGAGTTCTTTACTCAGGTGAACGTACATAAAACAGAAAACATTTTGTCCATAAAATACGTAGATGTTATAAAATTCTTTGATGTGTATGTACAGCTGCTTCATAAAATGTTTTTGCAATTCTTCTTGAAGATAACATGAAATAATAATAGTGAATATTGTTACAAATATTATCAAAGTTTTATTTTTTCACCAATTATACACTAATGAGTTGTCTTAAAAACAATATGTTACAGTATATATTACAATGTTACGGTTACACCATCATCAGGGCGCATTGATGCGCTCCCTGATGATGGTGTAATCGTAACGCCGAAACATGTGGGAACTGTTTTAATGTAAATTTTAATATAAATTTCAATATTGTTTTTAAGACAACTCATTAGTGAATCAGTTGATGAATAAATAAAACTTTGTTAATATAAAGATGCACGGTACGAATGTGAAAAAAAATACTAGTATTTGATTTCTGCGTAAAAGATTAATGATAATAATAGTAAATATAATTAGCTGTGTTTTATTATTTGCGTATAGGTTATTCTGTAGTTGTTTTTACGTACCACAACAGGAACACTGCATGTTTTATGTGGTAGCTGACATGATACTGAAGCAGGACATGAATAGCATTAACACGTACGGAAAATGTTTCTTTTCTTCAAAGCAGTCAATACATGTTTACTGCTGTGAGTTCAGCAGTTGAGATATGACATGTACGTATTTGCTCGGTGTAGTAACGGTGTTCTCACAAGAATGCTATGTACGAACAAAGTTCCAGATGTCTCTGTGTTTAGTATTTGTGATCCCGTGTATGGTTGTTGGTTTTATCATCAAACATATTTTTGTTCGTCAGGCTCCCCATATTCTTCGAATTACCGGTTTGGGTACATACTGAGTTATGAAATACCGTAATAACCGCAAGATAGGTTATTTTAAAACGTAACTGCATACGGCCACAAATGTCAACAAACATCTATATATATTCAAATAAGCATAAAATAATAGCAGTATATATATTATAATACCGATGAAATAATATATGCCTGTTTGTAGTGGTTGGGACGTCCATCTGAGAGATAAAATTGAATGCTGAGGGCAGGCGGGTTCTACATAAGGCTTATGGAACTTTCAGAACAGGAGCAAGATTTATGTGGTCGATTTTTGTGAGCATAATATCTTGATATATCTTTTTACCGTGTTATAACAAAGACTTGAGACCGGAGTAAAGGTACTTGACTTGAGGAGACAATGATGCTTCAGGCACGCAGGGGCTGAGATGTTTTTACAGCCATGTCACTTGAGAGATGGGCGAAATTCCATGTCTTTTTTGTTATATTTTGTGAAGACTTTCAGACTGTCCTGCTTAGCGTCTAAAGACTATCCATTTGCTTCTATCGCATTATAAGCCCTAAGTTCTCAGTAAACTGTTTAGTTTTTGGATATGAAATCGTTACTAAAATGTGGAGCAGTGGGTTTGGCATGATGTATGAAGGCTAATGAAGTAAGTTGATACCATATGAGAAATATACACGTGAAGTTTAAGACGGTTATAAAGTATGATACTGTATGCTATGAAATTTAATTTCTTCTTTTATCAACACCCCAAGTAAGCTTCGTCGGCAAACACAAATTCCCAGAAGTATATTTGTATACACGTAGTTTCTGAGTTCGTAGCAAAATCGTGTTAACATTTTTTTGAGTGACGAAAGTCTTTTTATCTCACTATATAAATTTTGCATAAAACTGGAACATATTTCTCTAAAAGTAATCTTGATGCTCCTTTATTTTCATATATTATACCTAATTGTGTGGGCTGTTTTCTGTTCACCGCATTTTATGAAAGTAGTTCAAGAATTACATTTTGACCACTGTCTGTTCGGGAATCAGCTTGCTGTATATCGCGTCCGTGAAATTATTCATAAATGGTGTAAGGCCTCAACAAAACGGGTTTCCCCCCAAAATTTAAACCACGCTGAAATGACATGTGAGACCAACTAGATGCAACAAATTGTGGTTTATTAATAATCCATTAGCTCAACATGTTTCAGGCATCATTATGTCCATCTTCAGGAGCGCTAGACCGTATTTTACTGCATTTGGTTTTCACCATTAGGTGTGCTGGCTGGAGTCTTGGGAAGCCGGGAACAGGCCGTGTGCACACAGTGCACACAGTGCACACGGCCTGTTCCTGGCTTCCCAAGACTCCAGCCAGCACACCTAATGGTGAAAACCAAATGTAGTAAAATACGGTCTAGCGCTCCTGAAGATGGACATAATGATGCCTGAAACATGTTGAGCTAATGGATTATTAATAAACCACAATTTGTTGCATCTAGTTGGTCTCACATGTCATTT
>Ga0123354_10010596_pt1 | contig 14218 bp, 9 predicted proteins | sample TergutLab28metaG_2_FD_97872 | JGI IMG/M metagenome (GOLD analysis project Ga0123354, IMG submission 97872) | Labiotermes labralis P4 segment gut microbial communities from Petit-Saut dam, French Guiana - Lab288 P4 | ecosystem: Host-associated > Arthropoda: Insects > Digestive system > Gut ... | reverse complement strand
TTGGGTTACTCGGAGAGTAGAAATAAACACTCGATTGGTAGAAAGACAATGAGATGGAGTCGCCTAAAGAAATGTTACATAGTTACGGTTTTCATTGTTGAATGTAAACTTTCAATTAAATCGTAGACTCAATGTATTTCCAGACACATGCTTGTATGAAATTTCTTTGTTCGTTTTTGTGTGAGGAATTCACTCTTGAAATTTGTCCTGGCGTTTCATATACACTCCGCGTTGCGTTGCGTTGCGTGACTGTTTGAAATCATCTCCTCGGTGTTTCAATGACAGCCGCCGCTTTGGAAAACCAACGCTAAGCCGTACTCCAGTACAATGTGTGAGGTAAAGGTAAACTTGTGTAAGTATATACTCAAGCTCTACGCCATTTAGACATACGGGGAAAGGAGAAAAGGCTCCCTGCATTCGCAAGTTCGGCATTAAAATGAAGGTGAGCTGTGAGCGACCAGTTTCATGCATGGCTGCTTACATAGCGGGAGGGAGCTCATGGTAAACAAATGGATAAAATGTACTCGGAGCTCCCAAGCCTACCTCAGTATAAATATGAACTAAGAATTTAAATCGCCTTCAGCCAGGACAGATAAACCAGCCTGCAGTAATTAGTGCATCCAATTAGAGCTCGCTTACTTATTCAGCATAATTTGGATTCATATTTCCTCAGAGGTTAAGAAACGTTCTTTAAAATGTATGATTGTTGCTGCTGCTGCTACTGATTTTGATAGTGCTGATTATGATTATGATACATGTTAACATAATAATGTCGTTGTCAAGAGATGATTTGTCGGGAGGTCCGGAGTTGAATTTTCGGCCCGAAGACAAGTTGTCCTGATATTATTCTTGGTGTGCCCCAGATTTTGCAGGAACTTGCGTGATTATTACCTTAAATTAGAATATGACCGCTTTAAAGGCACTATTCAAGGAATAATAATAATAATAGATACAGTACGGGAAACAGCTATACTTGGAGCATCACGCGTAGTACGTAAAGTACTGAGTCTGAAATTTGAAGCCTGAGCGCATGGGATCACTGTTGGTTCTAGAGGAGCCAGGAATGAAAGGCTTATGAAAGAAAAATAACAATAAATAATAATAATAATCATATAAAGGATAGAACAAAAACGCAAACCGGAAATATGACAGAAAAGTAATTATGAAGGTAGGAATTGGGGCAAACTGACCCGCTTCCTGAACTGTAGCAGCCCATAACACTAAAATTGATTATGAGTGCAAGGGAACAGAACACTTTAACTGCGTTGAGTGCAGACAAACAATTAACATTTTTGTAGAAATGAAACAGCGCGTGTTATATGTAATTTTTTTACGAATTAAGCACCTTCATCATCTATTCAGGAAGATTACAAAGCTAGTGAAAAACTGCTTAATGAGGAGCTTAACGATCTGTAAATTGAGAAGAATGAGATTGGCGGGTCATGTAGCGCGTATGGGGGAAAGGAGACGTGTATACTGTGCTTTGGTGGGGAAACCTGAGGGAAAGAAACCACCTGGGAGACCTAGGCATAGATGGGAGGATACTATTAAGATGGATCTTCAGGAGGTGGAATATGGGGTTATGAACTTGAACGAGCTGGCTCAGGATAGGGACAATTGGCGGGGACTTGTGAATGCGGTAATTAACTTTCGGGTTCCATAAAATTTCTTGACCAGCTGAACACCGGTTAGCTTCTCAAACAGGACTCTTCTCCATAGAATAAGTAAGTAAGTAAGTAAGTAACTATCCTAGTGAAGCCGAGTAATAGTGCGTAGTTGTGCGTAGTTTTGTTGGTAAGCGAATTTCCTTTTTATGTCTTCAACGTCCGTACATTCACGCAAATAGTCCCGTGTTTCTTTGAGAATATTTACTGCTCTTCAGTTATATTACATTGGATATTTGATAACGTGACCTTTAACTGTTCATGGATGATGCGCGTACTTAAGTGCCGGGGATGAAACATTGATGTAGCAAGAGAGACAATAATTTAAGAGAAGTGTCGTTGCATGCCGTGACAGAGTCACTGTTGCGTGTTCGTTTGCCGTTTTCATCACGCGTAGCACAAGACGCTACCCTGCCTGAAAATGACACACTGGGTACTCTTTGTTTGGTCCGAAGGTCCGTATTCGATTGCCCACATAGTGGTGGGAACCGATGTCCTGTCCTGTTACACCTCCTGAATATCGCACACACATCCTATTATGCTGCAACACATACCTGTGAGTGAGGATGGCGTAGATTAAATATTCTGTTCTTTTTTGTCGCGTTCTTAAAGGTATTGAGTTCTTCGTCGAAGACCTGGTTACTGAGCTACAGAATAAACACATCAGACATACTTCCCAGTAATAAATATTATGATCGAGCCAATTCGTGCAACAGAGTCCAACTTGAAAGTTCAACATTTCCTTATCTTGTTAATATTTTCTGCGCTTTCTGTGTAAACGTGACGTCTTTTACGATGTTTACAATTGCCCGCTCGTGAATCCTACGTTGAGGCATATGATTCCCGTCCTTATTCTTGGATTCTCTTGCTTTGAGACCCATTTTAATATTATACAACGTTCTAGGTGTCGCAAGTAGTGTCTTTCAGTGAAGTTTTCTGACTAATATTTTGTACCTACGTCTTAACACTCCCATGCGTGCTACACGCCCCGCGCATCTCTTCCACTTTGATTCGGTCAAATTATTTCATAAGGAGTACGATATTTTAAAAGTTTCTATATTCAATCTTTTCCACCACCCGTAAAACAAAATTCTTCACTTTAAATGTTGATACTAATCTGTCTTTATTTCGCAAGACTTCTTGGCCTGTAAATTTAAGTAACGTTAATCGTAATCTCGGAACAGTTTGTATAAATAATGATATTATTATATAACATAGGTATTCATGTACCGTACGCTGCTCCTGCATGTTTTCAGTGTCAGAAGAAAGCCCAAGTAACTGTATGGAGACCAAAGTTGCTTTTTACGTAGCTCAAATGGAAACAGCTGAATTGCGGGTTGGATATATGGGGAGCTATAGTCGGACCTCTTTTTCCAATCACCCTAAATAGAAGAAGTTACATTGTAAGTCACGATTTGCTTGCTGTTGCAGCACCTAGTATTCAATGCATATTTAAATTGGAATTACCGGCTGCAGGTTATTTTGGTGTGATCCGAGAGAGCTCAGCCGTCCAACTATAAAAGAGATTTTCTAATAAAAAGAAAGAAAGAAAATTAAGAAAGGAAGAAAGAAACAGTCGAGTTAGAATGTGAAATTGGAGCTTCCTACTATCGCTACATATAAATACAAAATTTGTCGAAAAAAAGATTGACCTAAATATTAATAATACTTGTAAATATGAACCCATATACGGCTGAAAAGTGAAATACTCGTATAGTATGACTTAGCAATACCCCGTGTGCACTTTTAGTTGCTTTTATCAAAGAACGAAGACAGAAATTACAGAGTGCTAAAATATTCACGCATTTTATTAGCTAACGTTCTGAATTTTTTTTAGTTTTCTTCCAGTTGCTTCAATTCGTCCCTCAGGTTTTCCTAAAAACACTTCCGAATTGTCACAATAAAAACAGAAATATTCTGTCACACCGTGTGACTCAGACACTGGACTAGTCAATTATCAGTTCCAGAATTCTCTCAGCTTAACTCCTGAACATTGACGGAAGAAAATTTCCGAAGTAATTACATCACTGTCTCGTGCTAATCCAGATACAAACTAAACAAGAACGAAAGTTAAGATGCTGTGAAAACATGCAAATGGGCAGGACGATATACAGGCATTTTCGTTAACTTGTTACACCTGCCAGTTTAGGTGTGATTATGGTCAGGTGAGAATTGATATTGCACTAACAATAAACTGCAAGTATTCGTTAATATTCCTCCTAATTCGTTGTTATTGTCTTCCAGGTCCCTGAACTTACCTTTTATAATTACATCGGCATCATTAGTAGAATAGAGAAAAGCATTTGAATATTATACAAACACTTTCCAACAGAACAGAAGTAGTTATTATGAACGTATTTTGCATTAAATGTTGAATGTTTCCCAAATTCATGTTTCCCTTTCGTGAAATAATATTTTCCTCCAAATTCAATTTCTATTTTAGTTTGCCAATTAACGAACACTAAACAAATTACTCGGTGGGAAATAAGTAGTAATTTGTGAATCGTGTGTCTTTCTTTATTAGAAGATGGACAGCCTTAACAGACTACAAAGTTAATTTCAATACACTTCTAAATTAAAATATCCATTTCGGAGAACACTACATTGCTTTATTTACCACATTTAACTGATATAAATACAAGCCGAATGACAATCGAAATTCTGTCATTATTCTGTCCTCATACAGCACTCCATTCTTATAACTACATGTATGAACTCCAAGCGTGCCATTATTTCATTCAGAGGTACTGAGAGATAAATGTATCTTTATTGTTCCTTTGGTCGGTATGACAGCCTCGGACTTTACCGAACACAAATGCGAAGTGTTGGTAGCATGCACATTCAATAAAATAATGATTTGGAGTTGTAATAGTGGCTTAGTGGATACATATTTTGTAGAAATTGCAGCTAAAAGTGGAAATTATTTCACAGCAGTTGTGTACTCGTGGAAGATGAATGTCGGTACAGTATGTTAAGCGCAAAAGCTTTATATTACACGTAGAGAGACTGGGAAAGGTACCGGTGTTTTTTTTTAATTTGATATAATTCAGTACAATTGTAGGTTGTGTATTACAGGGTCTGCTTTGAGTTTGTATGGACTAAATTGAGTTCACTCTGCTAAACAGGCAATTACAACCTCTTTGTGAAATGTACAAATACCTGTCAATGTTGCTGTGTATCTGAGAAATAAATCACTCAAAACACAAACTGTTATACTTGACTAAGTTGTGACAGTAAAATTATCGCTTTTGTCTATTGAAGAACTGGAAAGTGATCATTATCATGTTCTGCAATTGAAGAAAAAGAGAGGTTACTTGTATATGCAGCTAGCTCTTCTGGACAGCCATTTGTAAGTTATGTCTAGTATTGTAGGTATAAATGAAACCTTTTTTTTTTTCAGAGCTTCTCAGATGTTTGAGGCTAGGTATCTTGCAAGACAGCTGTTCTTTTTAGACTGTTTCGTCGAACTTTATAAGGACAATATGCTAGTCTGCAAGAAAACCTGCCGGAATTTGACATTTCGGATTTTAGAGCTTTTCATGAGTGTTTGAATCTTCGCTATTTCACGAATTCTTTTTAAATAATAAGTAAATAGGCTTCTTTTTTTCAAAGATCCTTAATCTTTCGAAGTTGAAAGTAATATAATTGTTTATTCATTTTACACCAATTAATATAGACGGCTCAATATTTTTGCGCAATATTCCATTTTGCTCGTGAGTCAGGACGAATAAACATTTTGCGTGATATGATGCTGAAGCTGTTTGTGTGGCCATTGTTTTAGCTATGTGTTTAAAAAGGAAAAAGAATCGATGCTAGACCAAAGAATGGTACGACGAATACAACAATATACACACGGTCATGACAGACTTAATTTTGGGTGAACTAAATGAATACAAAAATCTTTCGCGGTTGGATGATCTGTCATTTGATGAGCTACTCAAAACTGTTACAACCGCAATCACCGAAATAGATAATAATTTGCGAGAAGTGGTCTCTAATAACTTTCAGCTTTACTCCTTTAGTCTGCGATGTTTGGCCACTGGAAATACCTTTGCAAATCTGAAATATTCTCTCTTGACGTATTGACTGCTCGACAGCAAGACAGTAACTGAATGGACACTGCGTAATAACTTCCACTATTCTTTTTTTTTCAAGCTTGCTCAGTAAGTATCAAAATTCTATTGATTGGTACAATATGTGTGAAAAGTTTCAATACTCGAGATAGACGGTCAATAATTTAACAATCACAGGTCCGTGATGGCTAATATGTTCTCAGAGTACAACCAACAAGATGCAATGTTTCACAATTTCTTCATTTCTGTAAGAAGCTCTGCGTGTCTCAGACGGTTTTTCCGTCCATCATCAGCAGCTAAAAACTGCACATACAGCGTCAGGTATTTGTCAGACCAATACTGCTACCTGCTGCTAGCCTGGCTAGCGGCAGGTAGCAGTAGAGCGTCTTAAAGAAATAAAAAAAATTTTGAATCGTTGCAGTCTGCGAACGTTCAATAATATTGGGCATAATGACCGTCCAGGGATACCTTAAATTTCATAGAGCTTGTTTGTAATTTTTCGCCCCCTTTTACCATAAATTTTTGCAAATTTTACGGAAAGTACCCATTTTAATAAACATTTGTTTTACACTTCGCTTTTCCTGACGAAATGTTAATCTACAATATCCCTACAAGCAAGCCGAATTATTGTCAGCTGTTCTGGTACCCTTTTGTAGATCCACCTTGATTCTGATTAATACAGATAAATATTTGTCTAAATCTTGCCTTTTGGGACGGTTTGTTGTGTATATAGTTAAAGTGATATGTGACTTGCTTTTCTTAAACTCGGCTATGCTAAACTTCTTAATTTTTAAGTTATTACGATCAGTTTTTTTGTGACTTAATGGGTTTACTAAATAACAATTTCGCTCAGGATAGGGACAGTTGGCGGTCATTTGTGAATGCGGTAATGAACCTTCGGGTTCCATAAACTGCGGGAAATTTCTTGACTAGCTGAAAACCGCTTAACTCCTCAAGAAGGATTCTGCTCTATGGAGTAAGTAAGTAACTATTTCTCTGTGTTACTTCCCTAAGCCAGCGGAACACGTGTGTTGGAGAGGGAGTTGTGTAATATATGACACGGTGTTAAAGGTAGCCGGTATATATGTATTGTGTGTGTGTGGTGTGTGTGTGTGTATATGTGTGTGTATGTATGTGTGTTAGTGTGTGTGTATGTGTGTGTGTGTGTGTATATGTGTGTGTGTGTGTATGTGTGTTAGTGTGTGTGTATGTGTGTTAGTGTGTGTGAGTGTGAGTGTGTGTGTGTGTGTGTGTGTGTGTGTGTGTAGAGGCATGTGACATACATTTTAACACATTTGAATTATTTGTATTAACTGAAACTTGTGGTCAAGTTAGTTAGTAGTTCTGCTTCTTTGAATCCTGTGTTCAAACATCAACATGGAACTCGGTTGTCCCGTTCCGGGATTTTCGTCAGTTGTCTTCAGTTTCTTCGGGCAAATATGCCAATATAGCACTTATGTTAATCAACGTCCACTTTTCTCCCACGTGCTCCCGATTTTGTTACTGATCATTATTCTCTCTTTAATCCAATCGAATGAAAATGTTACTAAGTAGTTCGGTTGTTTTCCACGTCTGAAAGCGGGTCGGTTAATGTTATATCGTAGAGACTGAAGGGTTATTTTGAAATAGATTAAGAATTAGCACAGAATTCTGGTTTATTTGGAGCTATACTTTAAATAATCTAACATCCGAAACAGTGATTCTCTAATATAAGATGATTCGATTACAGATAAGTGAATTGTATGAAACTGGGCAATTCATTGTTTGATTCACGAGTGTCTAATGCTGTGTGAAAATTTAATTAATTTAAAATAGTTGTGAAAATGGCCTTCACAGAAACATTAAAACATTGGTTATATTCCAGCAGATAAATACGCCAATTGCACTTGTTTGGACTCCAGCATCTACAGTAATATTCTGCAGGGCAGCCATAGGAATATGAGTCGCAGCTGAAAAGGCTTGCAGTTACGACATTTAGTTATGAGCTGGAAACTTGGCCGTTGTTACACATAAAATAAGGTTGGCATAATTATATTTCATTAGAAATTTTATCTAGGTCCTGCAACGGGCGTTTTACTACCTGTACCCTCTGTCATAAATCGACGCTGTTACTGAGGTCACTAAAATTTGAATTTCGTTTCATCGTAAATATTTTGGTGTGCAAGGGTCTTACGAATAAGTCTTCTGCTATGTTACTCTGTGTAAACTTGTAATTGATTACCGACGTAACGAAGCTGTTACAATCCTTCGAAATGTGGGTATTTAGTAGGAGATAAGGGATTACATCGCAGAAACCTTGAATCCTCAGCAATACTTTACTTCTTTGGAAAGCTAGATCTCGAGTTTTTTTTCCATATTATAGGATAGAAATTGGGTTGGAACAAGTGTGAACAAATCTCAGACGCCAGGTCGCTGTAACGACTACATTTTTACAGTGGCGCCTAACGTTTGTTTCAATGTGGAACTTGCTTAGTGTTAACCCGTGCGGTGCCTAGAATTTTGAGGTGACTCCTTAATTTTTGGAAAATTTGTACACCCCTGGATTGGAATATTACTGCCTTCAGGGAAGAACATATTACCATTCTGAGGAAATGCCGTGCCTCCGTCTTCATGTTAGAAGGGCTTCTGCTTTGAAACGACTCTTTGAAGACGGTTAGTCGAATTGTGAGATGCATATGTAACAAAAACTTTGATATATTAACACACTGCAGTTGGCCTAGTGCTTCCCGCAGTTTCCCCTACAATGGGAAGGACATTTTGCATCTTTCTTTACCATACGTCGTGTGAATTCGTGGTACTCTAGAAAAGTTGGAGAAGACTTTTTTGTTTAATGTTCATAAATACAGCAATGTGGAGTGTCGTTTCGAAGTTATCTTGCATAATAAGTGGGGAACCGGCATTAATTGTTATCATCCATCATTTTAATACTTATAAATTAAGGTATTACTGGAAAATATGATTAACCATTGTGAGAACGAAATTTAAAATAGTCAATAAAATTGATGAATGCATATCGTGGGGAAGTCTTTGTATTTTCTGTATGTCGTTTGATTAGTGTAGAACGCTATTTCAGTTCTTCCCGCTTTCTTAAAACTTGATTAGTAGTTCGGAATTTGAAACCGGAAGAAAAAATTATGGTTGAATGTAAGCTTTTAAATTCGATGATATGGACAGAATAAATTTTGACTCATCGAGCTCGATTGAGGCAGAAATTATTGACGATTCGAGTCACACATTCATTTACATGACTGTCGTCTGAATCAAGTCAATCAGTCACTAGTAACAACAGTGGAAGTATTTTATAGCAGAATGGCTGTGTTATACAAGGATGAGTTCAGCTTATAAAGCAGTTTGAATATATGTTACCTTAAGAGTGAACCAAAACACAGACCTATTTATACTTTGTGCACGGAATATATTTCCCGTTGAAGGGAGATCTGTGGGGAATATTTTATAAATACACGTTCAAATCCATTGATATGGATCCGTTCCTGTTTTTTAATTTAATCGTGGAGTGGGTAAAAACTCATGATACCCTGATCGCCATTGCATCCAACCTGACACTGTAACGAAGTTAGTTATGCTCGGGCAGTTAAAATTAGAAATCAGTTAAAACCTTGAATAGCTATCGCATGGGATTTCACATGCAACGATAAATAAAAATTTCATCGCGGTTAACTTGATTCAATATTAAATTCTGTTTGGTACAGTACAAATCTTTCATTGCGAAGTTCGGAAAATCTCTTGCTTGTGAAAGAGAAAATAAAACAAATTATTTTCGGAGTATTTTACCGTAATTTTATAATGAGTTATAGCCTTATAGTATTTGTGATTTTTGAAAGAATGACAGGCCTCAAAGTTGAAAGCTGTCATATTTCATGTAATTTTGAGCTTCGCAGATAACAAATACTGTCCGTTACATTTTTCATTCCGTGCATCGTGATGTATTGAAACTTTCGTAACGCCAACAAAATGCCCAGTTTTAAAACCTGTTCTCCTTCTATTAGTTAGCTTCCTTCTATTAATTAGCGCTGTCACCATCCTCAGGGAATATATGCCAAGATTTCATTCAAATGTACAACAGGGCTAATTTGCAATAAACATATATTTGTTTTGATGTTTGTGCATTTCTGGTTAATATTATTTTATATATATATAATATTATTGTTGATATAGGGATAACATAATTTGTGTGTTGTTATAATTAAGTGGTGTGTAATCTCCGCTGCAATTGGTCACTGTTTACAACCATCTGTTCTATTTTGATCCAAATTGGACCCCGTCTTGTAAAATACAAACAATATTCTAAAATTGAGTATAAACGTTCTTAGATATATTAACCAGGTTAAGGTTTACATTCGTACTTACCCCGTATAGTGTGTTTCGTTTGGCTTGTATTGGACAATGCCGAAACATGAAGAAGCTGATTGAAGAAAGAATACATAGATTGTAGAACTATGCGTTAATTGGTGTTACCGAAGTTTTAAAATGCTGTCTATGTTACGCTTTAACTTCTTTATGAAATGGATGGAAGTTCATGTTAAAGACACACAAAATAGGCCATAATTTTTCAAATACAATATCAAATATAGAACAAAGGAAGAAACTACCAGATGTGAAAAGTATTTTGAGAAAGTAATTTACGTTAATGCAGGAATATTACCACAAACCCTCTCTACTGGTTTTACGTCCATGCATGTCCTTGACCTCCATGAGGATCAATTTCCAGGCGCCTGTATCCCTAGCTGCTTTACTCCACCTCAAACACCCATTTTCTGCATGTGAATATTACCTCCATTTTTATCCAAATGCTGATGTTCTGCTAGTAGTAATATCTTATTTGACCAGTCATAACAAATAGCTTTCCGATACTTTTTTTAAATGATCCCTAGTTAGTTATTTGAGTTGAACACCACGACGGTTGCTCAGATGGAAATACAGTTTGTTACAGAAAACATATTTTTGTCATTCTCATTCTTATGCGGATGGTGCCGTGCACAATCCGCACCGTAAACACGACCTACGCAGCGGCTCTTAAGACCCCACCCATCCAAAAACTCGGTGCAGAAAACCATATGCTGCAACGCAACATCTAATGCTCCTGATGATGGTCGTATGTACCCGAAACATGTCGAGCTAAGAAAACATCAATAAAATTACCTAGTTGCATTAAGTTGGCATTTCACTATACTTCATAATGTACCCACGTTTAACACTGTTGTCTTGCAGACCATCAGAACATAACTGTCTCTATATGTTTTTGTACCGTGTATTGTGATACAATTATGTAATATAAACCAACAAAATGCACACTTTTCAAATTAATACCTTAATTCAATTCTTTGTTACTTCTACATGTGTCGAACATCATGTGTTCATCATCAGGAAGACCTTTTGTACATGTAGATTTTATTGTATGTTTTTCGTGCTGAAATTAAAATAAAAGGCTATTTGTTCGAAAAGCGTAGGAGACGCCAAGAATTTTTTAATATTATTATTTATTAGCCATCAGATTGTATAATCAATCTATAATATAATTTGCTATCTTGTTGTGTTTTACATGGTAGGGTGCACATCCAGCGATGACACCTCAGTCGTGAAGGTCGGATGTCCAACGTCTTTTTAGCCTTCTATTTCTCATTGGTTGTGTTAGTGTTGTCACTAGTGGGTTGGGATGGGATACTAGTTTGTTGAGGTGTTTGTCAATTCTTTCCTTGATAACCTCAATTACATAGGGGATGTTGAGGTCTGTATGGAGTGTGTGATTTGATACAAACCAGGGAGCATTTGCTATGGTTCTTAGGATTTTTGATTGTGATCTCTGTATAATTGCTGCATTGGATTTGCTGGCGCATCCCCACAGTTCTATTCCGTATGTCCATATGGGTTTGATCACTGCTTTGTAAACTAACAATTTGTTTTCTAGTGATAGGTTTGAGTTTCTCCCTATTAGCCGTTTGATTTCTTTTACTTTTAAGTTGGTTTGTTTCCTTTTCTTGATAATGTGCTCTTTCCAGTTTAGTTTGCAATCGAAATGTAGCCCTAGGTACTTAACAGATTCTACCTGTTGTAGTACTATTTGACTGATGCTTATTGCGGGACAGCTTTCTTTCCTGAGGGTAAAGGTTATATGTGATGACCTGGTTTCGTTTATTTTTATTTTCCCTTTTTTTAGCAATTTCTCTATGGTGTTGAGGTGTTCCTGGAGGTTGCGTGAGGCTGTCGTGGGATTTGCATGGGTCGCAAATATTGCTGTATCATCCGCGAATGTGCCCATCGTTGTGTCCCTGGGCGTTGGTAGGTCAGATGTGTACAGTATGTAAAGTAGGGGTCCCAGGATGCTTCCTTGGGGTACCCCTGAGTGGATTACGCCAAGAATTGAATTAAAACTTTAATATGTTAAGTGTGCAGTATTTTTATTTATATTACATAACAATTGTCTCTAATTACCGGCGCTACAGCTATGGTAAATCACGTGCATGTACTTACAGTTGCATTAACGTCCTGATAAATATTGTGACTTTGGTAAACATCCCGTCTAAGACGATCTAGAAATCATTGTCCACATCAGTTTGCTCTGTACATTCCACTTTATTAGCTACATGTATTGCTGATATCAAGCATGATAACGATAGGACTTACCCTGGAAACAAAGAGACAACAACGCTCTCTCTTATGTGTTGAATTATCTTCCGATGTGTGTCTCAAACGTTTTGTGTCAGTTCCTGTTGAATTACTCGAAACTGTGGTCCCAGACATATGAAATCACTGGGAAAACAAAGAGTTTAGATGAGTTCGCTTTGTTTTTATTCACGACGCCTGTCGTGCTGTAGTTGATACCATAATATATATATGTAAAACATATACATGTATAATATATATGTGTAATATATATGTATATAATGTGGATCTACCCAACGCATACCAATTCTTCGATATTGTGAGAATGTCACAAATAATTGAAGTCAGTCAACAGTTTGAAAAACAGGATATACGGTCAGTTTCCTCCGCTACCATTCACTTTCCCCTTAGTTTCTGTTTAGGTGCAGCAGCTGATTAAATTCCATTCCAATTTTACGCTGTGTTAATTTCGAAACGTCTGTCAAGTAAAAATCTACTGTCCTACACCTCACTGCAGTTTTCGTATTGAACGTCGTATAAACCAATTTCAAATCCCCACACTTCGTCCCATCTGCATTCCAGTCCAAGTTCACAAGAAACAACGTATTGGCTATTCTTAATCATCAAAGACCGTGTCTTGCTTTGAAATGAAATTTGGTTTAGCCATAACAAAGACTATAGTCAGTTTAGTTTTGTCGAACTTTTTTGCAGCTGTTTTGTTTGCCCTCAGAGCATATTATGGACAGTCTTTAGTCCTCTGTTAAATGTTTCTTACCATTGCCTACAGTGTGTGAACCAAAACGCAGACGTTGCTAAAAAGAAAGGAGGATCATCTTATGCTGTCAAACACTTAGAAAATGAATTAAGGAAGGATTAATATAATAACATTTACAAAAGATAAATGTGAGCAAAAATGGACGCTGCGTAAATTTATGCTGATAAAGGTTTTTTGTAGTGTTATAATATACCATTATTGTTATTATTATTATAAGGAAGTTATTATTATAAACATTATTATTTTTGTTGTGAAGGCACTCTTGGAATGAATGATATTATTTTAAGGCAAAACGTATCTAAAAATAAGTACTTCTTTAATAAGTTTAAAGTTATTCATATTCCGTGCACTCAAACATGTCGACACACACACACACACACACATATATATATATACATACATATATATACATACGTACATACATACATACACCAACAACTGCACTAAAATCAGATACAATTATATAGAAACGTATGGTAAACCGTCTAAATGTTGGTAAATCATTGTATCTTTTTACAGTGCCATTGATTATATATATGTAATTTACTTCGTAAATTCTTTATTCATTATCGATAATCATATTATCCCTTAGAATTCAGGGTAATACTTGTGCCACAAATGGACTCAGCCTCTAACAGAAATGAGAATCAGGAGCATTTCCTGGGGGTAAAGGCGGCCGGTCCGTAAGGCTGACAACCTTACCACGATCCTGTGCCGTTGTCATGAAATCTGGGTACCTTAACTTCCTGGAACCCTCTGGGCCACTCCAGACTTACATGACTTATGATACAAAAGAACGCTTTCGGCTAGTACGTTCGTAAAATCTTGACGAATAATTTAACAGGCATGGAAGTAACACTGCCGAGGACAAATGACAGCTTTGTGGATCTTCGTTGTACTTTTGATATGAGTGTAACGCGGCAAAAAAAGTGAGGATATCAAAAATTGAGGGGCGAAAATATTGAATGCTATATCTAGCTACAGAAATTTTGACGTTTTGCTGACCGTGCATCTCAGTATATTTATCTCAGTATTTAACCAACTTGATGCACAAAATTTGTTTCACAGTAAGTTTTATTTCATGC
>Ga0123354_10010595_pt1 | contig 14219 bp, 14 predicted proteins | sample TergutLab28metaG_2_FD_97872 | JGI IMG/M metagenome (GOLD analysis project Ga0123354, IMG submission 97872) | Labiotermes labralis P4 segment gut microbial communities from Petit-Saut dam, French Guiana - Lab288 P4 | ecosystem: Host-associated > Arthropoda: Insects > Digestive system > Gut ... | reverse complement strand
CTATCCCAATTTTCATTTTGATTATATATCCTCTCATACAACCAGCATCGCGTCCCCAAAGCTAAAAAACCTGTACTCCTCCCTCACCGCTTCCTCATAAGCCCTAAGCACGTTCTCCCGTCCGGCAAAGGCCGACACCAGCATGATCAGCGTGGACTCCGGCGTGTGGAAGTTGGTTATCAGCGTGTCCACGGCCTTGAACCTGTAGCCCGGCGTGATGAAGATGCCCGTGCTGCCGCTCTTTGCCTCGACCACGCCGTCCTCCCCGGCCACGGACTCCAGCGTGCGCACGCTGGTGGTGCCCACGGCGATAATGCGGCCTCCGGCTTGCCTCGCGCCGTTGATGACCTCCGCCGTCTCGGGCGTGACCACATACTCTTCCGTGTGCATGACGTGGTCGGCCACGTTCTCTTCTTTGACCGGCCTGAACGTCCCCAGCCCCACGTGCAGCGTCAGCCGCGCGATCTTTATGCCGCGCTCCTCCGCCTCCAGGAGCAGTTCCGGCGTGAAGTGCAGCCCGGCGGTGGGCGCGGCGGCGGAGCCCTCGTGGACGGCGTAGACGGTCTGGTAGCGGCCCTTCTCCGCGTCGGCCAGCTTGCGCTTGATATACGGCGGCAGGGGCGCTTCTCCGATTTTGTCCAGGATTTCCTCGAAAATCCCGTCGAATTGGAATTCGACTATCCTGTTGCCGCCTTCGGCCCGCTCAAGAATTTTCGCGGTCATAAGCGCGCCGCCTGAATTGTCGTCTCCGAAAAATATCTCGTCCCCGGGCCTGACTATCCTGCCGGGGCGGGCCATCGTCTCCCAACAGTTGCCGCCCAGCTTTTTGAGCAGCAAAAGCTCCACCTTTCCGCCGGTCTTTTTATGGCCGTTCAGGCGCGCGGGGATGACTTTCGTGTCGTTTATGACCAGGCAGTCGCCGCTTCGGAATTCCGTCAAAATGTCGCGGAAATGGGAATGGCGCGTCTTGCCGGTGTGTCGCTCCAGGATCATCAGCCTGGAGGCCGAGCGGTCGGCCAGGGGTTCCTGGGCGATCAGGCGCTCCGGGAGGTCGAAATTGAAGTCGCTTTTTTTGAGGGGGGTTGGCTGTTCCGGGGTCATGTGAAAGCTCCTATCATATAAAACTGTTTATAACCTTACGCACGTACTCGTTAATTTTCGATAATGTTTCGCCGTCATGATTCATTTCAATGGGCTGCACGCATATGCCCGTATCCCATTCGTCGCTGAACGGTAAAAGCAGTAATTGCGCGTCATGCATAGCATTGGCTATAGGGTCGTTCAGTAATCTTTTTTTCTTTTGCTGACTAGCCTCATCGACCGCAGTAGCGCCATGGGTAATGATTGCCGTCTTAATGCCATAAGTTTCTGAGCGGTAAGACTTATCTTTTTGCCACCAGACGACCTGCCCCATCTTTTCCAAAAGCATACATAGCTTTGCCGGAGCCAGCGCGTAATGCGGCGACACAATAAACAAAACGTCACAGGCGATTATTTTCTCATAAATCCGGTTAAAGGCGTCGTCTGTCGCGCAGCGCTTAGTATTTGCGCACTTCGCGCAAGCCGTGCACGGATTAAGAGCGTAATTTTGCAATTCGATTATTTCACCTTGCATATCCGGTATATGTTTCGCGGCTTCCTCTAAAACGGCGCTGCACTTTCTATATGAGTTTGTTCCCGCCGCGTCGGTTCGGTTCGACGCTGAAACGCATAGTATTTTCAGGCCGGACAGCCTTGGAGTATTTTCCGAATCAGTTATTTTATTCATTTTCCCCGCCTCTTTCATTCAATACGGCGACGACCGCGGCGAACGCGCAGAATATCCCCAAATTCAGATAAAACGGGTACGCCCGGTTCATGGACGACAACACCCCCGCGATCCATCCGAACGGCGCGGACAGAGCCAGCATAAGCGCGAATATGAGCCCCATGATCCGCGCGCGGTCTTTCGGATCCACGAATATCGAAACCAGCGAATCCTTCCGGGGCTGGACTATCGCATAGGCGAAGGATTCGAAGAGGGTGTACATTATCGGCCTGGCAAGCCCGTTCGTCCACGGCAGTATCAGAAACAGCGTCGAGGCGATATACAGGCCCATGCCGATAAACATCGGCGGCCTGAATTTCAGCCTGCTCAACAGGTGCTGGGCGCCGAACATGAACGCCAGCATGACGGCGGAGCGGATGATGGGCAAATAGGCCACGACGCCGTCGGGGATGCCCAGCGTGCCGGTTATATACAGCGGGAAGAAATTGCCCGACACCACCGTCTGGATGTTGAACAGCACGAAAAGCGCGACCACATACACGGTCTGCCTGCTCTTGAACACCTCCGCCAGCACCTTCAGCGATCCGGCGGTGAGCCTCCAGACCGAGACGCCGCGCGTTTCATCCATCCTTATCCGGCCCTGGCTGGTCTCGGCCGAATAAATATACAAAATGATGAATTTTGCCGTCATCATCGCGAAGGAAAAGACATACAGCGCGCGCATGACCGGCACGACCGAGTATTTATTGACGAGCACCCCGGCGATGGGTGCCAGGAACGCCGCCATAAGCCCCGCGATGGTTGTCCAGGTGTATATGTTGACCAGCTTGTCCTGCTCCGTGTCCTCCACCAGCAGGCACGTCCAGGAATTCGACGTGATTATGTTGATGCTGGAAAAAATGTTCGCCGCCAGGAACCACCAGAAATTGCGGGCGAGCGCCAAAATGACCACCGGAGTGGACCACGCCAGGAAATCGAACAAAAACGTGGCCGTCCGCCTGCCGAGCTTGTCGGTAATCGGCCCGGAGAGCAGCGAAAAAACCACCTGGAACACCATATACACGGTGGCCAGCATGCCGATCTGCGTGTCCGACATGCCCAGCCTGTGCATATACAGCGTTATGAAGGGCGAATAAAGATAGAAGGCGATGCCCCACAGCGGCTCGGTATAGACGCAGGCCCGCGCGTTGCCCCGGAGGTTTAACAGCGTATTGAACAGCGGGTGCGACTTTACCCTGTCAACCATTTGTTACTGTTACTCCCGTATAATAGAACTGCAATATCTGGATGAAATTGTATCCCATCTCCGCCAAGCCCTCCGCCCCGTGCTGGCTCATGCCCACGCCGTGGCCCCAGCCTCTGCCGGCGAAGGTCACGCCGCCGCCGGAGGACACGACGCCCGACGGCGCGCCGACAGCGGTCACGTTCCCGTTCCCGTCCATTATCGAGGCGGAGCCTAGCTGTTGCGTCACGCCGCCCGCGCCTATGGCGTACAGGCCGGGCAGGCTCGCCGGCTGCGGGCTGGAGGAACTGCCGCTAAGCACGTATATATTGGCCGCCGCGCCTGACGTGGCCCCGTCCTGTATCGTAAAGTTGCGGCTTTCCAGCGACCCGCCCGGCGTCTGGCTGAAAAACGTGCGGATGGCCTCTTTAGTGAGCGTCTGGGAGCCGTTTGTCCCGGTGATCGTCATCGAGCCCACGCGGCCCGACGGCTCCATCGTGACGGACACGCCGGTGACCGCGCCGATCGTCATGCCGTTGGCCGAGGCCGCGCTGGTAAGCTCGGCGAAAGTGAAGCTTCGCGTCCACACCTTGGGATCGTATTCGTATGGGTCGGCGACGCTCCGCAGATACGGCACGGCGTCGCTCCAGACGTTCTCTGAATCGTCCGTCACGCCGCCGCTGGAGGAGAAATAGACCGCGTTTATGGGCGCGCCGTCGTAGTATATCAGGTATCCGTCCGTGGCGTCCACGGCGGCGCTGGTGGAAGCGGCCTCGTTGCCCGCGCCGAGGTAGTTCTGGCAATGGCTCAGGTCGCATAGGTCGTAGCCCTCATCGCTGTGTATGCCCATGCGGTCGAGCGCGTAGTTCCGGCAGGCCACGGCCTGGGCCTTCAGCGCCTCGGCGCTCCACCCGGACGGTATTTCAGACGGCACGACGCTTTTGAGGTAGTCCTGGAACGAGACGACGTTCACCGCGGTCAGGCCGCTGGCGTCGCGCATCAGCTCTATCGCGCCGCGGTACGACCTGTCGCCGAGGGCCGTTTTCCCCTGCTGCGCGTCAGCCACCCGGCAAAAGCCCGAGCTGTTTTCGAAAATCACGGCGCAGGCGCTTCCGTCCATGAGCATGACGCGGCGGCCGTTCCCGGGCAGGAACGTCCCGCCCGTGTTGTCCGCGTCCGCCTGGGCCGCGTCGTCGGAAGCGTAGCCGTAGGCGTAGACCGCCCACGCGCCGTCGGAATCCAGGGCCGGAGCGGCGCTGTAACCGGAGGAGGCCAAAGAAAAGGCAATGGCCGCCGCGTCGTCGTAGCCCATGGCGGAGGATTTTCTGACGAAGGAGCCGCCTGCGGGGACGGCGGCAAAGGAGGACTGGCGCGAAATCACGGCGGAAACGCCGCTTTGAAAGTCTCCATTGCCGGCCAGGGCGTAGCCGATGTTAAGGCTTGGGCTGTCGATGGGCACGGAGGGCACGTTGCGCCAATAGGACTCCAGGCCGACCCGGAGGACGGCGGGGAGGGCCGGGGCGGCGGAAACGGTGATTGAAGGGGTGAAATATGTACCGATGAGGGAAATCAGCAAGATCAATATGGCTGATTTGGATTTTATCCGCTTCACAATAAGCCTCCCAAATATAGAATTATCCGGCCGGACGGCGGGCGCGGTGTTTACAGGCTAAATGTTTCCTTTATTTGCTTCGCCACCGCGTCCGCCGCGGCGCTGGTATTGTCAATACATATATAGTTCTTTCTCGTGATTTCGCCTTCGTATGAATTAAGCCTGTACTTGCTTTCCATGCTGTAAAACCGCCTCTCCGACACTTCCAAATCCCTCTTCGTGGGCTTGTTCGCGAGGCGGTTCGGCGTCTTGTTGCGCGCGGCCCGTTCCTCCAGATCGGCTTTCAGCTCCACAAAGTATATTTCCGCGCCCCGCGACTCGAACAAGCCGCAAACATCCTCAACGTAATCCCAGTCCCCTTTTTCATCGAACGCCCAGACCCAGGTGAAAATCAGCCCGTACAGATCGCTTTTTGATACGGCCTCGAAGATTTCCCGGCGGAACAGGTTCACCAGGCGTTTGCCCTCGTCCGTGCCGTAGCTGAAAAACGGCGACACCAGCTCTATCGTCATGTGGTTGTGGAACAGCTTGAGGCCGGTCATTTTCTCGAGTTCCTGGCCGACTGTCATTTTGCCGACGGCCTGCGGGCCGAAGATGAGCACAAATTTCACAAGCCGTCACACCCCCTTCAAATACCCCACTTCTTCCGCCGTCAAAAACCGCCACTCCCCGCGTTTCAGCTCCCCGAGGAAAATATTCCCCGTGCCTACGCGCTTCAGAAACAGCACCGGATGCCCGATGGCGTCGCACATCTTCCTGATCTGCCGGTTTTTTCCCTCGTGGATGGCTATGCGCACGCTGGTGCACCCGCCTTGCGGGTTTTCTTCGTATTTCAGGACTTTTATCTTGGCCGGGGCGGTTTTCACGCCGTCGATAAACACGCCGGCCTTGAATTTCCTGATCTCGTCCGGGGATAATTCGCCTTTCAGCTTCGCGGCGTAGGTCTTTTCGATCTCGTGGCTAGGGTGCGTAAGCCGGAACACCAGATCGCCGTCGTTGGTCATGAGCAGCAGGCCGGACGTGTTGTAGTCCAGCCGCCCCACCGGGACAAGCCGCTGCCTGACGCCCTCCACCAGTTCCATGACCGTGGGCCGCCCCTGCGGATCGGACACGGAGGTGACGTATCCCTCCGGCTTGTTCAGCATAATATACACCAGCTCGCGCTCGGGCCTGATGATCTTTCCGTCCAGGCGCGCGATGTCGTTGTCCGGGCTGATTTTCGCGCCAAGTTCGGTCACGGTTTCGCCGTTGACGGAAACCCGGCCGGCCAGGATCAGCTCCTCTGCCGCGCGCCGGGAGGCAATGCCGCACTCGGCGATGTATTTTTGCAGGCGAAGTTCCATAAAGTTAATTCACCTCTCCGCGCAAAATCAAACAATTCGTCTAAATAAGTATATATGTCCCGAGAGAGGAACACGCCGTCGCGTATCATCCGGTTTATTGTCTCAACATCCGCCCACATGGCGCCGCACGTCTCTTCTGGCTGAAACACGATATTAGAGATGTCCGCCTGCTGCCGAAAAATCCAAACATCCACGAAGAATCCCGCGGGATCATTTGTATGGGGGAGCCTGACTCTTTTGAACAAGCGCCCGTTCCCGGGAATCAGAGCAATTCCCAACTCCTCCGATGTTTCCCGTAACGCCGCGGTCAGACTGTCATTGCCGTCTTCGGTAATGGCCGCCCCGCCCGTTGTTTGCCACATATCAGCCCAGCTTTTGGTCTGCGCCCTTTTTGAGATTAAAAACTCGCCATTGCCGTTTTGTATCCAAATATCGACCACAAGATGATATTCACCTTGACGCATAAGCTTGCCGCGCTCGTGCAGGCGGCCGGTCTTGTTGCCGTTTTCATCCAATATATCCCAATACTCAGGCATTGTCATGCCTCGTTTCCACCGCGTGCTCCGCCAGCAACGCTTCAATTTTCCCCGTAATGTCCCTCTCCGCGAACAGCGCGCACTTCCCGATAGCCACCTCGAAGGCCCGCGCCTTGGAGCTTCCGTGGGCCTTGACGACCAGGCTTTTCAGCCCCAAAAACGGCGCGCCGCCCACCTCGGAGTAGCTGAAACTCTTTTTCAGCTTCCTGAACTTGCTCTTGACCAGCGCCCCGCCGATTTTGGAAATCACGGACGACCTAAGCTCCGCCGTTATCATCCCGAACATCGCGTCGGCCATGCCCTCGGAGTATTTCAGGAGCACGTTCCCCACGAACGCGTCGCAGACGGCCACGTCCACCGCCCCGAAGGGGATGTCCCGCGCCTCCACGTTGCCGGTAAAGTTCACCCCGGCGGCCTCCAGCAGGGGGTACGCCTCCTTGGTCAGTTCGTTGCCCTTGCCCTTCTCCGCGCCCACGTTTATCAGGCCGACCTTAGGGTTCGGGATGTTCATGATGTGCTCCGCGTAGACCGCGCCCACCTGCGCGTACTGCGCCAGATACGCGGGCTTGGAATCCACATTCGCGCCGCTGTCGAGAAGGAGAGTAAAACCCTTCGCGCTGGGCAGCTCCGTGCCAAGGATTGGCCTGTCGATGCCGCGGATGCGGCCAACGATCACCGTCGCGCCGGTCAGGAGCGCGCCCGTTGACCCGGCGGAGATGAACGCGGCGGCCTCGTTCCTCTTCAGCATATTCAGCCCCACCACGATGGAGCTGTTTTTCTTGGCCTTTATGGCCGCCGTCGGATGCTCGTCGTTGCCGATGACCTCCGGCGCGTTGACGATCTCCAGGCGCGGCCTGTCGCAGTCCGGGATTTTGTCGAGCTCGGCCTTGATGTCCGGTTCGGCGCCTAGTAAAATGAGTTTGAGTTTCGGGTCTTTCAGGGCAGCCGCCGCGCCCTTGACCACTTCGGCCGGGGCGTGGTCGCCGCCCGATGCGTCTACGGCTATTGTTATCATGATTATTGCCTCCAAAGTGAGACTTATTTATTGATTGTTTCCTTAACGGCTTCTATAAACGCCGGAGGATTAATAATTTTAGCGCCGTTTGCCGTGACATAGCAGGTGTCTTGCAATATTTTCACGATCGCGTCTTTATCTAAATCAGGGTTGACCTGCCATCCAAGGGCCAAAACCCCCGCCGCGTAAGGGATGGCCCAGCTTAGGCCGCCCTGTCCCCAATACGCGTAAGACGGCGAACCCAAAGAATATTCCTCGGCGACCGTTCTGTATTCAGTCGGGACGTAGACGAAGTAGCTTGGGAAAACCGCGTTTGTAACCTCCTTCTTACCAGGCTTAGCCGGATTGGTTGGGTAATTTGTTATTGGTTTTGTTTTTGTAATATCATCCGGATTACTCGGGGCATAGGAAGCTCCTTGTATTATGCCGGTTGTACTGTTGACGCGGCAGTCCAACACCAGGATCCCCTGCTGTTGAGCAAGCAAAACGGCCTGGTCATATAAATCCTGATTTGTAAATGTAGATCCTTGTCCGGAAGGGTCGGTTGAAATTGAGACGACGCGGATTTTTTCATTGTCCGGCAGTTTGCTGTTCTGATCCATGATCCAATTCAGCGCGTCCGCGATATACTTGCTGTCCTCTTTCCACATTGGTACGGCGGCGAAATAGACCTTCGCGCCGGGCGCGACGCCGACGCTGTCCCCGACAAGCAAACTCGTAACAGCCGGGGCGTGCATGGAGCCTTGGTCTGCCGGCTGATCACACCCTGTGTCGTAATACTCAGCTATTTTATCCGCGAACTCGGGGTGGTCAAGCAGCAGATTCTGGTCTATGATGGCGACGTTCACGCCTTTGCCGGTGATGCCCTCGTCATGCAGTCCTCTGACTCCCAGCCCCGGATTTTTGCCGTTTTCCAGGATTTGCTTGGCCAAATCCTCGCTGCCCTCGAATACAGTCCCCTCGTTGAATGTATATGTATATATGTCGTTTGGATTGTACTCATCCGGCGCGTAAGTCGCCTTATCGCCGTCGGAGAAAGCCCTTACGTCGGCAAACCGTTGCAGTTTTGCAAACGGGGTTTCAGAAGGGGCTTCCGTGTCGGTCGGCGCGACGGTTTCGTCGGCCGTTGGGGCCGTGGTTTCGGTTTCCGCAGCTGTTTCAGTTTGGGTTACGGCTTCTGTGGCTGGAGCCGTAGTTTCGGCTTCCGCGGCGGTCGAAGCTGGGGCCGTGGCTTCTGTGGAGGTTGCGGCGGCTTGCGCCGCCTGATTGCCGGAGCCGGTTTGAGCTGTCTGGCCGCAGGACGTGAGCAGCGAAACAAGCAGTAACAGCGCAACGAGCTTTTTCATCAATTTTCCTCCTAACGCAATATTATGAGCGATTTCGCATTATTTCCCCATACCCGACCGTACCCATGCCAGCAATACCTCCGTCGCCGGCCCGTCCAGCCTATACCCGTTCAATATTATGTCGGCGTATACTTTTGACGGCAGCGCGTATTTCTGTTCCTGGAATTTGGCGTAATTCAGATAATATTCGAACTGAAAATCCACATTTCCCCAGCCGTCCCGCGCCGTGAAATTGCCGGTGTTCCGCCTGATGCGCCGGTACATCCGCGCGTCGGCGTCCAGATCGATGAAAACCTTCAGGTCGAAGAGCGGGCGCATCTCGTCATAACAGAAGAGGAACGCCCCTTCCACGATAACAATATCATACGAGCCGTCGGATTGTATAGTCCTGATTAGGTTCAGTGGTTTTTCGAAGTCCACCGCATCCGGGTGGTTGAAGTCGTCGCCGGGCAGCCCGGTTATGGGGGATGTTACCTGCGGAAGCGGGTCTCTGAAATAGTTGTCCATGTGCAGCAAGTACACATTGTAATCGGAAAGCCGGTCTCTCAGGGCTTCGCTGAAAGACGACTTGCCGCAGCCGGAACCTCCGGCTATGCCGATTATCAGCGGTTTCATGCGCATTCATCCAATCCATAAATTGCTTATTTACAGCTTCGTCGCCTTTATAATAAACGATTCGTTGATAAACTGCGCCTTGTGCTTCGAGTAATATTTTGCGGTGAATTCCTGTTCCTGGTTCACTATTTCCGCGTCTGTCTCCTCGACCAGCCTTTCGAGCTTAAACCCCGCGGCGGCTAACGCGTTTATATAAGAGGACAGCTTCCAGTTTCTGACGACCATCGACTGCATGGCCTTCACGAGGCTTACTTCCGCTTCATCCAAATATGAGCGGAAAAGGACATATTTCCCATCTTCCGCCCTGATACATTGCATCAGTGGGTTGTCCCACGAAAAAATGAACGTCCCGGACGGTTTGAGATATTTATATACTAAATTTACTGACTTTGATAAGTCCAGCGTCCACCCGAACGCGTAAACCGAATACACATAATCAAAATAACCCTCAGGAATTCCGGGGTTTTCTTCCATGGGTGACACGAAAAGATTCGCAGATACGCCGTTTTCAGCCAGGAGCCTTCCCGCGTTTTCTATCTGTTTGGAGGATAGGTCTAAGCCCCACAGCTCCGCCGCGCCATTCTTGGCGTTATAAAGCAAGGAGTGCCCGCTGCCGCAGCCTATGTCCAGGATTTTTTTCCCTTTCATGCCGCCGAACAGCCGCAAAGCATCCTCTTTGGGCAATGTAGGCCCGTACTCAGGCAGAGCCGTCGCGCCGAACCAATAGTCGGCGATCGTGTCCCAGCCGGTTCTGTTTTTTAAGAGGATTTCGTCGTTGGTCATGGCTAAAAACTCCCTGCTGGTCTTTACTTTACCGTAGCCTCAACGGCGGCAATAAAGGCCGCCGGATCAACTATGCGCTCGTTTAAGGTCGTAACGCGGCATGTCGCTTGCAGCATATTGACAATATCATTGATTGACAAATTAGGGTTGACCTGCCAGCCCAGCGCCAAAATTCCCGCCCCGTACGGCACCGCCCAATTCGTCAAGCCCTGGCCCCAATAGGCGTAGGATGCCGAACCTTTGACAAGCTCCTCCGCCACAGTCCTGTATGAGCACGGCACGTCCACATAATTTCCCGTGAATCCGGTTCCGACGGTGGGAGGAAAGCCGCCCCTGCACTTATCCACATCCTCCGGGCTTGTCGGGTCGTAATAGGCCGGCCCTATCAATCCGGTGTTGACGCCGTACCTGCAATCCAGCACTAAAATCCCCTGCTTTAGCGCCAGCTTGACGGTGTTGTCGTATAAGTCCTGATTTTCCGAGAAGTACGATGAGGACAGATCGTAAGAGATCGAAACTACGCGGATTTTTTGGCCTTCCGGCAGTTTTCTGTTCTGTTGTATTATCCATTGCAGCGCGTCCGCGAAATATTTGCAGTCCTGTTTCCAGACGGGCACGGCGGCATAATATACCTTCGCGCCGGGCGCGACGCCTATGGTTTTGCCGGCCAGGACGCTCGCGACGGCCGGGCCGCCATAGGAGCCCTGGTCTTCCGGCAGATCGCACCCCGTGTCGTAATACGCGGCTATATTGTCCGCGTATTCGGGATGGTCAAGCTGCAAGGGCTGGTCTATAATGGCGACGTTCACGCCCTCGCCGGTGATCCCCGCGTCGTGCAGCGCCCTGACGCCAAGGCCGGGATTTTTCCCGTTTTCAAGGACTTCCTCGGCTATGTCCTCGCTGCCCTTGAAAACAGTCCCCTCGTCAAAGGTGTAAGTAAATATGTCTTTGGGATTGTACTCGCCCTCTTCATACGTGGTCTTGTCAGTGCCGGAAAGGAGCCCCGCGGCGTCATACTTCGCCAGCTTGACGAATGGGGTCGCCGTGGGTAGTGCGGAATCGGACGGAGTTGGGGCGGCGGATCTCGCGGCGGTCGGATAGGGCGTCACGGTCGGCGCGGGAGTCACAGTCGAAGCGGCCTGGCTGCTTGAGGCGGTCGCTGCCGCCTGACCGCAGGAAGTCAGCAGCGAAACAAGCAATATCAGCGCGAATAGCCTTTTCATGGTTATGCGCCCTCCCCCGGGATAAAATTAAAATAAAAGACAGCGTATGCTGTCTTTATTCTGTCCTTATTTTTTGTGCCACTATATTGTACCACTATACCGCATTTTCGTAAAGCCAAAGCTACAGATTACTCCGCAACCTTGAAAACTTCCCTCTTGTTATAAGTCCCGCACTTCCGGCAGGCCCTGTGCGAGCGCATGATCTCGCCGCACCGGGGGCATGTGACCAGGCTCATCACCGGGATCTTCCAGCTCTGCGCCCTGCGTTTGTCCCTTCTCGCCTTGGAGTGCTTACCCTTTGGACATATCGCGCCCATTATATACACCTCCGCATTATTACAGATGTTACGCAGCCAAATTACCTAGCCGAACTACCTCTTCGAGAACTGCGGTGCCCTTCTCGCGCCCTTCAGGCCGTATTTCTTACGCTCTTTCATCCGCGAATCGCGGGTGAGCAGACCGGCTTTCTTGAGGACGGGCCTTAATTCCGCGTCCACCAGCAGAAGCGCGCGGGAAATGCCGTGCCGGATGGCCCCGGCCTGGCCCGTGCAGCCGCCGCCGAACACGTTGACCTTCACGTCGAAGCGGCCGCCCGTTCCGGTCAGCTCCAGGGGCTGCCGGACGATGAGCTTCAGCGTCTCAAGGCCGAAATAGTCGTCTATATTCCTTTTATTAACGGTGATTTTGCCGGTTCCGGGAACCATATACACACGGGCAACGGAACTCTTCCTTCTGCCTGTCCCGTAAAATGAAGCCAATGCCATTTTTTTACTCCTTTCAAACTAAATCTTTCAGGCTAAATCTTTCAGACTAAATCTTTCGGCAGTCTACTAGCATACTAACGTACAGAGTCCTCAAAAGCCAGGGGTTCCGGCCTCTGCGCGGCGTGAGTGTGCTCCGGGCCGGCGTAGACATAGAGCTTCCTCATCATCTGCCTGCCCAGGTTGTTCTTGGGGAGCATGCCCTTGACCGCGTGCTCTATGACGTTCTCCGGCTTTTTCGCGAGCATGTCCTTGAGGGTCGTCCGTTTAAGGGAGCCGACCCAGGCCGAATGCCGCAGGTATTCCTTCTGCTCGAGCTTTTTTCCCGTAACCGCGATTTTTTCCGCGTTGATTACGATGACATAATCCCCCGCGTCGCAACTGGGGCTGAATATGGGCTTGTTCTTGCCGCGCAGCACTTTTGCGATCTCCGACGACAGGCGCCCGAGGGTCTGCCCAGCGGCGTCCACGACGTACCATTTTCTCTGGACATCCGCGGGCTTTGTGATATAAGTGGATCTCATGTTATCCTCCTGAATTCCGGGGCTATTGGACTTAGTGGAAACATGAAAAGAATTTTAGCGCAAAATGGGGGTTGTGTCAAGATTTAGTTTTGGGGTTGCGCGACAAAAAGAGCGCAGAATTTGCTGGTAAACATTTTGTCTGAATCGCTGATCTCGGGCGCACACTGTGCGCCCCTACGAGAACCGTTCGTGCAAAGATACAATCATGCGCTTGGCGTGTTGGGGTTGTGGCCAGACGCGGCCTGAATGGCTCACCTCTTCAGCCTCAGCGCGTTGGCGAGCACCGACACCGAGCTTAAGCTCATAGCCGCCGCCGCGATCATGGGGTTCAGCAGCGGCCCCCCGAACAAATGCAGCGCTCCCGCCGCGATGGGTATGCCGATCACGTTGTACCCGAACGCCCAGCCAAGGTTCTGCCGGATGATCCGCATCGTGCGCTTGCTCAGGCGGATGGCCGCCGGAACGTCCATGAGGTCGGAGCGCATCAGCACGATATCCGCGCACTCGATCGCCACATCCGCGCCTGAGCCTATGGCGGCGCCTATGTCCGCCTGGGCCAGCGCGGGCGCGTCGTTGACCCCGTCGCCCACCATCATCACCGCGCGGTTCTCCCCTTGCAGCCTCTTGACCTCCGCCGCCTTGTCCTGCGGCGGCACGCCGGCCAGCAGTTTGCCGATGCCCGCCTGTTTCGCTATAGCGGAGGCGGTTTTTTCGTTATCGCCGGTTATCATGACCACGTCCACGCCCATTTCGCGCAAGTCCTTCACGGCCGCGGCGCTGGAGGGCTTAACCGTGTCGGCCACGGCTATCACGCCTATGATTTCGCTGCCCGCCATTACATAAACGGGGGTTTTTCCTTCACTCGAAAACTTTTCGTAGCTGTCGGAAAACGCGGACATATCTTTGACGCCGCGCTCGTCCATCAGTTTGGCGTTCCCCGCCAAAAAAACGGGAGCCTCCGCATAGTCGCCTCTCGCGCTCACCCCGAACCCGGTTACCGAATCAAAATCCTTTACCGCGAGAAACTCCAGTCCCCGTTCCCGCGCGCAGGAGGCAATCGCCCGCCCGATCGGGTGCTCGGAATAACGCTCCAGCGACGCGGCGATCTGTACCACCGCGTCCTCTGGTATATTAGGACTGCCGGAAACCACGTCCGTCACCCTGGGCTTTCCCTCCGTGACCGTCCCGGTCTTGTCCAGCACGACGGTGTCTATCCTGTGGGCGGTCTCCAGCGCCTCGCCGCCCTTTATCAGGATGCCGCGCTCCGCGCCCTTGCCCGTGCCCGCCATGACCGCCACCGGCGTGGCCAGGCCCAGCGCGCAGGGGCAGGAGATCACCAGCACGGAGATGAAGATGTTCATGGCGAAGGCCAAGTCCCCGCCCGTCCCGAAAAACCAGGCTGTCCCGGCGGCCAGGGCGATCAGGCACACCACCGGAACGAAAACGCCGGCGACTTTGTCGGCCAGCCGCG
>Ga0123354_10010594_pt1 | contig 14219 bp, 11 predicted proteins | sample TergutLab28metaG_2_FD_97872 | JGI IMG/M metagenome (GOLD analysis project Ga0123354, IMG submission 97872) | Labiotermes labralis P4 segment gut microbial communities from Petit-Saut dam, French Guiana - Lab288 P4 | ecosystem: Host-associated > Arthropoda: Insects > Digestive system > Gut ... | reverse complement strand
CGTTCTGCGCGGCGGCGATGGTGCCGTCGTTGCCGAGCGTGGCCGCCGTGATGGTGAGGTCGCCGCCCGCGGCGACGAGGCCGGCGCCGGCGTTGCCGAGGTTGCCGCCCACAGTGACGGCGGCGGCGCCGGCGGCGGCGATGGTTCCGGCATTGCCGAGGTTGCCGCCCGCGCTGACCGTGACGTCGCCGACGGAGGTGATGCCGCCGGTGTTGCCGAGGTCGGCCGCCGAGGCGACGGTGGTGGTGAGGTTGCCGGCGATGGCGCCGGTGTTGGTGAGGTTGCCGCCGGTGGTGCGGGCGCTGGCGCCGTTCAGGGCGCCCAGGCTGGCGCTGTTGGCGAGGCTGGCCGCCGTGACTTGCAGGTTGTTGCCGGCGAGGTAGTTGCCGCCGTCGAGGGTCAGGGCGTTGCCCGAACGCACGGTGAGGTCGGCGCCGGCGGTGACGAGGGCGTTGGTGCCGGTGATTTGGTCGGTGACGATGACCATGTCGCCGAGCGAGCGCAGGGTGTCCTGGCCGGTGTCGCTGGGGCGCGCGAGGTTGATGTTGCCCGCCTCGATGGACAGCAGGGCGCCGCCGGCGAGCAGGCCGTTGCCGGCGTCGAGGGTGGTGGCCTGGACGCTCAGGGTGCCGGTAGCGGTTTGCTGGCCGTTGACGTCGGTCCCGGAGGCCGCGATGGCGCCCTGGCCCAGGGTGATGGTCTGGCCGGTGAGGGTGACGTCGCCGGCGGAGGCGACCAGGGCTTTGTCGGCCAGGTCGATGCCGCTCTGGCCCTGCAGGACGATGGCCGTGTCGGAATACAGGGTGCTGGCGACGCTGACGGCGTCGCTGACCGAGCGGGCGGTGATGGCGCCGCCGCTGGCCTGGACTTGGCCGAGGGTGAGGTGGCCGTCGGCGGTGAGGGTGGCGCCGCCGGTGTTGGCGACCATGGGCCCGGCCATGTTGACGCCGGCGCCTTTGTCGCTGGACAGCAGGTTGATGCGGCCGGCGTACATGCCGCCGAGGGCCGAGGAGTCGATGGCGATGCCGGGTTCGTTGCCGTCGGCGCCGAGCGGGGTGCTCTGCCCGCCCTGGTAGGCGACGGAGTTGCGCCCGGCGGTGAGGTTGAGGTCGCCGCCGGCGGCGACCGGGCCTTTGACGGAGATGGTGCGCGAGATGAGGTCGAAGACGTTGACGGCGGTGGCGTTGGCGCCGTTGACGTCGACCAGGATGTCGCCGCCGTTGACGATGAGGCTGGACAGGGTGCCGTCGGCGCCGATGACGGGGGTGCCGGTGGAGAGGGTGACGCGCGGGGCGTTGACGAAGCCGCAGCCGTTGCAGGTGAGGCCGTTCTGGTTGGCGATGATGACGTTGGCGGCGGCGCCGTTGACTTCGATGGCGCCTTCCAGCGCCGAGCGGCTGGAGCCGGTGACTTCGTTGAGGATGACGGCGGCGGGGCCGGAGTTGGCGAGGTTTTTGTTGCCGGGCACGAGGCCGCCAAGCTGGGATCGCGATATTTCCTGGTTGGTGTTGTTGAGGATCAGGCCGGGCGTGCCGACGTTGAAGTCGGAGTATTTGTTGTGGGACAGGCCGGCGCCGTTGGGCGTGACGATGTTGACGAGCGGCACGCCGTTGGGGGCGGCCGCAATGCCCGGCTGGTTGGCGACCGGCGCGTTGGTGTCGGCCCGCAACGGCACGGCGCCCGCCGCCAGCGCCACGGTCTGCTGCAGCACCAGGATGGCGCTGAGGCTGGAGACGAGGAACTGGCGGAACAGGCGCTTGAAGGCCCGCCCTGAATGAGGCAACGTTGCTTGTTCGCGCTCAGGCGTTGTGGCGCCCGTGCTCCCGGAACGCGGCTGCGATCCCCAGCTGTTTGTAGCCATGGTCATACCGTTCTTCCCAAAATACCGATCAACACGAAACTCCAGGCGGACAGACTGCAAACAGCACCAGCGTCACGCGAAGCCATCTCATTCCAATTCGCGTTAAAACTCTCACCCCCGTTCGGACCGACCCTTCGGCAAGCTCAGGATCAGTCCGAACGGTTGGTTCTTTGTTAAACGCGACTTGGCATCAAAAACCAATCGTCAAACCCACCTGCACCAGTGATCTGGACTGCGAACCCGCCGCCGGCAGCGTGGGTTCGGAGACCAGTCTGGCATAGGAAATGTCAAAGGTGAACCGGCCAGCGCGGTTGCGCAAGCCGAGGACGGCGCCGACCAGGGTGCCGCCATTGGAACTGCTGCCGGTGGCGGTGGTGTCGGTGAAGGCGGCGGCATGGCCGACGTCGATCGCCACATAGGGCTCGACCCGGCCTATGAGCTTGGCCGCCGTGGGCTGCTCGGAGGCCGGCAGCAGCAGCGACAGTTCGGTGCGCGCCAGCGCCCCCTTGTCGGCGAACAGGATCGAGTCCTGCACGCCACGAACGCTGGCCCAGCCGCCGAAGGACATTTGTTCGGTGCCGAACAGCCGGTCGGGGGTCCACTGCCCCAGCATGTAGGTGCTGAAGATCGGCGTCACGGAGGCGCCACTGAACGGGCGGGTGTAGGAGATCGAGGTGGTGAACTTGGAGAACTCGCTCCTGGGCGTGCCCGCCGCCGCGCCGGCGTCGTCGAACGCGCCGAAGATGGGCAGGCCACGCTGGTAGCCAAAGCTGGCGCTGGCCTGGCCGCCCCAAAGCTGGCGGCTGTGGTTGAGTTCGAGCGAGGCGATGGTCAGCGTGCGGCTGGCAACGTCGATGCGGGTGCCGAGGATGTCGTTGACGGTGTCCTTGCGGGTCAGCCGCCCGGTCAGCGAGCTTTTGGAGACCTGGTCGCGATGGAATACCCAGCTCAGGTAGGGACTGATCAGTTGCGAGCTGCCCGAGGTGTCGATGATGGAGTCCTGGCCGGGGACCGAGGAGTGGTAGCGGCTCCAGAGGCTGTCGAGGCCGAACGTCCAGTAGCCGTAAGGCACGGAGACCGACGCATTGAAGGTGTCGCTGTTGGGCCGCTCGGAGGACATGAACAACGGATTGCGGCTGTTGGAGCGCTGGTAGCCGAGTTGCCACGCGTCGTTGCTGCCCAGGACGTTGTCGAGCGCGACATTGATGCGCGACTGGTAGATGCCGGACACGGTGGCGCCGAGATTGTCGGCGCCCAGGGTGACGCGCGCGCGGTTGTCGGGTTTGTTGGTGACTTCGAGCACGGTGTCGCCGGGCTGGCTGCCGGCGGCCATGGCGATGGTGGCGCTGTTGGAATGCAGGCGGTTGATCTGGTCGAGGCCCTGTTCGACGTCGCGCAGGTTGACCGGGCGGCCCACCGTGCCGGGGAAGGCGCTGGAGATGACGCGGTCGTGGTCGTCGCTCTGGCCGTTCAGGTGGATGCCTTCGAGCTTGCCTTCGACCATGGCAATCGAAAGTTTGCCGTGCGACAGGTCCTGCTCCTGCAAGTACGCCCGCGCGGCGACGTAGCCGCGCTTGACGTACAGGAAGGTCAGCGCCTTGAGGACGTTGTTGATTTCGGTCAGGCCGAGGCATTTGCCTTCCCACGGCGAGACCGTGGCCCGCACGTCCGCTTCGGGGACGAGGTTCACGCCACCGACGGTGATGGTGCCGATGTTGAAGCAGCGCTCGTCCTTGGCCGAGCTTTCGGGCCGCGGCGGCGTCGGCACTTCGCCAGAGGGCGCGCGGTTGGCGCGCTGCTGCTGCTCCAGCTGGCGCAGGCGTTCCTGCTCGGCCTGCTGGCTCTGGAACTGCCGCGCCGCGCGGGCAGCTTCATCGGCGGCGTTCTGCGCCAGCACCGGGCCGGCCAGACCGCCAGCCAGGGCGAGGGCCAGGGCCGGCCCCCGCCAGGCCCACGGACGGTGCGGGCGGCGGGTCATGGACGCCGCACGACGGGTTTCGTGGGCGCGGGCTGCGCGGCAGTCGCCTGGGGCACGGAGACGTTGGCGACCACCGGCGGCGGCAGCGCTTTCGAGGCCAGGCTGGCAAATGCCTTGTCAAAGCCCTTGAGGGAGAACACGACCTTGACGGTCTTGCCATTCAGCAGACGGAAAAAGCCGGCCCCTTCCTGCGAATTCCTGAAGCGGACGACGGTCGCGTCATCGAGCGGGATGATGACGAAGCAGCCCAGCTGGTTGCAGTTGCGGTACGGCGTCAGGGTCGGCGCGGGAGGATTGCTGTCTTTCTTGTTGCTGCCTTTGGCCGCCGTGGTGCCGTCGCCCACGGTCAGGCCGAACTCGGCGGGCAGGAAGACGTCGAGCGGCGTCAAGGCCACCATCGCCCAGGACACGTTGCCGGCCTTGTCGTTGGCCCGCGATATCGCGAGGTTGAGGATGTCGATGGCCCGGCCGTCCTGGTTGACGGTGACCGACTGGGCGACTTCGCAGGACGTGGCCACGCTGGAATCGCCCGGCACGACGCAGCGCCAGACCCAGTCGTCGTAACGCTGGGCGAGCAGACGCGGCGCGGCGGGCGTGGCCGCGGCGCCCGATGAATTTTGCGCGGTGCCTGCCGGGCGGGAGGTGGCCGGTGCCTTGGAGGCCGCGGCGGGCGACGCGGCGGTTTGCGCCTGACTGGCGCCAACCGAACACATCAGCGCCGCGGAGCAGCCGGCAAGCAGGAGAAATGAGCGCCATCCACGAATCATCATAAATCCTCTCGAAAATTACAGGTTGATATAAAAAACCACCGTGGGAGAAATTTGCGGAGTGATTTGGCGAGCCGCCAGATTCGGCCGTTGCCACGTTCCGTGGCTGGTTTGCCGGGCAGGCAAGCGGGCCGGGCCGTTCAAGCCGAACCGGCGTTGCAGAAAATGGATGCGTCGCATGGCGGACAGGGAAAATGGCAGCCGGACCGTTCTGGCCGCGGGCGCGCGCGGCGCGATGCGCGCCGACGGCACGGCCTCGCCCAGCAACGCGCGCATGGGCGCGCGCCGATGGCTCGGATCCACTGCAAGGCTGGTTGGCTTCATGACCGTTTTTTTGTTGTCGTTCGCTGTTGTCAGCTACCGTTTGCCGTCGTCAGGTGGCGTTCGTCGTTGCGGGCTTGCGCCTGCACCGCCGAGGGACGCGCGAGCTTTGAACATCATCGCCACATAGCTAGCGAGCGCTCGCACGCGCTTCCGACATCAAGGAGGCGTTGCAAAAACTGCCGTGCCGTGTGCATCCGCGGCGCCGGACGGTCTGCTGTGTGTTGCAAATCCTCGCGATACCCCCCAGTATCGCGGCGGTTTGCGCCTTGCAGCCCTTCCCGATCCGCAACGCCCACTTCCCGCTCGACTTCTTATGTGGGGGCATCCTTAAATCAAACTTCAATGAACGCAACCCCACGAGGTCGGTTTATAACCGGGTTTGAGGCCGCCGGAACAACAAAATGGATACCGATTGTAATAACGCCCATTTCACGGGCTTACCCGTGACTGTATGTATCCGCAAAAAAGGATGTGCCACTGGGAAACGGTGGTGGATGGTTGTTTTATCTTCACAATGCCGCATGGCCGCGGGTGTTTGGCTGCTGGCCCCTTTCAACTGCCGCCCTTCCTTTCGTGGCAGCCTCCCCTCCCGGGCGAGAATGGGGCCCATTCCCCTCCGTGGAGGGGTGGCGCGCAGCGCCGGGGTGGTCACGGCGCCACCTGAAAGACCCGACGTGATATGCCGACCACGCAACCGCCCTGCCCTTCGCGCCCAAGCTGGCATGAGGGCCCGCGGCGGTGGATGACGAAAGCCTCGACAGGCTCTAAATCGCCTGCTGCAACCTCAACCCGGTCTTTTTGAGGATGGCGCTGGAAAACAGCACCTCGCGCGCCCGGCAGGCCGGACCCAGCAGGACGGCGAGAGTTTCGGCCTGGGCCAGCACTTCGTCCTGGGTGTGGCCGTGCAGCATGGCGAACAGGTTGTAGCGCCACACGCCCGGCTTGCGCGGGCGGCGGTAACAGTGGCTGACGGCGGGCTGGCCGCCGATCAGCTCGCCCAAACGGTCCACCTCGGCATCTTCCACATCCCACACGCTCATGCCGTTGGCGGTGTAGCCCAGCCGGTAGTGGTTGGGCACGGCGGCGATGCGGCGCACCACGCCGGCGGCCAGCAGTTCGGCCAGCCGCTGGCGCACCTGCTGGCCGCTGCTGCCGAGCATGGCGGCCACAGTGTCGAAGGGGCGCGGCACCAGCGGCAAGCCAGCCTGGGTGGCGGCCACGAGCTGGCGGTCGAACTCGGTCAGCTTGAACGCCTCGGCGTGCGCGGGCGGCGGCGGCGCGGTGTGGCGGGCCGGCCCCAGCAGGGGCAGGTACAGGCCGACGAAGTATTCGCGTTCCTTGGGAAAGGCATGCACCGGCAGGCCGGTGAGGGCCTCGATCCGGTCGCAGGCGGCCCAGGCGGCTTCGGGCGTTTCGGCGGCGACGACGAACCACATGTTCAGCGCGTGCCCGCGCCGGTAGTTGTGCGCCACTTCGGTCAGGCCGTTGACTTGCGCCGTGACTTCGGCGTAGCACGCCTCGGGCACTTGCAGCGCGGCCAGGATGAATTGGCCGCCCGCGCGCTCGATCTGGAACAGCGGCCCGAAGCGCGTCAGCACGCCGCTGCCCAACAGGCCGCCCAGGCGGTCGATGAGCTGCGGCTCGGCGCCCTGCAACTCGGCGGCAATGTCGGCAAACGGACGCTCGGTGAGGGGCACGTTGCACTGCAAGCGGTCGATCAGGCGCGCATCTTCCAGGTCGATGCCGGCGGGCAGGCGCGGCGCGGCGGTGGCGCGGTTCATGATCTGAAGTAGCGCGGGCCGGTTTGCTTGAAGCGCCGGCGGCTGAACAGCACCGCGTGCGGCAGCGCGTGCAACCCAGCGCCAGCAATGGCGGCGTGCACCAGCGCCAGGGTGGCGTCGCGGCTGCGGCCATGCACCATGCAGTACAGGTTGTAGTGCCAGCCGGCGGCGCGCTCGCGCTGGTAGCAGAGGGTGACGCCGGGTTGCGCGGCCAGGCGCGCGCCCAGCGCGTCGACCTCGTCGTCGGGCGCGTCGAACACGGTCATGGCGTTGGCGGCAAAGCCGACTTCGTGGTGGCGCACCACCAGTCCGAAGCGGCGCAGCGTGCCGGCGTCCAGCCACGCCTGCACTTGGCGCAGCACCTCGCCCGTGGTGCAGCCCAGCCGCGCCGCCCAGGCGGCGAACGGTTCGGGCAGCGGCGACAGGCCGGTTTCAACCAGCGCCGCCAGGGGCCGATGGGCGACCTGGACGGCGGGCGCCAGGTCCTGCAACGGGGCCTCGGCATGAGCCGGGCTGCGCGGGGCGGCGTCCGGGTCGAGACCGAGGTCGAAACTCAGGTCGATGCGGTAGGGCCGCACCATTTTCATGCGCAGCACGGCCAAGCCGCTGGCCTGTTCGATGGCGGCCAGCATGGCGGCCAGCCGGTCGGCATCGGTGGCGGTGGCGACGAACCACAGGTTGAACCGGTGTTCGCGCTCGTAGTTGTGGTTGACGCCGGGCTGGGCGTTGACGAGTTCGGCCACCGCTTGCAGGCGCTCGGACGGCACCGCCATGGCACACAGCACCGCCGCGCCGCCCGCGCCGGGCGCCCAGACGCCGCCGATGCGGCTGACGACGCCCTGCGCCAACAGCCGGACGCAGGTGTCGATGACCTCGGCTTCGCTGGCGCCCCGCGCCTGCCCCAGGCGCGCAAAGGGCCGCTCGGTCAACGGAAAGCCGCGCTGCCAGTCGGTCAGCAGACGCTCGGCCAGGCGTGCGTCGGCAGGCTGCATGGTCAACCTGGTCTAAAACCCGGTGCGCGCGGCACGCGAGGTGAAGAAGATGCCGCTGGGCGACTGGGCGGGCAGCACGGCCAGGGTTTCGAAGCTCTGGGTGTCGATCACCGAGATGTGGTTGGCGTCGCGCGAGCTGATCCACACGGCCTCGCCACGTGGGGTGAATTCCATGTGCAGCACGGCCTTGCCGGGCTTGAGGCTGTGGACGATCTGGCGCGTCCGCGTGTCGATGACCTGCACGGTGTCGTAGTCGGGCACGGCAAAGTTCACCCACACCTGCCGCCCGTCGGGCCGGGCCATCACGAACACCGGCTGGCCGGCGACGGGGATGCGCGCCACTTCCTTCCAGGTGTCCAGGTCCACCACCAGCACCTCGTGGTGGCCGATGGCGGGCAGGTAGGCCTGCCGCCCGGCCACCGCCCAGCCGCGCAGGTGCGGCATCTTGAACACCGGCAGCGGCTGTTCGCCACGCCCGTAGCCGGGCAGGATGCGCTCGACCTTGGGCTGCGCGGCCCACAGGTCGATCTTGGCCAAGCCGTCTTCGCCGAACAGGCCGGCGATGTAGTAGCGGCCATCGGGCGTGACCAGCGCGTCGTAGGGCTGTTTGCCGATGTCGGCGAATTTGGTGAGTACCGGCTTGGCGGGGTCGGACAGGTCGGCGATCCAGATCTGGCCGGCGTCGAACAGCGAGTAGATGAAGCGGTTGCGCGGGATGTCGGCCAGCCCGACCACGCGCGAGGCCTTGCCGTCCACTTCGGCGGGGATGTCGGCCAGCAGCTTGAGGGTGTTGGCGTCGAACACCTTGATGCCGCCGGGCTGGTAGTTCTGCGCCGCCACCAAGGTGCCGTCGGTGGAGATGGCGCCGCCGATGCTGTTGCCGGCCTGCTGCACCCGCGCCTCGACGCGGCCGGTGAGCAGGTTGACCTTGGTGAGCGCGCCGTCGCGCCCGAACACGTAGGCCTGCGCGCCGTCGCGGCCATACACCACCGAGGCGTGCGACAAGTCGCCCAGCCCTTCGATGCTGCCCAGGCGCTGGCGCGTGGTGGTGTCCAGCACGCCCAGGGTGCCGGATTCGCGCTCGACCACCACCCCCAAGTCGCCGCTGCCGCGACCGGACGGCACCAGCAAGGCGGGCGCGGTGGCGCAACCGCCTAGGGCCATGGCCAGCGCCAACGCGCCCATAAAACGAATGGATGTCATGGCTGGGTGTGCTTTTCCAGAGGGAAGCCGGCCTGCAGTTGCTGGGCGATCCAGGCCGCGTCGGCTTCGCTGATCATGGTTTTCCAGCCGGGCATGGGGGTGCCGGGCCGGCCGTGGACGATGGTGGACACCAGGCTGTCGTGTGGGATGGCGCGCATGGCGTCTTGCGTGAGTGCCGGGCCCAGGCCGCCGGTGAGCTTGATGCCGTGGCAGGAGCCGCAGTCTTGCCGCACCATGTGCACCAGTTCGGCTTGCCGCGCGGGCGACGGCGCGGGTTCGTCGGCGGCCAGCGCCTGGCCGGCGGTCAGCAGCAGTGAGGTGGCGGCAACCCAGAACGGCAGGTGCGTCATCGTGGAGGCAAGGTGCGATTCCAATGCGCGTCAAAAACTTCCCAATCACCGTTCAGCCTGAGCCTCGAGTCGAAGGCCAGCGCAGGGCTTCGACAAGCTCAGTCCGAACGGTTCTTGATTGAAACGCGCATTGGAATCAGGTAACTCTGAAAGGAACCATTCAAACGACACGCGGCGTCCGATCAGTGCGCCACGAAGCGAGGCATGATAACGGACGCCGCGAAAAAATGCACCGATCCCGACCCGCCGGACGGACGCGCCACCCCTTGCGGGGACGGACGCGCCAGCCGGCCTGGGAGGCGGATCAGTAGAGGTCGTGCATCGTGTTGTAGACGTTGAACTTGCCGGTCGGCGTGATCAACTTCTCATCCTTGATGACGGTCTTGCAAGCGCGGGTCTTGTCATCAACCACCACGATCGCCGATTCCTTGTTCTTGGCGCTCCACACCGAGAACCAGACCTCGTCGCCTTTCTGGTTGTATTCGGGCTGCACGACGCGCTTGGCGCCATCGTCCTTGATACCAGCGCACTCCGCGATGTTGATGATCTGCGGCGGCTTGCTCAGGTCCCTGATGTCGTACACGGCCACGCTCTGGCTGAGCTTGGGATCGGGGTTGAGCGCTGTGTCCACCCACAGGTTGTTGGAGCCCTTGTGGGTCTTGATGAACAGCGAACCGCCGCCCTGGCCCGTGAGCGTGCGCACCACCTTCCAGGCGTGGTCCTTGTGCTTGACCGGATCGGTGCCGATGACGGAAATGCTCTCGTCACCCAGACCGGAGGTGGCCCACACGGGACCGAACTTCGGATCGATGAAGTTGGCGCCACGACCGGGGTGCGGCGTCTTGCCGACGTCGATCAGGGCCGCCAGCTTGTCGGTCTTGGTATCGACCACGACCACCTTGTTGGAGGCGTTGGCGGCGGTGAGGAAGTAGCGCTGCGTGGAGTCGAAACCGCCGTCGTGCAGGAACTTGGCCGAATCGATCTGCACCGTCTTCAGGTTCGGGATGTCGGTGTAGTCCACCATCCAGACCTTGCCGGTTTCCTTGGCGTTGACCAGGAACTCGGGCCGCTCGTGGCTGGCCACGATGGCGGCCACGCGCGGCTCGGGGTGGTACTCGCCGTCAACCGTCATGCCGCGGGTGGACACCACCTTGAGGGGCTTGAGCGTGTCGCCGTCCATCAGCACGAACTGGGGCGGCCAGTAAGTGCCGGCAATGGCGTACTTGTCTTCCCACTTGCCGTGGTCGCCGGCGTACTTGCTGGTCTCGACGCTGCGCGCTTCCAGGCCGATCTTCATCTCGGCCACGTTGTCGGGTTTTTCCATCCACAGGTCGATCAGGTTCAGGCGCGCGTCGCGACCGATCACGTACAGGTAGCGCCCCGAAGCCGACAGGCGCGAGATGTGCACCGCGTAGCCGGTTTTGATGATGGTGATGATCTTCTTGGTGTCGCCGTCGATCAACGCCACCTGGCCCGCGTCACGCAGGGTGACCGAGAAGATGTTGTTGATGTTGAAGTTGTTCATCTTCTTCTTGGGCCGCTGATCCACCGGCACGTAGATCTTGCGCGACTTTTCCATGTCGGCCAGCGAGAACTCGGGCGGTGTGGGCGGGTCTTGCTGGACGTAACGGGCCATCAGGTCCACCTCGGCCGGGCTCAAGTCGCCCGAAGTGCCCCAGTTGGGCATGCCGGCGGGCGAGCCGTAGGTGATGAACACCTTCAGGTATTCGGTGCCCTTGTCGGGCGCCGTGGTGATGTCGGGCGTCAGCGGCTTGCCGGTGGCGCCTTTGCGCAGCACGCCGTGGCAGCCGGCGCAACGCTCGAAGTAGATCTGGCGCCCATGGTTGAATTCGGCTTCCGTCATGGGCGGCGCCTTGGGATTGCTGGTGTGGTGCATCGGCTCGCCAGCCGCCACCGCGGCGGGAGCCGCCGGTTTGGCCGGTTGAGCCGCCGACTGGGCCAGCGCCACCCCCGAGCCCAGCAGCATGGCCGTGGACAGGACTGCGGTCAGCGGGGAGAGCTTGGACTTCCTCATGAATGTTTTCATCGCGTGGTTTCCATGTCACCGGAGCAGCCTGATAGAGTGGTTTTGCCCGTCTGACGGCCGCCCTGAATCTTTCCGGGCAAAATCATTCTAGGCTGGGGTGTGGCCGCCCATCTTTGACTTGGTTCAAGCCGAGCCACGGGTGCGCGGGCCGGGGTGGCGCCTTCCCGACAGGTAACCAACCGTAACGCGGGATTACTGCCGCGCCGTGCGGGCGTTGGCCGGCAGCGGGCCGGGGTGGCTGGTGCGCCAGGGGTTGATGTCCAGCCCGCCGCGGCGCGTGTAGCGGGCGAGCACCGACAGCTTGACCGGACGGCAACGCTCCCAGAGGTCGGTGAAGATGCGCTCGACGCAGTGCTCGTGAAAGCCGTTGTGGCGCCGGAAACTGACGATGTAGCGCAACAGTCCCCCCTGGTCGATCTGCGGTCCGGCGTAGCGGATTTGCACGCTGGCCCAGTCGGGCTGGCCGGTGACGGGGCAATTGCTCTTGAGCAGGCGGCTGGTCAGCGTTTCTTCCACCGGCTGCTCGTCAAAGGCGGCAGTGAGCAGCTCGGGCGCGGGCTGCTGGTGCTCGCAGTCGATGTCCAGGCGGTCCAGACTCAGCCCGTCCAGTTCGTGCACCGGTTGCTGGTCGAACTCGTCCGGCCCGATCAGCCGCACGCCGGCGCTGGCGCGCGCCGGGCCGCCCTGCCACAGCGCGGCGCTGACGTCCTCGCGCAGGCGGCGGCGCACCTCGTCGGCGTCGGCGATGCGGGTGCCGCTGAAGCTGTTCAGGTACAGCTTGAAGGACTTGCTCTCGATGATGTGCGTGCTCTCGCACGGCACGGTGATGTGGGCGATGGCCACCTGCGGCTTGCCGCGCGCGTTCAGCCAGGACAGCTCGAACGCCGTCCACAGGTCGGCGCCGAAAAAGCGCGGCTGGCCGGTGATGCCCAGCTCGGCGCGCTGCGGCGCGCGCGCGATCGCAAACAGCAACGCCGGGTCGTACTGCTCGACGTAGCGGGTGGTTTGGCCGAGCACGCCGGCGTGCAGCGGCGTGGGCTGGAAATCGTGCAAGGGTTCGGTCAAGGGGTCGGTCATATCGGGTGAGCGCGCAGAAACGGCAGCAGATGAGGCAGGAACTGCGCGAACGCCTGCGGCGCCACATCGTGGCCCGCGCCTTCGATGGCGGCAAAGCGCGCGCCGGGAATGCGGCGCGCCGTGTCGCGCCCGCACTCGATGCGCACGAAAGGATCGGCATCGCCGTGCAGCACCAGCGTCGGGCAGCGTACCCGCGCCAGTTCCCGCGCGCGGGTGGTGTCGGCCAGCACCGCCGCCATCTGGCGCAGGTTGGCCGCCGGGTCGTGGCTGCGGGCCACGCTGCGCTGGATGAAGTCGCGCAATTCAGGCTCCGGCAGCCGGAACGCCGGCCCGCCGATGGCGTGGAAAAAGTCCAGGTAGTAGCGCATCACCGCCTCCGGGCTGCGCCCGTGCGGCTTGGCCAGCACGGCCCGCGTCACCTGCGCGCGCGGCCCGGGCAGGCCGCGCGCGCCGCTGGAGCTCATGATGCTGGTCAGCGTGGCGCAGCGCTCGGGCGCGGCGATGGCGATGCGTTGCGCCACCATGCCGCCCAGGCTGACGCCGAGCACATGGGCGCGGCCCACGCCCAGCGCGTCCAGCACGCCGAGCGCGTCCCGCGCCATGTCCGACAGGCTGTAGGGTGGGTGTTGCGGCGCGCCCAACAGGCGCAACAAACCGGCGGCGACCAGATTGGGCGCGCCCCGCTCGCGCAAGTGCTGCGACAGGCCGGCATCGCGGTTGTCGAAGCGGATGGCGCGGTAGCCAGCTTCGGCCAGCGCGTCCAGGAAGACGTCGGGCCAGTGGATGAGCTGCCCGCCCAGCCCCATGATGAGCAGCACCGGCTCACCCGGACCGCCCGCGTCCTCGACCTCGATCGACAAGCCGTTGGCTTCAACTTTCATGGGATTTGCGGCGAAACACCAAACGATCGGGCTGCGACGCCGCGGGCGCGAAGGCGTAGCCCTCCAGGTCGAAACTCTGCAGCCCCTCGGGCGTGGCGATGCGGCGTTGCGCCGCGTGGCGCGCCATCAGCCCGCGCGCCCGCTTGGCGGCAAAGCTGATGATCTTGTACTGGCCGCCCTTGAAATCCTCGAACACGCAATCGATCACCCGCGCCTTCAGCGCCTTCAAGTCCACCGCCTTGAAGTATTCCCGCGAGGCCAGGTTGACGACCACCGGCGGCGCGCCGTCGGCGGCCAGCCGCTGGTTCAGGCAGTCGCTGATCTGCGCGCCCCAGAATTGGTAAAGCGTGGCGCCGCGCGCCGTGGCCAGGCGCGTGCCCATCTCCAGGCGGTAGGGCTGCATCCGGTCCAGCGGGCGCAGCACGCCGTACAGGCCACTGAGGATGCACAGGCGCTGCTGCAACCAGTCCAGCTCGGCCCTCGCCAGCGTGCGCGCCTCCAGGCCGCCATAGACATCGCCATTGAAGGCCAGCACCGCCGGCCTGGAGTTGCTGGCCGTAAAGCGCGGCTGCCAGGCCGCGTAGCGCGCCACGTTCAGGCTGGCCAGCGGGTCGCTCAGCTTCATCAACTGGGCGATCTGTTGCGGCGACTGCTGGCGCAGCACCGCGATCAACTCCGCCGCCTGCTTGACGAACAGCGGCATGGTGTGGGGCAGATCGGGCGGCGCGGGGGCGTCGTAGTCCAGCGTCTTGGCCGGGGACAGCAGGAACAGCATGGGGGGGATTGTGTCTCAGGATGGGCGTCAAGCTGGCTGGGGTTGTGCGAGCGTTTTTGTGCAAACGAATCTGCATGGCCATGGACTCCATCAGGGTTGCAACTGATCAATCAGCGCTTGCATCACCTCGCGCGCGATGAACAGCGGATAGCGTTTATTGTCTATGCAATCATCCGGGATACG
>Ga0123354_10010593_pt1 | contig 14220 bp, 14 predicted proteins | sample TergutLab28metaG_2_FD_97872 | JGI IMG/M metagenome (GOLD analysis project Ga0123354, IMG submission 97872) | Labiotermes labralis P4 segment gut microbial communities from Petit-Saut dam, French Guiana - Lab288 P4 | ecosystem: Host-associated > Arthropoda: Insects > Digestive system > Gut ... | reverse complement strand
GCGGGGCCTTGATCAGGATTGTCTGGCATTTCAACACACACCCTTTATGGCTCGATTGCCTGTGCTATAAGGGCGGGCAGGCCGGCCCGCGCTGCTTTTGCCGTTGCGGCGATGCCGTTGGCAATCGCCTGGGCGCTGGACGAGCCGTGCCCGACCAGGCAGCTCCCTTGGACGCCCAACAAAGGCGCGCCCCCGACCGCCTCGGCCGAAAAGCGCTCTTTGATGCCGCGCAGCCCGGGCATCGCCAGGGCGGCAGCCAGTTTGCTGCGCAGGTTGGCACCGAGCATCTCTTTAAGCTCGCTAAAAAAGAGCGTCGAGACGCCTTCGATGGTCTTTAAGATGACATTGCCGGTAAAGCCGTCTGTGACAACACAGTCAAAGGCCCCGGACAAGATATCGTGGCCCTCGGCATTGCCGGCAAAACCCGCAAAGCCCTGCTTTAAGCAGGCATAGGCCTCTTTGGCCAGCTGCGAGCCCTTGGTGTCTTCTGCGCCGATGTTCACAAGGCCGACCCGCGGCTCGGTGATGCCTAAGACGGCCTCGGCATAGGCCTTGGTCATGTAGGCGAACTGCAGCAGGTACTCTGGGTTGACGTCCGCATTGGCACCGACGTCGGCCAATACGACCGGCCCTTTGCGTCCCGGCAAGATAGCGGCGATGGCGGGACGCGAAACGCCTTTGATGCGCCCCGTGTAGAGGGTCGCGGCAGCCATGCAGGCACCCGACGAGCCGGCCGAGAAAAAGCCCTCGGCCTCGCCCTCTTTGACCAGCTTGGCCGACACGACCAGCGACGAGTCGGGCTTGTTGCGCACGGCCTCGGCGGGATGCTCGTCCATGCCGATGACCTGTGTGGCCGCATGCCCGATAGCCCGCCCCGGATAGCGCTCGGCCAAGCCCGCCCCCAAGCCTTGGACATGCTCGGGCAGTCCGACGAGCACGAGCTCAAGGCCCGGGTCTTGGGCCAACGCCAGCTCGGCCCCCTCAAGGCAGGGGCCGGGGGCGTGATCGCCGCCTTCAACATCTAAAACGACTCGCATGAACACCCCTTTATATGAATCAGCGATATGTAATGCCTGTGAGTTATTCTTGACATGCTGGCTCTAATGGTTCCAGTTGTTAATTTTAACCTTATCCAGGGGTCCTGGACAGGGCTGATCTAGAATAGAAAAAGTACAGTCGGCGTCAAACCAACTGTACTTTTTTGCAATCTGTCGCAAATTGACCCGAACAAGCGCCAACGACCAGGCTTACTCGGTGACGATGACCTCACGGTTTTTGTAATAGCCACAGTTCGGGCAGACATAGTGCGGAAGCTTAGTGGCGCCGCACTGCGGGCAGACAGAGCGGGGCGCCACGGTCAGCTTAGAGTTGGCGCTCCGGCGGGCATGTGTGACGGCGCGGCCGGTTCTTCTTTTCGGTACTGCCATGCTTCATTCCTTTCAGAAAAAGCCCATCGCTGCATGAGCTTGTCATCGGCTAGATCAGGACACTGCAATATGTGTAAGGCCAAAAGTCGGCTGATTTAGACCTGATCGAAAACGCAAACGTTAATGATAGCATGACCACCAAGCCTTGTCTTGCCAAGGCAAGAGAAAAGCCCGCTATTCAACTTACCCTATTCGATTCGGCGGCCTTTGCCGGCCTTTATTTCTTGAAGTTGATGTAAGAGTCGCGGGGCAGGGCCAGGTGGCATTCGGCCTCGACGGCTTTAGTGATACCGGCCGGAATCGGGCAGGCGCAATGGGGCGGATAGCTTTTTGAGGCGTAATCGTAGATCGGGCCTTGCCCGGGCTTTAAAAGGCAGACGTCATGGCTGATGTAGGTGTCGCCCAGCTCTTTGATCATCCGCTCGACCGGCTCGCAGCCGCTGGTTATGCTGATCTTGACCTCCATGTCGTCCTCAGAGCTGGCCACGACATCAGTGATAAAGCCGCAGACACCGGGGTTGATCGTTACTTCTGTAGCCATGATAGTCCTCCCTTGTGTTAGAAAAAGCATTTGGCCCTGAGCTCAGACCGGCAAGCATATTCAAGCATATTACAGATAGAGAATTGGCTTAGCACCGCTAGAAATGCAAGTCGTCGGTTGGCATCTCGGCCCGTTTCTTAATAACTATTATGGGCACAGCTGCCCAAAAACACTGTTGGCATTGCTAAATCACTGTCAAGAATTCGGCCAACGCACAAAAATCGGGCCCCAGCCTCAGCCCCGACCTCAGCCTCAGCCCCAGACCCGGCCTCAGCCTCAGCCCCAGCCTCAGCCTCGGGGATGCGCCTTATGGTGGGCCTCTTTTAAGTGCCCGATCGAAAGATGCGTATAGATCTGCGTGGTCTGAAGGCTCGTGTGCCCAAGCATCTCTTGGACGCTGCGCAAGTCGGCACCCCCCTCGATCAGGTCAGAGGCAAAGCTGTGGCGCACATCATGGGGGGCATGGCTGCTGTCCAAGCCGGCCCGGCGCAGGTTGTTCTTGAATACCTTGCGCAGCGAGTCGGCCGACAACGGCCGCCCCCGGACAGACAAGAAAAGATGGCTTTCGGGCCCTGCACCCGCCGCCCCCTTCAGACCGGCCTCGAGCAACTGCGGGCGTGCAGCTTCTAGGTAGTCGCGGACCAGCCCCAGCGCCGCATCATAGAGGGGGACGATCCTCTGCTTAGAGCCTTTGCCAAAAAGCGTCACCTGATGCCGGTCAAAATCGACGTCTGCGGTCTTTAACGCGGCCAGCTCTGAGACGCGCGCGCCACTGGCATAAAGCAGCTCTAGAAAGGCACGGTCACGAGCCGCCAGCGGGCCGCTGCCGTGCTCAAACGAAAGCAGGTGCTCGATCTCTTGGCTGTTCAAAAGCCGGGGCAGGCGCCTTTCTTGCTTTGGCCCCGACACCGTGCCAAGGGTGTTGCCGGCAATCTGGCCGTGCTCGGCCAGCCAGGCAAAAAAGCCCTTAACGGCCGAAAGCCGCCGGTTGATCGTGCGCCGCGAATAAGCGGCGGCATGCATTTCTTTCAAAAAGGCCCGCATATTCCGTTGGCCGATGTCGTCTGGCCCCAGGCCCCGGCGCGTGCACCAAGCGGCAAAGGCCTCTAAGTCGGTCCGGTATGCCCGCAAGGTGTGGGCAGAAAGCCGCCGCTCTTTCTCGAGCATCTCGATAAAGCCGTTGATCAACTCATCCATGGCGGTCACTCCAATAAAAAGCCCGTAGGCAAGCGGGGGAGAAAACCGAGGTCTGCGCGCTCTCTAAGAAAGCCGTCGATGGCACTTTGGGCGCGTGCCGAGTACGCCCGATAGCGTTCGTCTTTTTTGCGGATCGGCTTGTCCAAGGCCTGCATGATGCCAAAATTAACATGCATCGGCTGATAGTCAGCGGTCTCAGCGCTGCAGGCGTAGTCGATCAACGCCCCAAAGCTGCTCTCGGGCGGCAGCTTGGGCGCCGGCCGGCCACGCAGGCGCGCGTAGGCCCCCAAGGCGGCTAAGGCACCCGAGGCGATGGCCTCACAATAGCCTTCGGTACCGCAGACCTGGCCGGCAAAAAAGAGGTTGGGGTGCGTACGTAGCGAGAGGTCCCGGTCGAGCAGACGGGGGGCATCGATATAGGTGTTGCGGTGCATCACGCCAAAACGCGAGAACTCCGCCTCTTCGAGCCCGGGTATCATCCTCAAGACCCGCTCTTGCTCGCTGAACTTCAGGTTGGTCTGAAACCCGACCAGGTTATAGGCCGTATGCGCCCGGCTCTCGGCCCGCAGCTGCACGACCGCCCAGGGGCGATGCCCGCTGGCCGGGTCGATCAGGCCGACCGGTTTGAGCGCGCCAAAGCGCAGGGTGTCTAGCCCCTTGCGGGCGACCTCTTCGACCGGCTGACAGGCCTGAAAAAGGTCCTCGGTCTCAAAATCCCGGTTGATCACGCGCTCCGCAGCAATCAAGGCGGCCACAAAGCGCTCGTACTCTTCTTTGTTCAGGGGGGCATTCAGATAGTCGGCGCTGCCCAAACCGTAGCGGGTCTGGGCAAACAGGCGATTGCGGTCCAGCGTCTCGGACTCGACGATCGGGGCGGCGGCATCAAAGAAGGCCAGGTGCTTGATGCCCAAAAAGCGGGACAGTTCGCCCTCTAGGGCCGGCGCGGTGAGCGGGCCAGTGGCAATGATCGTCGGCAGATCGCGCGCAGCCAAGGCCTGCAGGCCGCTCAGCTCTTGGCGCACCAGTTGGATGCGCGGATGCTCGCTCAGCCTTTTGGTGACGCGCTGGGCAAAGCGCAGGCGGTCAACGGCCAAGGCCTTGCCGGCCGGCACCTGCTCGGCCAAGGCCAGCTCGAGCAGCAGCGACCCCAAGGCCGCCAGCTCGTACTTTAGGCAGCCCGAAGCCGTCTTGTGCTCTAAGCTTTTGAGCGAGTTAGAGCAGACCAGCTCAGCCGCATCGCCCGTGCGATGGATCGGGGTCTGGGTCAGTGGCCGCATCTCGTAGAGCCTCACAGCAACGCCGCGTTCGGCCAGCTGCCAAGCGGCCTCGCTCCCGGCCAACCCGGCGCCGATTATGACCACGTCTTCGCTCAAAGGTTTCTCCTCAAGTCTCGCGCGCTGACCTGGCGCTCACTTGGCATGATAGGCAAAACGCCCATCGCGCATCCGCTTGACCAGGCCCTCTAACTCTAGGTGCGAGAGACAGCATAGCACCTCGACGATGCCGCCTTCTAGGGTGATGGTCTTTTCGACCGCCGCCAAAAGCTCCTCGGGGCGCCTGGCCTCGGACCTCAGCTGGTTGAGTATCTCTTGCCCTAGCCCCAGGGGGTCGATGGGCACGACATCCCAGCCCTCTTCGCCCGCCGCCCGGCCTTGGGCCCCAAAGCCGTGGCTTTCGCGGATACCCAAGAGTATCGACTCTAGCGCGGCGGCATCAATGACCGGGTACGCCCCCTGCGCAATCAGATGGTTAGAGCCCCGGGACTGCTTAGAGAAGATCGAGCCGGGGACGGCCAGCAGCTCTTTACCCTGCTCTAACGTGGCATCGGCAGTCGAAAAGGTGCCCGAGGGCAGGCCGGCCTCGATGATCAAAGTGGCTAGGCCAAGGCCCGCAATGAGGCTGTTGCGACGGATGAATGTCCACGACTTGGGCAGCGTTGACCAGGCGAATTCTGAGATCAAAAGCCCGCCCCTGGCCAAGACATCGTCAAACAAGGGCTTGGCGCGCTCGGGATAAACGACATCGACGCCGCACCCGAGCACGACGATCGTGCGCGCCCCGGCATCCAAGGCGCCGCGGTGGGCCTCTTGGTCGCACCCGATGGCACCGCCCGAGACCACGGTAAAGCCAAGCTCGGCCGCCCGCCGGGCGAGCATCCGCGTGCAGCTCAAACCGTACTCTGTGGCCTTGCGGGCGCCCACGATGGCCAACCCGGGCGCCTCGAGGGCATCGAGGTCGCCGATGTAATACAGGCGCTCGGGGCGGCCTTTCTCTGTCCCAAAGGTATCGGGGTAGCCGGCCTGGCCGCGCTCCAGGGTGCCAAACGCAACACCCGGGTAGACCTTCTCAAGGTCGGTCGGCAATTGGGCAGGGGTGCTCATAAGCCGGCCTTAACGCGGTAGCTGATGGCCTCTAAGAGATGCTCGCGCTGGACCTCGGCCGCAGCCTCGATGTCGGCGATCGTGCGGGCGACCGCCAGCGTCGACATCACGCCGCGCGCCGAAAGCTGGTAGTGGTCCGCGATCTTCTCGAGAAAAGACTGGTTTGTCGGCGAGAGGCCGCAAGAGCTGAGCAGCTTGGCCTCGGAGCCTTGCGCGGGGTCGTCGGCGGGCAGCGCACGCGCTGCCGCAAAGGCCTGAGCCGCGATCACCCCGGCGCGCAGAGAGGCGGTCGAGGTGCCCCGCCCGGTGGCCAGGACCTCAGAAGTCGGCGAACGGACGACATCGACGACCAGGTTGATGCGGTCCAAGAGCGGGCCGCCGATCTTGCCCTGGTAGCGCGCGACCTGGCTTTCCGAGCAATCGCAGCTGTGCACCGGGTCGCCCAGATAGCCGCAGGGGCAGGGGTTGGCCGCGGCCACGAGCATAAAGCGCGCCGGAAAGACGACCGTGCCCAGGGCCCTGGCCAGGCTGATGCTGCCCTGCTCGATGGGCTGGCGCAAGAGCTGCAGCACCGAGGCCGAGAACTCGGGCAGCTCGTCTAAGAACAGGACACCGTTATGCGCAAGCGAGATCTCGCCCGGCCGCAAGGGCTGGCCGCCGCCGACCAGGCCGGCCTTGGTAGCGCCATGATGAGGCGCCCTGAACGGCCGTTGCCCGGCCAGTATCTGGTCGAACGGCAGGCCAGCGACCGAGTGGATAAGAGCACTCTCGAGGCTTTCTTGGTAGCTCAATTGAGGCAAGATCCCGGGCAAGCGTGAGGCCAGCATCGACTTGCCGGCACCGGGCGGCCCGACCATCAAGACGCCATGGCTCCCGGCGGCCGCGATCTGGAGCGCCCGCTTGGTGGTCTCAGAGCCCGCAATGTCCGCGAAGTCGACCGTGGCCGGTGGGAGCTCGGGCTCGACCTGGCGGGGCAGGCTGAGCTCGCCGGTCTGGAGGTCCTTCAAGTGTGCCAGGCAGTAGTGGCGGACAGCGGGCGGGCGGGCGGTCAGGCTGGCCGGCCGGTCTGGCTGGCCGCCAGCGGCTGCAGCTAAGCAGCCGCTTCTCTCGACAGGTGCGCTGAGCAGGCCTTTTTTTGCACTTTGCGAGAGGCGCTCATAGGCCAGCAGCCCGTTTACAGGGCGGACGGCGCCATCTAATGAGAGCTCACCGACACAGATGAAATCCTCGATGATCTGGGGGTCGATCTGCCCGGTGGCCAAAAGGTAGGCCAGCGAGATGGGCAGGTCAAAGCCCGAGCCGACCTTGCGCAGGTCAGAAGGCGCCAGATTGACCACGATGTAGGCGTTCTTCATGCTGTAGCCCGAGGCCTTGAGCGCCTGGCGCACCCTCCGGGTGGCCTCACGCACCGCAGTATCGGGCAGCCCGATGATATGGATGCCCGGAAGCCCGCTGCCCACGCTGACCTCGACCGTCACGGGCAAGGCCTCGACCCCCGAGATCGTGGCCGTGTGCACAAAGCCGACCGACTCTTCACGCTTGCTCATGATGGCCTTCTGCCCGGGGCTGGCCGGCCGGCCAAGGCCGGCCGGCACAATGCCTGATCGCTTGCCACTGTGGTCACTCCCCGTGGGCAAAGGCGTCGCGATGGTGCTTTAAGAAGGCCTGGTTCTCGCCGGTCACAAGAATGGCGATGACATCAAAGCGGATGCGGCGCGACGGGCCTTCGTAATCGCTCAGATAGTAGGCCGCGATCAACTCGTAGCGCTGGCGCTTCTTGCGGGTCACAGAATCCTCGGGAAACCCCTTGTCCAACGAGGACCGCGTCTTGACCTCGATAAAGACCAGCTCGTCATCCTCGAGGGCGATGATGTCGGCCTCACCGGCCTGGCAGTGCCAGTTGCGCTCAAGCACCTTTACGCCGGCATGCTCTAGAAAGCTGCAGGCAAAGCCCTCGCCCTTGTTGCCCAGCTCTCGGCGCTCTGTGCCCTTCATCGATGCGGGCCGGCTTTTGCCTTTGGCGGCCTGCCATTCTTCTGCGGCTGCCTGGTCGGGCGATTGGACAGTCGTGTCGGTACTGTTTTCCATTGTTCTAGCTCCCCTTCTTCTCAAGTCCAACTATTATCAGAAGGGGATATGAAGATAAATGGAGTGATCTCTGAAAGCTCGATGAACGGGGTTTTGGGCGATCCATCAACACACCCAAAGCCTGGCCAAGCAGCAGCCCCAAGCCCAGCCCCGCCCCGCCCCTGACTCAGAAAAGCCGCTCCTGGGTAAACGCCTGCGTAAAGCTGCGGCGGTGGATGGGGCAGAGGCCCAGCTGGCCGATGGCCGCGATGTGCTCGGCCGACCCGTAGCCTTTGTTGGCGGCAAACCCATAGCCGGGGTATTGGGCGTCCGCCTCTTGCATCCAGGCATCGCGCCGGACCTTGGCCACAACCGAGGCGGCGGCGATGCTGGCCACCCGCGAGTCGCCCTGGACGATGCACTGCTCGCCCCGGCCAAGGCCGAGTGGGCGGCCGTCGATGAAGATGTGGTCCGGCTCGATGGCCAGGTCGTCCAGCGCCGCCAGCATGGCCGAGCGCAGGCTGGCCGACATCCCGTCGTGGTCGATCGCGGCGGCCTCGATGCGGCCAAAGCCGATGGCTAAGGCCTGCTCGCGGATCAGCACGGCCAGGGCCTGGCGGAACGAGGCCTTTAGTTTCTTGGAGTCATCGAGCCCCGCGATCCGGGGGGACGGCTTGAGGACGACAGCGGCCACGAGGAGCGGGCCGGCCAAGGCGCCCCGACCGACCTCGTCGAGGCCGACAACAGTCTCGCCAGAGGCGGCATTGTCCAAAAGAAAATAGAGCGATTCAAGACGGGCGGCCTCTTGGGCAGCCGCCTGGCAGCGCTTGAGCGCTGAGGCCAGGGCCTTTTGGACAGCCTTGCGCGGGTCGGCCTGATAACGCAAAACGAGCTGCCCAAGTTCTTCACTTGTAGCAGCTCGAATCTGGGCTATCAGTTGATCTGAATTGATACAGCCTCCCTCGTACCAAAAACCAGAGCCGTTGAAGCCTGAGAAAAAGCCGTGCTCAGCATTAACGGCCCCTCTCGCACTCGGCGGATTACCGAATTTGCCGGGCCAGGCTTAGAAGCCTTTCTCACGCAGGCGGGCAGCCTTTCCGATCTTATTACGCAGGTAGTAGAGCTTTGCCCGGCGGACAGCACCGTGCCGCATGACCTCGACACTATCGATCTTGGGCGAATGGACAGGAAACGTGCGCTCGACCCCGATGCCGCTAGAGAGCTTGCGGACCGTAAAAGTCTCACGGTTGCTGGCGCCATGACGACGGATGATGTCGCCCTCGAATACCTGGATGCGCTCTTTGTTGCCCTCGATGATCCGATAATGTACCTTGACACGGTCCCCTACCCGAAAATCGGGAAGGCCCTGCCTGATTTGCTGCTGCTCAAGAGCGCGGATGATGTCCATTTGAACCGACCTTTTCTATATCTATGGCAAATAAACGCAAAATAGCGCGACGAATGATTATAAAGCAAGGGGGCGGTAAAGCGCAAGCAATCCGCCGCTATTATCTAAGCTCGCCCGGCCTTCGGCGTAAAAACCCCATGTGGAGAAGAGCGATGGCACGCGGCCTTATGGGCACGCCGGCCTTATGGGCGGAGGCCCTTGGGGTGCGGGCCCTTAGAGGACTTTGTCTGGAGCGCCGGCAGGCCCTGCGCAACCATATACCCGATGATCATGACCAAGGCGAGGCCGGCGGCAACGCTGGATACGACGGCAGCGCTATCAGAGCCGCCGATCAACTCGAGGATTGAATCGTCATCAAGGACAACCGGCTGGAATGTGCTGCCCAGGCGCGCGCCGGGCAAAAGATCGATCAGGCCGTCTGGATAACGGCTGGATGAATCGTTGATGGCCATGGCCTTCTGGCTCGGTGCCGAGACTGTTGATGAGATGCCCGCATTGCCTGAGCCCTCGCCCTCAGACCCTGACGTGCTACCGGCTGGGCTGATGGCCTGGGCTGTGGCATTGCTGCGGGACGTGGTGTTGCGTGGGGCAGCCGGACTGCCGCCGGTGCCGCTGTCTGGGGCCGCGTTGCTATTGTCCGGCACGATAGTGTTATCTTCAGGGACAATATCCGAATTTTGGGGCTTGTTATCTGTGGCCGGGCTGTCGTTGCTGCCCTTGCTATCGGTATTATCGGTTTTACTGCTATCACCGCCGCCAGGCGTCGTGCCGCCCTGGTCGTCCGGCGTGGTACCGCCGCCCTGGTCGTCCGGCGTCGTGCCGCCCTGGTCGCCAGGGGTGGTGCCGCCTTGGTCGTCCGGCGTCGTGCCGCCCTGGTCGCCAGGGGTGGTGCCGCCTTGGTCATCAGGGGTGGTGCCACCGCCCTGGTCGTCTGGCGTCGTACCGCCCTGGCCGCCCGGCGTGGTGCCGCCGCCCTGGTCGTCCTGGCCGCCCGGCGTGGTGCCGCCGCCGCCCTGGTCGTCCTGGCCGCCCGGCGTGCTCGGCGTGGTGCCGCCGCCCTGGTCGTCCTGGTCGCTCGGCGGTGTCACAGCGCCGCCGCCCTGGTCGCCCTGGTCGTCCTGGTCGCCCGGCGGTGTCACAGCGCCGCCGCCCTGGTCGCCCTGGTCGTCCTGGCCGCCCGGCGTGCTCGGCGTGCCGCCCTGGCCATCCGGCGGTGTCACAGCGCCGCCTCCCTGGTCACCCTGGTCGCCTTGGCCATCCGGCGGTGTCACAGTGCCGTCTCCCTGGTCGCCCTGGTCGCCTTGGTCGTCCCCATCGCCGTTTGCCGGGTTGCTATCGCCAAGCACAAAAACATCATCCTGGCCCGCCTCGGGCAAGCTGGCCGCAGCAGGCTGGCCAGGCTGGTCAGGTGTGCCCGCAACCTCTGAACCGGCAGCCGGATCAGCATAGGCAGAGGTATCAGGAGTATTTACGATAAAAAAAAGAGAAACTATAAAGATGCCCAGGAAGATGGCCAAAAAGCAGATGGGTAGCCGCATCCTGCAAGTTATCAGAATGCCGCCACTCCCGAAACGCGCCCGAAAAGCTCGCACCAGCCCCGTCATTAGTACCTCTCCCACAACGGTCGACACCCTGTCAACCATAGCTGAGATTATAACTCTCGTACCTGAAAATAAGAACCGTCAGTCAGTCAAATAACATTGAAAACTATCAATTCTGTTACCCAGATCCTAAGAAATTTTCATTTTCCCAAGTCTTCTTGACAAGGGCCTCAGACGCGGGCATAGTCATCAAAGCCCCAGCATCGATATCAAATTCCCCAATTCGTGCTCAAAATCCACCCCATAACGCGGCTCGGTACCCGCCGCATGGGTCCGCCTGATCGCCCCTACGGTAAACTCGCAGGCAGTCCTGATGGCCGCAGCCAAAGGCTGGCCGTTTAGCACGGCAGCCAAAAGCACGCTCGAATAGATATCGCCGGTGCCATGGTAATAACCGTCGATCTGCTCGGTAAAGTAATAGCTGAACTCGCCGCTGGCCTCCTCAAAAGCAGCCGCCCCCAAACAGCCGCGCTGAAAACTCACGCCCGTCAGCACCGCCGCCGTCGGCCCCAGCTCGCAAAGCCCGCGCAAGACCTCTTGAACAAAGGCCTGGTCATAATCGTCGCCAGGGTAATCGCGCCCTAAAAGCAGGCAGGCCTCGGTGATATTGGGGGCGGTGAGGTCGGCGGCGGCCACGACAGCGCGCATGCCACGGGCGAACTTGAGGTCAAAGGCCGGGTAGAGCTCGCCGTTGTCGGCCATCGCCGGGTCAACGAAGACCAGGGTCTGGGGGCCTTTGAAGTCGGCAAAGACCTGCAAGATCTGGGCCTGCTGCTGCTCGCTGCCCAAATAGCCGGTATACAGCGCATCGGTGCCGAGGCCAAGGCTCTTCCAATGGCGGCAGATCGGCTCGATGTCCTCGCTCAGGTCGCGGAAGGTATAGCCCTCAAAGCCCCCCGTATGCGTCGAGAGGATGGCTGTCGGGAGAATCGCCGTCTCAAGGCCGGCGGCCGAGAGCACGGGCAAGGCGACCGTCAACGAACAGCGGCCGACGCATGAGATGTCCTGGATCGTGATAACACGCTTTTGACGCACGCTGTCTGGCATTGGTGGTGCTCCCTTCGCTATTTGCTTCGTTTCCTGACTTGCCCCCAGCTTTGCTCCTGGGCCCGCTCTTAGATCAGCTCGTCGATCGTGTCGGCCCCGGCCCCGCCCGGCTGGGCGGCCTCGCGCTCGTTGATCAACACAACTGCCCGCTCGCGCAGCTTATACTTCATTATCTTCTTGCTCGCCGTCTCGGGGTACTGATCGACGAAGAAAACATACTTGGGCACCTTAAAGCGCGCCATCTGCCTCAAGGCCGAGTCCCGGATGCCCTCTTCGGTCAGCTCAAAGCCCTCGCGCTCTTTGACAAAGGCCACCACGACCTCGCCCAGGCGCTCGTCCGGCGCCCCCACCACCTGGGCGTCCAAGACGCCCGCGACCTGAAGCAGAAAATTCTCGACCTCCAGCGGGTAGATGTTTTCTCCCCCTCTGATAATCATGTCTTTGATGCGCCCGGTGACACTATAGTAGCCGTCGGCGTCAAAGCTGCCCAGGTCGCCGGAGTGCAGGTAGCCGTCGACGTCGATGGCCTGGGCCGTGGCCTCGGGCATCTTGTAGTAACCCATCATGACATTGTAGCCGCGACAGCAGATCTCCCCGATCTCGCCGGCCGTGCAAAGGTGGCCGTCGGCCGGGTCCTGGATCTTCACATCGACGACGCCGTGCGGCCGCCCCACGGTGTGCATGCGGTGGTCCATGCTGTCGTCCCACGAGGTCTGCAAAAAGACCGGCGAGGCCTCGGTCAGGCCGTAGCAATTGATCATCTCGGCCATGTTCATCAGATCGACGCACTGCCTGATCACCTCGGGCGGGGCCCCGGCGCCGGCGATGATGCCGGTACGCAGGCTGCTCAGGTCAAACTCGCCAAAACGCGGGTGGGCAAGCTCGCCGATGAACATCGTGGGCACGCCGTAGAGGGCCGTGGCGCGCTCGCCGTCCACCGCCTGCAAGACCTGCAGGGCATCGTACTCTTCGATCACGACGGCCGTTGAATGGTGCGTCAGTATCGCCATGATACCCAGCACGCAGCCAAAGCAGTGATAAAAAGGCACGGGGAGACAAACGCGGTCCGCCGCACCCAAGCGCTCGCCTTCGCCGATGTAAAAGCCGTTGTTTAGGATGTTGCGGTGCGAGAGCAAGACGCCTTTGGGAAAGCCGGTGGTGCCGCTGGTGTATTGCATGTTGATGGGGTCGGTGTTTTTTAGGCCGGCCTCGGCCTCTTTGAGCTGCGTATCGTCTAAGTGCGAGCCCAAGAGGATCAGCTCGGGCACCGAGTAAAAGCCCCGATGCTTTTCTGGCCCCAAGAAGATGAGGTTTTTTAAGAACGGGTACTCGCGCGACACCAGGTGGCCGCGTTGGTGCGCCTTGGCCTCGGGCACGAGCTCGCGGATGATGCCGATGTAGTCGACGTCGCGCCAGGCATCGATGACGCAGAGCGTTGTCATGTCGGACTGCTTTAAGACGTAGTCCAGCTCGTGGCTCTTATAGGCCGGGTTCATGGTCACCAGCACTACGCCGACCTTGGCGGTGGCAAACATCAGGGTCAGCCAGTCCGGCACATTGCGCGCCCAGACGCCCAGGTGGTCGCCCGGCCTCATACCGATCGCCAGCAGCCCTTTGGCCAGGTTGTCGGTGCGTTGGTCAAACTCGCGGTACGTCCAACGCAGGCTGCGGTCGTGGTAGACGATGAACTCCTGGTCGGGGCCGGCCGCCACCTGCCGACGAAAGTATTGGCTGACCGTCAGCTCGGTATGCAGCTCGCGGGCGCCGGCTGCAGGGGCGCTGGCTACGCGGGCGCTGGCTGCGGTGGCGCTGCCGCTTGCACCAGTATCGGCCGCCCCGCCCGCACTGGCTGCGGGGGCGCCGGTCTTCTCCCGATTTTTATCTGGCATTTTGGCCGCCGCCTTTAGGCCGGTGTGTAGACACAGGCCACAAAGTGGGCCGAGGCGCCATTATGCGAGCGGACCTGGTGCGGGACGATGGAGTCGTAATAGATCGAGTCGCCCGGCTGAAGCACGTAGATGTCTTTGCCGTACTCGATCTCGAGCGGGCCTTCGAGGGCAAACAGCCATTCTTCGCCCTCGTGCGCCGAGAGCACGTGGTCGCTGCCGTCGGTCGGCGTCAGGGTGATGAAGAAGGGCTCCATGTGGCGCGAGGCCTTGCCTTCGGCCAGGGCGTTGAAGACCAGCCCGCCAGCGCTAGAGCGGGTCTCGAGGGCTTGCAGGCGGGTGGATTCTTGATAGTCCGAGGCGCGCACGAGGGCGGGGCCGAGGTTCTCGTCGTCGTCGAGCAGGGTGCCGAGGCGGACGCCCAGGGCACGGGTGATGCGGATCAGCGGGGCCAGCGAGGGGGTGATCTGGCCGGCCTCGATCTCTTGGATGACCGCCAGATCGGCGCCGCTGCGCTCGGCCAGCTCTTCTTGGCTGAGCAGCAGGTTCTCGCGCAGCTCTTTGATCTTGCGGCCGGCCTTGGTCTCGCTCATACCGTTTACCTCTCTTGTTCTGGCCTGGATATGTAGCGCAATATGATACTACAAACGGCTGTTTGAAAACCT
>Ga0123354_10010592_pt1 | contig 14221 bp, 14 predicted proteins | sample TergutLab28metaG_2_FD_97872 | JGI IMG/M metagenome (GOLD analysis project Ga0123354, IMG submission 97872) | Labiotermes labralis P4 segment gut microbial communities from Petit-Saut dam, French Guiana - Lab288 P4 | ecosystem: Host-associated > Arthropoda: Insects > Digestive system > Gut ... | reverse complement strand
TGAAAGTCGCTACAAGAACAAATAATTCATGTACAAATTATCAACAAATGACACAGAAAGTCCACCATTCACAGCACACAGTATTTATGAACACACATGCTCAGACTGCAATGTATATAAAAAGAACTTTAAAAAAATACGGTAACAAATACTCTCATGTCAGAATGTTATTGTGACTTTGATCAATATATGGCACATGTGAAGCAGATGGTACATATCACACCTCAACGTAGTCACCACTCCCATCTCAGCATTTGCCCCACAATAGCACCAAGGTTTCAACAAGATGGAGTTATGACACACAGCAAATTCAGCAGCACCAATGTTGTGCAGATTCTTTGGTGACCATATTGTTTCTTCAGACTTGTGGTCCCTTTGATCTCTGGACCAACACTACTGGATTTGTGTATATGGGGATTTTTGAAAGAGAATATTCATAAAAACAGTCTGCACATGTTCGAAGAAATGAAACAGATTATTCAGCTGTGTACTTCAAGCATCACTGAAGAAACTTATCACCAGGTTACATCAAACTTGAGGAAGAGTAAATGCATGTATTGCTGCGGATGGTTGACATTTTCAGCACCTAATATAACATTATTTGTTTTCTGATTGTGCCAATAAGTTGATTGCATGCTGGTGGTGTACAGAGATACAGTATCTTTTTATGAAGCTAAAACTATGCATAAAATTTATGTTTTTGAATCACAAATGTCTAACTGGAAACAAGAGATAGGGAGTGTTAGTTATGTAGGCAGTGTGCTTGTGTGACAACATTTAAGTGCATGTAAAAATACTTGTGCCACAAATCAACTGCTACTGCTAATGGAGGCAAAATAGGACAGACGTGTAGTTTATGGACCAAATGAACTGCTGCAATTAAACACTTTGAAAATACAAGGAGAGATTATTGTATTTTGATTTATTATACTAAGAAAACGGGCAGTTTTACCAATTCATTTTTTATTTATTTTTTTTTCAGTAATACTATCTATGTAGCAATCAACCTATGTGGGTGGGAGGTCTCAAAATTTGGGGATCCTAGGCATGTGCCCACTCTGCCTATTGGTATAATATGGCACTGATGGTGTCAGTAGCACCATTTGGCACAGTTTTTTGAAATGGTAGTGAGAAGAGACTTTTAACATTAAATTCATTAAAGGGTTGAACAAGAGGAGATAAAATGGGCGAATGAAGAGTCAGTTATCATTGCCAAAACATAAAAAGCAAACTAAGGACAGGGATAGTTGAAAACTGAGAGAATGAATGAGATGGCATGAGTTCAAAACAGGCTTTCAGCCTGACTGAAGGACTGAATGGATGAGTACAAATATGTGTGTGAAAACTTAAAGGTTCCTTGAAATGGTAATTGAGAAGCTTCTCCTTTAATAACTGAAAGTCATTTAGCTTTGCATGTGTTATTTTGTGAATTGTTGTGTTCTTACATCATGTATGCTGTGATATCATTCTTTTTCATGTTTTCATCTTTTTCGTGCCTGCTTTGTCACATTCCCTTGCACTTGGAGAATTTCCAAATGGTATGACATAACTTGAATGTAAAAAAATTTCAGGATGTTTTTCCCTAAATATGTCTGTGTCCCATTGGTAATGAACAATGAATTGAAATGTAGTAAATGAAGAGGGCATGGCTGGATGTGGAGTCTGAATTGAGAGTGAAAATGCATCTTGTGACAGGTATTGCCTCAATAATACTGTAGGAAATGCACTGTCAGTCTTTCTAATAATTTGATGAGCTCAGTAGTAGTAGTAGTATGAGATACAAAAACTGATTCAAATTAGCACTGTCAGTCTTTCCAATAATTTGATGAGCTCAGTAGTAGTAGTAGTAGTATGAGATACAAAAACTGATTCAAATTAGCAACATTGCAAACTTTGTAAAGTGGAAGCAGTACTGGTGCTATTCCTAGAATGTGGTACCTTGCCCATTGTGTTATACATGGTGGATATGTTTACCACAGCTAGCTTTACACAAAATATAAAGATATACCAGCTACAAGAGGTAATTTATCCATTTGTGGAACCACTGAAAATCAGTTATGATAGTTTAAAGACATCGGAAACTGTTGTAACCACAATGAAGATAATGTTGCAGACCTCTGTAACCATGTTTGAAGCATGATAGGCAATGTATGTATAATGTAACATTGTGGTGCATTCATAAAATGAATGTTGCAGTGGAACCACAACAATGCATTCTGTGGGTATTGTTGAGCTGCATGTCACTGTCAGCTGTAACAAAATTGAATGGTGCACAACAATGCTTTTATGGCAAATTTAGCTTGACAGCAACAAATAAAGGTATGTAGGTCTTCACGTAAAGTACCCAATGCTGCACTGAAGCATAAGAATGTTCATTTGCCAATGGCCTTCTTTAGACATGCAATTTGGCTAAACAGATCCTAGTGACAAGTCATTGCACAGTTTATCAATTTTTGTAAGTGTTGCCATAAAACATTTTACAAGATGAGATGGATTTAAGCAGTTATGAAGCAATAAGTATTAAGTAATATGAGTGTGTGTCTTTATTGTTGCCTTAGTTCTATGGCGTGCAAATCACATCTTTTCTGCGCCACGTTATATTGTTACCTGTGACCTATCTGGCTGTACAATATTTCTCCACAGTATCTTATGAATGGCACAAATTTCAGAAAGAGGTTATTGAATCTAATGTGTGTTTTGATTTTTTCTACAATTTTGCCTGAAATGTTTCTTATTCTAAGAAGAATTCAGCAAAATATTAACATAACTGTACATAGGTCTTCATGTAAAGTAATTGTTATTCTTGTCAGATTTTAATGACACTTGGATTTTCTTGACAAGTTTATGAAAAATACTCAAATATTAAATTTCATAGAAATTCGTCCAGTAGGAGCCAAGTTTTTCCATGCAGCCAGGCAGAAGGACACAATAAGTCTCTTTTCACAATTTTGTGAACGCTCCTAATATAATATATAGACGATAAACAGTTGTGTCTGAGTGTGCAGAGTAGAGAATACAGTACATAGATAAAGTATATATTACTTGTAGGCATGTGTATGTAGGCTATGTTAATACAGTATATTCTTTAATTGGTCAAATTATTGCTTGAAAATAGTTGAAACGATCTTCCAATATGTGGCAGTCTTTTGCCACTTTGAAAGAGGAAAAAGAACACGATGTTCACTGTGAGGTACCAGTTTCATTATAACTAGGAAAAGACGTGCTATATCACATGAAAATTTAAACGCCTTGAAAAACCGAAGACCGACGTTCGTGTAAATAATGGGCGTCTTTTTTTTTAAAGGACCTCAGCCATTATTGTCGGCTAGTTCGTGGGCCGCGCGTGTAAAATCGCAATAAGTGATACACATAGCGTCCCAAATTATTGTGCAATCATTGCAGTTCACATTTTATACAAATTTGCCCGCGGGCCGTGGGTTGGATACCCGTGATGTTAATTGTACGAAACCCTTTAAACACCGAATTAAATCCCAGCTGGCATTATTAGGAGCTCACCATATTCTCCACGTTAGCAGGATAAGGATTAATTGTGCATAACAGTTCTCTTTGTGTTTCGAAAAGAGCACAGTCCGTGTCCATTAAGAAGCCTAGTAGCTGTGTAGGAAAATAATATGCGGCACTGCATTTTTTGCTATCACAACTTTGCCTATGAATTGAACTTGGCGCTTATTAGTAGTACGGTTTGCATAGCTAGTTGATCAGTAGAATAACTGTGGTTCAGAAGTACACCAGCTGTTGTTATACGAGCGTTTATCCGTGGTGCTGCGACACACATGTGGTGGCGTATTTGTGAGCCCAGAAAAGTGTGAAATATCGTATGTAGATCATTGTGTGAGTGTGAGACGTTTAGTTGTAATGTTTGAGGTTGTGGGTGGTGTTCTGCAACGTTTAATGCATAACATAGTTACATATGTGTAGTATTAATATGAGATTAATTACATACATTTACTAATTTTAACGCCTTTGGAAACCTGAGTCCCCTAACCTGTCACTGAATTTGAAGCTTACTGATGGTTAACAGCCCAAGTACCAAGGAATCCATCTTTCTTGGTAGAGTTACTTTCACTTTATTTCATGCTCCGTAGCTTTTGTGTAAACTTGTATTTGTAACAGAATTTTCATGCTAGTGCAGAAATTAAGTTTCTGTTCGTTATGCATATCAGGTGAACATACAGTATACATGATGACTGGTTAGATGGATGTGGTCGCATCCCATAGACCCTAGCAAGTGGGATGTGGGAGAAGTCATAGTACACTACATACATTGAAGACTAGAGTCTGAAGTACAGTATAGTAATACAACTCCTCATATAACGTACCAAGTAAGTAATATACATCGAAAACATTGCCGGAATGCACACACACACAAACATATATATATGCAAGGTTTACAGTTAGACAATGAGTTTGAGTTAGTCCTTACCCAGTAATATATATTTCTGAACAGAGGGGATGGAGTGAGTCATCAGGAACTTCTTTATTATTATTTTGAATTGTTTACTTTTATCAGATAAACGTTTATTCCGTAAGGGGAGCTTATTTCACGATATTATTGCAGTGTGGGAAACGTCCATACAATATACTGCAAGACTTGCTACTGGTATGTGAAAAACATATCTGTGCCTCATAGTGACTGTGGACCCGTGAGGTTGTTTCCAACATTTGAAGATGCTCATTTATAAATGTTGTTAATGCTATTATGTGTGCACTGGCTAATAGCAGTATATGGAACTTCTGAATAATTCCATTTGTAATTCTCGTTTCTGAGAACCAGCCATGATTTTTTAGTAGGAATATATTACCAGTGTGATAAGTTTGACATAGAATATTATATCATATGTTATGCACATATATATGCAATATTATATCATATGTTATGCACACTACACATGTTTTACTGTCTCTTTACTATCTGGAAAGAAAAGGGACTGAATTGTGATACATGTGGCACTTTGATAGAGTTAATTCTACATGACTTTCAGGTTAGACAATTGTTAGTTTAAAGACATATTAACAATACCATTTCACTTCCTGTATATATTTATTGGTGTAGCTTCTTTATGTATTAGCTAATTCTTCTTCCATTGGTACTTCTTCCCTGGGTTGAACTTGGCCTCCTCGTGTTGAGCTATTAATTTGTTATTAGTTACACAATTTGTGAGGTTTGTTTTGCCAAAGAGTCAGTGTGTTGGATACAAATTATTTGTTCGTGCCTGTAAAGACATACTTTGATAATTCTGTGAGTCAGTTTGCATTTGTTCCACTGACTCTTAGACTAGTATAATCAGTGATTAGAACAGGTGTATTGATTGAGTTAATATTGAGAGGTAGGCCATTGACATATTACAGAAAAAGGAGTGAACCAACAGTAGAGCCCAGAGAAATTCCATGTTGAACTTTATTCCAATTAGAATAAACATTTTCATGAGTATTTGGAGATTTCATTGGAACTGTTTGTCTCCTGTCCTTAAGATATGAAGTGAACCATTTATTGGCATATCCTTTCTCTCCATACTTAGTAACATTTGCTGTGATTAACATAGAGGCCTTGGCAAGATCACAAAATGTTACTAATACATAACTTTATTATTGAGAGCACATAATACTTAATGGGTGGCTGTATATGAAACTTTATCTGTTTATAAGCCTCTTATATAGCCACATTATGTGTTTATCAAAATGTCAGAGTTTAAATGAGATATTACTTTTTTTTTAAGCCTCCATTAGAACAATAACTGGCCTGTAATGTGCAGTGTTTGACTTCTCCCTTTTGTTATATAGGGATTACATCTTAAATTAATCACAGTAAAACAATTAAGCCATTAAATTCAGTTACTACTAATAACATTTGTATATTCAACTGTCTTGACTTAGATAACATTTTAAATAACTGTCAGAATTAGATGTAAACCCAGAATGTTTCCATAATCATTGCCAAGTCAGACAAACTCTCTACCAGAAAGTGTTGTTTAAACAGTGATTGTTGGCCATTGTGTCGAGAATAGTGAACAGTTATCCAGAGTGGAACTGTATATTTATTCTGTATTCATGAAGATAGTGCCTTTATTAAATTATGATGGGAAGTGTCTAGACTAGATATACCTGCCACACAGCATTATTATCATAGATATTCATGTAACAAAGTGTACTGATATTTCATGAATGGTATGAAGTATGAAATTATATTTGTAGGAAGAAAACATCATGGCAGATGTAAGGGATATTCTTGAACTAGAGAGAGCTGCAACCCCAGAAATAACTAAAGAAGCAATTCTGGGGCCTGAAAAAGTGAAAAGAAAACCAGTAACAACAAAGGTTTCCAAGCGCCCTGAAGGAATGCATCGCGAAGTATTTGCGTTGCTTTATACTGACAACAAAGATGCACCACCATTGTTTCCAACGAATACAGGTGTGAGTCATTTGTGATACATAACAGTAGCAGTAATAGTCTTTAAATTTTAGTAATATATATTCATTGAAAGCATTGTCAAAATTACCAGGTCAAGGCTACAAGCAACTGAAAGCTAAACTGGGCATGCGACGCGTGCGTCCCTGGAGGTGGGTGCCATTTACCAATCCAGCTCGTTCAGATGGGGCTGTGTTTCATCATTGGAAGAGGACCACAGATGAAGCAAAGGATTACCCTTTTGCAAAATTTAATAAGGTTTTTATGAAACTCAACAAAAACACAACATGTCTTAACTATTGTCATATCAGTATGGAATCTGATACTTTAATTCTGGATTTATTGACAGCAAATTCCAGTTCCCACCTACACAGACACAGAGTACCTGCAGCACTTGCATAATGATTCATGGACTCGACAGGAAACTGATCATTTGTTTGATTTATGTCGTCGTTTTGATTTACGGTTCATTGTGATTCGTGATCGTTGGGATAGATCTCGCTTTCCAGATAGAAGTGTGGAGGACCTGAAGGAGCGATACTATGATATTTGTGCAACAATGAGCACGGTAAGCATTTATATAACAAACTTCTTGAGAAAGTAGTAGTTTCTCATTTGGTCAAGAAATTCATTGCCCTTTTTTGACTGTGTTTTGAGAGTCTGAATTTGTACCCAGTCCTGAACCACTTTAATCCAGTCCACAGCCACACACCAGAAATATCATTCTCATGTAAATAACAACCTGTTTTATCTGAGGTTGTACATGGATATATCCATTTTACCTCATGTTTATGGATTAGCAACTGAGTTTTAGAAGGTACATAGCAAGTATCCCTGCCACACACATACAGAGGCTTTGCTTGACATATGAAGAAGTTCTAGAGAACTGTTTGTAAGTCAACGTTTACTCCCCTCAGCACCAAACTTCTAAAAATATGAAAACAATATACATCACGCCTAAAGGATAGTTTGTCGTACAGTACTATACAGTACTGTTTATTGTACCACACACTGTTATGTTTGGAGCACATGGAATGGCTTTAAGAGTTGTATAATCTCCCACAGTTGCAGCTGGCACTGGTTTTGTATGTTTAGAAGATGTAGGTGCTAATTTCCATTGGTGCTCTTGTTTCCTGTCTGCTGTCTTGAAAAACCTGGCAAGCGATTTCTGCAACTACCCAACAAAAATGCTGGACATGCCAGCTCAAGACACTGAAAAAGCACTGCATGTGATTTATTGCGCAATGGTTGAAATTACGACTCTTTGCAAACAGGCAGCTGGACATATAGACACAATTTCTTGTACCTCTGCAAGTTCATATTTTGGAAGTTTGTAAGAAGAGACATTCTTGAACTAAAGAATATTATGCATAATAAGAAGATAAGTTAATCATGTTGACATCTTTGTATTTATCTTTGCTTATTTGCTGTGTAGTGGCAAATGAAAGTGCATTGTCTTGGAAATTGTTTATGATGGACTTGCAGTTTAGAGAATTTGTCACATTATAAGAGCAATACTGTCTTATACTTCTTACTACTTGATTAATTTTTGTAGGTACGTTCACAAAGCAACTGTGAAAAGTGACAGCTTCAATATGTCTTGTCCGTTTGCCCTCTGTCTGCATGGAACAGATGGATTTTTGTTAAAAATCAAACAAAAATAAGACATATGAAGATATTTATAATATCTTACCATTATTAGTGTTTATAAGGGAAACTGTCTGTGTTCACTGTGACGTATGAGATGAGGCTGAAGAAGCAGTTAATACTTTAATCATAACACTCAAGCATGAACAATTGTAAATGTCCCTGTTGATGATGTCCTAGCACTTACAAGGTATCAGTTATGATTGATTGTACATGGGTTACTAAAATGCAGAGATATCTTACAGTGTTGGTTACGTAAAACATTGAAAGACACATTTAAAGTACACGCGTCTTTAGCGTTTTTCATGACAGTAGTCACAAATTTCAGATGCAGGGACAGTAATGGAGCAAATATGCGATCAGTGTTTCATCCTGCAGACATTTTCTGTCTTATTCTTCACCAAAAAAACTGTTTGTACAAACACAAGATCACCAGTAATTATAATCTTTACAGTTGAAAGCTGGTTCCAGTCATGACACCAAGATATATGTGTTTGATGCGGACCATGAAAGGAGACGGAAGGAGCAACTAAAACGAATTTTTGAAAGAACTCCAGAACAGGTATAGTTACAAATAAATTGTATTCAAAAGTCAGTTTTAAACAGTGTACCTACAAAGTATCTAACAAATTTATATCAGTACTCTATTACATTTTTCCCAAACCGAAATGTTACATTGACATACCTGTGTGTCTTGACAGTTACTGACAGAGCAGTGGCTACTGGAATTTAATGAAACTTTTATTCGACTCTTGTCTAGTACTAGCTGTTTGTTCTACAGGAACAGTTGTTTGAAGTAATTGTTTAAAGCTTGTGACACTGAATGAAGTGAATTCTTTAAGACTTGCCTGGTGTTTCCATGTTATATTCTGCCACACCCGTAATTTTACAAAGAAAGTCACCTCTGGTGTTCTCATAACCACAGCTCAATCACTGTTTAGAATCAGATGCAAATTTAAAGGTAGGCTATTGTTGATGTAGTGACCTCAGGAATACACCAACAGAAATGTATGCAGAACTATAATTTGGCTGTTGTTTTTATATGGGTGTGAAACTTAAGAAGAGACTGATGTTGAATGATGATAGGGTGTTGAGGAAAATGTTTTTGCCTATGAGGAAGTAACAGAGGTATTATGATTTTTACTAGTTGTCAAATTCTTAGGGTGATAAGGTGAGATGGGTGAGTGGGTGGAACATGTAATATGCATGAGATAGAAGAGTGTTGCATACAAAATTTTGATCAGAAAAGTGGAACAAAAGAGAGCATTTTTAGGACCTAGAAATAGATGAGAGGATAATAGTAAAAATGACTTTAAATAAATGGGATGGGAGGGTGTATAATTGATTAATTTGGGTCAGTTTAAGTACCAGTTAATGGCTATTGTGAACATGGTAGTGGGCCTTTGGGTTCCATAATTTGCAGGCAATTTTTTGAGTAGTTGAGCTCATGCTGGCTTTTCAAGAAGGATTCTGTTGCATGGAGTTAGTTAATCCTGACATAAAGTTATGGGACATGCTGGATACTGCACTTGTTAAAGAATGAATTCAAATTTCAGCTTATTATTCAATTGTGTTCTGGATTGTAATTGTAATTGTTTCCAAGACTTTCATAAGAGGCATAGGGAAACTGTTCAACATATTGTCATGAACAGTGGTAAAATACTTGTACAGACTGATCCAGTTTTGTTGAGGCATTATCCTTTACTGTTAGTGGCAGAGGCTGTATCACTTGTGGTTTGTTTTGCGTATGAAACCTTGCACTATAGTTTTTGCATAGGTAGTGTATTTAGGGAATGATACTGAAAGAATTAAGCTTCTTTATGTTGTTGCTTGAAGTATAATGCATGATACCACATACAACAAAGAATTCAGTTTTGAGTTGGATTTATGTTTGTTTTGAAAACTGTGGGAGGTCACTTGATTGATGTATTTTGGGAGAAGTCATGCTTGTATTAAACCACACTTTTTTTTTCAGAAGGAACTGTTTGTAATAAGTCATTTGAAAATGATTAAACATTAAAGCAATATTTGAGAACAGAAGTGAAATTATGCAAATTCTTGTTATTATTCAGTTCAGTAACTGTTACCATTGTGTTTCTTTCGAAAATGCTATTAAAATAAAAGCATGTAAGTGTGTGCGTGTGCATGCACACATGCACGTATGCTTTCATGCACATGCGCATGCCTGTGGATGGGTGCACAGTTAAAACATTAATTCTTTCAGTCATTTCCCAGAAGAGTGGAGACCTTAGTGGACACAGCCTACACATGTTTGGAAATTAGGTGCTGAAGTGAATATTTGTGTTGGAAACTTAAGATAGGGTGTAGTGGAGGGCTTGTGACTTTTGTGTGTCACTTAGTACAGTAGAGTGTTGCTGCTGCAGCACACGTAGTTACTTAGCAACATGCTTGCCATGTGATGTTACAGTATTTTAATGTGCTGTCTCTATTTTAGAATTTTAATTGTTACATTATTTTGACAGATTGAGGAGGAACAGACTCTTATAAATGAACTGAAAAAGATAGAAGCAAGAAAGAAGGAACGAGAAAAGAAACAACAAGATCTTCAGAAACTCATAACAGCTGCTGACTCCCAAGCAGAGACAAGAAAATCTGAAAAGAAGCTTACAAAGAAGAAGTTACAACATCAAATAAGACCACGTATTGATCCCAATGTAAGTATATAAGAACCGTTCAGTGCTTGGGGGTGCATTATTGAGAATGTTGAAGGTTCTTTGTTTCCATTATTAATGACTATCATTCCACCATAATTTTTCAGAATATAGAACTTGTTCTGTATACATCCATTACTGTTAAACTTCATAAAGAATGAAAAGGTGAAATGAGTTTTGAATACACATGTTTTCCAAGTACGTGGTGTGGTAGAAAAGTAATGAGACTGGCAATGCTGTGCACGAACTGACAATGCTGCTGCCTCCCCCTTCACATGGCAGTTAGGTTAACCCCTGCCATAGACTCAGTACAAGTTTGAACTTGCTACAGTTGCTACGCGATTGTTGAGAGCTTCTGAAGTGAAGTTGTGTTTGTGTGGTGCGTTACGAAAATGGACCGGCAAAAGTTTGAGCAAAGTTGTGCCATCAAATTTTGTGTAAAACTTGGCGAATCCGCTACTGTGACTTATGAAAAGTTAGAAAGGGCTTATGGAGAACATTCCCTATCCAGGGCACAAGTGTTCAGATGGCACAAGTCCTTTTTAGAAGGCCGAGAACAAGTGGAAGACGAACCTTGTGTGGGAAGACCTTCAACCTCAAAAACAGACAACAGTGTGGAAAGAGTGAGGTCTCTTGTGAGGTCAGATTGTCAATTGACATTGAGAATGATCAGTAGTGAGTTAAATTTGAAACAGTTTACCGTCCATCAAATTTTAACACAGGATTTGGACATGAGAAAAGTGTGTGCCAAGATGGTTCTAAAGAACCTCACGACTGAGCAGAAGATCAATCGGAGGGATGTGTGTCTTGAACTTCTGGACCTCCTTGAGAGGGAGCCAGAATTCTTCAGTCGCGTTATCACAGGTGATGAATCATGGATTTTAGTGTGACCCTGAGACAAAACGCCAAAGTTGGAAGTGGCACACTGCAAACTCTCCCCGTCCCAAGAAAGCGAGAATGAGCAAATCCAAAATCAAATCAATGCTCATTTGTTTTTTTGACAGTCAGGCGATCATCCACAAGGAATTTGTGCCACCAGGACAAACTGTCAATCAAACTTTTTATCGGGAAGTCCTTGAAAGACTCAGGAAAAGGGTGGCATGTGTGCAACCAGGCATTGCACACACATGGATGCTGCACCACAACAATGCCTCATGTCACACAGCAGTCTCTATCAATGAATTTTTAGCAGAATAAAAACATTCCTGTGGTTCCTCAGCCCCCCTATTTGCCAGATCACAGTCCCTGTGACTTCTTTTTATTCCCCTGGCTCAAAAACCACTTGAAAGGGCGCCATTTTGGTACTTTGGATAATATCCAGAAGAGTGTAACTGACGAGCTGAAAGGTATTCCAGAAGAAGCCTTCCAGCACTGTTACGAACAATGGAAACAATGCCACCATCACTGTGTAGCTGCCCAAGGGAACTATTTTGAAGGGGATAACCTTCATTTGTAAAAAGAATAAAATTCATGGTTAAAAGAAAATCGGTCTCATTACTTTTCTGCCACACCACGTATGTTATTTGTAATTTCACATATTCATGTGCTCATGTACTGGAGATAAATCAGTTCTTGCAAAGCTGTCCTTTGCTACAGAGTTGAATCATTTTTCTGGCATGTCATTAAGTATCCAGTACTGTAAAATGCTGATTTGAACTTTATATAATGTAAGGCTTGTATTAGAATGGTAAGAACAAAAATTGAACCTCCATGACAACTTTTACTGTAGACTGCCACTATTTTGTTGTACTGACTGTGGTCAAGTTTCGGACATATAATGTGTGCAGACACATCAATATGGCCTCCATTTACATTTGTTTTGTGCACTTCATGAAATTGATGCATAATAATTACTGATTTGTGTAAGTTACCTTCCCCACTGTTCAGTGGGTACAGGGGCTTTTTTTCTGGGACTGAAGCGTATGGGTCTTGAAGCTGATTACTTGCTCCCATCTTGCAGAGACATACAGTGCTATACATCCATTCCTGAATTGTGTGTTGCAGGAAAACTTAACCTCTCCCTTCTGAATTTTACTTAACACCTTTCTTTTGTGCATTTCTGATGTTTTATACCATAGCTCTGAATGAGTGTAACAGTGCCAGCACAATGGTTGGGTGAATTAATGCAGTCTTTTTTGTGAGTTACAAGCCAGCAAAATGAAGCTTGTCCTACATTCGTACTCACACTGTGTAACTGAAGGGGCATGCGGTGACACATTTGGTTGAGGCGCTGTGCTGCAACCTGAAAGGTCACTTCTTCAATTCTGTTAGCGTAATTGACATAATCCTTCCAGCCGCAATTTGGCCCTGGGTTCTACTCGGCCTGTAACAGAAATGAGTACCAGGAATATTTCCTGGGGGTAAAGGTGGCCAATGTATAGTGCTGACAACCTGACCACCTTTGTGTGCTGATTCTTGAAATCAGGGAGTCTCAACCTCCTGGAAACCTCAGGGCATATTCAGGGATTACCTTACTCCCCACCCTTTTTTATATACTATATAACTGAGATGCTATTCCATGAATTCAGGTTGTGGAGACTGCTGGTATCAAGTTCCCGGATTTCAAAGGCAGTGGTGTAAGTCTACGTTCTCAGCGCATGAAACTGCCTGCCAGTGTGGGACAGAAGAGAACCAAAGCCATTGAACAGCTTCTGCAGGAACTTTCAATAGGTAATGCTGCAAAGTAATTCAGCTGAAATGAGACAGAACATGAATAATTTGTTACCAACAGATTAAAAGTAATGTGAATTTTAAATTAGTTGCTTTTTGTTCCTTCCTGTCTGTGTATCTGTTTTGTTCGAGAAAACTGGGTGTTTTACCAGTTGATTGGACAACTTAACCTCTATATTCTAGAGCAGTGTTCTCCCAATTTAATTTGGCCGTGAAGCTCTTTCGCGCTAAAAAAATGTTTTTGGAACCCCTAATAAAATTCACAGTGCGCGACTAGCAACTTGACTGCAAATAAGTAGGGTTACTAATAAATGTAGGTTAAAAAAAGGTATGATATCCTCTCATTATTTTATTGCATATATTTAAAAATAAAAATCACTTTGCATGTCTGTGAAGGATGAAACAAGAAGTACTGTGCGGTTCTTTAAAATAAAATTTAAAGAAATATGATAATCGTTTTTATTCTAGTATTGCAAATATTGGATATATGAATGAATCATGGTTGAATAAAACTGAACATTATTTAAAATGAAGTTTATAATATTTAGATAAGATAAAATGAATTAAATGAAATCGTAAGAAAGAATTCAGCACGTTCTACATCACATATTGGTTATAAAGAAAAGTATATAAAAGAGACAGTGAATACAAAATTTCTTGGTTTACAAATTTATCATCATCATCATCATCATCATCATCATGTTCCAGAAGGGTTAGGTGTGTTTCCTGTTCCTTGATCCTCAAGATGAAGTTGGTCCCTCCATCTCTTCCTCGGTCGTCCTATGTTCCTTCGTCCTTTTGGTTT
>Ga0123354_10010591_pt1 | contig 14221 bp, 9 predicted proteins | sample TergutLab28metaG_2_FD_97872 | JGI IMG/M metagenome (GOLD analysis project Ga0123354, IMG submission 97872) | Labiotermes labralis P4 segment gut microbial communities from Petit-Saut dam, French Guiana - Lab288 P4 | ecosystem: Host-associated > Arthropoda: Insects > Digestive system > Gut ... | reverse complement strand
TAATAATAATAATAATAATATGAACTTCATGTTCCGTTTCAACGCAAAATTTTATGTAATACGCGACTGTGTGTATTTATGTATTATGTACATATGTGTATATATATATATGTATGTATGTTTGTATGTATGTATGTACAATATGTGTGTTTGTATGTGTCCGTCAGATTATTCACCTTTTAATCATTTGGCAGTTTTTCGTAAACTTCAGTATTAACTCGTAAATTCAACGGTAAATGTGGGCTCCACCCTATAGAACTCTTTACTCAGCCCACACAGCTGTATTTACGTGTTTTGTGTGGATCTCAGAACAAACAGCGATTATTACCCTATACAACATTAACTGACTGGTTTGTATAACAGAGACGGAGAGTGTTTACTGCGCGGTACGGACTGGATATCTATAGTTGTAATGCAAGTTATTCGTAGCCCTCGAAGGGCCGAGTGCAGTGCAATGCAATGCAATGCAATGCAATGCAGTGCAGTGCAATGCAGTGCACTTCACTTTGTTTGTTGCTCCAGTTACAACAAGAGCTTCTCTGTTTGCAAATAGTCACTGTGTGGTAACTCATCTGAATAATAAACAAATTGAATGTCTCCACATTATATTGCCTGTCGGCAGCCTATGTCCTTCCTAACGTTATAAAAAGTCTTAGTGGTGAGGAAGGAACAAAAGAACGATAAGAGTCAGCTGCAGGCATTATCCTGCGGAATGAAATGTTATTGTCACTGTTTGGCTTACAACCACAATCGAACACCTCTCAAACAACATTTAGTGACCTACAGAACTACAACCGCCAATCCTCACTTGCTTCATTTAGAAACCAATACAAGCGCCGTGAGCAACACAGCCCAGAATGCCGCTCTTTTTTCTAGGAATTCGTCTGAAATTCAAAATAACCGCGACGGTATCTGCATGAATACCAAACAGACAGACAGACATACAGACAGGCCACCACAACTGAACATTTACTTGAAGTCAGTAGAGGGTAGCGTAGTTGGAACTTTTGAATTATGCTACTGGAGAAATGGTCTGCCTACAGTCTGTGTTCACATACACAGTAACATGACCACATTTGTCTTTTAAAGGCGTTGCTTAAAGCCGCCGTCAATTTCCTAGTTTTTGTACCGTCGGTGCTGCGTAAATCAGTGATGTACAGCTTTGGGGTAATGAGGTAATGATACTCACAATGAAGAAACGGCGTACTCGGACAGAATCTTGTCCCAGTGCCATTTTTCCAGCACAAATTTCACATGGACTGGCCTGGGATTGAACTAGAGATATTAAAGGGAATAATAATAATAATAATAATAATAGATTAAGTATATTCAACACTGAAACAAACGATATAAGCACCATGAATAGTAACAACAGAATAGCTGCAATACTCTATTCCCTAGGGACATAGTTTGTCTCAGGAATATAAGTATAAATACACTGCATAAATGAGATGATGATGATGATGATAATAATAATAGTAGTAATAATAATAATAATAAGGGAGATGAAGTGAGGGGCGCTACATTTATTGTTAGGAGGAGTGATCAGAAACGTTGACTGTTGTGAAGGTTCGTGTCAGTGCCCGCTTGTCCTTCTGATAAATGTAAGTTGGAAACGAGGTAAATGTTTGGGATGTGTAGAAGTTTGCCTGTTGGGAAGTGGACTGTCAGAAGCAAGCAGCAGAGGAAAGAAGATGAGAATTTGGGCTGAATTTTGTGTTTGAAGGGCAACGTTGTGATGCAATTGTTATCACTTTGAAGGGCTGCGTTTTGGCGAAACCTGCTACATGAAAAATCTCGGACGAAAACTCAGAAAGTCCATTACTCATTGTGAGGTATGTTAGAGAATTAAATGTACGAATACATCCTGTATAGTCGAGGAAAAATATCATTTTTCCTTACGTGCTGGAGACTGTGTACAAAAATTTATTTCATGCCGCGCAGTAAACACACACCGTCTCGGTTATACAAACCAGTCAGTTAATGCTGTATACGGAAATAATCGCTGTTTGTTCTCAGATCCACACAGAACACATAAATACACTGTGTGGGCTGAACGTAGGATTGCTGAATGTTAAACTTTGTGGAATATACAGTAAGCACTCGACTCTAAAGGCTCAATTAACAGCAGATGTATACACGGATTTACTGTAAAGAGTCTGGTTGTTCAGACCCGTGACCTTAACACAAGAGACTCATCAAAAGGCTATCTGAACGTGGCTGGGAACCACACCTTGGGTGGGTGCTCTACCCTAATTCGTATAAATCCCATCATGGCGGTGCGTTTCCCTATAAACTGATTTTCACTAGACGTTAATGAAATGAATTAGCCAGTTATACAAAACAGCGTAATTCCATTACTGTCAGCTTATCACAGCTCTTGCCACTCCACATGCAGTCCTTGTAAAGTTCAGCCAGCATCCGTTTTCACATTTAATGCACGACTGTAGGATATTGTCGCTGTTTGACAATGCTCTCACCTTTTTCCTTGCACTGATATCAGCATGCTGATAAAATTATCAACATGCTGATAAATTTCACTCTGTCAATATTTGAAAAAATTGTGCTGCTAACCTCCTTCTTAAAAGGGCCCTTAGTTTCCAGTTTTGCTAAAACGATTTATTTCCATTCTTGGAGATATCTGAGGTTCTCACAGCGGTATTGCCAAAACTTCAGGCTGTGTTGGATATGTCGTCGTGCTCATGGGCGACAATTCCGACGTTTCGAAAATTCTCAGTATCTTCAACTTGAACCGACACGGCGTCATATTCCAGAAGACCTGAATACTCAGCAAACTCTTGTGAGCAGCTCAGCTTGACCTCAGTAACTACTCATCCTCCATTTGACCATTAGTTTCACTTGGCGGTCGTAGTAATTCATCAAAAGGCTGTCGCGATCCAAGTTTGGGTCGCGACCCTACACTTGTGTATCGCCATTGTAAAGGACCTACAGATTAAAATCGTCGTGAAAAACGAGACTAAGGCACTACACATTTTCCTTTCAGATTTTAACAAACTGCGTTCATTGATTCGGGTCCTTTCTAAAGTGACTGATTCAGAGAACCTGCTGTGTGTTGCGACTGGTGAAATACCCTTTGAAATACCAGTAGAAACACGTGACATCGCACCATACGTAGCTGAGATTTTCACAGATAACCGTTCGATTGATTCACTATTGTAAATTGTAGCCCTTGAGTGGTACCGTTGTATCGCCGTGCTCTGAACTGGAGACTGTCTGATATGAGGGCTTGATGAACCGAGCTTAGCGAGAACCGTAGGCGGGTGCCCATCTGCCGACTGCACTCGACAGCGGCCAACGTATCGCAGAACTGGCAACTGTCACCAGTAATCATATGTTGTTAGGCTGGTTGTGCCTGGTGTCTGTGTCTCCTGAAACAACGCAGGGAACTTCGTATATTCTGGCTCGACCGACGCGTATTTGACGACAGGACACTAATATATGTTTAATTGCCTGTTGACAGTAACACCGGAACTGACTGGACTAGTAACTAACGTTACTTGTTAAGTAACAGTAGGTACTGGAGATTCAGACTGTGTCGTGTGCAGGCCAGTAGCCAGGCCATGAACACAGTGTTTGCAGTGGCTGCATGTATGTGCACACGTTTGTATGCTCTATTATATATGTAGAGTATATATATAATGTATGCATAAGCGTAAGAAGGGCCTACCTCAAGGCCACATAAACAACACTTTAACCGTGTAATGCGTTCTGTAACAATCATCAAAAGTCCAATACACACACAACATTTTGACAATGATTGTACTTACGTATCAGAGTGGTGTGCTTTGTGTGTGTGTGGTATCATGCAGCGCCACATTATGCAGAAGGCCCACGATGCACTGTAAGCTTCTGGTCCACTGCAGACCGAAGGGTTCCCAGAAGTGTAATGGCCTGTAGCACTCCAGCCAGCACATCAACTTTACAGTCATACCGCATTCTCTACGTGTGAACCTATTACATGTCTATAGTTCGCTGCTGGCGCTGTATGTCAGTCTTAACAGTGTCTCCCTTTTATGGATCGGCTTCTTGGAGCCGACTTCTAATCAGCATATTTGGTGTTGATATTTTGCAAATTCCCAGTGGATGCACCCCTGGTTGCAGGCTTCGTTTTTTGACCGGACTGAATTATCACGTGCCCTCCGTGACGTACGTTTGACAATAACGCTAATATACATCATAATCGGCATCATTATCATCAAACTCTGGCCTGATGGGCCGTTCCGCCCTCAATACAGCAATCCAAAGTCCCACTAATGCACATCCTGTGTTCCTTCTTCTTGCTGCTTGAGCCCTGATAGGTCGTTTGACCAAAATGTCTGATTTATGTTCTACAGATAATGCTGCTGATAATTGATACTGTTCTGTCATTGTTGCCGAATGTACTGACAGCCGAGCTTTATGCATTGACAATAGTCATATAGGCTGCTGTGTGTGTGTTCAGGTACAAGGAAACCAGATAAGACAGTAGCTATGTGCAGATCAGCTGATAGTGCGAATGCAGTTGAGGTGATGATGCAATAAATACGGACTACATTGCGTCCGATGAGACATGATGTTCCGGAAAAGCAGGCAGGGGGAGGGGGGGGTGCGAACTGAACTGTCTTGTTTGGGGGAAGGACAGATGTGGGCTGTTAGGAACACGGAAAATTTCTTGGTTAGCTTCTCGAAAGGGTTGCTGGATGGCAACAGAGAGACAGTCAGGTAGGTGTCTTGTTACTTTGAGAGTGAGTAGATATTGTAACGTGAGCAATTATTTGCGTGAGATAAATATTTGCTATAACACTGGCTGTGCCTCCTTTGTCGGCTCTTATCACTGTGGATATTGCAGCCGAGTGGTGTTGTGTGCTTCTTACATTGACTATGAACCGCTGTTGTCATGCGGTTCCTTCCGCATGTTATCAATTGTATTTGCAACGAAATGTCGGGTGAATCTTGTAGTTGCTTGTCCACATGTCTAATGGCATTTCCTGCATCTCTAATGAGGGTTTTGAGGTTCTGTTTGGATTACTTGAACGTCCTATTGCGTCGCGTCTAATTGCAGCACTGCAGTTGCCACCTGTGATAGACGTCTTTGTTATATCTTCGTCTGATACGTCAGTTGCAATCCTGCTATCAGCAGCCAGCACTTCTCTGCCACTTCTAACTTTATATCTGTTGCAAACTTGTTCATGTAGATAATTTGCAGTGTCTGTATTACATTTTTCTGTCAGGTGTTTTTTCTGTGTAGAGTTATTCTGCCATTATTAATTTTCATAACACGATGGTGAATATTGTGCCTGGCGTCAGAATTAAGCGCTTCGTTTGTTCAGTTGTTGTGCGTCTCCTCAAAATAACTTCAGTCGCAATGCCATACTAATTCTCCAGCTCGACATTGCAGCGATTTTTCTAGAAATCGTTCCGTGTTTTTATGGAACCCAGGCACTGAAAACGCACGTCACTGGAACTATTCTAAACTGTCTGAATCCAGACTATACCTTACCACCATATTTCCGTAGAATTAGTTCAACATTATCCTCCAATTTGTAGTTTGGAATGGCAAGTTACATGACCCCCTTAGGATTTCTGAACAAATTTCTTCTAGTATTTCTTACTTACCACTACAGCGCATGTCCAACACGCCAACCCGCAATCAATCTTTGTCAAAGTTTAGGGGAGGAGGCAAAATAATTAATTTTCCTTTTCCGTAATTTTCTCGGTTCCCGTGCAACTGCTGTGTTCCGTTGCTTAAGTGTGCCTAAAGGTTGTGGTCCTTTCCGAGGCCATGTGCACCATTTGGTAGCTTGTTAAAACGGCTCCTTAAGAATTATTATATGGGAATATGTAGATGATTTAACTGGCTCAAGACAGGGACAAGTGGCACGCTCCTGTGAACAAGGTAATGCAGCTTCAGATAGCATGCAATGTGGGGAACGTTTTGAACAGCAGAGGAACTTCTCAATTAGAGAGACTTAGCGATCCTTGTATTGCTGTTGTCTGAGTTCCAAATATCCTTGCCAGCAGTTTATTCTCGCAGGCACCCCTTCTGGTGCAGAAACACACAACAGCTTACAGCCACATTAAATTGCAAAAAAAAAAATCTGTTTGGTATGTTTTAGTGCTTATGTTCTTTGCTGAGACTCAATTACGGTTGAATCGTTTAGCTCTTTTAGGATTTGTTTTGTTTGCTCCTTCCTGCTCGAATGCTCTTGTTGTGTTGTGCCTGTAAAGCAGAGGTACTTAATCTCTCCGGTAGCACGTTCTCTTTGCAAACCGTCACTAATTCCGCAGACACCCTCCTCAGAATAACGTCAACTCGCTGAACCACTAGTTAAAACTAGCGATACTCTTTGTATTTGCGTTTGTACAAGTAAGATTGGCTCTTGTAACAACTTCGTTAAGTCGATGTATAAGTTTCCTAAAAAAAGCTATTATTTTCGGAGCAAAATTAGAAATAAAACTGAGAAAAAAAACTATAGGCAATATTATGCTACAGTGCTGAATATACATTGTGTTGCTGCATCATTCTAGATAAACAAATTCTGTGCTATATTAGGCTACAAATGTACAGTATAAAATATTTTCCTTCTGACTGTAAGACAACTAAATAATCACTTGGACCTCATGGCGAGTCCTCACGGAGTCCTATGGGTCTGAAGACCACAATTTGGAGACCTTTGGTCTAGAGCAATGTGTCTGGCGTAATTGGCGTGTAAGGATGCAAGGAGCAAGTCAGAATGTCAGGTCCATAAATTGAGTAGGAGCTGAAGGATTGCCGATGTCCTGTCTGCAACACGTCGAGACAGATGAGACAAACAAAGGAGACACTGGAGACACAAACATCGCCTAGATGGGCCCACCTCACACAGGCGGTCGAACAAATGCAACCGCGTAACTTTGCTGTGTCTTGTCGCCCGTCAGAAAGTTGCAGTCTGCGACAGAGAGATCGTGTTGCAGCTAATTGTTATTATTCTGAGGCCATGTTCAGATGTGAAGATATAGCTGAATGCTAGCTTAGGACAATGGCAGTGTTTGTGCGTGTGTCACACGAGTGAGTGCTCGCAGCTCGGTCTGTTTTGTTTTCTTGACAGTTCGCATTAAGTGAATTGTGACAGAATTTGTTCACAATAAAAAGGGTACGAATTTTTAGGAAGTTCCACAATTTGTGCTAAAGGGATTTTCCCGACGTTTCGAAGAGACATGGTGCCTCCATCTTCAGGTTTACAGAACCTGATTCAAGTGTACAGTAAAGTTCACCCCAGAACAGGCCACGGAGGCTCACAGGTGCAATACAGGTGTAGCTGTACTCTTCCTTGAAACTTGGCGCTGGATGCGGTTGGGTGGTCATCGCCATGCCCCGGCCGCTTTACCCCTGGTAAAGACCCAGTACCCATTGTGCAGGTGGCTGGGTGGGTCCCAGGGCCGCTCTGGACCGGTGCGGAATATCTCGCCCCCCCCCCCACCGAGATTCGATCGCCGGTCAGTCAAGCCCGTAGCGAGTCGCTATACTGACTGAGCTGCTAGTGTATGTTGAAGTAACTGGCGGAAGGAAAATATCGGTTATTTGTGAAGGCTGGAGGGAAGTTTGTTAAATCAGAGAGAAATGCAGATACGGCCTGTACATGGCTGATGTTAGATGGCAGTTCGAACAGTGGCTGTCTGCTGCATGTCCAACACTTTGAGATGAGCAGCAGCCACACTGACGGTGGTGAAGTACGTTACTCCGAAATGTCGGAAGAAAACTTTTACTAATCTGTATAAAGGCCCAAATGGCCATCATTTGAATAAGTCTGAAAACGGGATCAAAAATATTTGTCTTTTGGATATGACCTTTGACATGCAAGTAACGAACGTAAAGGTCCCTTGTGACCGCTGTAACGGCATACAAAGGCAGCAGAGTTCCAGCTCTACTCATTCTTAACCTCGGCACTATATACAGATGAGTGGTTAACTTCACGCCCCGGCCACTTTACACTCGGAGAATAACCGGAACCCCCTATTCAATAGAAGTCTGGGTTGAGTCCCAAAGTTAGTTTGGACACTTTGGAGGATATGTAAGTGTTTTGTCGCCACTGGCATTCCAACCCCGTACCGTCCAACCAGTAGCTTAGTCACTAAACTGACTGAGCTACCGCTGATCCTGTTAGAAATAAGTTCTTTGGGATTGTTATAAAGGTCGCTTGATTTGGTTTTGTGGTTGGGCTGAAACTAAATCAGCTTCAAGTTAATTACGCACGATTTGCCTACAGAGGAAGGAAGATTCGTGACTGTGTCGTGTTTGCTTTGGCTGGCAGCTGTACGGGACATCGAAATAGAAGTTTCAAATAAAATTTGTGGGACGCGATGGCTTTCGCGCGGTACACGGCGACTTGTGCGGCTAACAGACTTTGATACAGTCGGTACATTTCAATTTATTTTCCCGTCAAGCACGGGTTACCGCTCAGGTTGACCGGTACGGCGCAAAACCGAATGTATCACGTCAAATTTGATTCTGAACCCAGTGCGAACCTGACGAACTGTGTGAAGCAGTTTCCTTTCTTCCCACGGCTGTAAGCTACAATGCATTTTCTTCAAAATGTCATTCAAATTCTTTGAGAAGTTTCGGATTTGAGGCTTGTGAACATTTTGCATTAATTGTATCTACTTTATGAGAACGTCGAATGTAAAGTAATATGACTGTGTTTCGAACCATCGTGTTTCTAACCTGACTTAGCTGAGAAAAAAATCTTTGATAAAAATGGCTTCTAGGTTTGTTTGCCTCAGCGACATTTGGTAACGGTTAGCTACACAGCAGATGTCACAAAATTGTAAAAACGATCGGAAAGACGCTCACTTTCTGTAAACAAAGGTGCAGTACAGGGCACAGCGCAAAGTTTTATTGCCTCAGCGAAATGTCGGTGTCTCTGGCGTAAATTACAGCCCAATTTGTGCTGTTGTGCCCAACATCTACGCGAATATTCCGGCCGCAGCCTTCACACATCACCCCAACATTTGCACAGAGACGATTTCTGCAATTCATTTGGATCGAGCGTAGGTAAATGAACATTATTCTATGTTCTGATTATGCACAGTCCGTAGTTGCAGAATTATCCAACACTGGAATTCATAGCAAATAATACTGCAATATCTTATATTTATTGGGCCGTGCATCATCTTGATAGTTGAATAAAGAGAGACCAACTTGATGTCACCTGCTTTATTATTTCATTATTTACTGCTCAACATGTTTCGGATGTTAATACATCCATCCTCAGGAGCTTGGGACTTATTTGTAGAGTTATTTCATGGGTTGTATTGCTCTGGTTCGATGTGTGTTGGTGTGATATCCTTTTGCAGGCTTCAGCCTGCATCCGGATACCAAACCACCCCAGCCAAACCACACCGTAACACCAACACACATCGTACCAGAGCAATACAACCCATGAAATAACTCAACAAATAAGTCGCAAGCACCTGAAGATGGATGTATTAACATCCGAAACATGTTGAGCAGTAAATAATGAAATAAAAAAGCAAGTGACGTCAAGTTGGTCTCTCTTTATTCAAATACTGCAATATTTTGGGTCTCCATGAACAAGCTCCGGCCCACATACGGAAGGAAAGTGAAAGCGCCATCATTCACAGTCCAACTGTCACAGTCATTTAATGACAGCCAGATCGTGCTGCATTTTGCGGCCTGACATGGCCTACTGCTCGGTGCAGGCGTTCTCTCTTATCTCCGCAATATTATCTCCCGATATCACAGTTTAATATCGGCAGCTGACACATTCTACGTCGTAAACAAAACAAAGTCAAGAATAATTTGCAGTAATTCCAATAATTTGCAGTAATTCCAATAACCCCAGGAGCTACGCAACATTGCCAACGGAATTTGAAAAACGTGTTTATGTCTACAAAGTGGAGGCTGGAACAGCAAAATACTCTCATACTTCGCGTTTGCGGGTTCGTACATCGTGGTTTCGGAAATTTGCGCGATCGCTCGGACCCTTTATTTGTGAGGGGCATCTGACTGTTGGACAGCTCGAGACGAATTACGTGATGTCGACGGAGCTGAAAGCAAAATAAAGAAGCGGCAGACTTTTTTTAATTAGCTAAGGAATTGTTAACTTCCCCAGAAGGAATCTGCTGCCAGGAGACAGTTCAGTCGGTCAGTTAATTAGTTAGTTAGTTAGTCGGTTAGCTGATTAGTTGTTTGGTTGGTTCGTTAGTTGCTTCGTTTTTTAGTTAGTACTCGATGCATCAACGATTAATAATTAACTCCGTGATTAGTCCGTTGCTTACGTACGTAAGTGGTTATCGTATTGTAATTGTTGTAGCATTACACTGAATTTGTTTCGATTGAAAACTTGAAGCCTTCTTCAGGGATCCAGAATTCCCTGGAACGCTTGACGCTTGAAGATGAGAGCACCACAGACTTTCGAAACGTCGGTAACAACTCGCCCAAAGACACACGTCACAGCTACCAGTTGCTTATTGGAACGTTTAACCCTGCATGGCCGCAACGCACGCGTGTCTGTCACTTCCTATCATTGGTAATGGTAAAGCAATCATTAGGGTTCCAGGCCTACATACTGCTACTCATATCTGTTAGGATTATGTCAAACGGGAACCGAGCCCGCGACCTTTCGATTTGTAGCGCTGTGCCTTAACGAACTGCGCCACCGCCTGCGTATATTACAGTATTGGGCCGAATCGATTTTGTCGACCAGCGGACTGGTAACTGTGACGTGAAAGTGATTCATCCTTGCACACGGATTATAGCACATAACGCACTGCTGCTTGATCATTTTGATGACAGGGTGTATTGGAATTCGAAGTCAGTAACTTGGCGTAGCAGGTCCTCTAATTACTGGACTGTACGTTATTATTGTTGATATGCAAACGATAACATAATGTGCTGAATTATGTGATGTTGTAAAACGCAGATCGGTTATCGTGTCATTAGAGCTTCGTATATCAATGTCCCACCGTAGCCCATAATTGAAGAGGTATCGAACGGGCAGTGAGCTTAATGAAGAGCGAGCGACACTCTGAGTGTGTGTGCTCTCTAACTTTATATTCTACATTTGAAATTGTTACAAGGCCATTCCACTGGAGGTAACTTCCAAATATTAATTTAGAATTCGATTAAAAAGAAAGACTCGATGTACCAACGCTGCATTCTCTCTGCATAGTTTCAGTTCTAGTCTGATCTGTATGTAACAGAGGCAATGAGAGTGCTAATTGTTCAGTATCATATCGTTACATCAGCCATAAAGACACACATCTAAATGGCTTTAAGTGGAAAATTCCACTTACAAATTAACAGGTGTTACTGCTTATACAAGGGCTGTATATATACCATAAAATTATACACTACCATCCAAATAAGTCTGAACACAACTGCAAAATGGCAAAAGAGTGTCTGTCCACGCCATGAAAGCATATACGGGGAGTGGAGGCACATCTCCACTCGTTCTTAACCTTACTGCTGGATGGAGGTTAACGGTCAACTTCAAGCCCCAGACGCTTACCCCCGGAGAAGGGCCCCCTACACCCATTGAATAGGGGGCTTGATGGTCCCCAGAGCAGAGCTGGACTTCGTGGAGGAGAAATAAACCTCTTGCCCTAGCCGGAAATGGAACACATGTGATTTCGCAAGACTTTCATTGAATGTGATACGCTAAGAAATTGAGACAAAGGGATGGTGGTGGCGCATTGTACTGCTTCGTTTCAAAACCCTGTGCAGTTCGGACCCCAAAATCGCAAAATGTTACTTGACGTAATGGATGAACCAGCACTGCCATCTGTGCGACTGAAAACGAGATCTGAGCGTTTGGTGTGTCGTTCGCACGTGAGATGTCTCTGTGTATGCAGTTTCACTTCTTGACTCCCGCGCATGCTACAACCGTGGGTACGGGAACGTAGCGCAGGGAGCGGCAAAGAAAGGAGGTGGGCCCTTGACAGATATTGAATGGCGTTTTGCTGGTACTTTATACACAGGAACCACGCGCAAACCTTATAAATAACAATCAATATGGCCGTGAAAGTAGTAACATGGCGCTTTCTATTCACTTTTGCAAGCCACTTCGATCACCTGTTGGTTTGCACGTGATTAATCGGACAGTCTGTTTCATGCTGTATGCTCTCCATGTGGCAGTGACGGTAGGCTGTCGACTTAACACAAACGTAGGCTGTCTGCTGGTTCACGTAAGTTTATATCACACTTGGGGTAGCGCAGTCAGTACAGTGACCATGCTACGAACTGGACAGTGCAGGTTTCGAACTCAAGCACCCACAAGAGAATTTTTTTCTTGCATAAAACGTCGGAACCTGCTGTGGTGCCCACTCAGCCTTCTATCAAATGGGTGCAGGGGTTATTTCCCGGGGGTAAAGCGACCGGGGCGTGAAGTTAATCACTCACCTCAAACTAACCCCGAGGCTTGCAATGAGTGCTCCTGTACTTTCAGCCCCACTGTGTAGGCTGAGCCTTCAAGGCCTTGACAGGGCAAACGTGTAGGTGTGTTAGCTTGTACTGGAACAGGGGACACTGTCAGCGAGTGCGTGCGGCCTCTCAACAGCTGCCGTCACAGTACACCGTCACGGTACGGCGTCAAATTACACCGTCACAATACACTTTACAGTACAGCGTCACAGTACACCGTCACAGTACAGTGTCACAGTACGGCGTCAAAGTACACCGTCACAGTACACCGTCACAGTACAGCGTCAAAGTACACCGTCACAGTACACTGTCACAATACAGCGTCAGAGTACACCGTCACAGTACACCGTCACAGTACAGCGTCAGAGTACACTGTCACAGTACACCGTCACAGTACAGCTTTACAGTACAGCGTCAGATTACACCGTCACAGTACAGCGTCGCAGTACACCGTCACAGTACACCGCCACAGTACACCGCCACAGTACACCGTCACAGACACTAACAGAAACCACAATTACTTGTGTGTCTCGTGAAGTTTCGACCAAGTTTGGTCTTCAAAAGGGAATTTCTTTAATTAAATGGTTTATATAAACTGTTTACACGTGACGTGTCGTGCACCAGCGACTAATTAAAAACGTTATTTGATTTATTTTCCCTGCTGTAGCACCGAGTGTGTAGATCATAATGGGGGAAATTCCTTCAGGAATGGAATTTCATATGCAGCTGAATTATAAGAATTGTAGAGATGATGAGAAGAGCGCCAGGTTGTTTGTAACGATTTGACGCGTGAGAGTGTTTTGCGTGAACATTTGGTGTTTCCTTTTAATTTTATGAAATTCGTGGTAATGACCAAGGTTGATCGAAACGTGTAGAAGAGAGAAAGACAATATGGATATCATTCATCCTGAAATGTGTAGTGTGACGGTGACCACCGGACTGCAGTTCTGTATATTCTTTACCCTTTTAAAGCCCAGTGGTCACTGTACGTACCGCACAGCGGTCGCTATAAGTACCACACAGTGGTCACTATGTGTGCCACTACTTTAACATTCAACAATCCTACGTTCTGCCCACACAGCTGTATTTATGTGTTTTGTGTGGATCTCAGAACAAACAGCGATTATTTCCCTATTCAACATTAACTGACTGGTTTTTATAACCGAGACAAATTGCGTTAGCAGTGAGGTGCAGAATGAGTTGGTTGTCTACGATGTATCTTGGTTTCCTCGTTAGTTATTAAGTTACTTGTGATCAGTTTTGTCGGTCTCTAGCAAGCTACGTACTGTAGGGTGCAAACCAAATATTCCCTTGACAGCAACCACTAGGCCCGTGTTTCCCCACCGCTGTACATGTGCAGTACACTGATGCTCATTTCCATATCATGTTAATGGACCTGTTTGCATGACGCCACTTCCTGTCCATCTGACCCGCTATTCCAGCGTCCCACCGGTTGATAAACACCGTTTTAAATCGTCTGTAATGCCAGTTACTTGCGCAGACCGTAGTTACTTCAAATTTACACACAGTTAATTACACAGACCTGATGTTAAGGCTCCGTCTTTTTTATCACACGACGCCAGGACGGGGCCAATTTGTTGCTGTTTGTGTCACAAGTGTTAACCGCATTGAAGACTACGACAGAGAGACAAGCCGTGCAGTAGACGGAACTGAAAGCGAGGCAGAATTATGAAATATTTTTTTCGAGTAGGGGGGGGGGGGGGGGGAAAAGGGGTAGTGAAAGTCCACACCCAAGGGGGGGGGAGGGAGGGAAATCGGCGAATAAGAAGGTACCCGGGC
>Ga0123354_10010588_pt1 | contig 14222 bp, 5 predicted proteins | sample TergutLab28metaG_2_FD_97872 | JGI IMG/M metagenome (GOLD analysis project Ga0123354, IMG submission 97872) | Labiotermes labralis P4 segment gut microbial communities from Petit-Saut dam, French Guiana - Lab288 P4 | ecosystem: Host-associated > Arthropoda: Insects > Digestive system > Gut ... | reverse complement strand
GACGTGGTTCGAATGATTCTCAAAATACACAGCAATTACTTCTCTAACAGCATTAACCTTCTTGTCTTTGTAATTTCAAGGCAAGTTAGTTTTGTAGAATTCTCGACAAATTTACCCGAAGGGTCAAGCCGATCCGGATAGTTGGCGATTCGGTTAACCATCGTCCGGATAAGTGGAATTCTACCGTACTTCTTCGCAGCGAAGCATATTTTATATTCAGTTACCTTAAAAATACACTAAGTGTGTGACGACCGAGGAATCGTAGTTTGATTTCCTGTAGGGAAAATATAGTTTTTGTTTTTAGATGGTCCATACCTGCTCTGGGGCCCACCCAGCCTCCTATTAAATGGATACTGGGGGCTCTTGTCCAGGGGGTAAAATGGCCGTGTCGTGATGCTGTCGTGATCTAGTGATGACGTAAAGAACGAGTGAAACTGTACCCAGTACACTGCTCCATACAGCTTTATGACATGCAATGGGAAACTTTATCTTTCAGAAGATCAAAGTAATTTTGAATTTTACTAATTACAATATTCCATTCTATTTTTTTCTGAGAACATAATTTGATGTGTTTATTTATTAGCGATTAACTAATTTCTTGGATTTCATGTTTTGTTGACCGTGCGTCTCAATACATCCATGTAATGAAAACCAACTTGATGCATTATTTATCCTCGGTTTATTTCGTCAATCAACCTCTACATGTTTCGGGCATATTTGTAGCCCATCATTAGGAGGTATACCGTATATATAGAACAGTTGGTACGTGTTGTGCTCTTTAGTTGACTGTTGGCCGGCCGGTCAACGGACAATCAACTAAAAAGCACAGATGTTTCAGCACATGTCAGTGGTATGCAACACACTGTGCCGGCCGAGCAATAGACAGTCAACAAAAAAGCACAACATGTACCAACTGTTGTATGTGTATATATATATATATATATATATATATATATATATATACACACACACACAAAACACATTATACCTCCTGATGATGGGCTACAAATATGCCCGAAACATGTAGAGGTTGATTGACGAAATAAACTGAGGATAAATAGTGCATCAAGTTGATTTTCATTACACACATAATTTCTTGGAACAGAGTCCGCCAAGAAAATTTGATAGTCGTTTAGCTCGTCAAGAAAATCTCCGCGTTTTACCCAAAGCAACAGTACTGTGCTCGTGAAATATTTACTTGCTACATTAAACTACTGAACTTGCCATTGTCGAGTAACGAGACCTGGGTCTGAGGGGCCCTGGGTTGTTGTTTTTTAGGTCATTATGTGAAACCTCAGTTTGGACAACCAAATCCCATCAGTATGTGAACGATGTGCCCCCCCCCCCCCCCCCCCCCCCCCCCCACCCCCCCGCTTCCACTTCCTAGTACAGAGATGCGAACCTATGACCGCTTTGCCATATTGACAGTCGAAAGGCATTTGCTGGGTATGTGAGCGTGTTCGACGATCCGCCACATTTTCATTTGAAAGCGAAAGTCATTGCAACTCGATTGCATTACAACCAAGATGGCAGATGGAGTTCTCCATGGCGAGGTACGTTTGCCTTTGCCAAGGTGTGCTTTAATGTCTCAAGTGTCATACAAGTTAACGGTACAGTACACACGTCAAAGTAATTTCACTCACATCCGTGAGAAAAGTACGGTATCACCGGCGCCAATATTCACGAAATTTGCATCTGGTCAGTAGCACTGCCTGCAGTTCTGCTATACCGATCTTTACTTGGATGGCACAATAGCTGTGGAAAGTACGAACAGAAATTTATTTGCATCCCTAAGTAAAGTATTGATTCCAGTGCACCTATTTTTCTGTAATTAAGTATACAATTAACATCAACACAACTATTTTTTGCTTTTTAATATAAATTGCATGCTTACGTGTTTCGACTAGAGGTTGGTCATCTTCAGGCCAGGACGTGACATTCAAATAAAATTACGATTACAAATGTATTGTGTGGTTACATTGAGGTCTGAGTCTTTCGTATAAGACACTTGTTAATTACTACCATTTTCGTGAAACTCAAAACAGCGTGACGGAATTACCTGAAGGACTATATCGAATTTCATCTGAGTCGATTTTCACGAAATTCACATTTGCTGGGCATTTTTTGAAGAACTACACTGAATTTCATGAAAATCCTACGTGAGGAATAGTGGCTGATATTAGGTCACCTACAGATGGACGTGGTCTCCACATAAGGCTTTCTTTTTTTTAACTTCATGTGCAGCACGTTAGAATACTCATGTTGCGCTGGTGTTGTATAGTCTTAATTGATTCAGCTCCATTAATTGATTTATTTCTGTTAATTGATTCCGCTATGTCGACTCAGTTCTGTTAATTGACTCAGCTCTGTTGACTCAGTTCTGTTAATTGTTTCCGCTATGTTGACTCAGTTCTGTTAATTGTTTCCGGTGTGTTGTCTCAGTTCTGTTAATTGGCTCAGCTCTGTTGACTCAGTTCTGTTAATTGTTTCCGCTATGTTGACTCAGTTCTGTTAATTGTTTCCGCTATGTTGACCCAGTTCTGTTAATTGTTTCCGGTGTGTTGTCTCAGTTCTGTTAATTGGCTCAGCTCTGTTGACTCAGTTCTGTTAATTGTTTCCGCTATGTTGACTCAGTTCTGCTAATTGACTCAGTTCTAGTAAGTTTTAAATACGGTATAATAAATGAAAGCCCATTCCAGTGGCCGCGTTGTCTAAGGCGTGGTTCTGCCACCGGTCGCCTGCTGAGATTGTGGTTTCGAATCTCGGCGAGAGTATGCATGTCTGGCTTTTGTGAGTGTTATATGTTGTCAGGTAGAGGTCTCTGCGTCGGGCTTATCACTCGTCCAGAGGATTCATACTGATTGTGGTATGTCTGAATTTGATCGTCAATCCTCGACAAGGAGGAGAGCCTGGCCCACTAGGGGCTGTTGCGCCATGAGGGGAGAAGAATTATAAACGAGATGTACCATTTTCTTCAGTTTGTAATTTGTTGTAACTTAAGAGTATTGGCCGACTGTACTATTCAGACGTAGTAAAGACCCTGTTATTTTTATAACTGAGTTTGCTTCAGTGAAATTTAGAAACTGTTATCACTGCAAAATTGCTTTTTAACAAGGTATAACGTAACATTGTGGCGCGTTTGCATAACCATCTTGCAGTGGAAACACAACACATTCTGCGTGTGTTGTTGAGCCACATGTCACTGTCAGATACGTAAAAATATTGAGTTTTGCACAACAATGTTATGGTAAATTTATGTCCCCGGCAGCGATACAAATCATGCGTACCAGTTCTTGGTAGAAATTTCAACTAATTAGCACCTTTTTACATGCTACGTTTAAGCGCTGCATTGAAACAAAAGAAAGTGCTTTCGCTCATGGCCTTCTTTAGAAGCACAGTTTGGCCGAACAGATCTTAATGACGGGTAAGTCGCTGCATAGTTCCCCAGTTTTTGACTGTTGCCGTAACACAGTGTTTTTGAAGTCTGTTCCTGAGAACCCCGTTGCCCCACGAAGACATGCCACAGGTTCCGCGAAACGCTGATAAAAGCTTGGGCATTTTCTATTTTGTCGTACTTACTTTTTCCAACTTATTTCTATCATAATATTAAACCACGAATGGGGTAATATTTAAGAACAAGTTTATTACCTCTTGACAGGGAATGCTTCGGAAAGAAACAGGAGCATACCTTCAGGACATCAGAAAACTGCTATCGTTCCCAACCACTAACCTGTGTGAATATGGATTTTTGCAACAGAGTATTATATAAATAAGCCGGGCGCTAAGGCAGTCTGAAAAACGGTTCCACGAAAAATTTTGAAAAGCACTGCCATAAAACATTGTACGAGATCAGACGGAACTAATCAATTACGAAGCATTAAGTATTAAATGTTATGAGTCTGTAGTATTGCCTTAGCTATCCGGCATGCAATGCGCATGCGACATGTTGTTATCTGTGGCCTGCCGGGCTGTACCGAATTTTTTTTTCACATTATCTCATAAATGGCACGATTTTCGAAAGAAATAAAAAAAACTTATTGAGCCTAAAATGTGTGTTTGGGTTTTCGCTACAACTTTTGTCTGAAACATTTCTCTTTCTAAGAAGAAATGAGCGAAATATGATCAAAAATGTTTATTGGTCTTCATGTACAGTACCCGTTGTTCTTGTCAGGTTTTAATGAAGCACAAATGTTATTGATAAATTTTCGAAAAAAATTCTGAAATATCAAGTTTACTAAAAATCCGGCCAGTGGGAGCCGAGTAGTTCCATGCGGACGGACAGACAGGAAGACGTGACGATGCTAGTAGTTGCTTTTCGCAATTTTGCGGAAGCGCCAAATAATTTTCTCCCATTTGAGACCACCTGCTTGCTTCCCAACAGTGTTGGTGGCCACGTTACGGGCGATGTTTATACATTTCTTGGACTTTACGTCTCTCAGTCTCAAATAGGTTTTCCACCCGTGGCCTGTTGCATAGACACGATACCAACATTACCGTCTCTGTAGGATATGAATCCACGTTCATTGCGATAGCATTATGTCTTTGGGAAGAATGTGACCTCATAGCCACAGCTGTTTGAAGTTGTGTATTGGAGGACTGATTGTCGCATCCTATCAGGGGCGTTAGGAATTTTCTTGCGTCGTCATATCCAGAACTGCTTTCTTGTACACAGGCTGATGGTCTGTGGAAACTAGCAGCGACAGAGGTTTCCTCCACGGCCTCATACGCTTTAATTGCCTGGTGCCAGGCGCTGGAACCACCTGAAGTACTTTGCTTAATTTGCGATTTTGTTCGGGATTATGTTAATGGCCTGACAATTAATTTGATTGGCATAACTAGAAACAGAATTTGGTTATACTAGGAACTTGAGGAAACAATTTTTAACTTATGTAATTAACTGTATATATATATATATATAGGTGTATATAATGTACACACACAATAGAAGTAGATTTGAATAGTTGCCAAATTCTTTGACTGAACTATATAGTCCTAAGGTTCCCAATATACCTAGTTGCTCATAAAGGCCCTCGACTACAGCTACCACCCCTATAGTAGGCTCGCCCAAGTTACCGCTCGGCCTGGACGCTACATAATTGGTAAGTTAAGAATTTATATGCAATAACACAACCAGATATTTCATATTCTGTTTAGTGTCATTGTAGGAAAAATAGAGACTGGAGAAATGCTAGTGTTATGGTAGTGTTACGTTTGCGCGTTATTTGCGTTGGGCCCGATATTGCGATGCTGAGGGAATATAATTCGCTCTAGCAGTTGAACTGGAAAATAGAAGTTGCTGTCACTGTTGAATTGGAAATTATGTGCTTTTAAGAGCTTGCAGTTTAATGGCAGTCATATCTGCGTGGCTGTACTGAGGAAAACGACGAAAAGCGTCAGGATAACCTTTGGCTTGGTAGAGTTATCCTAGTGTGACTTGTTTGGTTGCTGACCTTGCAGTGTTAATTCTTTATTACAGTTGTCTCGGGAATCCAGTTGTCGTCATGGAGGCCAGTGATCCCCCGACACCAGCGACCAACACTGGGCCGAGAAAATTCTTCGTCGCAGGCGTCGAAGTGGAGTTTCCGGTGAAACCGTACAAATGCCAAATATCTACTATGAACATGGTGAGGACATCTCTTGGCGTTTACTGGAACTACTTGTAGATTTTAGTGTAAGAGTGGGCTGAGGGACTATTTGTTATGGCTTTGCCGTTGGTTTCCATATTTCCTAACGGAAGTTCTGCACTGATCAGCAGATGACAGATTGTCAGAATCTTCACCGTCGACTTCTAGTATTTTTTTGTGTGTAAGACCCAGAGGGGGAGTAGTGTGTATACCTATACTCTTTCTTTCAACCTCGACGCTAGATGGGGGTGGGTGGTCATCGCCACGCCCCGGCCGCTTTACTCCCGGGAGAGACCCGGTACCTGTTGTGTAGGAGGCTGGGTGGGCCCAGGGCGGGTCTGGACGGGATTCGATCCTCGGACCTTCCAGCCCGTAGCGAGTCGCTATACCGACTGTGCCACAATATTATTTAGTAATATTTTGTAATGGGTTATACTCTTGATAATTTGTCCTGTGACAGATATAGACACAGCAATGAACCAAGTTAGCTCAATGGTGTAGTGACTAGCCTACGGGCTGAACGACTGAAATATCGTGGTTTGACTCCTGGTAGGGGCGAGATATTTTTCAATTCTCAGTCACCCAAATTAGTTCTTGCCCCCACCCAGCCTCGTATTGAATGGGTGTCGAGATGGGACACTTTCCCCGTGGGCAAAGTGGCCAGGTCGTGAAGCTGACCACTCACTTCCATCTAGGGCTTTCATGACATGCAGATGCAAGACTGTACCTTTTAACGTATAGAGACAGCAGTACATTCCTTCTGCTGTACTGACAATTCTTGGTTTTTCCAATTAACGTGAATAAATTTACAGATCCTGGAAAAAATAATGTTTCATTTTCTCTGGAATTTGTTAAGTACCTGAACTTTCCAGAACAGTTTCACCCTGAAGGGTGGGGTCTAGTTGTGTGTGTCTGTCATTAGTTTGTGCCGAATATCATTAAGCTAATATAATTCATAAGCTGACTGAATTATTTCACGTTTTCAAAGTAATTTGGAAGTCCTCCATGTCGGTTCTATGTTAGTGTGCATTTTGAAATAAATGGGTGTTTTTTGGTCTATAATACTTTTTAAAACTTGTGTCTTCTAGGATGGGACACCATGTAAATTGTAAGGTAGGAACCTGTGTACCGAACTATGTGGTGTGTCTCCCACAAGACTGCTATATTTATATTGACCACTGTCAGAACCCCAATTCTCTTGTAAATTCACGCTTCAGATATCCGCCTCCTGCAGCTGGAAGTTGTTTGTTTCTTAATGCGTGTTGTTTCAGATTTGTTTGGCGTTCAGGTGACCTTACATCGTTCATAAATTCTTATAATAAAACCAGCTAGATGCAATAATTTCTGAAATTTGTTTTTGGAATAATACTTTACATGTTTCGGACAGTTCCTCTATCCATCGTCAGGAGTTTTTCACTATACACACAGCAATGTTATATGTCACACAGGTTTGCTGACAGCTTGCGAGCAGGATCAGGACGGAACTGCAGTTCCGTCCTGATCCTGCTCGCAAGCTGTCAGCAAACCTGTGTGACATATAACATTGCTGTGTGTATAGTGAAAAACTCCTGACGATGGATAGAGGAACTGTCCGAAACATGTAAAGTATTATTCCAAAAACAAATTTCAGAAATTATTGCATCTAGCTGGTTTTATTATAAGAATTTATGAACGATGTAAGGTCACCTGAACGCCAAACAAATCTGAAACAACACGCATTAAGAAACAAACAACTTCCAGCTGCAGGAGGCGGATATCTGAAGCGTGAATTTACAAGAGAATTGGGGTTCTGACAGTGGTCAATATAAATATAGCAGTCTTGTGGGAGACACACCACATAGTTCGGTACACAGGTTCCTACCTTACAATTTACATGGTGTCCCATCCTAGAAGACACAAGTTTTAAAAAGTATTATAGACCAAAAAACACCCATTTATTTCAAAATGCACACTAACATAGAACCGACATGGAGGACTTCCAAATTACTTTGAAAACGTGAAATAATTCAGTCAGCTTATGAATTATATTAGCTTAATGATATTCGGCACAAACTAATGACAGACACACACAACTAGACCCCACCCTTCAGGGTGAAACTGTTCTGGAAAGTTCAGGTACTTAACAAATTCCAGAGAAAATGAAACATTATTTTTTCCAGGATCTGTAAATTTATTCACGTTAATTGGAAAAACCAAGAATTGTCAGTACAGCAGAAGGAATGTACTGCTGTCTCTATACGTTAAAAGGTACAGTCTTGCATCTGCATGTCATGAAAGCCCTAGATGGAAGTGAGTGGTCAGCTTCACGACCTGGCCACTTTGCCCACGGGGAAAGTGTCCCATCTCGACACCCATTCAATACGAGGCTGGGTGGGGGCAAGAACTAATTTGGGTGACTGAGAATTGAAAAATATCTCGCCCCTACCAGGAGTCAAACCACGATATTTCAGTCGTTCAGCCCGTAGGCTAGTCACTACACCATTGAGCTAACTTGGTTCATTGCTGTGTCTATATCTGTCACAGGACAAATTATCAAGAGTATAACCCATTACAAAATATTACTAAATAATATTGTGGCACAGTCGGTATAGCGACTCGCTACGGGCTGGAAGGTCCGAGGATCGAATCCCGTCCAGACCCGCCCTGGGCCCACCCAGCCTCCTACACAACAGGTACCGGGTCTCTCCCGGGAGTAAAGCGGCCGGGGCGTGGCGATGACCACCCACCCCCATCTAGCGTCGAGGTTGAAAGAAAGAGTATAGGTATACACACTACTCCCCCTCTGGGTCTTACACACAAAAAAATACTAGAAGTCGACGGTGAAGATTCTGACAATCTGTCATCTGCTGATCAGTGCAGAACTTCCGTTAGGAAATATGGAAACCAACGGCAAAGCCATAACAAATAGTCCCTCAGCCCACTCTTACACTAAAATCTACAAGTAGTTCCAGTAAACGCCAAGAGATGTCCTCACCATGTTCATAGTAGATATTTGGCATTTGTACGGTTTCACCGGAAACTCCACTTCGACGCCTGCGACGAAGAATTTTCTCGGCCCAGTGTTGGTCGCTGGTGTCGGGGGATCACTGGCCTCCATGACGACAACTGGATTCCCGAGACAACTGTAATAAAGAATTAACACTGCAAGGTCAGCAACCAAACAAGTCACACTAGGATAACTCTACCAAGCCAAAGGTTATCCTGACGCTTTTCGTCGTTTTCCTCAGTACAGCCACGCAGATATGACTGCCATTAAACTGCAAGCTCTTAAAAGCACATAATTTCCAATTCAACAGTGACAGCAACTTCTATTTTCCAGTTCAACTGCTAGAGCGAATTATATTCCCTCAGCATCGCAATATCGGGCCCAACGCAAATAACGCGCAAACGTAACACTACCATAACACTAGCATTTCTCCAGTCTCTATTTTTCCTACAATGACACTAAACAGAATATGAAATATCTGGTTGTGTTATTGCATATAAATTCTTAACTTACCAATTATGTAGCGTCCAGGCCGAGCGGTAACTTGGGCGAGCCTACTATAGGGGTGGTAGCTGTAGTCGAGGGCCTTTATGAGCAACTAGGTATATTGGGAACCTTAGGACTATATAGTTCAGTCAAAGAATTTGGCAACTATTCAAATCTACTTCTATTGTGTGTGTACATTATATACACCTATATATATATATATATACAGTTAATTACATAAGTTAAAAATTGTTTCCTCAAGTTCCTAGTATAACCAAATTCTGTTTCTAGTTATGCCAATCAAATTAATTGTCAGGCCATTAACATAATCCCGAACAAAATCGCAAATTAAGCAAAGTACTTCAGGTGGTTCCAGCGCCTGGCACCAGGCAATTAAAGCGTATGAGGCCGTGGAGGAAACCTCTGTCGCTGCTAGTTTCCACAGACCATCAGCCTGTGTACAAGAAAGCAGTTCTGGATATGACGACGCAAGAAAATTCCTAACGCCCCTGATAGGATGCGACAATCAGTCCTCCAATACACAACTTCAAACAGCTGTGGCTATGAGGTCACATTCTTCCCAAAGACATAATGCTATCGCAATGAACGTGGATTCATATCCTACAGAGACGGTAATGTTGGTATCGTGTCTATGCAACAGGCCACGGGTGGAAAACCTATTTGAGACTGAGAGACGTAAAGTCCAAGAAATGTATAAACATCGCCCGTAACGTGGCCACCAACACTGTTGGGAAGCAAGCAGGTGGTCTCAAATGGGAGAAAATTATTTGGCGCTTCCGCAAAATTGCGAAAAGCAACTACTAGCATCGTCACGTCTTCCTGTCTGTCCGTCCGCATGGAACTACTCGGCTCCCACTGGCCGGATTTTTAGTAAACTTGATATTTCAGAATTTTTTTCGAAAATTTATCAATAACATTTGTGCTTCATTAAAACCTGACAAGAACAACGGGTACTGTACATGAAGACCAATAAACATTTTTGATCATATTTCGCTCATTTCTTCTTAGAAAGAGAAATGTTTCAGACAAAAGTTGTAGCGAAAACCCAAACACACATTTTAGGCTCAATAAGTTTTTTTTATTTCTTTCGAAAATCGTGCCATTTATGAGATAATGTGAAAAAAAAATTCGGTACAGCCCGGCAGGCCACAGATAACAACATGTCGCATGCGCATTGCATGCCGGATAGCTAAGGCAATACTACAGACTCATAACATTTAATACTTAATGCTTCGTAATTGATTAGTTCCGTCTGATCTCGTACAATGTTTTATGGCAGTGCTTTTCAAAATTTTTCGTGGAACCGTTTTTCAGACTGCCTTAGCGCCCGGCTTATTTATATAATACTCTGTTGCAAAAATCCATATTCACACAGGTTAGTGGTTGGGAACGATAGCAGTTTTCTGATGTCCTGAAGGTATGCTCCTGTTTCTTTCCGAAGCATTCCCTGTCAAGAGGTAATAAACTTGTTCTTAAATATTACCCCATTCGTGGTTTAATATTATGATAGAAATAAGTTGGAAAAAGTAAGTACGACAAAATAGAAAATGCCCAAGCTTTTATCAGCGTTTCGCGGAACCTGTGGCATGTCTTCGTGGGGCAACGGGGTTCTCAGGAACAGACTTCAAAAACACTGTGTTACGGCAACAGTCAAAAACTGGGGAACTATGCAGCGACTTACCCGTCATTAAGATCTGTTCGGCCAAACTGTGCTTCTAAAGAAGGCCATGAGCGAAAGCACTTTCTTTTGTTTCAATGCAGCGCTTAAACGTAGCATGTAAAAAGGTGCTAATTAGTTGAAATTTCTACCAAGAACTGGTACGCATGATTTGTATCGCTGCCGGGGACATAAATTTACCATAACATTGTTGTGCAAAACTCAATATTTTTACGTATCTGACAGTGACATGTGGCTCAACAACACACGCAGAATGTGTTGTGTTTCCACTGCAAGATGGTTATGCAAACGCGCCACAATGTTACGTTATACCTTGTTAAAAAGCAATTTTGCAGTGATAACAGTTTCTAAATTTCACTGAAGCAAACTCAGTTATAAAAATAACAGGGTCTTTACTACGTCTGAATAGTACAGTCGGCCAATACTCTTAAGTTACAACAAATTACAAACTGAAGAAAATGGTACATCTCGTTTATAATTCTTCTCCCCTCATGGCGCAACAGCCCCTAGTGGGCCAGGCTCTCCTCCTTGTCGAGGATTGACGATCAAATTCAGACATACCACAATCAGTATGAATCCTCTGGACGAGTGATAAGCCCGACGCAGAGACCTCTACCTGACAACATATAACACTCACAAAAGCCAGACATGCATACTCTCGCCGAGATTCGAAACCACAATCTCAGCAGGCGACCGGTGGCAGAACCACGCCTTAGACAACGCGGCCACTGGAATGGGCTTTCATTTATTATACCGTATTTAAAACTTACTAGAACTGAGTCAATTAGCAGAACTGAGTCAACATAGCGGAAACAATTAACAGAACTGAGTCAACAGAGCTGAGCCAATTAACAGAACTGAGACAACACACCGGAAACAATTAACAGAACTGGGTCAACATAGCGGAAACAATTAACAGAACTGAGTCAACATAGCGGAAACAATTAACAGAACTGAGTCAACAGAGCTGAGCCAATTAACAGAACTGAGACAACACACCGGAAACAATTAACAGAACTGAGTCAACATAGCGGAAACAATTAACAGAACTGAGTCAACAGAGCTGAGTCAATTAACAGAACTGAGTCGACATAGCGGAATCAATTAACAGAAATAAATCAATTAATGGAGCTGAATCAATTAAGACTATACAACACCAGCGCAACATGAGTATTCTAACGTGCTGCACATGAAGTTAAAAAAAAGAAAGCCTTATGTGGAGACCACGTCCATCTGTAGGTGACCTAATATCAGCCACTATTCCTCACGTAGGATTTTCATGAAATTCAGTGTAGTTCTTCAAAAAATGCCCAGCAAATGTGAATTTCGTGAAAATCGACTCAGATGAAATTCGATATAGTCCTTCAGGTAATTCCGTCACGCTGTTTTGAGTTTCACGAAAATGGTAGTAATTAACAAGTGTCTTATACGAAAGACTCAGACCTCAATGTAACCACACAATACATTTGTAATCGTAATTTTATTTGAATGTCACGTCCTGGCCTGAAGATGACCAACCTCTAGTCGAAACACGTAAGCATGCAATTTATATTAAAAAGCAAAAAATAGTTGTGTTGATGTTAATTGTATACTTAATTACAGAAAAATAGGTGCACTGGAATCAATACTTTACTTAGGGATGCAAATAAATTTCTGTTCGTACTTTCCACAGCTATTGTGCCATCCAAGTAAAGATCGGTATAGCAGAACTGCAGGCAGTGCTACTGACCAGATGCAAATTTCGTGAATATTGGCGCCGGTGATACCGTACTTTTCTCACGGATGTGAGTGAAATTACTTTGACGTGTGTACTGTACCGTTAACTTGTATGACACTTGAGACATTAAAGCACACCTTGGCAAAGGCAAACGTACCTCGCCATGGAGAACTCCATCTGCCATCTTGGTTGTAATGCAATCGAGTTGCAATGACTTTCGCTTTCAAATGAAAATGTGGCGGATCGTCGAACACGCTCACATACCCAGCAAATGCCTTTCGACTGTCAATATGGCAAAGCGGTCATAGGTTCGCATCTCTGTACTAGGAAGTGGAAGCGGGGGGGTGGGGGGGGGGGGGGGGGGGGGGGGGGGGCACATCGTTCACATACTGATGGGATTTGGTTGTCCAAACTGAGGTTTCACATAATGACCTAAAAAACAACAACCCAGGGCCCCTCAGACCCAGGTCTCGTTACTCGACAATGGCAAGTTCAGTAGTTTAATGTAGCAAGTAAATATTTCACGAGCACAGTACTGTTGCTTTGGGTAAAACGCGGAGATTTTCTTGACGAGCTAAACGACTATCAAATTTTCTTGGCGGACTCTGTTCCAAGAAATTATGTGTGTAATGAAAATCAACTTGATGCACTATTTATCCTCAGTTTATTTCGTCAATCAACCTCTACATGTTTCGGGCATATTTGTAGCCCATCATCAGGAGGTATAATGTGTTTTGTGTGTGTGTGTATATATATATATATATATATATATATATATATATATACACATACAACAGTTGGTACATGTTGTGCTTTTTTGTTGACTGTCTATTGCTCGGCCGGCACAGTGTGTTGCATACCACTGACATGTGCTGAAACATCTGTGCTTTTTAGTTGATTGTCCGTTGACCGGCCGGCCAACAGTCAACTAAAGAGCACAACACGTACCAACTGTTCTATATATACGGTATACCTCCTAATGATGGGCTACAAATATGCCCGAAACATGTAGAGGTTGATTGACGAAATAAACCGAGGATAAATAATGCATCAAGTTGGTTTTCATTACATGGATGTATTGAGACGCACGGTCAACAAAACATGAAATCCAAGAAATTAGTTAATCGCTAATAAATAAACACATCAAATTATGTTCTCAGAAAAAAATAGAATGGAATATTGTAATTAGTAAAATTCAAAATTACTTTGATCTTCTGAAAGATAAAGTTTCCCATTGCATGTCATAAAGCTGTATGGAGCAGTGTACTGGGTACAGTTTCACTCGTTCTTTACGTCATCACTAGATCACGACAGCATCACGACACGGCCATTTTACCCCCTGGACAAGAGCCCCCAGTATCCATTTAATAGGAGGCTGGGTGGGCCCCAGAGCAGGTATGGACCATCTAAAAACAAAAACTATATTTTCCCTACAGGAAATCAAACTACGATTCCTCGGTCGTCACACACTTAGTGTATTTTTAAGGTAACTGAATATAAAATATGCTTCGCTGCGAAGAAGTACGGTAGAATTCCACTTATCCGGACGATGGTTAACCGAATCGCCAACTATCCGGATCGGCTTGACCCTTCGGGTAAATTTGTCGAGAATTCTACAAAACTAACTTGCCTTGAAATTACAAAGACAAGAAGGTTAATGCTGTTAGAGAAGTAATTGCTGTGTATTTTGAGAATCATTCGAACCACGTC
>Ga0123354_10010585_pt1 | contig 14223 bp, 8 predicted proteins | sample TergutLab28metaG_2_FD_97872 | JGI IMG/M metagenome (GOLD analysis project Ga0123354, IMG submission 97872) | Labiotermes labralis P4 segment gut microbial communities from Petit-Saut dam, French Guiana - Lab288 P4 | ecosystem: Host-associated > Arthropoda: Insects > Digestive system > Gut ... | reverse complement strand
TGTCAAAAAATTTGTTCAGGTATTTTTTATAATAAAAAAATTTTTTTTTTTTTTTTTTTTCAAAAAAATGATTGTAAATTTTATTAATTTTTTTTTTTTGGGGGGGGGGGGGGGGAAGGGGGTGTTGAAATATGATTTACTGTTCTCATTCTTTGATGTCATTTTCATAAGTGTGTGCAGAGATCTGATGTACTAGTTTTTTATTTTAGATGAACGACAGAAACTGTTGGATGAAGTGGAACAAGAGTGGATGGAGCGAGAGAAGCGAGCAACATCACTGAGCAGTCCAGGAGGCAGTGATCTGCCTGAAGAAGAATCTGAAGGTGACACATCAGATGAAAGTGAAGAATGCATTGTGAAGGTACAGTTTTGTATTGTGTGTCTCATTGGTTTGCAAGATGTTAGCTCTCATTTATTCAGTATTGTCTTGTTACATTGCATATGAATCATCTGGATGAATACTTAATAAGTTACTTGTGTAGACATAATTCAGCATGTCGCATATATCTTGGAACACACATGGCAGTAGTATGTGGTTAATGCACAGTTGCTGACTCACATCTGGTAAGATAATGGCAGTACTACCTGGTTAATGCATAGTTGCTGACTCACATATGGTAAGATTATGGCAGTACTACCTGGTTAATACTTAGTTGCTAACTCACATCTGGTAAGATTTGCCACTCATAGCATAACTAGTGTGTAACAGAGAACTGCATGTTTTGTTGCTCAAGATGAATAACAGCATAGAACATATAAAACTGATTGTTAAAACCTATATCAGAAGGAAGTCTTTTCATAAGTGTCGTGGAAAATTTAGGGAGACATTTTCCAGCTTTTCATTTCATGGAAAATAACAGTATGTGGAACAGTAAACAGTTTACCAACAACAGGTTCTTTGTTAGAGAAGATGCACATTGTAATGCATGTTCTTGCAGAAGAAACCCTACATAGCATTGAATCATGTCTCCATGGAAGTACTAATCACGATCGTTTCAATCATTCTGAGACACTCTGTGTATCTTTTCCTTACTTAGTTTCTTCCCCTTGTCATTTTGTCCTCAATATTTGCATATGTAACAGTGCAGTTTTGAAGTTCTCAAAGGAGTTCTATCGTTAATCATGCAGTGCAGGTGTATCGTTTATTTCCCTCTTTTATGTAGGGTTTCTGCCTTCATATGTTATTGTATGCCCTGGTTCCAGATTTCTTTCTTTTCTTGAGTGTTTCCATATTGACTTAATTTTGTTTGCTTGAAGTTTGTTTAATGTCTTTCATAGTTCACATCAAGAGTGCTATAATTTTATGTGGACTGTTATAAGTATATTGGTATTGAGTCTTCTTGTACTGAAAGCTACATCAGTTGATTCAGGTAAACAAATGTTTCAGATACCAAGTTCATCATCGTGATTCTGATGATGGAAGTGGAGTCTGTCTCTGAAATTTTGGTTTACTTGAACCACCCACTGCTGCTGTCAGCCCAGGAATTGAATTTAGCCTCCATGGAAAGATAGATTGGATGCATGTAGCATATTGGTGTTGTTTTCCTAACATAGGACCATTTATCTGTTATATTTCATGAGTTTGTTGTCCTGTGTTCATGACAGGGTCTTAATCTTAAATTAGCGCAATTTTTTCAATACTCAGGGTCGCAACATGCCCTTGAATGCTTTCTACCGTATCGCTCGGAACACAATGAGCATGTGGTTTCGCCAGGCTGAACCACCAGCGTCTGAAGTGGAGCAGGAATTTTGGCGCCATGTGACTCTACGACAGAGTCATGTTTGTGTTCATTCTGGTTCTATCGACTCAAGTGGCTGGGGGTATGGTTTCCCATGTTCTAAAAACAGCCCATTTGCCCGTCATCCTTGGAACCTGAAGGTGTTGACCAACAACAGTGGTTCAATCCTGCGATCCATTGGACCTATAATGGGTGAGCTCACATTACTGTTGTGGCTGTAAGTGTTGTTTGAAACTGTTATCCTTTAGACATTGTCGACTGTCTGGATCAAAGGTAAGTGATTTGCTTCAGAGAAAATTTAATATTTCTAAGAATGAAATGTAGACACAGTTCCACCATAACACAACACTTTATTGAAGTATGACAGATGTGAATATACATGGCTTCACTTGTTCCAGTGCAAATCTTAAGCTATTATCAGTCCAATTATAAAAAATACATGCTGACAAAGTAGTAAAGATGTTATTGTTAAAAGAGAAGGTTTTGAGGTAATAATTCCCTTTACATTGTGTATATTGTTGTATGGCCTAAAATATGTTCAGCATATTTTAATTTAAATATACTAAAACTATGGTAATTATATCATATTTTCCTTCATAATACTTCAGTGAAGTGTTGTGTTAGACCGGAATTGTACTGTATTTGATTCTTGTATTATATATACAGTGGAATATCTCATTGTTTCATAATACCATGAACACTTTACATGTTGCTGGGGTTTTACATCATATGTGTTAATGCATTTTGTGCCATCATCAGTGGCTTGTGCAGCTTCTTCAAGCGAAACAAAACATTCTAACATTGTTTAAACTTGTATAACTTATCCATTAAATTTCCAAGTTTATTTTCTTATTAATGTTCATTCTATAATTTATCCACATTATTGGAAATCTGAGCAAGTTTTTAATGTTATTAAAAATAGAATGAGAAGTATTTTATTTTTGGTTATAGTTGTCTTTAAAAACTCTGCCATAGGTTGAAAATTTGTTTCGCTTCATAATTTGGAGGCCTTCATAATTTGATCTACTGTATTAATGCTAAAACAGATTTTTTTGCTATTTACAAGATTATTTTAAATATTGCATATGAATTTCCATCTTATGTATTAATTTTTTGTCCTTTTACACATATTACCAAACACTGATTATGCTTTGTCATTTATACAGGAGTTACTGTACCCACACTCCATGTTGGAATGTTGTTCACAACATGTTGCTGGTATAGAGATCCACATGGTCTGCCATGGGTTGAATACCTACATACTGGAGCAAATAAAATTTGGTAAGAAGTATATAGGAATAGAATATATATTGGCATACAAGATGACCATCTAAGAGTCCCCTGAACACCAGCTGCTTGATATCTGACAGCTCCTATGCATCACTTAACTCCTGTCATAATTATTTCTAATTGAAATTCCTGTGTGGTTTATGTAATTAGCATAGAGGTTATAACAAAAGTGTGTGATGGGATACAGGAGTGCTCAAATCCCAGGCCGCAGGTTGCTGTGGCGACTAAATTTTGAATTATTGCACCTATTGTTTGTGGGTCCTCAGTGTGGAACTTGCTTCATTTCACCCTTCTGGTACATAGAATTTTGAGGCGGACTTTAGATTTTTTGGAAGATTTATGAATCCCTTATGGGGTAGCATGACCAAAATTACCATAATTGCAACACTGTCAGGATGAACTTGACCATACACACCATTTGCAGCAGCATTATGAACAAACACCAGAACCAAGTGACAGTCCAGACAAATTTCATTGTTGCTGTTGACAGCATAAACAATGTTTAGGATTTCAAGTCATTCTAGTCTTTAAAAGTATTATTTTTGTAGTCATGTTATTTGGAATTTATAGCCCAGAACTTAAATTTTTAATCAAAAATTCAAGGTTATCTTCAGTGAAAAAATTGTTTTGTATGTCAGTATATATATATATATATATATATATATATATGACATGATGTAAGAGAGCAATATTTTTACTTACTCCAGGAAAACTAATGAGGAACTGAGACTGAGTGTCGCAGTTAATTTATCACTGCTTATGATTCGTGTTTGGTAGGCCTCAAGTTCAAATCTCAATTCAGAGATCAGCTGTGCTGATGGAAGTTTTCATAGTTTCCCCAGTTCGTCCAAACAGATGTTGACATAGTGTCTTTAAATAGGCAGCACTTTCTTCCTTACTGTTTCCAATTCCTTATTCATAATGACTCAGCAGTTTTACACAGTGGGCATTTTACAGGTATGTTGTTAACTAAACCAAGAATATTGACTGGAGTAGGTCAGTATGAAGCAGATCTTTTTCTATGATTTATTTCAGTTACTGAATACAGTAGATGATCAGGTAGCCATTGAAGCAACATTTCATAGATAGCTGATTTCACAATAATGAGGATGTGGCAATAACTGTTGTGCATGGTTGTGACCATAAGAGCCAGATGTCTATTACATCTCAGTTTCCAAACTTGTGCCAAGATGGAACAAATACATCAATATGCTTTGATGGCTTGAATGTGCTACATTCAGTTATCTGCTGCCTTCTAATGCACATTTTATGATCTATGGAACCTTAGAATCTCACTCATTGAACATCACTTGTGATGTATTATGTGTATTGCACATCTGCTTATCTGTTATTTGTGCAGCATATTTCTTCTTATTTATTGCAGGTATGGAATTCCTGATGAGTACAGTTCGGTATTCAGATCAGCTTTAACAAAACTAGTGCCCAGGTATTGCAAGAATAAGACAATATGGCTTCCTTCAGACACAGCAATGGTTCCTCCACCGATGTTGGTGAAGCATGGTGTTTCACTGTGTCATACAGTACAGGAGCCAGGCCAGTTTATTCTAGTGTTTCCACGTGCTTTTACATCCAGTATTTGCACTGGTTACCTTGTTTCTGAGAGTGTCTACTTTGCACAGCCTAGCTGGCTTAACACAGCAGAGCAAGTATTCAGGGTAAGCAATCTGATGGAATAAATTGTGTTGTCTCTATTTCATAAGAGCAGACAGCATTCATATTTAATTCAGTCTGTCTAATTTGCAGGATGTTCTAGATCAAGTAGCACACATGCATACACACACACGTACAGTAAACCCCAGTTTTATGTTTATCTGGTAACCACCTAAAAATGGGATAAAGTATGGAAATATTGTTCTTATGGGCATTTGGCTAGGTCTTTACAAAAGGTGTGTAAAACTACAAAAAATACAGGATTCAGGAACATCAAATCAGGGTATCAATGTACGGATTTGCATATGTAATTTTTCAGCAGTTATTTGTTTTATGTGTATGTGGGACATGATCTCTTATTACTTTGAGCAAAGAACATGTTTCAAACTCCAGTGTTCAGAAAGCCATTTAGACTTAAATGTGATGCAATAAGTGGAAAATTTAGGTTGTTATGTGACAAGGAAATTACTGTCTTATACAGTTCACCTAGCATTATTAGGAGAGTGAAATAATATAGATTACAGTGAGTCGAGCATATACTTAAAAGCTACGATACCTGTCACAAACATAAGTTTGTGTGGTAGGGTATATAAATGTTGAAACAACTGACCTCGTTTAATGAAACTCAGTATGAACATGTTGCCATTGCTGATTGTCTTGCCTATTTCTTCATAACTTTAAACTGTTATAAATAGTGACAAGTCAGAATAGTGAAAATATATTTTGTCACTTCTGCTCATACATTAGGCATTTTAACTTGTTTTAGGATATTCAGAACAGCTGTGAACCTTCCATGTTCTCTTTGGAGAGGCTACTGTTTAGTATTTCAACAGATGGCAGAACAAATGTTGAAGTTCTGAAACAGGTATGCTATAACTCAGTGTTTCAGAACTTTCATGTGGCAGCAGACTAAAATGCAGTGTTGTATTTCATGGCACAACAAATCTTGCATTTGTGCAGTGTCATATGTACAAGCATATGTATAGGACTTACATTGAGCCCTTGGTACCTAACATTGGGTATACCCGTCACACGGTGTGATGCTCAACACACTGAACATCATGTATACGAGATGGCAGCCATTTAATGGCCTTCTTATGTAGCTGTCATTTAAATTCCATTCTCCTGCACATCATACCACGCATTTAACTCTGGTGCCAAAGGGCTAATGGAGTTCATACCACAAGATGCAATAGATCATGCATTGATGTAACATTCTGTATGTATGCATGCATAGTGGAATCTCCATTAGATGTATTTTAGCATCTTATGTCACAACAAATCATATATTGATATAACATTGCATGTATAAGCATGCGTAGTGGAACCTACAGTTAGTGCAGTTTGGTATCTCAAAGCACAACAAATCATGTGCTGATGTAACACTGTATGTATAAGCAAGAATGCAAAGTGGAACTTCCATTAGATGTATTTTAGCATCTTACAGCACAAATCATATACTGATTATATTATTGTATGTGTAAGCATGTATAGTGGAAGCTACATTTAGTGCAGTTTTGTATCTCAAGGCAAAAATCATGTAATGGTGTACTGTTGTGTGTGCAGTCAAATGTCCACATAGAGTAGTAGTATCTCATGGCATGGCAAGTCACAATATAATTTTGTCCATGTAAGCATGCACAGTAGAACCTCCATATAATGTGCTTCAATCTGAAGAGTTCTCACATTACACATTAAATTTCAGTGATCCCAAGTCCATAGTTTTTACTCTTTTTTTGACATTGAAAGCCTTTAATCTACAGAGAAACCTCTATTCTTTGCCTGTTCATTGAAAACACTAGCTTATTTGCTCTCAACCCAGTATTTTACATGTATTTAAATTTTAAGTAAAATTTTATTATTTTAAGAAGGCAGGATCTTTCTCATTTTACTATGTTCTGCTACATTAAGAGGCGCAAAGTGTGGATTACATATCTCAGTTATTTATTTATAAACTGTTTTCATTATGCTTGACTTTATATTTATTTTTGTAATGTGCTTACCTGTGACAGCTATTTCCTGAAAACTTCAGTTTGTTTTGTAACAGTCGGGAATGATAGTGAGGTGTATTGCAGTGGAATACACATCTAATTAATTTTACATTCCTTGCTGTCAGATTAATGGGATTTTGCCGTCTTATTTAGATTTTGCCAATGGTTCTTCGAATCAGGCAAGAGGAATTGGACTACCGTAAACAGCTTTATGCACTTGGACTTAAGACATCAGAACGTTTGCCTTTACCTGAGGTGAACATTAAACGCCGTAAGGCTCGTCAAGCTCGTGAAGAGGAGGGGGATTATGAGTGTGAGATTTGTAGAGCCAACCTCTTTGTGTCATTGGTAAGATATATTTGTACAAGTCCAGCACACTAACTGATGAGCTAAATTGCATTTTATTGTTGGATTGTAACTTTACGTTATTGAAATATGGCATTAACAAAATAGTATTAGGGGGCCTAACATGTATGAGTTCTACTGATTCTTCTGCAGATAGGAGTCCTTCAAAGCACAATCATCAGCATTCAGAAATGTGCAGTTTTCCTATAGAGTTGTATGTGTTTGTTTCATTTGATTTTTGGAATAAGCAGCACTTATTTCCCTAATGATTAAAAACTGATTGGCCTTTGTAATGGAGGTGTTTTTTAAGGCATGAAATGTACTTTTATGTATTACCAAGATGAATTTCAGACATAGCAGGCTCACACTGTCTGGCTGTATTAAATGATCTCCTGGTATTCTGACATAATCATGTTCTGTGTATAACAAATATTGATTAACTCGATAGACATAGTTGATAACAGTCTGAACACAAATAGAATAATTGTGTTTAGACTGTTATCAACTTTTCTTATTGAGTTAATGAATAACTCAATGGGATATCACACATCAAAAAGGTATGTGATTGATAACCACAACTCTTTTCGTATATAGTTCTTTTTTGTCTACTTTTGTTACCAGTGCCTGATGATAGCTTACTAAAGTATTATACTACAACATGTACCACACCTTAAAATATAAGAGGAACTGTGAAAAAAGCAGTTGTGGTTGACAATCATGTACCTTATGTCTTTCATTCTACAACTCTGCATGATGTTCCACTGTAAGATTCATCTGTACTTATTTCGTGTTCACAGGTAACGAACTCCCACGAAGAAGGGGTTTACTGTCTTCCTCATGCAATAGAACTTCTGACAAAAAAGAGGCATCATCTCAAATACTGCAAACTTATGTACACATATGATCAGGTAACTCTTGGTAATGTAGTCTGAAATGTGTTTTGGTTTCTCTCAATGGTGGCCACCTACTTGATGATCTTCTGTGGTTTGTTTCAATTCATCTGCAAAGAGTATGTGATTATATCTTTGAATAGGCATTACTGTATATTTTTCCTCCTTTTTTACATCACTGATGATAATCGTGAAACTGTTACCTCCATATGTAGCGCACTATAGAGACTGGCACTCCTGCTTCATGTTCAGGAGGTCCCGGATTTAAATTTCAGCCCTGAAACTGGCTGTGTAGACACAACATTTTGCCTGTTCTTACCAAATCACCATTTAACATATGCAGGGTTTCGTTTTGTGATCCTGTCAGTATATTTGACAATATAGCACAGGGGTGACTCATGTCAGTGGTGCCACTGGCACAATATACCTGTGAAAAATAATGTTCAGGTAGCTTGCGTACACATTAGACTGACCATGAATGGCATTTTGAAAGATTTTCTAAAAAAAAAAAAAAAAGAGAGAGAGAGAGAGAGAAAAAGAGAGACATAACTAACTGAAATTAACCAGTTGTAGTTGGATGAATAGAAATAAAAGTGCTGAGTTGAGGAAAATATATTTTATTTTATTAAAATATGCCTCTTTCCTGAGTTGCCTACCAACGTGTGGCTGTGGAAGCTTGTCTGGCTAGTCATCCCTGCTATACACCATCAAGGGATAGGATGGTTAATGGATGATGGATTGGATGGATTTGGAAGGAAACGTTTTGGTCTGATTGGAGTACTGTTGCAGGATTTCCATGAAAAAACAGAGAAAACTACATAAAAAACATAGTGCAGTGTGCTAGCCAAGTCTTTAACTAAGTGCCTCCCTGTAGTGTGTTACCATTATACCAGCCTGATCAGTGTACATATGTTATTGAAAGAATGTCAGATAACTCTGTAATAAAATTCATGTATTGTCCAGTTTTCTTCAACTCCTCAGTTTCTGTCAACATAAACTCTGAAAACTTTCATCACCAGTGTATGACATACATGGGATGTAAAAGAGGATATTCTTTTTAATTATATTACTGACCTACATGAGTTATCCATTCATCATCTGATTCAACTTTGGGCGTTGATCCTAAAGACAACAGATCACTGAATTTTGTGCCACTTAGCAGAACATAATAGCATTACAGACACATCCTTAACCTTTTACAAAACTGTTTAAAAAGTAAAAATAGCATGCAGATGTCTTTGGATTAGTGAAAAAAAAAAGTATGAAAATGACATAATTTTAGAGTAATCTAATAGGAAGAACAAAATGCTCAGGAGATTGGTCGTACTTAACAGGGATGAAGTAAGTTGGTAGTCTAGGATATTGATTATACAGCAACAAATTTATTTTTCATATACAGGTCACCTAATGTTGTTTGGATAGTGATGTTATGGGGATAACAGTGGTCTAAGTGTTTTTTTTTTCAGCTCGGAAGGTGAGAAATTCTACTCAGAAACTGAGAACAGTATGGGAGGATGACATTAAGATTAATTTTAGGGACAGCAGTTACGAAAGGACAAAGTGGATGAAACTGGCTCAGGATCATGTTGAGTGGCAGACTTTGGTATTAACAGTGTTGAGGCTTTAGATCAGAGTTCTTATTTAGTAAGTGAGTTGTGATTCAAAGAATCACATCTTCTGGTATGTTGTACTATGTCTGCTCATAAACAGACACCATCATTGAGGAACATAGTGCCTCCATTGTCAGGGTCAAGTAGTCGAGGACTGCTTGGCCCTGGAGGTGGAGGCAGTGCCATTTTATATGGTATAAGGGCCTTGAAAAACTGGAGCCATCATCAACAGTGTTGTGAGAATGTCAATCTGAAACTGTAATTTTTTTAATTAACCATAGGCTGAACTGAATGAGCTGATTCAGAAGCTGCAAGAAAGGATTGAAGCAAAGAGTCAAAGGAAGTCGCAGGGAAAGCACAGCAATACTTCACAGAAACCATGACTGCCAGTGTGTATCCAGTAAGGTGAGTGGTGATTGAAAGGGTCTGAAAAGCAGCTATTATCACTGCCACTAGAGGTAACATTGAGAAAAAGATTAATTTTTTTATCATATTGTATGCAAGAATTAAATATGTGATGCTTTTGTACCTTATTGTGACCTAGAATTAATTTAAGAAATGTAAGTAAAGCATAAACAACAATAATAGAGTGAAGTGATATGCAATATAGTGTAATAAAACCTACCAGGTATTGTAGATAGGGATGTTTATTTTCATACAAACTTTTGATTTTATGCTTCCTTTTTGTAAAGGAGAAGTTTTAGAAATTAAAATTCTCCATAATGTTTAAATTATGAATTTCAGGGAAACATTCAGAGATTTATTTAAACTGTACTGAAACAGGTCTCAACAAATTTTCCTTGTTTGAGGTGCCACTGCCAAAAATTGTTTGTAATTAGAGGTTAATAAAATGCACATTGTTTGCACTGAAGTTCCACACTGTAATACAAAATATATTGAATAGTTTTCTGTGCCAACTGTTTATGAGAGTGTGATATAAAGTTCAACATGCTTTGCTTTCTTGATGAAAACTGAAGCACATGCTTGGAGCATGGTACCATATAATATGCCATCATGACGAAAGCCTCTCTAACGCAGGTTCATGTTGGCTGTATTCACTTTCCAATAACACAGTTATTCCGCTCACAGTGTTGTAAACATTAGTGCCTACTGACGACATAGTTTCAGCTGGGAGGTTTCTAGTCTTGCCCTCTAAATGCTGAATACTTCATGACAGAATTGCACTTATAATAAATGAAAGATTGGTAACCATCTATTTGTGCAACCTTTTTTATCATCATTTACCACTGCAGTATCATCACTTGCAAATCATATTAATGCTGTATTGGTAACAGACAATAAAACTGGTTTTGTGTGTGTATAGACGTTTATTAACCACTGCTTTAATGAAACCACGTAATGGCATGCACAGATATACAAAAACTGCCAATATTACACTTAACAAATTGGAGCAGAATTCTTCTTGAGAAGCTGATTGTCACACAGTGTGTCAAGAACTTCCCTGCTTTTGGGTCCCCAAGGTTCATGATTCATTACCAAATTCGCAGGAGCCTGCGACAACACCGTACTCTGAGCTAACAGTTTACGTGCATATATGAAAGCTGTAACACAATACACCATAAAATACTAGATGATCCAGTGAAAACGTTTGGCAATGTGGTGACCTGGTGCCTTGGATTTGTTGAGCCCAGAAATGAAATATAAATTAAATTTGACTTTGTTAAGAAAAATACTCTCCATTGTCCATGGCCATTTGCCAGAGACATTCTTGTGTGATATTGATTTTGTAGTATTTATTGTACAAGGTACATCTGTTAAATTGCATGCATGAATCGCAAAAGTGGACACACTGAAGTGTTACATTTGCGTATGTGCTTCAAGTCAGTAAGACAGAAGTGTAAAACTCTGATTTACAGAAATATATTATCAACAAAAGTTAAGTTTGTGAAATTTTAATACTAATAGTGCCATTTAAATGTAAGAGTACTGATAATTGACACCAGGTGATTTGTAGATACAGCAAACTCATGCAGCTAACTGAGGATTATCTACATTATCTTTAAATGTATGATGTGTTTAGTGACTTCAGCAAGTTACTTATAAGCATTAATATCTTTACTTTTGTGTCTTGCTTGGGGTATTTCTGACCAGAGGGGCTGACTAACTCCATGGAGTAGAGTGCTTTATAAGGAATTGATAGTCCTTTAATTATTCAACAAATTCTCTGCCTTTTATAGAACCCTGAGTTCAATATCTTGTTCACAAAAACATGGACCCTATTGTGAGCCAGCTGAATGAGGACTGTACCCTCACATCCTGTTTCCTTAGGGACGGAAGCGGCCAGAACCCATCCTTCAAGATGGTGACTTGTATAACCACACCACATCACACTGTCATAAGAAAAATATGGTAATATTTTCAGTGTTTTTATTTCCTGTTATGTGTTATGAATTGCACTGGTATGACCAAATGTACCTTTACATGCATCCAGAAATAAGAGAAAAGTACTTGTTACAGCAGACGTTTCTACATACAGAGGTATGGTTGTACCTGTGCTTGCCAGGATGTGTATGAGAGAGTGGAAGTATAGTTGCATACATTGCTGTCCCTACCATAATGACACTTGACCATGAATAAAAGAATGCTCACTGAAACACACTAATCAGTTGCAGCCTGTGGCCATTACATCAGGCTGTTTCATACTAAAATGAATTTCAGAGGAATATGGTAGAGAAAGGTGTGGACTGGCTTTGTTTGACTTCCGAGAGGGAACAGTGGCAGGCTATTTTGAACACAGTAGGGAACCTTCAGGTTCCATAAAAGGCAGGTAATTTCTTAAAGAGGTGAGTGACTATCATCTTCTCCAGATCTCTCTGGCATGCACTTATTTAGGGCAGAAATGTTCTGTGACTTGTGTATGAATAAAATTGTATCATACAGCAGAGTGTTACATCTGAAAATGTGGGAATTTGATGTCATACAATATGATGAAGTACATCAGTTACAAATGCCTATTTAAAAACCCAGTGAAGATAATATTTATACAGTTAGGTTCATTTTCAATGTAAAATGAAGCTAATTAAGCTTTAATTGAGAAGTACAGTAATAGTGTGATTTTTATTATAATAATAATGTATATTGTAGTTAACATGCATACTTGGTATCTTACAGAGTACAGTAGTCCTGTAATACATATCCCTGTAGCAAATTGTATGTCCTCCTCTGAGGGTTTTCAGTTGAAGATGCTCTGGTTACTGTTAAGTTTCACAGGCAAAATCTTAATGCAAAAAAAGTGAATACAGACTTCACTGTTGTTATTACTGCTGGTAGTTTTTGGACCTTTGACAGTCACTGATATTGTTATTTTAAAATACAGTTTACTCTCTGTTCAGCCATAATAATTGCGTGGATTACACAGTGCATTGTAATGAAAACTGAACCTTTTATTTTTTACATGTAAATTCATCATCATCATCATCATCCAGTGGAATAGGTTATCCAGACAAAATGTTCTTCATTCTTTGTCATATGTTGCTTCAAATTATTAAATGATTCTTACATGTTTGTCTCATTAACATTTACTAGGCTGTTTAGCCTCCTCTAGCTCCACAATTTACAGTTTTATTCCAAGAACCTTCAAAATGCAACTACAGAAAGGGATAAAAATTATTTCATTCTAAAATTACATGATATGTCCTGCCAACACATCCACGTACATATGGGGTCCCTCCTTCCTTGGTGCTGATATACAATATTCTTAGGATACACATCTTTCTATCTTCCTCAACTCTGCAGAGTCTTGATATTACCTTATTCTTATGTTGATATAGGTCACTCTGAATTCTTCTTGTATATTTGAACTACTGCTAACAGTCAAGCAGTCTGTACCAAGTCATTGCTCTGAAAGAGTGCATCTCTTCTACTGCTATTCTTCATTTACCTGTTTTCTGACTTCTTTGTATATACAGTGTTTTAATTCTTTGTATTATATTTCATGTGTATCATATGTTTGTTTATCTTCATTTTCTTCTGATCAGATATGTAACACTGTTGCACAGTAGGGTAGAAGAAACCAGAGCATCCTTGCCTTCAAGATACTGTGTTAATGAACTCAGATGAGGTTGTATAATATTTTAAATGGCAGTGCCAACTTTATGGTGTTTTAAACTGAGCACAGGAAAATCATATATCCATTTACAATACAAGGAAATGGAAGAACTGGTTAGTTGGTTGTGATAAATAAGGGACAGACAATGCAGAAACATAGATACCATTTGGAGTGTTGACTTGTCTAACATCACAGGTTGAACAGAAATTTATATTATGACTTGATTAAAAATCAACAGGAAAAATTCCTAATGTGGAGGCCCTTCCATGTGCTTCCAGCAATGTGGCATGCCATGTGTGCTCACACAAAGTTTGTATTCCCTCCAGGCTCATTTCCCAGTGACAGGAGTACATTCACATTGTCTCACAGAAAGAATTCCTTACAGTCATGTACAGATGTGTATATGTGTCAGCATGTTGTTATGATTTGAGATCAGGTGAAGCATATCTGACAGAATTGTGTAACTGCAGCCCAGTCATTTACAGATTTTGTGTACATTACACTTATTTTTAAATATTCTTAAATGTTCATGTGTTTGGATACAGACATTTGCAAAAAGTTATCCCCCCCCCTCCCTTTAAAAAAAAATATTTTTTTCTAAAAATTTTGATTTCCTTT
>Ga0123354_10010583_pt1 | contig 14226 bp, 2 predicted proteins | sample TergutLab28metaG_2_FD_97872 | JGI IMG/M metagenome (GOLD analysis project Ga0123354, IMG submission 97872) | Labiotermes labralis P4 segment gut microbial communities from Petit-Saut dam, French Guiana - Lab288 P4 | ecosystem: Host-associated > Arthropoda: Insects > Digestive system > Gut ... | reverse complement strand
TGTGTAGGCTGACTTGAGGCGTGCTGGTGTTATGTAGCGGGATTGTATGTTGGTGATGTGGTATCCGAGTGTAGGCTGAACCACTAGTGTCATCTAGTTGGTCAATCATTATTCAAATTACTACCTTTAATTTTTTTTTTTTGCGTGAACATTCCAACAATTCTAAGTCTTCTTGGACTGCCATGAAAACGGAAGGAGGTAGCAGTCTACCGAATAACGTCCGTAACTAACTGTCCATCGACAAAGCGCCATATTCTATAACTGACGGTTATTCAGCGACGATGAATGCCATAAATTACGTAGCCTAAGGTGACAAACGAATACTTAGGAATTCTGGGCACATTCTGGGCACTGCTCGTGGACACGGTGGGTGCCGTAACTAAAAGAAAAGACAACTTAAATAATTAATTATCATGGAAGCCAATTGCCATAAGTTAACACACTAATAACACTAAAAAAATATGTTAGTTGCGTTTGGGCTGCGCCCGTTCCCAATTTGTTTCATTTCTCTTGACTTTATCTTCAAACCTATCCATTTATCCACGAAAGTTGCATGCTTCCTAAACTTTCAAATATTAAATTTGACGTTCATAGGGCCGTGCATCGTAATATATTTCTATAGTAAAACCAACTATATGCCTCAATGTCTCAAATTTGTTTTATTGGAGTAATACTCTGTTTGACATATGCCTGTTGTGGTATGTACAGTCTTTAATTCCTGACGATGGACGGAAAGACCGTCCGAAACATGTAGAGTGTTACTCCAATAAAATAAATTTGAGACATTGATGCATCTGGTTTGTTTTATTATAGAAATGTTTCAAATATTACCTCATAAAAAGTCAAGGTACTGCAGGTATTTTAAACCCAAACTTCTGACAGTACTGAAAACTGGGCCAGCCGCAAGTTTCGCTGTTCCGAGGGTAGGTCTATGGCAGTGAAAGACTTAGGAGAACCTGGTGCAATATCATAGTCAAATTATCTTGATTATTAACCCTTACTCTGCTAACGTGGAGAATATGGTGAGTTCCTAATAGTGCCGGCAGATGGCAGATGGGATTTAACTCGGCGTTTAAAGGGTTAAATTATTGAAACTATTAAGTCAGCAACTCCATGGAACACAGCGAGTTGCGATAAGCTAATAACTCCTGAGTTAGACATGATTTCCCCCCACTTTATGTAACACATCTTTACTATCTTCTTCAAAACGGCCTCCCACTATCCAGAGCCAGGCAAATCTACTCTTCCCTCTCCTATCCTATTTATTTGTCACCAAACTGAACACTTTCCTCCAATCTAACAACAGGCCTTCCAATTTGTCTTTATCCTACATGTTTCGAAAGAAAACTCTGTATACAATTCTCTTCCCCCCGTGCCTTCCACATGTCCTGTCAATCTCACCCTTTGCGATTTGGTCACCTGTATAAAACACAGTGAAGATTGCGTGTCACGTGACTTTTCACCGTGCTGTTACTTTGTTAGCACCTTGCAACTTACATCCTTATTTCCATTTAGCTGCTGTAACTTTCATTTTATTTACATTTTTCAAGACGGATAAACTGATTTAATTTAGCCAATCTATTTTTTTCTTCAGTACATTTTTATGTGTGTGTCAGATAGGACAATACTAAAACATGAATTCTTTGAGTTCTTATCCATTTCCAGTAAGATATAATCTTGTGGAAAATTATCTTGAGAGAATCGATTCAGGACTGGAATATTAAATAGTTAGAGAAATTAATTTTATCGTCTTCTATGCTATTAAAAATGAGATTCTGAGCATCTGAAAGACACAGATGTGTCACTGTTCTTTACTATGTTATCTTGTTATGTGCCACAATAACGACCAAGTTCGGTCAATCGGTAAAGCCCTGGATTTATATTCGGAAGACGTCCGTTTCGATTATCGAGAGGTAAACGGCCACTTTAATGTGGTGCCTAGTAATATTCCCCATTCTCTCAGGATAAATTCTGGGACGGTATGTTAGTATGCACAGACCGCGTCTATCCAAACTTCTATTACGTAATAAGAGAACTGAAAAATGAACTAAAATTAAGACGAAAATACGTACCGTGCTGTGCATATAAAAAGACCGCGGTGGCACAGTGGTTAAGGTGCTGTGCTACAAATTGGAAGGTCGCTGGTTCTATCCCAGCTGGTGTCATTGGAGTTTTTCATTGACATAAAATCCTTCCTATCGCACTATGGCCCTGGAATTGACTCAGCCTCCAACAGAAATGAGTAGCAGGAGCATTTCCTGGGGATAAAGACGGCCGGTGCGTAGGGCTGACAAACTTACCACCGTCCTGTGACATTGTCATGTAATCTGGTAATCTTAGCTTCCTGGAACCCTCTGGGCCACTTCGAGTCTGTAATGGGACTGCTTTACCTTTTACTGTACATGAAAGGGAGACATATCCCAATAGCGCAAAATATTAACTGTCAATGATCAGCAAATCCCTTACTGTAGGTTCACAGCTGCTACTGTGACATATGTAACATATTGCACTTTAATAAACCAGGTTTCCCCACACCACATTTCGCGAAGTTATGTTTCGAAGGTCTCGGGTTCTGATCGAAGTTGAATGGCAGCGTGATTGTACCAGAGTTACTCAGTTTTCCAGGGACACTCCACTGGCCATTGCCTTTTGTTCTAAAGGCAAATGGTTCGAATGTCGACAGGAACACATTTGCCCTGGCTGAAAACACTTGTGATTTTTCAGCAGTTTTTCATCCAATAGGCAGACCTGCCTTCTTTGTGTGAGTCGAAATTCTACATTTTTCTTGATTTCAGACTCTCGCCATGTTCTGAATATTGTATACTTTCTTCTGGGTAATTTCCCGGCGTCTGAATTTTACATGCCAACTTTTCGGAACACACTGTCTGTTCCACCTTCATAGGCGGGCAGGTATGAAGAATGACTGGGTTTGAAAATGTTGGGGTGTTTCCCCTACAAACACCCCAACATTTAAACCCCAATTATTCTTCATAGCTACCCGCCTATGAAGATGGAACAGACAGTGTGTTCCGAAACTTTGGCATATGAAATTCAGACGCCGGGGAATTACTATATTTTAATTCAAAATTCTTGAAACTTGGTATTTTAATTTAATGATCCTGTTTCATCTGTATAGGGTAATGTCAGGCCAGCCTGTCGATTGACAGCAGGCTTGAACACACCAACCCAACTTAACCGAATTAACCTCTTCAACACAATGCTCCTGTAAGGGAGAAACAGACAGTTGAAAGCAGCGTCTGCATTAAACCCATCTGCTTATTTCCGTTTCAAGTCAATAGCATCGTGAAGTTTGGAGTGGCATTGCCTTGTGAACTAGGCTTTGCTCTTAGATCTCCAATTCTAAGTGAAAATTCAACATTTCGAAGTAGCATATACGTGCTTTCCATCTGTTATTGTTGCCTAACAGAATTACGTATATTTGCATCTGTGACAAGCGACGGTCCTGAGAGGGGTTCTGGAGCAAGTGTTTTGCTGGGCTGGGCGGATCGTACCTCGCGTCTGGCCGAGGGCCTCGCTTTATGATTGCAGCTGCTGCAGCATATTTTATGACCCCGACACTAGTAAAATACAGATGTGAGTAAGAGTGGCCTAACACTGTAAAGCTCTGAACAAGTTACTATAGGATCAGAATAGAGAAGGACTGAAGAAAGAAGATAAAATATAGGAGGGAAAGATAGAGATCAAAACGACGACGACGACGACGACAAGGTAAAGATAGCAATAAAACTATATTTCTTATGCTTTCTCCTTTCGGATATTTTTCTTCAAAGTATCATACTCCAAAGATCTGATTTCTTTAAAAATTTAAATTTACCTTTCTTTAAGGGCTCTATCCCTCTGTCCATTAGCGTAACCCAAAATTTTTAGACATCCTTAATATTAGGCAACCCTGAGAACCTCCCATCCATTTCTACCTTTGTTATCTACAAGAGATCTGTCTTTGTCTTCTCGTCCTATCTTGTTTCTTGTACCGAATCTTGTAGTTTCATAACTTTCAAACATCTTCTCAAATCACGAGCACAAAATTCTTCTTCCCAATTGTGTAATTACGTTAGTAAATATAACCGAGAGCACAGACGGATATCGAACCTAGTCTTTTTGGATATAATTATACGGCCTGCTCAGTCTTATGTTTAAACGTAATGGCATTAGTACGCAAGGAATTGTCAATAGGCCTTCGTTTCCCTATTTAATGTCGTATTACAGAATGCGCCTAGTGAAACTGAGGGAGAGAAGCATTTCATTTAAGGACGCTACCAAAAGCTAAGATTAAACAAAGTACGTGGTAGATGAATGAAATGTGAGAATGGAGCATAGGTGGAAACCCGAGTGCTCGGAAGGAAAACTGTCCCATACTTCGTTCACCAAAAATACCACATGAACTGACATAGGACTGATCCCTGGCCTCCGCGATGTGAGGCCAGCGACAAATCGCCTGAGTCATGGTACGGCCTGAAAAAATGAGGAAAAGACGCCATATTATTGATTTAGGTAATCGATATTTGAGGTAGGTATTCAGTTGCAGCTGGTCATCGAGGTATTTCATTGAATTAAACTTCCTGGTCACACTATGGCCCTGGAGTCGACCCAGCCCCCAACAGAAACGAATAACCGGGATATCTCCTGGTGGTTAAAGGCGGCCGTTGCGGAGGGATGACAACCTTACCACCTCCGTGTGCCGATTTTCTAGAAATTGTGGGGGCCTCAAACTCCTGGAGCTTTAAGGGACTGTCCAGGCCTCTAAGGGGGCAGCTTTGAATTTACTCCGTTACAGCTATACAATACTGTACACAAGCTGACAGGTTACAATGTGGCAGTGTGGCGGTGTGGCAGTCAGTTACAGCAGTTACCATATAAATGCCCCCGTTCGCGAGTGTCAATAATTTTGCGAAGAATTTTGTCTTGAATAAATCAGCATTCATGTTATGTTCTTAAGATTACTGTTAAATGCTATCAAAACATCCCTCGACTCTTCGGTCACAATACTGTAACTTAACAGAATAGGTGACGAATGTAAATATACATGGACCTGTATATATAAACATCTGACTCGATTCTGTGAATGTGTACTAATCCATTTTGATTTGTTTGCCTTCAATACCAGGATAACTTCATGTCGGTAAAATAGCTACCTACACAATAGACCGCCATTGTTCAATTCCTGGCGTAGGTGCGATTCATTTTCTTACTCCCGCGTCCATATCAGTTCTACAGCCCACATAGCCTCGCACGCTATATGCACAGGGCATATTTGTATCTGCATTTAACGCTATGGCAGTATGAAACTGGCTGTGTGTTTCCTACGTCAGCAGGTTACATGTGGGAAGTGTTTATCCAAAGTTGCGTAAAAACGTGTAAATTGTATAAATGCGAGAGAGAAATTGTGTTGAAAAGTGAAATGATTGTTGTCTGCTTTATGTTACAATTAATTTGTTGTAAAACAAAACTGTATTAAGGAATAATTTATCTGCTGTCACACATTATGCCCTCCGGGATGTTACGATTCAAAATGAGTTCTAAAATAATTAATTCTTTGAACACTGGTTACGTTAGGACTACCATCAAAGTGGATCAAACTAAAGCAAGGCCTCCATCAACGCAGGAGAGCACAATACAGAAGAGCGCAGATATGTATATCTGCGCTGTAGCTGCAAAAACCTTTAAGGGCTATAGACATCACACAGCAGCCTCTGTAACCGGACACTGTCCTAACCCTTTGAACATTGAAAAAAATTGAAAGTACTCTTGCCAAAGAGGATTGTCCTTTTGTCGGTTTCCAGGCTTTGCCCGTTTGTCCTTCTGTTAAGAGTGACTTATAAATCAGAATATATATAGAGCACTGGTGGAATGATACTGATAGGTAGAAGCACTGATACTGATAGGGAGAAGCACTGATACTGATAGGGAGAAGCACTACGCGCAGAGAAACCTGTCCCAGTGCCATTCTGGCCACTATAAATCTCACATGAATTATCCCGGGATAGAAGCCGGGCCTCCGCGCTGACAGGCCGAGGATTCACCGCCTGAGGCATGTCACGGCTGTTTGACGATATGAATTTACACTGCATATAAATAATTAGTTCATACCTTACAGAAAAATTGTGCGTTTTATAAGACAGATCATTCGGTGCTCGCTAGATAACGATACAATGGTCTATTCGCAGAATACAACCAACAAGATGCAAGGTTTTTCAATTTATGTATTTCTGAGACGCTCTACATGTTTCAGACGGGTTTTCCTTCCATCATCAGGAGCTCAAAATTGCACATACAGGGTCAGGTATTGGTATGACGAATGTTAAAAAAGAAATAATGGTCTTTCAAGAACACAGGTACACCTAAATACATCATGTGCACAGATTTGCGGAGTTTGTAGTGTTGTAGTGTTATACCGAGCGTACTTATACGAACCACTAAACCTCAAAAGTTAATAGACCTAACTAGCAGTTTGTGTATACATCAATGAAACCAATCTTTAGTTTTAACGAAAGTTGTATGGCAGTCAGCTAATGCTGTTGGTATGAACACGTGTCAAGCGGTCGATCAACTAACGTTTTGCACAACAAATAGAATATAACAAAACTAAAAGCACATTCATGTTTGGAATACAGTTAATGTATGTATTAGGAGATTACAACAATACAGTCAGCAGCATATGGCCACATGTTTCGGCCAACTACTGTAGCCATTTTCAAACCTACAAGTATTAACGTTTTAGGTAAGCTATATAGATAAGTTCACTGGGACGTTAACTAATGTTTTTGGTAGAGAAACATGCTGATTAGCCTTTTAACTAAATGTTCTCGAGCACTTTAGATTTTTTTGTAGAATTATGTTGTTTGACGTTTTCAGAATGGTAGTATGTTGCTTGGCAGACTGCCAGATGGTCCTGGCACGAACAAGTATTTGTGGCAGGTTAAGTAATATTTTGTTATGGATATTTGGTTCTTGGCATGTTAACTAATGTTTTTGGCTCTGCTGTATGAGTATGTAAAATCTGAAGCTCTTACGTCTTTCTTTTCGCGGACTACTGAATTAACACGCCGTTTCGATCGGAAGAATGACAAAAACCATGACTGTGTCACGCTTCTAAAAACACATGTATAAACGCAGTACGTGAAGCTCCACACAAACCGAAACTAATAAAAAGCACTGAAATTTCAAAATTAAAAGCCATTGATAAGCCTTGAAGAGATATAAGGTGTGTAGAAGAGTGTAGAAGGATAAACGACAGGGAAAATCATGGGTGAAATTTCTTTCGGGGAAGATCTCAGGCTTCGCTTGTTGTCATTTTTGTATGAGGGACATGACGATGAAGACGCTAAACTGATGAGTACTAGCTGTTTCGAATAACAGCGTAAGAATTTTTATGTACGGGTTAATGCTAAAAGGTGCGTAACTTAGAAGGGTACTCTGGTGGTCTTTAGAGAGTTGGGATTATTGTAGACAAATTCGAGAATGTACGAAACACAACCCTAAACACAAACAGGCGCAAAAGTGGGCATTTAGAAAGAAATATTTCCAAGCCATGAGATAATAGTTTGGGATTTGAAAGCCGTACCCACCAAGGCGTTCGACCTTTCCAGTGTGGCGCACTGTGAGGGTAGAACGGGAGAACTGCACGAGAAACAGTCAGCAGCATCTTATGAACTGGAAACGATCTCAGCATTTGCTTCAAGACGTACAAAAATCAAGAAACCTTGTGTCAAGTTTACCAGTAGCAGGGCCTTCATCTTGCTGATTTCTAGCCAGCCGTGCGGCATAAACTGATGGAAATCCCCTAACCTTTCACTAGCATGTGTGATGTTGGTATACAAACAATTAAATTACACGTCGCACAATATGCACTAATATTTTATAATACGAGTACGTTGAAAAACAAGCGTACGTACATTATATCATTAATTTAAGTGTCACAGTATTTGAGGGTTGTTTCACCGTGCATCTTCCTCATGAAATAAAGTGCAATGCAAACTTGATGCAACTAGGTAATTTTATTGATGTATTCTTAGATCGACGTGTTTCCGGCACATACGCCCATCATCAGGAGTAGGTCGTGTGTACGGTGCGGGCACCGTACACACGACCCACGCAGCGGCTCTCAGGACCACAACCCATCCAAAAACTCGGTGCAGAAAACCATATGCTGCAACTCAACATCTAATGCTCCTGAAGATGGGCGTATGTACCCGAAACATGTCGAGCTAAGAATACATTAATAAAATTACCTAGTTGCAACAAGTTTGCATTCACTTTATTTTATGTCAAAGTATTGTTATTTCAACTTACCCGTCTTCAGATCAGCTTACGGTCAGAGGATTTGGCCCAGCATAATAATTCGCGTGATGCTGTCTAAGGATGAAAACTCCTGTTGAATGTCCGCTTATGATTAGTCGCCTGCAATAAGAAGCGATGGTGTAATATAACGTTAATTAATTAACAAAGTGCATAAGTAAATAACAACTAAGTTACTGCATCGAGCAGTGTCTTTCGTGAAAACCTAATAGTGCTCCAACTAGCCAATGAACACCACACACACACACACACATACATTACATGAAACCAGAAGTTTCATTACCATTTTTATATATAACAACGGCACAGTACAACAAATGCACACAAGTATACTACAATTAGCTAATATACAGAATGAAATATATACGTTTCGGCCAACCGCGTGGCCGTCTTCAGGGGTATAACGCACTGAGGTACTGGTACTTTGTATCCCTGAAAATGGCCACATGACCAAAACATGCACAGTCTATTGTGGATATACACTAATTTCAGCATACTTACGTGAATTTGTTGGTGTCATTATTGTGCACATTTGAATAACACACAGATCATGGATCATACAAATCTTTCATTATCGTCTTCACAAGAGCACACCACTTGTTCCTATCCTTAGCCAGATTAATCCAGTCCACGCCCTCCCATCCTCTTTCTTTAAGGTTCGTACTCACGCAAGGCTTCATTCATCACAAACCTCTTTGCATTCTGTGGCACCGACTGACCTATAGGCCTACACAGATACCGTCAGTAAACAGAACTGATTGTCGGTCGGGGGACTATCTAAATAAATAGACACGTGCTGAAGTTCCGTAACTCACAGATAACAAAATCCGACTCCATTAAAATAACAATTCGCAAATGTCTTTTTTCGGAAATAATGGGTAAATCTATCTGTAACGTTGCACCGCGCATTTTGTAGTTTTTTTAAGTAAAACACCAACAAATGCACATATATAGTCTTTAATAAGATAAAATTTACACTAAAACACTTAAAACGCTCCTACATGTTTAGATCATACGATCATTCTCAGGGAATACACTTTGTTCCATGCTAACGTTACAGTTTCTTACAGTGTTTTAAACTGTAACGTTAGCAAGGAACAAAGTATGCTCCCTGAGGATGATCGTATGATCGAAATATGTAGGAGCGTTTTAAGTGTTTTAGTGTAAATTTTAGATTATTAAAGACTATATATGTGCATTTGTTGTTGTGTTACTTAAATAAACTACAAAATGCACGGTGCAACGTTAAAGATAGATAGTGCCCAACAAGCAAAACTAAGCAACAACTGTAAGAACACCAGCTAAAGTTATTAAAGACAAATGATTTTAAACTGTAACTTTAGCAAGAAGCAAAGCATGCTCCCCAAGGTTGATCGTATGATCGAAACATGTAGGAGGGTTTTAATGTAAATTTTAGATTATTAAAGACTATATATGTGCATTTGTTGGTGTATTACTTAAATAATTGGTTAAGCATTGGTTTCTGAAACAAACAAAACACATATACGCAGTATATAACAAAATACAAGGCTTCTTGACGCTATGTATTTTTATCAGTGGGCGTCTAAATATTAAAAATAATATTTTAACATCTAAACCAGTTATTTTCCTCTGTTCTATATTTTACCCAAATTGTGCAAGTGGCGTTCACGTAATAATGTCTTTGTTAAATGGGAGACAGCAAGACGAGCCTGACACTGTGGGCGGGGTAAGTGCGTTATGCTAAATCTGAAAGCTCTAAGGAACGAAATATTCGCAATAACTGGGAATTAATTTTGACGTTAATGCATACTGCAAACGTTTTATTTATGTTAACGTTGCCTTTGAGAACTGTAAAACACTACTCTCATTTGTGTCAATCGTATTACCAGAAAAAGTGGAAAACGAGAGAGAAGATATAATCTTGTCCGCTTTGCTTACTTCTCCATTAAAACGAACTCAAATTCCCCTCTGTTTTATGCGTCGGAGAAAAGCCTCAGCATGATTACTGGCACGGAAATTTCCTCTTTTCGCATGTCTGAACAGTATGCAGTTTCTCGTACTTCGTGGTCAAAGTTTAAAACTAACTCATTTCTTCTTTTACCGAAGAGGATTTGGACTACTGGTCACTGAAACTGGAGATTTAATTAATGAAATATATTTCCCTTCTTGTGACCCGTATATAATATGGTACAGAACCGCAAACTTTGAGACCAGCATTTCTCAAAAGAAAATTTAATAAACTCCCAGTGATTACATCACAATTACATAGGGAATTCCGCACTACCACAAGCATAGTTAACACAGAATACGGGTATATAGTGTGCCTGTTAATGCAGCCTTATCGCTCAACAAATGCATTCCGTGGGAGCCCGGAACCAGTCTTCGCCGTGACATTGGATATTCTGAATGAATTGTCTTGTAGATTCACTCATATTCTCCAGAAAATTACTGGAATAGTAATATATCGACTACGAAAAGACGCCTTCCTACCAAATCCCTTCTAATTCACAGTCAAAACTATACAGTTCAACTTAATGACAGCGTTATAAAATACACTGCAAGATACAGCGCAGCCAAAGATACATCAAATTCTTCAGCTTAAGTAGTCAGATGACAATAATGTGTCTGTCAATATGGACCAAGTGGCTATGATCTAAAAATGGACGTAGTACTGAACACCCAAATGTCTGATGGTATATTAAATGTTAAAGCCGTATGATAATTACCGTCCATCTGTTGCCACATAGTTTATTATTTTGTGTCTCCTCTGGTTTCTATCTGAACGTAAATTATTTCCCTAACATCATTAACAGATTGGTCATTGAGTGGGACACGAATTCTGTTCACTGTGAAGCTGGAAACAGATCTTTATGTATGAAGTACATAAACGTCAGCTTTCAAATACTTAAACTACGGTGGAAAGCAGACAGTTATCTTCATAGTCACAGATGGTAGAACCTCAAATCTCACAAAAGTGGGAAGGTGTGCCCTAATGGAACACGCCCTTTCCACACCAGTTCCATGTCATTTTGTCATTACGTTTGTAACACTTCATATACGTATTTGGAAAACGGTTCCCAGTTTAAATTTCGTTATTCATTACATATTGGTAAGTTTCAACTGATGATCTGAGTAACACCATGCTCATAATTTGGCCTCACGAAGAAAGGGTGTGATGAACCGCTTTTCTAATGTTCGTCAAAGTTTAACTTCGGCTTTGTGTAAAATAATCAGTTAAGACTGGCCTCTCGAAAGGCTAACTTTAAATGTGACCACAACACTGCGAACAGCTCAATATAACTTATTCCAAGTGCAAAGAACAGGTCTGTCTTACAGCTAAAACGTGCGGATAGACATTATTATCATTTTCTGATCTATAATTTAATTTCTGCAACAAAAGAACGAACAACAATCTTATACCTCCGACAAAGGAAAATGTCGAAGGTAAATATGGTGTAATTAATCCTTCTTACAGACACAATTTGTAAAGAGAGTTTCGAGTAGTCATTTTTCGTCCCTCCGGGATAATTCCCAAATAAACATAAGGGTAACCTTCACCCTAGAATAGGCCACGAAAGCCTGGAGGGGTAGAAGAGTTATAGCTCTACTCTTTCTTTAACCTCGTGAATTATCAACGAAACGCCCCGGCCGCTTTGACCCCGGTAAAGACCCAGTACCCTCTGTAAAGAAGACTGGGTGGCCCAGGGGCCGGTCTGCATGGAAACGGAAAACCTCTCCCGCACCAGAATTCTATCACAGGACCGCCAGGCCGTGGCAATTCGCTATACCGCCTGAGATATGCAGGCCTCCTAAACGTTCCGGCCAAACACGTGGCCAGCTTCAGGGACGTAAAAAACAGAGAATGAGTACATTAGAAATTATAATTAATTTGGTTCAGTATTAGAACCAATCTTATTAATTAATTAATTAAATGTTCCTTATAATGAATTCAGTATTTCTTTCGTGATGTTGTCCACACACTTCACTTCTGCCTTCACGTCTTCGTCTTGCCAGTGGGTAATACGAAAAACAAGCTCTCAAATTAACCTGTTATATATGACACACTGAATTTATTAATTTCATTGTATTGTCTCGTATGTTGCCTTTGTTTTATAGTAACTACGGAACGTTACGCAATAACGCAAAACATTCCTTTGTGTTGGCAACAAATCAGTCTCAAACTGGTGTGACAGCGGTGTATTGACATGTAGGATTATTTGGTTTCTGGACGCTATCGTCAGGTGTTCCAAAACAATATATTTTCGTCTTCAGGTGAAAGGGGAGACAGAAACTTACTGTGTTGGATTGTTTTGAAAATAGTAGGAGAATAACATTCTGAAATAAAGCAAACCAAAATGAAAATTGAATTCTGGACTATTCATAAGTAGAGATTACATAAAAACTGTTAGGTGATAACGAAGAGAAGGAAAGTGCAATTTTGAAATAGACAGCCTTGAATTATTTTAATATACTATCCCAAAATCGACAAAGAAAACGTAACAAATTTACCAATGCCTGTACTAGGTTAATCTTTAATCCGATATTCGAAGGGGAAATTTTTCAAAACAAGTACAGGCCGTACCAACCGGCAACAGTACAGTCCCTGTCCACGCTTTGAAGGCATATAATAGGAACAGAGGTATGGCTCCACTCATTCCTAACCTCGGTACAAAATGGAGATGAGTGGTCGTATTCACGCTCCGGCTGGGAAAGAAACCCAAATCCTGGCACTCATTGCGTGAGAGTGTGGGTGAACTCAAGAGCTGACGTGGACTTTTGTACTAAAATGTATTAAAAAAACACGCGCTCGCACGCACGCACACACGCACACACCTACAAACTTGACGTAAACAATAAACATGACAACTTTTCCCCACCAGAGATCTCATCTCATCCTCAGCCATGTCCTGTTCTGTTATTTAAACCAGATAGTTTTCCATCACAAGACATGTGTTTCATTTCACTGTGCTTGTTGCCATACACACACGTCACTGCATATAATCACTGAAGGTTAACAACCGAAACCCTGAAGTTCGTCTAAATCATACCTGAAATGCATCTATATCTTGCAAATATGACGACTAGCGGGTCAAAACTGTGTATGTAAATAAACCGTGTTTATTGTGACAGCTACAAGAAACTCATAAACACATTGTGCAGGCAAAAAAGCAGCATATATCCTGAACGAAACACCAGGTCTCAAGTACAGTTGCCACTGCGCATTAAAATATGACGACTCCAAAAGAATGAGAAGAGCTTAACTGATTCTGGAAATAACTTAAAAGCAGTTGTGGTTGAAACTAAACGCTCGTTTAAATTTATGCTGGTATGCTACACAAACTGAAATTTTCCTTTAATGCTCTGTTGTGGAACACATTAAATGTACGTTATTAAGCCTTAACGATTACCTTACGCGTTTAGCCAGTTACGGCCAAAGAACACGTCTTGTAATTTTAACATCAGACCGTTTCGGGATGAATCGTGCAAATGTATTAGCCAGATCAGCTTATGTGTACTTATGTAGGAGTTTATAGTGCATTTATGTATGTATGTATGTATGTATATATGTATGTATGTATGTATGTATGTATGTATGTATGTCTGTCTGTATGTCTGTATGTATGTATGTATGTATGTGTGTATGTATGTATGTATATATGTATGTATGCATGTCTGTCTGTATGTATGTATGTATGTATGTATGTATGCATATATGTGTGTATGTATGTATGTATGTATGCATGTCTGTCTGTATGTATGTATGTATGTGTATATGTATGTACGTGTATGTATGTATGTACGTGTATGTATGTATGTATGCATGTCTGTCTGTCTGTATTTATGTATGTATGTGTGTGTATATGTATGTACGTGTATGTATGTATGTATGTATGTATATCTGTATGTATGCATGTCTGTCTGTCTGTC
>Ga0123354_10010581_pt1 | contig 14227 bp, 4 predicted proteins | sample TergutLab28metaG_2_FD_97872 | JGI IMG/M metagenome (GOLD analysis project Ga0123354, IMG submission 97872) | Labiotermes labralis P4 segment gut microbial communities from Petit-Saut dam, French Guiana - Lab288 P4 | ecosystem: Host-associated > Arthropoda: Insects > Digestive system > Gut ... | reverse complement strand
TCTTCGCTACCGGCGGTGAAGAGGTGGGGGGGGGGGGAGTTTGAAAACGTGTTAGCAATGTGGGGGGGGGGGGGGGGGGGGGGTGGATTTTCTGCATCTGTCTATACCGGCCTTGGGGCCCACTTAGCCTTCTATACAGTGGTTATCGGGTCATTCTCGGAGTAAAGCGGCCGGGTCGTCACGACCACCCAACACCACGTAGCGTCGAGGTTAAAGAGAAGAGCTATACCTCTACTCCCTCTCTGGGCCTTCTTGGCCTGTTCTGGGCTGAACTTTACCTGTTACCAACTCCAGTGCCGGATTGTAAACCTACATTTCTTGGAAAAGGTGAAGCTTTTTTTTTAACCTCCCCGCCTTTTGATGGAGCAGCGTGGAGGTTTGGAGGGTGGATGGTGGGTCGCAGTACGCTGGCGGTTGGAATACCTTCACTGTCACTGCTTGCTTCTGAGGGTTCCTATACCCTTCACGTGAATGCCGAGATTTTGCCATGTGCTGAGAAATAACGTATTTATCGTCAGTCATCCTCGCGCTCGACATCGATGTTATCTGATAGTGGAAATTATTTAAGTGTACGAAGCCATGCAAGGGTTTGTAGTAACCCTTTTGCTGATGAGTGTAAAGTCTGCGGCGTCGATGCTTGCACAATACGACTTACTAGCATATTGTGCCTACTGTATGTAGGTGCTTGTGCATTCTTTGTCCGACATTTAAAATGTATAAAAGTAATTAGTTTTTAGGTTTCCGTGCCCGTTCAGCTGTATGTTTCGTCCCCAAAATAAATTTTGCACTGAATTTAAATTACCTTATTCCCTCAGTAATGCGGACCCGGTAAACCGGATTCCTGGGTAGTCTGGACAGTTTTGAACCAATTATAGCCCCCCTTCCCTCAGTTATCTGGGCATGGTCCGGATCACCGTGGGTGCTAGTGGCGTGGGTGAGGCGGGAGTCCGTAACACCTCAACAGTAAGGGCATGGTGTCTGGAGTGATACAGTTCTCTTTCTCTTTATTTCGCCATTATAGTTAGTGACAGCGAGGCTTTAAGCAGTTTAGCCTTGAGTGATGATTTTTTGTATTTTACCTATACCACGGAGTGTCCCCGGCGGTGGTGGTCCGGACTTCCGGACAATTCGGGTCTCCCCTCCCCTCCCCCCCCCCCTCCAAAGAGTCTGGATGAAGGGCAGACTGCTGTCATACGGTTTTGCAGGCCCGCGCCAGTACATGCCAGACAAATACGATTCTTGTGTATGTCTTCAGCTCGGTAGGAATGTTATTTTTAAGAAGCCTATGTTGAAAACAACCTTACGTCTGTTTGAGGGGAAAGATTATCACACAGCACATTAAATATAGTTCCAGGAAGGCCAGTCACTTAAGAAGAATGGCAAGGACTGTGTTTGTAGAATACGTGTTACTGTTTGTTTTGGAAATGTCACAAATTAAGGCATATAGGAATTTGAATATGACTTTGAGTTTGACATTTAACAGAGAAAATGCATTCATGTGTATGTGGTTAGAATAATGTATGACCTTCGAAACATTAAAAGTAGACTGAATAGTGGCTGACAACTTGTTTGTTTATTTACTGACAGCTTTACGTGGCCTTCTCTAACAACATGACGGATCATACTTGTAGTAAATCTTGGTATTGTAAATACACGAATAGCAATTTGCCATGTGAATTGTATGCATTACGTGTTGCGCTTCGTTTTCTGCCGTAGGCTGTCTTAGACGTTGCATTTCGTTTATTTGCTACTCCATTGATTTTTCTGGCTTACATTTTTGGCTATCTGTGTAAGGTGTGTAGCGATTGTAGACAAATTTTTTGTATGGTTCCATCCCTCGGATCGTAATTCGATACCATTCCGTGCCCTGTTACAAATTTTGTGTTAAGCATCCAGTTGTGTTCTATAAAAGAATGGGTACCGTCAGCACAGCTTTTACTTGGCGTATGTTCAATAGGCTGTTATACAGGCAACGTGTTACCGTCACTCTTGGTCATATTCATGTCCTCATTAAAAATTAAGAAGACATTTGCATTCGATGTGTTAAAATTTGGGATCACAGTTTTACATTTAGTGTGATACGTGTTGCTTATTCTTTACTGTCGTCATTAATTAAAAATGTGACAATGTGTACGCTAAAATACTTGGCAGCGTTAAAACTGCGTATTGTATTTCATGTTCCTGAAGATATTGCGGTTGGTGACATGTTGTATGCAGGCTAGCCAGCTGTTTCGTCGTATTTGTTGAGTGTTGGGTAGGAAATTGAAGGTGAAAATACGCAAAACACATTTGACTCATATCAGTTTGATGTGTATGTTATATCTTATCTGGTATGTAACGCGACATTACCTTTTTAAAACCTGGTTATACCACTATGCATTCTGTCACTATCAGAAAGGCGTAGGTCTTCTCAACATACATGAAATAAATATTGTGTTGACGGTATTTATTCTATTATCGTCCTAGTTGTCACATTGAGCTACATCTTCACGCAGACGATTCCACTTTCAGGCCCGACGTGTTTCGGTACCGTGGAAAGTAAATAAAAATTTGCAGCTTTGCGGTCTGTGAAAGCATATGAGAGAATTGAAGTATAGCTCCACCCATATTTAATCTCCACGCTGGTAGAGGCGAGTGTTGTGCTTCACATTCCGGCCGCTTAACGCCTGCTGCCGTTGTACAGGAGACTGGATGGGTCTCAGAGCCGGTCTGGACGTGTTGTGGAAAAGGAAGATGTCTTGTTCCTAGCTGGCAATTGCACCACGAGTGGGAAGTGGGAAGTTTCCTGTGTTATCCCTTTAATTCCCCCCGATCTTTACCATCGTTACCGCTGTGCAGTACGGACTTGCATCTCAGTCGACGTTAAACAACGAGACCAGTTCCAGAGAAGTTCCTTGTTAATGAGCCTGCTGTAGCTACATGTTGTCCCATTCATTGTAATTTTCACCGGAAGGTACACTCACGTAATACTGGCCTTCGTGGTAATCTTCACCGGGATTCGTTTTTTTTTCCAAATAATTTTAAGGAAACCTGCCGTTTTCTTGTGGACGTCTTGGCTTAACTGTTCAATTTTTGGGAAAAAGGAAGTCACCCGAAGCGTGTTCGGACGCTGGTATTTACTTTTCAGTTAAATAGGGTTGGGGGGGGGGGATCTTCACTCATGCTCTGTGGACCATTTGAAGAAACTAATTTGCCATGTTGAAATTTGCTGTTAAATTTAGTTACAACGTTCCCTTCGTCTCCTGTTACAATTCTGGTATTTAAACGATTTTCCTATCAGTGGTATTTGCCTTTCCCGCATTTTTATCCGTTTTGTTCGTTACTGGACGGCTAAGATGTTCCTCGTCTTCCACCTCCTCTCCGCTTCGGAATACCTTTGTGCGATTCAAGACAGAAGCTCCTGGTAATCTGTCTTCTTAGAACGCCTGACGTAGCAAATTAAAGTTTATCGGTGGCAGTTTTCTTTACTTTCGCAAGGAATTCCATTTTTTTTTGCTCTTTCCTGTATCACGAATGGTGGCGGATGATTAAAAGAGTATAAAACTTTTATTCGACAGTTACGTCAGTCTAACCGAGCGTGGTTTGCACGCGATTGGACCAAGTTTTGGTGTATTGTTTATGTGTACTTTCGTGGTCAACGGTGAAGGCCGGGGCTGCGCAAGCGGTCTTGTTACTTAATAGCGACTCTTCGTTGTTGCAGTAAGTGGCCACACATGTCTAATGCAAGTCATCGCCATTCGTAACAAGAAGGTGCACTAATCGCTTTTGCGTTCACCTACAAGTTTTTAAAGAGCTATTATGGTGAAATTGAAGTGTTCAAAACGGGTACCTCCATGTGCTTGTCATATACACTGCTAGAAACGGTATTTGTTAGTGCGTGAAATAACGTACGCGAAACTCTGGAAGTTCATCTTCGATACAAATTACATTTGGCTGCTGGTATATTAAGATTTCTCGCACTTTATTTGAGGTCTATAATGACACGCGCTGAGCCCCTGTTCCAACTGCTGTAACAACTGGCCTGTACAGCCCCAATTATTTACTATTGTCATATCTGCATTCTGAATTTGCTGTGAGGTTCATGGAGCAAAGCGCCTCTTGTGAAGTTATTACAGGGTGTCCAGCAGAGCGCGGAGCCCCTTCATAGTTGAATTGCTGCATAACGACCAGTGACGGCCCACGCTTCCAGTAATTGGTTTCTAGGTGGAGGAATTCTGGTTGCTAGGGTAGACGAAGGCTGAAGGTAGTATACATGTTGCATGGAGTTATCTGTTGGCAGACCTGCTTCTTTTCGCACGCACCCACCACCCGGCCCAAGTTCCCATAGCGTTGAGCTGTCTGTGGACTGCGATTTGTGTCGATTAAACTCCGATACTCCTCTTGCGGCTTATTTTCTTATATCTTCGCCCCTGATATTACGGCTGCATCTTGGTGACTCCGTTTTCTCAAGTCTGTGGTGAGTATTCTGCGGGATAATTGCTGTACCGCCATGACTCTGTGTTCAGAGTCTCGTTTCTTGTAGTCGTAACCATAGACGAGGCTGTGTTTGGCAGTTGTGCGGAAAGCTGATTGTGCAGCCCTGTCACGTGCATTTCGACGGTTCTGTATCCGTGCATTAGCTAAACTTATTAGTGGCTTCATAACATAAGGCAAACGTCGTGTGGGCCTGAAGCGGTTGCAACTTGCGGTTTTAGCTCTGTTATATATATATATATATATATATATATATATATATATATATATTACTGAGGTGTTTTGTCCATTGCAGTTACTGTATTTTATCTATGGAGAGTCGTGTGTATTCAGGACTTTTCATGCTGTCGGCTCCTGGTACATGCTTGTGGTGGAAGTGACGCAGTACCAATAACATACATATTACAAAATCTAACTGCATCGTAAAAGAAACCGAATGTTTCCTTTTGTAGCGATAACAGACGTGGTAAATTAAAGTGTAACGACTGATGAATTGGAATAGGTTTCCATAATATGGTGCCGATACATCTGGATCGAGGTATTGGTACGAAATGGCGTAATAGATGTTAGTAATGCCCACTCTGGCTGTTTTGTAGTGTGTCATAGCCGGTTTAAAAATGCTGAATCGTAAATTGTTTCTGTCGGTGAAGTTGGTCTTGTGACGGAAATTGTATGGAAGTTAGCTGAATTGTGAATTATTTCTGTTTGTAACATAGCGCTCGTGACAGGAATAATAAAATAGGATTGTATTAACTTTCCTGTGTGAGGTTAGTCATGTGTCGGTAATAGCAATACGGAATTACGAATGATTTTCTCAGCGTTAGCGGTACCCGTGTGTGCAAATTAGCGTGGTGGCGACGCGTGTGCCTGTAACTCACGAACTTGTGTTAGGATTCGGCCAACGTAACTTTCTTGGATCCCGCCAGAGGAACGTTCTTATGGCGCTCTGAAAAACGTCAAACCATTGTAACCTACTCCAGCGTCCTATATAGTGTGTACCAGGACTATCCGGAGGTTAGAGCGGCCGATTCGTGGCGTTATCCACCCACCTACGTCTACTGCCGAGGATAAAGAAAGAGTAGAGCTGTACGTCTGCTTCCCCTGCGGGTCATCATGGCCCGCTCTAAGGTCAACTTTACTTTATATCCTGACCGTGCCGGTCGGGAACTTAAGAGAATCGGAAGTAGAATCTTTCTCTGTCGTAATTATGAGTGCTCTCCTGTATGCAAGGGGTCTTGTCCGTGTACCTGGGCCGTAAGGCCGGATTAAATTTTTGTAGTTTACCTGTTTTTACACAATTAAGTGTGGGGCAATTTTTTTAAGTAGGCCAGATTCGCGTTTTTATAGCCCTTAATTATTAGTGGACGCCTGTTGACTACATGCGGAGGATGCACATCTAAGTACCATGTATTTCCTCTGATTGGAAGCGTGTTTAGGGATATTATCGGCACCGGTGACCATTTTTTTTTTCAAATCTTCCAGGCCAATGTCTGAACAGTACCATCTTTGAGCCCCTCTTTTCGGATATTTGCTGTTGTACTTGACCTCTTAACGGTTTTGACAGTAGAACCATTTACGTAAGTGGCACTGAACGTGAACGTTGTTAAGGGGGGGAGGGGCGGGCCGTGTCAAGGTGATGGTGGCATCTCACCTCATAGGTCCGGATTTGATCGTTGAACACTGCGGGTGCGATCTATGGTTGACAGTTGTGCTGGGAAACGGTTTACTTTCGGACCATGGGTTTTCCGCTGCTATTTCCTCCAGTGCTCCGTGTGCATTCATCGATTATGCGGCGGGTGGGTGAGTGGACCCATTAGACACCCCAGTACGGAAAGACAATCCTTCATGAACCACGAGAATTTGAAGAAATAGTGTCCTTGTAGTACAGTAGTCCCTCGGTTATCCGTACTGTTTGGTACAGGGGTGGTCGGGATTATACCCACGAATCAGGACCACCGAGGGGAACCGGCTTGGTGTAGGTGACATACGAAATATCATTACTCGGTGCTGAAGTGAAACTCCTGAAAGCGGAAAAACTGTACGTAACATATTGTGCATATAATAATAATAATAATAATAATAATAATAATAAGGTAATGATAGTGTACTGAAATAATTTGACTGGGACAAGATGCCCAAGAATTTTCCGGACCACCTGGGGATCCGGATTGCCGAGGGACTGCTGTATCTACATTGAACTGTACACCAGTCGACCAGTGTATTATTTAATGCTATGTTATTTTGAGTATCGTCAGGAACGTTAAATTTGTTTGAACTGCTCATCATGTTGGTACCTGACACAGCGTGAAGACGTCGGATTTGTGAGGACGCCCGATTTATAATACAGTTTGTTAAAATTGCTCGAACTTTGCAGTCCAAACATAATTGTTGTGTAGAATTGCTTTGTCTGGATTTTACAATCACGCAGATGAAGTAAGAGCTTTGGGGAACCAATGTGAGTTTGCTCGTCTACCCGACTGTAATGTGTAGTTGCTGTTAATGATTCATATGTATACAAGGCGCTGGGGAATCTACGCTCTCTCTTTGCCCGGGCTTCGCTGTCTATTTGGCAGGAAGAGTACCGACATTGGTAAGAAGGCTGATGCAACGACTGAGCAGTGTTGAAGGTTGTGTGGCAATGAGATTGCATAGGATTGCTTGAGAGATGTGCCTGGTCGGCTTAGGAGCATTATCTGGGCATTTCATTACCAAGGTTAACTGCTGTTTACAGAAGCATGTCTGATCTAATCGTGGAGTCAAGAAACCTCCGGATGTGCAAAGTAATGTTCTTTGTGTTTCTTTCTTGTGCAGAATCCCAATGACTCGGACAAATCTGATAAAGACAAAGCGCCGTCGCCCTTCGAGGCAAGCAAAAAGGATGTGGAAAATGGCAACACGACGCAACCGAATGGCATTGTCCAGAATGGCCTTGTGGACGACGACAAAGCCTTCAAGTAAGTTACTTTGCAGCTGACTTGCAGCTACATATTGCTGCAGAACATTGCAACATTATGTTAGAGGGGTGTGAACGCTATTGGTATTGGCTGTATGGTAAGGGGGTGACTACTCCATAAATGAATAAGGCCACATTTTTCTTTCAGTTCTTTACATTCAGCGTTGGCTTCATTAAATCTTTGATCACTATTACTTTTTTTTCACGAAATTTGATATGAATGTTATACCATTAGAGGTCACAACAATCTCATACCTTTCAAATTACGTTAGTCAGCCTGTATGCTGGCTTATACAGGTCCTTAGGTCTGCAGGGGGTTGAGGCTCCCAGAATTTCTAGACAGATGGCACATGGAGGTGGTAAGGTTGTCAGCCCTACGCACCGATCGCCTTTCCCCCCAGGACATGTCCCTGTTTTTCATTTCTGTTAGAGGCCGAGTCGAACCCCAGGCCATAATGCGGCCGTGAGCGTTATGCGAATGAAACCTGTGACCTTCCGGCTTGTAGCGCAGTTTCTTATCCAACTGCGCCACCGCGTTTCACCCTTTATATTACGTAGAATAATTTTATAATGGTGATAATTTTACATTTCTGTTGTTTGAAGATAAGAGATGTGGACTGCACCGAACATAATCCGGTGTTAATGCGGAAGAGCACTGCTGATTTGTGTTAACATTCGCAGCTGACGCTCAGTCCAGTTGAAGCAGTACGGCGTTACGTTGTGTAAGGGTTCTGGAAATATGCTTCGTGACGAATCTGTGGAAGTGATACAGGCTTTGTAGTTTTATTTCTAGACCGTAAATTAAGGCGACTGCCACGCAGAGAAAGAAATGCCTTCGGTTTGATAGAATTATTGAACGGGCTGGAACAGTGGTTTACAGGAACGCGCCACGATGTTGCGTTATGCGCGCGTTGCGTATCTTGTTTCGCTCGTGGTTGCTGACGCTTGATGCTCTCTTACAAATCGCGTAAATTAGGCTGGACGGACGAGCGAGGATGGACAGGCATAAAGTATCCCTCGCCGTGGCTTTGGCACGAAAGCACATATGTTTGTCACCAACTGCAAGGCCTAAGGATCCGTATTTAAACAAGCATCTTGAATTTTTCGCTTTCCTTGCAGCTAATACCATTGCGCCGATTTGTAAGTTAAATTTGTGTAAGGACCTCAGTTGTCAGTATGATCCACATCATTTCGGTGGTTCTTGGACTATGTGACGACGCGATATAAATTGTTTCTGTAATCATCTTTACTCACATCCAGCATGTATTTTGCATGGAACGTGATTTTAATATAACTGTGGGTTACTTCTGTCAGTATTCAGCTAGTTAAGGCTCGAGGTATGGGCACAAGCACATGTAGTTCCTTACGTAAAACGTTGGGCACACTTTCATTTTAACCAGATCGAAATGTATCCGTAGGTTGTGGGTAAAACTTTGCTGTTTAAAACGTAATGAGTATCAGCTCGTCCATTCTCGAATTATGCGAACAGACGGGCAGACATTGCAGAACCTGTGGCGTGTGTTTGCAACGGGGACGAACCAAAATTAAATTACCATCGGTTGGGTTTAACTTCCCGCCGATATTTATTGTGTCTGTCGCCTGGCCGTTCCTCAGAAGACCACTTTTTTAATGCTCAATTTTTGGGCGCGTTCGCATTGTTGCGAAAAGCGACTGTTAGCTTCGTCATGGCTGTCCGTCCACATGGAATAACTCGGCTCTCACCGCTCGGATTTTCACGAAATTTGATATTTGCGGTTCGAAAATCTGTCGAGAAAGTTCAAGTTTAATTAGAATCGGGCGAGAATAAAGGGTACTTAACTTGAAGACCAGTATACATTTTTTTTATCATATCTCTCTCATTTCTTCTTAGAACGAGAAATGTTCCAGACAAAAGTTATAGAGAAACTTGAAACATAAATTTTTGTTTTCATAAACCCCCCCCCCACCCGAAAATCGTGACATCTATGAGATACTGTGGTAAAATATGGTAGAGCGGGGCAGAACATAAATGACAATATGGCGTATGTGCATTGCATGCTGGATACATAAGGCTACAAACACACACACAGGTTGTGCAACACTCATTGCTTTTCCACTGCAACAATGGTTGCACGAACGCGCCTCATTGTTACGTTATAAGTACATTGCTTGTCTTGTTAGGTCTTAGTGCAGCCTGTTGTACCATAAGTCGAGTTCTGTGAGGTGTGTATTTTCAGCCATATTTTTGGGAATGAAACCAATCCTCGCAAAAGAACAACACTTGACTGGCACCAAACCAAGTTTCGGCGATAGCTGACGACAGTTTCCCAATCACGTGATCCAACGTGTATCCATTCAGTACTGGCGTTAGATACTGTACATGAACATACCACTGGCATACACTTGTCTGACTTTCTTAAAAATATCGCACGAGTGCAGTTTTCCTCAGGTTTGAAGCGAAAGTGACGGAAAGTAATAAAGGGAGAGGACGAAATGACTCGTTGAATTCATGGTGATGGTCTCGTTCGACAGAACTTGTGGGATCGATTCGATTTATATTTAATATGAGAGTAGTTTTACATTGAGTTCCGTAGTTAGGACTTGCTCATTATCTCTTTTCTTTTCAACAGTTCGGGGTGGCAGGCAGACTGTTCGCTCCCACCCACTTTCATTGTACCGGTAAAAGTTAAAGCATAATTTATCTTCTAGCACTGTAAACTTTGTGCTGTTTTGTTGTGAAACGAAATATCTATTCAATTTACGGTGTAGTAAGTCGTGGCGTGCAACCTCTTTAAAACTGTATCCTTTTTTACTTATGCAAAAGTATGTTACTGAATAACCGATCAGCGCTGTGATGGCATACCTACCAAGTGTTTGTGCAAGGAAGGCTTTGCTTTCGACCAATACAGACGAAATTGCGATAGATTTTCAGTAATGTTGAATGAGCTTGGAACCCGCAGTGCACTGTTTGGTTTAGTGAAACTGTTACAATATGTACATGTATTTTTTGTAAGAGACGAGTTTGCAGACGGTTATGAATACATGATGTCAGCATGTAAAAAAAAAGTTTTGAACTGGCATTGACCAGGACCTTGTTGGCCGATGATTAAAGTAAGAACGGGAACACATCCTATCCTTGAGAGGCAAAAAATATTTCATTGATTAAACGATGGAAAGAAGTAGACATATGAAATCATCGTGCCATCTGTTTGTCTGCCCATTCGAACTTCTGGTATATTTGACCGAGTTGTACGGACCTTGATGTCATCCTTATCCTCGTAGGAAACCACAGTATTCTACGTATTAAATTTCATGGTTGCAGTAACAACATGGCGGAAGCGCGAAGTTGTTAACTGAGCGACACTAGGCTGACTTTCGTTTGCGTATATGATTTGTGGTAAGTAGCTGGTGGAAAGTGCGCAGCCTTTGTTAGGATGATATTGATGCGTAATAATATAGAGGCGGCTGTGGTAAATTTTTCTTAAGGCTGCAGTTGCGATGAGTGGTGGAACTATTGGAGCTAGGTAAGTGAAACTTGGTATGCGAATACGTCACAAACATAATTACACACTGTGTAGGAAGTGCTGGCCAGGAAATTTAATCATCATCATCATGTGTCTGTCATGGAGTTAGGCCACTTGTTGACCCGTTCCGGTCTCACGTATCTAGAAGTCTCTTCAGAGGTCTGCCACGATTCCTTCTGCCAATTGGGGAATAGTGTTTCATTATCCTGTGTAGTCTGTCACGAGGCATTCTGTTTACATGTTGTAGGAAATTTAATAACGTATACAAAATCAGTGCTTTGAGTAATCCGTACCCAAGAGTTAAAGTGGTAATAATAATAATAATATGTCCACAAACGACTAGACTTACCAGATATTCTACATGTGACCATACAAAGATGTGTGATCTTAAAAATACATGCGGAACAGAAAGTTGTTAGGTGACAGTGCATTTCAGCGATAGGTGGTACACCTTATTTATTAACGCATGAGGTGGTGTGGCTGCCGTGGTAAACAGGGATTAACGGGACATAATAATAATAATATAAATAAGATGAAGAAACAGAAGAAGAAAAAACAAAGCATTGGACATCGAAGCAGCAGACAAATGGCACACACACACACACACACATACACACACACACATACACACACGCACACACACGCACGCACGAACACGCACATAAACCAGTATATGAACATGAAGATGTGACAGCGTTATGGAATCAAGGGGTACGCGTAGACAGAGAAGTTACGGCAAATAGGCCATGTATAATTAGAAAAAAAATAAAATAAAAAAATCACGTACACTGATTGTTGTGGTAATACCAGCGGACAGAAATGTTACGCAAAGGAAAGCAGAGAAGAAACGTGTAAAGAGTTTATGTACAGATACAGTGGATGTGGAACATAGAATGCATGATTATACCAGTAGTTATTGGATACACCGGAAGAGTAACGGCAGGTGTTAAGAATAATTTGGAAAACATACCAAGTAAACTTTAACATATTCATTACATAAAGCAGCTATACTAGGAACATCACACAATACGGAAAGGACTGCAGCCTGAGCTGTGGGGATCACTGTTGTTTCAAGGCGAGTACCGGGAGAGGGTGGTCTGTGACAAGAGGCAACATAATACTAACTGTAATAATACGGACGATGATTGTGACGATGAAGATGATGATGATGATAATAATAATAATAATAATAACAACAACAACAACAACTTTTTGCCACTGCTCTATCTTCGCCCTGCTGTGTATTTCTAATGAAGTAAGTAGTAAATATATGCTATAAAGTAGGTTTTTGGAAGAACAGTGATTTAAGAAGCGACTGGTCAGTGCAAGGACCCGTACCCCTTTGAGAACCAGCCAAACTGTTGTGAAGTAAGGAAAAGTGGATGATGATGAAGATAATGTGATTTGTGGAACAGCAAAGTAGGCTTTACGAATTATGCTCGGAAATTCGTCATGCTATAACATAATAAAGGTATTTCCATGTTCGTAAAGAACTGTGCGTTTCTTTAGTCTCCTTCTGTATTGTATCCTCACTCATATGCATAGGAATTTGCTAGCAGAGCATTTAGTTTGACGAAATTGGCATAATATATCTTGTTCTTATCGAAGATTAGTGAGTATACCAAACTCAAACTGTGTAAAACTGCATTCCACGAATTTGTGCCTGTCATCAAGTACGACAGAGATTTAGCTTTTCATGAAGTGTCGTTAAAACAAGTGTGTTCCAAACGAACAATCCTGTCGGCGGTATTTCAACCCGTAACATCGTACGGATGCAGTGTTAGGACAACAGCATGGCCGTCACGTCCGCCATCTAGGACTCTTCACGCGATTTGCCAGATGCATGAAACGAACACGACAGATGGTAGATGGCAGAGAGGTGCCGAACGCTGCCGCTCTGGCGGCATAATTGAAAATGATTTTAGATGCCGAAGGGTAGGGGGGGGGGGGATGTGAAGTTGAAGGCAGTAACTGAATGCGCCTTGCTGTGAGCAGCTGCATGGTAGGCCACGTTTACAAGCCAAGAAGTGTAGGTTCCTTTCTCGTATAATCTTGAAGTCAACGTTATTTTCCTCTCATTACTTTATAATTATGAAACTGTTCATTTTTAGTTGTAGTCGAATCCAGTTGAAACGACATCGGTTTATGCGACGTCTTATTTATAGCGTCAGACATTCTGTGGTACCATTAATTCCTCATTGTTAGCCATAACATATACTGCTGTACTAGAACAACACTAAATATTCAGTGCCTTACATAGTGTTATAACCGACTTAGACTGTAGCGTTAAAAATGACCATATTTTCTGAACACTGAGGCCAAGTCCCACCCAAGGATGTAGGGCCGGTGGATGTAAATAATTTTCAAAAGGCCGGAATGCAAAGTAATTTAACTTGTTGGACAGCCCTTATCCCTGTATTATTATTATTATTATCATAATAATAATCATCATTGATGATGATGATGATGATGATGATGAAGTGTAGAAAGCACGGTATGTATAGTTATGTGAGACATTGGTGTTTCCTGTTTGTGCATCAGGATCCATCATGTTTTGTGTGTATATGAGTAATCTGTTACTCATTATGGTTGTACTGTGAAATTTTATAATTTGGTTTTTCATGGTGGAAAAATAATATTAAGCACTTTTGGTGAAGGAAGTTCTTCGTAAATAAAATTTTGGGCCGAGGGGTAGGGGTGGGAGTGGAGGTGGAGGTGTTTCTGTGTGATAGTTACTTGCTTTGTTACTCTCTTTCACCTGTGAAACAGTATATTTTGAGACTAGATGTGCTTACATATTTGCAGATGACCTTGTGCCAGTAAGTAAGGAAGAAATGGTTCATAATAGACTGAAAATGGAAGGTGCTGTGCAGTGGAAATGAATATGGAGAAAACTAAGGTAGTGAGAATTTCAAAGCAACCATCACCACTACAAATTATGATAAATCAAAAACAGCCCGAGAATGTGAAATATTCTGTCTAGTTAGGTAATATGATAGCAGATGATGCAAGATATACATGTGAAATCCAATCTGTTATTGACATGGCAAAAGCAGCATTCAACAAGATGGAGACCCTTTTTCATGAGCAAACTGGACTTAAAATTTAAGGAAGAAATTATGCTGTACATTTGGAGCATATCCATGGGTGGTGTTGAAATTTAAATACTTAAGAAAGTATTTGAATAAAGGTTGACCAACTAGATGACACTTGCTTTATTATATATTGCTCAACATGTTTCAGACGTTAATACGTCCATCTTCAGGAGCTAGCGAGTACTTGTTGTGTTGTGTAGGCT
>Ga0123354_10010580_pt1 | contig 14228 bp, 4 predicted proteins | sample TergutLab28metaG_2_FD_97872 | JGI IMG/M metagenome (GOLD analysis project Ga0123354, IMG submission 97872) | Labiotermes labralis P4 segment gut microbial communities from Petit-Saut dam, French Guiana - Lab288 P4 | ecosystem: Host-associated > Arthropoda: Insects > Digestive system > Gut ... | reverse complement strand
TATTATTATTATTATTATTATTATTATTAACTGCAATTGAGTTGTCACTCGGTGGCAGTAGTCCTTACACTAGTGCAGACAAAACAAATAAGAATAAATATACGTAAACGAAACAATACAAAAGACACAGTACAAACAATACAAAACACAGTAAATACAAGTACACATATTACCAAAACACCCACACATTAAATTAAAAAAAAGTTAAAACAATCACAATAAAAGATACACCCAAATGAAATAGTCACAATACAGTCAAGTACCCTCAGTGTAAGGTCACACTAATGTACATAGTACTTTTGTCTATTGCAAGGCACAGAAAAAAATATGAAGACAAATTTAGGTAAAATCTTTGACAAAATTGTGGTAGCGGAATTGTTGGCAAATTCTGAAGTTTTCATAGCTACTACAGTCAGTAGTGTTCTGAGAGGCCTGCCATGTGATTCAATTATACCAATGCTTTAGAAACCGACTCACATGATAGAGGATACCGACTTCTTCTCCATCATCAGGGCTGTGATACGACGTGAGAAACCTGATGATGGAGACAGAGTTGGTCTCTGAAACGTTGCTGCACTGAATTATGGGATACAGCTGTCACGTCTAGAGGACTGTTCTGAATTCTTGTGTAAGGTACATTTGGAAGACTCAAAAGACGATTCGAGCATAACATTTAATACGCATTTATACGATTTGGGTCATTGGATTTGGATGGAACTGGCTCAGGATCGTGTATAATTTGGGTTGGTGTTTTTAATACGGTTTAAACTTCGTGATTATTAATTAGATACAAAACATAGAGTAACGAGAAGTCTTCTATGCGTCTTTCATCTTCTCTGTAGCATGCGGGCGGGCAAAAGTTTAGTTTGTGGTGTAAAATATGTTTTTTCTTTCCACATTAGAAACAGCAATAATATGAAGTTACTAAATTTCGCGTTTTTTTTGGGGGGGGGGCAATCGTCGTTGGTCCTTAATTAGGGACAAGTCGCTTGGATGCATGCTTATTGGAGTAATTATGTCAACGACATTAAATTTCAGGCATCAGCGGAACGCCTAAAAGCTTCACGACTGCATGCATGGGGGAATTTAGATATGTGTATCTCATTATTTATGGCGTTTGGGGTGTTCGGTTACCAGTTACCTCCTGCTCGAATTTAAGATAGATTCTTAGGCATGCGAAATAATGAAGAAACTCTTCTTCACTAACGTGTTTTTGAGCCAACTCAAAATTCTCAATAGACTCTTCCAATATGCTGCCTGGTAACAGGTTGTCAGCGAGCATTCAGTACTTCACCTTTCCTTCAGCAGAACAAAGCCCGTATCTGGAAATGTATAGTGTAATTTTGCCTGTAATTTTTCATTAGGAACTTTCATATTGACTGTCATATGTCAACCTGGTTTGAATTAACTTTCTTCTTGTCTGACGTCAGACAACAATAAAACCTGATGGCATGACAGATTAATCAACAGTGTGTTTTGTTGAGAGGCGTTGCTGGGGATCCGCGTCTTTTTATACGCGCTGGGCTTGAATTATTCAAAATATACTGACCTCGTATTGCACAAAAAGATCTGCGCAAAAATGTTGCTGTCAACTGCAGTGTTACCGCGGTTTATGTACCCTGCAATGGTAGTTACAGTCAGGATATGTAAAGTAGTGAATTACGGTAGTTGTACGTAGTTGATAAATTATTTATAAATCACGTTTTACGCTCTAAGCCGGAAAACTTAGACGCTGAAATCCGTCTTAGAGAGGTGGAATGGGAGGATGTGGACTGGATTTATCTGGCTCTCGGCATGAAGAATTGGGAGTTGGGGGATTGTAAACACGATAACTGGGTAATCTTCATAGTTGCACCGTGCATGTTGATAATATGAAGTCCTTTATTTTTCCAACTATAAAAATTGTTAAAAAATTAAAATCATTTAAAATTATAATAGTTGTTCCAACATGTTTCGGTTTACATAAACCACCATCAGGGAGCTCTCAGCCTGTGCTTCGCTAAAGTTACAATGTTGACTTCGGTTACATACCGTTATTTGAAGTTATCGGTACTGTGGCTGCAACCACAATACCGATAACTTCAAATAACGATATGTAACTTTAGCGAAGCACAGGCTGAGCGCTCCCTGATGATGGTTTATGTAAACCGAAACGCGTTGGAGCAACTATTATAATTTTAAATGATTTTAACTGTTCAACATTTTTATAAAAATTTGTGTGCATTAATTGGACAAATAAAGGACTTGATACGATAATTGGGGATTCTGTGGAATTTGTTAGTTGGCTGAGGACATATTAACTTCTTCAGACGGACTCTGCTGCATGATGTTGGTCGTACGTGTCACGTATATAATGAGTACAATGAACTGATTTTATTTTTGTAGTTGTTTGTCATCTTGTTACAAATTCCCTCGATCTCGTGCACCAAAAAAATAACAGGTTTTAAAATATTATTGTTTCCTAATTTATTACGTCATGACAGAAAAAAATCAGCATAAGAAACGTCATGTATGGTTACATTTTTGTTGCAAACGTTCGTTTAATATTTGATGTTTGAATTTTTAAAACTGGGCATAATAATAAAAATTGTGAATTCATCATCTGAATTTATAGTGGTTCAAGTAATAATAGTACTGCAGTTTAAAGTTTATTTCTAAAAAGGCGAAGATATTGTTATTTTCGAACACTAACGTGACCACTAAATTAGTTCAATTTCCAGCCAGAAAGTAAAAAATTTCGAAACATTTTTAAGTATTGACGAATTATTAACAACACTTAATCACAGCTGAATTTTGGACATACTGTGTGTAAGCCCAGGATGTTTGTTGAAGTCTCTTAAAAATTAGAGGAGTTCTCTTTCTCCCCAGCAGTGGGAATTAGTGGCGTGATAAATAGTTCTCCTGAGAGAGAGAAAGGCATGTTAGTGGGGGCGGGGCTGTGGTTGGTGTTTCTAACTCTTCTAAGTTCAGTAGTCGAGATTGCGAAAGCGGAAAGTCACGGCAGCCTTGGTTCATTAGTTTGTTGGTGCTCACTTTAAGCATCGTAACAGTTCAGTGGTCGTATATTAGGCTTAAATTCCAAAATTTCCTTTCTGAAATTCCGAGCTCTTAAAATGAAATTATCCGAAATGTTCGCATTCTTCCGTATCGCTGTGTTTCATGTGTGTAATTCTGTAATTCTGTACAGCAATTACATTTAGCGATTTGAAAAATGAGAAGTAATTATGACTCCTTTATTTTCAGGTGATATCACACTGTGGTCTAGTATGTAGATATTCGTACATTTTGTAGGTCCGAGTCGTGTAGTAGGTACATTCTGTAGGTCAGAATTTCGACAATCGGACGACACATTTGTGATAACGCTGTCGATGAAACTTCAAGTCTTATGTGACATTACACAACTGAGACTGCTAGATAATCACCGACGTCTCCGAGTTCACGCAGTCTTTATCTTCAGAGTTCAGAAGTTCAAAAAATTGACATTTTGTTCTTTAAATTTATCCCACTGAACGATAATTTAGATTGACCTAGACAGACTTACTTATATCTCTCGTGTCCCAAGCCCTCTATTTCATTCCAAACCACATAATCTTTTTCAATAGAAGAGAGTAATATCATAAGAAGTGTCCCTTTTATTCCGGGGTACCCTTGCTTTCGTTTTTGACAAAGAACCAGTTGACCTTTAAATGTTCAACCCTGAAACTGATGTCGGAAGATACTCATTCTAAAACTATGACGGAAAACTACTCATAATCAGCACATAATTTAATTTTCAGATATAAATTGTGTCCCAAAATACTAAATTAAAAATTTATAAAATTTTGTTACAACCCGTCTTAAGCTACGAGGAAGACGTCAGGGCAATGACATCAGAAGAAATTAATACTCTTAGAGTATTTCTAAGAAAAACTGTTAGAAAATATATGGCTCTAGAACAGCGGAAGAAAGCTAGAGATTAAGAACGAGTAAGGAGATACAGATTATAATAAAAGGTACAGACGTTTTAAAATTTATGAAATAGTCCAGACTAAGATGATATGTGCTTACTGAAAGGTTTAAAACAAAAGACTGCCAAAAAAACAATGACTGCCAGGGGGGAGGAATAAGGAAATCAAAAGCCAACGGAACAGATGGACTGATGAGGTTTAAGAGGATCTGAAGATAGTAGTAATAATGAATTCCCATAGAGCTGCCAGAAACCTGAAGGAATGGAAGAAGACTGTATTGGAAGCCAAGGTCCTCAGTGGACTATGATGTTTGAGGAGGAAGAGGAGGGGAGGAGGAGGATGAGGAGAAGAAGAAGAAGAACAACAACAACAAGAAATTACGACGACGACAACAACAACAACAACAAAAATAACCCTCGAACTGAGACATGGATGGTGTTCCCAAAGTATCGTGTATAGTGTAGGTTATTGGGCTTGGGTGGCGTGTAATTTTGTAGGTGTATGCCGACGTTTCGAAGGACGTTGCCTCTGTCTTCAGAGTGGAAGAATTAGGTGTGAGTTTAACCATGAATGGTCGCTGTGTCAAACCGCACAAGAAGACAAACCAAATAATGCCTGCCTTGAAAGTCCGAAATATATATATATATTAATGTAATATGTAGAGATTGATGATCCGAATCACATCCAAACTTCAGTGTTGTTGCCTGTATGTCTCTATAACAGCCAAGACTAACCTACATATTGGTAAATTTTATTATTATTATTATTATTATTACGGCCTTTTCTATTAGGTGAGCGGTTGGTAAGAGGAAAAATAAAAATTATTTTTCTAATTGCTAAACAAATAATATCAACCCAGCTAATGGCAGAACTGTGAAAGTCCAGTATTTATTCAGGTCGTAGGCTTACGCATCTCCAATACGTGCTAAGGCATTCCATCTTAAGGGCGTGTCTTCGTAATTCCACTCAATCCTTCCAGGAAAGTTTACTTAAAACATTTCAACACAAGTTTACATTAAAACGCTTCAACACAAGTTTCTGCCGCAGCCCTTGCTATTCGTCGTTAACATTCAAGTGACCTCACCATGCCCGATACAGTATTGTCTCAGATGACAGGTCATCTGGAGTTCTACACTAACTAAATAATATAAGCTCTAAGGTTTCCAAGGCTATGAATATTCATACTGTAGTCTTTGTAATAAGAAACCACGTTTTTTACAGTAGCTTAATAAAAAGTGTTTTGAGGAAAGTGTGGGCCAGGTAGCTCAGTCGGTATAGCGACTGACTACGGGCTGGACGGTCCGGGATCGAATCCCGATGGGGACGAGATTTTACTCCCGTCCAGACCGGCCCTGGGGCCCACCCAGCCTCCTGTACAATGTGTACCGGGTCTTTTCCGGGGTTAAAGTGCGGCCGGGGCGTGCTGCTGACCACTCACCCGTTCTAGTGCCGCGGTCATGGAAGAATAGAGCTATACCTCTACCCACCCTCTGGGCCACACCGGGCCTGTAACGGGATCACTTTACCTTTTTTTTTTACTTTTAGAAAAACACTGCCTCCAAGCTAAGGCCGTCAAGATGGATGCGGTACACAGCGTTCCTCCGAGTGTGTTAATCTCTTGCCAAAATAATCTCAGTGTTATAGTCCTTATCAAAATAGCAAAATTCACCCACTCTTTCTTATTCGAAGCTTATATAACAATCATGTTATTATCTCGGCATTTATAGCTTCGAAAGATTGGCAGTTAATTGGGAACTGTGTAGATGGGTAGATTTCTAATTTCAGGTACTACTCCGCAGCTTTCCTGAAGAGACTGGGGAATTTGCCGGTCAAGATAACCAAGGCACCGTCCGAGACTCGAACAGGGTGCCTCTCTAAAACAAGCTAGAAGCGTTACCCTGATTAATGCAGCGGGCAGCAGTCTCATAATTATGACTTATAGCGTAGGAATTATACACACAGGCAGGAGGGATTTAAACAACGGGAAATGGGAGGAGGGCGAAATGCTACTTTCTAGACTCGAAATTATCGCTACAGACCTGCAGACTCCACAAATCATGTAAAATAATCGTAGAATATACGCAAACGAACAGGGTAACGACTTACTGCAGGGAATAATATACATGTACGTTAATAGATGAAATATAAGTCACTGTGACAATTGTTAATGAGTGGAAAGCAGAATTTATTGTCAGGAGGCTATAACCACTGCACAGTCTCTTCTTTCAGCATGTTCTATCCTGTATTAATTAAGGTTGCACAGTAACAAAAGTTACTTCGCGCTAATAATAGTGGGTATTCATAATGGTATAGATTGATGTGTGTGTGTGTGTGTATGTATATGTGTATTTGTGTGTGTGTGTGTATATGAGTGTGTATGTGTGTGTATGTGTGTGTTTTGTGTGTATGTGTGTGTGTATGTGTATTTGTGTGTGTGTGTGTATTTGTGTGTGTGTATGTGTATTTGTGTGTGTGTGTGTATGTGTGTGTGGGTGTATGTGTGTATGTATGTGTGTGTATGTGTGTGTGTGTGTGTGTTTGTGTGTGTATGTGGGTATATGTGTGTATGTGTGTGTATGTGTTTGTATGTATGTGTGTATGTGTATTTGTGTGTGTGTGTGTTTGTGTTTGTGTATATGTGTGTTTGTGTGTGTATGTGTATGTGGGTATATGTGTGTATGTGTGTGTGTATGAGTGTGTATGTGTGTATGTATGTGTGTGTATGTGTATTTGTGTGTGTGTGTTTGTGTTTGTGTATGTGTGTGTTTGTGTGTGTATGTGTGTGTGTTTGTGTGTGTATGTGTATGTGTTTATGTGTGTTTGTATGTGTATATGTGTATGTGTATGTGTGCCTCTGTATGTACATAATGTAACTGAACTCCTCTACAACCTTTTTCCAAAGCGATTCCTTGCTAAAAGAGAAAGTTCTGTCTCTCCACACCATGACAGCTTACAGGAATTTGAGGCATAGCTCATCTCTTTCTTAACATCGGTGCTAGATGGAGCTGAGTGGCAGACATTATGCCTGACCGCTCTACGCCCGCGAAAGAATCCCGGCACCCATGAAATGGGAGGTCGTTTGGGCCTCAGAACCTGTCTGGAAGTTCGAGAGGATATAACTATTTCTTGGCCCTGCCGGGTTACGAGCTCCCGCCTTTCAGTCCGTAGTATAGTCGCTATGCCGACTTCGCTATTCCGGTTCCCATGTTAAAGATAAGTCGATGTCTTCAGTCCTTTACATCTCGAGACACATATCATCGTCAAATGGTGTAACACATTTCTCAGCAGTTTTATTTATCACGACGTTACAGGGCATTGTTTAATGTACAAAAGACACCCAGCGCACAGCAAGGTGTCGTTACAGTATAAAGATTACGCAGTACACAACGAATGCTGAGACATGATCTTAACCCTCGATGTCTGTATTAGTCGAAGTGGAATGGCTAAATATGAATACACGATACGTTTTCCTGGTCAATGTCATCCGGAAGTTATGTGTTTCGAGGACTGTAGCAGCATCTCCGTGAGACAGGAATCGTAACAACTACGGCATTTAGGAAAGAAGTTCGTCCATGGACACCAATAACACCAGCCAGTGAAGATTCCATAACTGCAGCTGTGATACGAGCTGCGGAAAACCTCACATTGGAACTCTCCCAACCGACGGTCCTCGAATTTGCTTCCGTTCAACTACTCATGGACAGAACGTGTGTTCCAAAAACTCATCCTCTTCAGGTGAAATTTTGCAGCTACGTCAAGAAGAGAAACTCTCTACACACAGAGAAAAAGTGCGGAAATTTTGTTTTGTGCCTCAGGTGCTGTGGACGGCCACAACAGGCCTAGACCCGTACCTGGATACGGAAATTCGCGCATATTCTTAATAGTATTATCAGAGCGCATAAAAATCTTATATGGACGGACTGCGGGTAAGAATGCGGATACGGGAACTTCACCGTGTTCTAGGATTCATACGTCAATGGAATTTCCTCAACTACAGCATGTACTGTGTCGATTTTCACGACGGACGAAATCTACGGTTGTAAGAAGTTTAAGTTTACCGAAATATGTTATCGTGGTGTCAACAAAACAGAGAACTCCCACATATTACCAACGTAGTCCATTTCATTTGCGCCAACCCAGCATTGAGCACTGCCTCTGAAAGAAGATTCTGCACTGCATGAGTTGTCATTCAGCACCACAGCATCTCTGAAACTCTGCACAATTAACGATCCCGCAGTCACAGACTCCTTCAACAGCTGTTTTCACTAGCAGCGCCGCCGTCCGCTGATGCTCTTTCCGCCACCATCAGTCAGTATATGTAAGGGGCGTAGTTGAGGAAGTTCTTACGCTTGCATTCCGGCACAAGAGAATTTATATAAAAAAAAAAGTGTCCAATAATGTTCTTGCATAGTCCTTCCCAGCTCATGGACCTTTTCTTGTTACTGCTGTAATAAAACCTGGAGTCCCATATGGCTGGCAGCTGCTCTGTTTAAGGAATAATAATTCCGTGTGGAATGAATCAAGAGTTCAACGCTTCGAGATTTTTGGGAAGTCTGAATTAGACGACACAGCACAAATTCCCGCTCAGAGCAGTGAGTCATAGACCCGTTCGTGGCGAAGGCACGACTGCAGACAGTGCCACTCTTCTAGCCGCACGACACAAAACAGCCGCTGCCAGCCGCGAAGAAAGGGTTCCCGGCTGGCAGCGTTAGCAGGAAGCGACAATGAGAGCAGCGCACGCTCTTGGAAACACGTTCATTTGAACTAATACGTCTCTAGCAGCCCTGAAAATCGCTCGTCGAAAATTAGCCTACGGCTAAGGCCTGCACCCACTCGCTTGCTGGAATTACGGTTTCGAATCTTGTCGGAGGAATGGATGTCTGTCTCTGTGAATGTTTGTGTTGTCAGGTAAAGGTCTTTGCGACTGGCTGATCCCTCCTCCAGGGGAGACCTACCCAGTGTTTATGTGTCATTGAGTGTGATCAAGCGCAAAAATATCCCTATACAACTACGATGAGTAGGTAGAAGACGTCAGACTACGTAATTCGAGGAGAGAAATTTCCCGCATTAGAGAAGTAAACTGTAAATTAATAGTTTATTTTATTATTCAAACAATGTTGTAGGGTTCGCCGACATTAACTTATTTTTTAGTAGAGTGTTTGATGTGGTGCTGTCAAAGATAAGTGACAGTTGATAAGTTCATAACCTACAAGGAATATGATTGAAATATTTGGCATATACTTATTTGTAAAAAGAACGCTATTATTTGATAGCTTTGGGAGTCCTTAAACAAAACCAATAAGCTTGTGTAGGTTTTTTAAATCTAAAAGTATTGTTTCTAACGTGACGCTATCATCTTCAAGTTATTCATATCCGTATATTAATAAACAATTCACACAATAAACCCAACAAAGGCACTGTTGCATTTGTTGTTTTTATTGTGTGAAGTGTTACTACCGTCTTGTAAAAGTACGCACTTATTTAATGACAAGTTTCATTGATTACATTTACATTGATATTTTTCCGCTGTACGGGATCAGCCGTTGTTGTTGTGTTTGTAATAATTACAATTTTATCCGAGGAGGTACATGCGGATTTGTTTGCGAATCCTATGTATTCATCAGCGCAAGGCTCTGAGAGTCACTTCTGACCATGTGACAATCTTCATGTTACCCGCGAACGTGGATATCCAGTCCACTTCAGAGTCAGAGTTTGGTTTTATACTGTTGGCGATATTGTCGCGGACCCGTATCCCCTATCTATGGGGCTGACCGATCGAAGATGATGTGACTTTCTGGTAAATGTTCTAGTGTGGCCACTTACCGTTGTGTCTGTAGCTGTGACGCAGCATTTGTGACGTCAGCTTGACGGAACTCAGCGCGCTGTGAGAAAGATATCTGCATATATCCAAGAATATGGATAGGACGTAGAGGAAAGATTGCCTTGTCCTCACGGTCACCAGATCTAAATCCGATAAAATGTTCCTGTGGATAAACCTGCGGGAACACGTTTACGCAGTTCCTCCCACAACTGTCGCGTATCTCCAGGCAAGGGTTCAGGTAGCTGTGATAGAAGTCCCTGCCAACTTAGTGTGACCCATTTCCTTCTGCCTTGAGATGGACGGAGGCTGCTTCGAACACCTATTGTAACTACGAAGCGCCCCTTGTTCGATTGTTAATAACCTTTTGATAACTTGCTCTATTCGGCCGTGACTAAAACGTCTCAGCACATATGTTATTCGTTATTTTCCATTAAGATGTAAAGCAGTCACGTTACAGGCCTGGAGTGGCCCAGAGGGTTCTAGGAATTTAAGGTTCCCAGATTACATGACAACAGCACAAGATGGTGGTAAGGCTGTCAGCCTTACGCACCGGCCGTCTTTACCCCCAGGAAATGCTCCTGGTACTCATTTCTGTTAGAGGCTGAGTCGACTTCAGGGTCATAGTGCGATCGGAAGGATTATGTCAATGAAAAATACCGATGACGCAATCTGGAATCGAACCAGCGACCTTCCGATTTGTAGCACAGCGCCTTAACCACTGTGCTACCTCGGTCCCCACATTATATTCCACTGTTTTATAAAAATTACGCTCTAGGGAGACTGTGCTTGAATTTCTCTCAGTCTTGTTAATAGATTCTTACTCATTTGGAAAGAGCCTGGTTAATGTAACGGTGAAGGGAGTCGCATGGTTCTCATTTCGGCAGTTGTTCCGGTTGTCCTTACTCAAATTCTTCATGCTTTACCTCAGTCCTCCCAGGAAAACTTCAGGAAAGTGCTTCAGTTAGGCGACGACCTTCCAAATTACTTACAGTTCATCACTTTCCAACCACCCAAAATTCCTACGCTATCTATTCCTGAGATACTGATGACGTCTTACAGTACACCGTGGACACATAAATGTGAACTTTAGCTGTTTTCAACATGCAGGCATGAACACCTCACCAGACTCTTCTTCATGAGAAAATCTGCGCCCACACATACCGTTGTAGTTGTTCGGCATCCTGCTGCTAATCGTCACACAACGTACTTACTTTATTACTTTCTTACTTTACTTACATACTTAATTACTTACTCTACTTACTTAATTACTTACTTCCTTAATTAATTTACGTACTTCATTACTTATTTTTTATTAATTAATTAATTACTCACTCACTCCATGGAGCAGAGTCCGTCTTGAGAAACTAACCACTTCTCAGCTGGTCAAGAAATTCCCCGCATTTTATGGAACCCGAAAGTTCATTACCGGGTTCACAAGTGCCCACCTCCTGTCCCTCTCCTGAGCCAGATCAACCCAGTCCATCACCCCATCCCATTTCTTGAAGACCCATCTTAATATTATCTTCCGATCTACGCCAGGGTCTTCCAAGCGGTCTCTTTCCCTCAGGTTTCCCACCAAAATCCTGTATGCGCCTCTCCTAATATTCTCCTCAGCACCCTATTCTCCAACACCCTCAGCCCACATTCCTCCCTCGATGTGAGCGACCATGTTTCACACCCACATAAAATAGACAGAATTATAGTTCTACATATCTTGATCTTTATATTTTTGGATAGCAAACTGCATGACAAAAGATTCTGCACCGAATGATAGGGAGCATCCCCCGATTCCAGTCTGCTCTTAATTCCTTCCTGAATGGAATTTTGATCCGTTATGATTGTCCACAAATATTTAAACTATTCCACCCTTTCAAAGGAACTGTTATCAATCTTTATATTGTGACTTGGCCATGCATTCTGATCTAGAGACATGACCATGTACATCCTTATGAAACACTGAACCTTGTAGTATAATAATGCATACAAGATGTATCGTTGGGTTTGAGAGTAGCTATGCCTATTGGGCCGAAAACTTAGTTCTTAAATCTTATGTTCTGAGCCCGGGAACAGGGACCGATCCTGTTACCCGAAACGTAGTGATATTTTTTCTTTATTTCTTATTATACTTTTACTCTGTACAATAGACAAAGTCTATGCAGTAGATGATTCCAAGTGTGATATACCGATATACCATTCCCAGAATGTTGCAGAATTTTATCATTTATTGTTCGACATCAAAGACAGTGGAAGGGAAAATCATTCCATGCTTGTGCCCTGATTCCTCCCCTCTCTTTTCATGGAGGAGCAGACAGATATTATTATACATATATAGACATGCTGACACAACTACATTCATTTCACCCACAAATCATTGTTTATGAACATCCAGGAATTACGGAGGCTGATAATATTCCGAAATAATTAATACTGAAATTCTGACTGAAGCAGCGGGTTTCTCAGAAATATAGGTACGTATTTACCAGACTATACGGTGTCACGTGCCAAAAGACGTTATCTGTCCTGGTTTGGTTTAGTTCTATTATTTTGATTCAACGAAAGTTGGAAGCGAACTAATTTCCCGAGCACCAGTCCGGAAAATGGAAAGCTATTGTAATCCAGTCCATCATCAGCGAAATGTAGCTGACACGAGGAAGCTCTGTCGATATTCATGCGTAGTGGCACGTTAATAATGATCTTTCCGCCAGGTCAGTGCAGGGAATATATGCAGGCAGGGCAACAGGCTTCACCTACAGCTAAAAAAAATAGTAGGGCCTCAAAAGGGAATATTTCGTGTATTGCTACCAGGGGGGTGAAAAGTTGTAAGTCCATTGCAGGTTATGAGCCGTCATGTTCTAAGGAGAGCCGTGACAGAAGAAAAGTAGAGCGGCCTACATATTTATGGCTTTCTCCCCAAATTTGTTTTCAGAAGCGGTTTGATATTCTCACGCCATTGAATGCGCCGTCTACTGGAATATGCCGCTGTAAGAGCGTGTCATAGGAATTATTTGCCTCTGTCTTCATTGCACCGTCCTGCTCTGAAAATGGAGGCAGTCATTCCTTCGAAACTAGTGGTTCCTCTCTATCACAATATAAGGCGCCAGATCTCAGAATATCTGAACACCATTTCTTCATATGTTTTTATTTACTGAATAACTTTCAATTTAAAAGCCACAGCGTCGCGTTTCGGAAATAATTTAATGACAATGCTGTTAGTGTCTGTCCGTCTGTCTGTCTGTCTGTCCTTCCTACAACTCAATAGGACACTCATTAACAGAGTTTTGTGAAATTTGGTATGGGTGGGCCTGGTTGCCGTAGCTGATATAGCGACTTGCTACAGGTTGGACGGTCCGAGGATCGAATCCTAGTGGGGGGGCGAGATTTTCCGCATCGGTCCAGACCGGCCCTGTGGCCCACCAAGCCTGCTGTACAATGTGTCTCTTTCCCAGAAGTAAAGAGGACTGTGCGTGGCCTTGACAATCCATCCCCTTCTAGCGCCAAGGTTGAAGAAAGAGCAAAGCTATACCTCTACTACCCCTCTGGACCATCATGGCCTGTTCTACAGTGAACTTTACCACATTACAGCTACATAAGTTTTGTAGTTCACAGCCCACGTATATACGTCAGGAAATGTACTCTAAATATAAAGGTCACTCCATGTCCTGTGTGTGCCTGCCCAGAAAAGAGGCGGAAGTATAGCTGCAACCGATTTGCACCTTCTGTGTTAGAAGGAGATGCGTGAGCCAATACGGTAGTATGCCATAGTTTAGGCTTTCGCGGAGATTCATTTCGTGTTCTTCTGACATGTAGCGCCATATGAACCGCATGACTGGTGCTCGCCACTCCCAGAGATTGTTGAGTTCTCGTCTACAAGGATTCAAATATCCGCTCTTCCTAAACACTTGGACGACTAATATGACACCACCACGCTGGTTACAATGTCGTGAAACATTACGCAGTAACCCAGCGCCACTGCACAGAAGGACGAAGACCTAGTATAGTAATTGGTATGATTTTTCATATGGAAAGAATGCCAGACGGTTTAATTTAGTGTTCTCAAGGAAGAAATGATAATTGGTGTTTAAAGAATATGCAAGAGTTTAGGAAAATAAAAAAATACTACATATAAATTGCGCGAAATGCATGATGGTCTGTAAAGGAATAAAATGTATTTAGTTGTGTGGAAGACACTTGTGGTGGGTCGAGGTCGCAATTCTAAACAAACTGTGTCACACAGCAAGACGGCTCAGCGCTGTCACTCTTAAGGTGGGTTCACACTTGTAACTTTACCGCGTAACATAACACGGTATCGTGACAGTGTGAACGGGGCTCCTGACCACGTAACGTATCAAAAGTTGGTTACGCGTTCACGTTACGGGCTTGTTCGGTGCGCTGTCGGTATTTGGCTGTCACATCAAAGGGATGATACGGTTACGGCCGGAGCAAGTGTGGACGTGCAGCGT
>Ga0123354_10010579_pt1 | contig 14228 bp, 3 predicted proteins | sample TergutLab28metaG_2_FD_97872 | JGI IMG/M metagenome (GOLD analysis project Ga0123354, IMG submission 97872) | Labiotermes labralis P4 segment gut microbial communities from Petit-Saut dam, French Guiana - Lab288 P4 | ecosystem: Host-associated > Arthropoda: Insects > Digestive system > Gut ... | reverse complement strand
TGTATAAGCGGTTCTGTTCTGGGGGGGATGGAAAAGGATTAAAGACACCGAACCCCATGAACAAACGGAGAACAAGAGATGCCTGAGGGGGGGGGGGGTGGAAGAGAGGAAGAACTAAGGAATACCACAAACCAATTGCAAATAGTTGCGTGAATGAAAGAGAGGTAGTGGCAGAGAATTGGACTCGTACGTTGGAAACCTCGGGAAGTGATAAAGATGACTGCTTTAGACTAGAATCCCCAAGGAAGTAAAAGAAGAGGTTGACTGAGACATGCCTGGAGCAGAGTAGTGGAAGAAGAAGCCTTACACCATTGGAAAACATGGTCAGGAATCAAGCTGTTGGCAACAAATTTTGTATGTTGGCTATGCTTTGTGAAGGCACCAAGATGTTCGTGATGGTGTTGATGATGGACCACATGAGAGCCATAAGCTTTGGAGTACAGCCATCAACTTCACAAGAGACTCCATTGTGCTACTATCTTTTAAGTAATATTGAGTGATCACATTTGGAAGGAAAATAAAATAATATATTCAGCTTAAATGTTTGTTGAATAATGGATGCAGAAATTTCTATTATGTGTAGGACATCACCATTGGATGGTCCAGCTAAACTCAACTGCCGTGTTATCTATTACTCTTCCTTTTGCTCCAGATATTAGATTGTGCCATTTTTTTCACATATTTCTATTTATGGTACTACAATACTCTGAATTTGTCTTTAATAAGTGGTTGTCAAGTGTCAATATTTTTATACTGACTGTGCGGAACAGCATATCCCAGGCCAACATTTTTATGTATATATATATATACAAATTGTAATATCTGTAATTTATTTAGAGGTAAGGGGGTGGATATTTTAGATACTCTGAAATAGTAGACATGTTGAAACAATGGACGTGTTTTGTTACAAAACTGGGTTCACTAATGTGACCATAGGCAATTAATGTTTGTTAAGAGCAATATATGATAATAAAAATGGTTATGTAAGTATAATATGTTCCAACCTGCTTCAGACCTGTTACACCTTATGAATTTCATACCTTTGATGTATGCGGGTTACCAGCACAATTCTGTTTTAAGTTTTGCTTTCAAGGTGCGTGACAAATGTGCAAACTCAACAGCAGCAATGAATTTTACAACACTAAGGTTACAGTTTCATTTCATACTCTCGGATTTTATGAACATAAAACTGCAGTTCATTTGCAGGCATTTTTTTTTTTACACTATTTTTGCACGATTTCTCTTCAACACAACTTTAAAATTTACACCACTATTTGAATTTACATGATAATTTTCAGTTTAATGTGATTTGGCATAGATGATCTATGGCCAGACTTATCTTCTGTAGGAGGCTAGCAGAAAGTGACATCACTGTCATTGCAAGCTATCATTCACGTGTGTGAAGTGATTATGTTGGTGATATAATTACCAGCTCATTTAATGAGAAATTAAATGAGCTGTAGCATTGGCTTTTCTTACCAACATAAGTGGGAAACATAAATCTACATTACTTAGTGCATTCCAAGGAAAAAAAATTGGTGAAAGGCAATCAGTATTGAAGAGCAATTAAGGTTCTAAGCCGACTTGAAAAACGTGAATGTATTTTTGACATATTCCATGTTAAAGAGTTTAGGTAACATTAAATGCCAACACTCCGAGAAAGGGAGTGTTGTTTGCTGTCGGAAGACTACCACAGTTCAATTGGAATTGACAGTACTATCACCTGAAGATGTGGGTCTCTTACACTTTTATTGCATTAGAAATAAATGAAGATATTGTATAGAAATGTATGTATACTGTGTAGAAATGTATGTATGCTGTGTGTACAGTACAGATATATACTCTAGAGATCTGCGTGTCAACTAATTATATAATCGTGCACTATATAGGATGAGGTCAGTGCCCTAACCCCAAGGAAATACACTGTGCTAAATGGGAATTTTACATTTGATTTGCTTGATTTTAATTTGTGGGACTTTTTCGGGAATATAACCCTAGCATACAATGAGACATACCTGTTAATTAAATGAAATTTAAGTTAAATTCTGACATAATATAGGTACATTGCATTTTGAGTTTTCTGCTGTTTTTTTTTTTAATGTAAAGTCGTTGTCAATGCCATGAAGGTATAAAACGAAGAGCAAAGGTATAGCTACACTCATTCTTAACCTCGGTACTAGGTGGAGCTGAATGGTCAAATTCATGCACCGGCTGCTTTACTTCCGGAAAATAACCACCGATGCCCATTTACAGGCAAATGGGTGGACCACAGAGCTGGTTTGGAGGTTTTGGAGAAGGGAAAACATTTCTTGGCCCTGTCTCTATTCTATAATTTTGAATCTTGATATTCTGCATTTTTTATGCTTTTTAACACTACCATATTTTTTACAAACCAACCAAATACACATATTAGGCAATAAATATAACTTATTATTGCACAACATATTTTGATCAGAACAGAAATATGTCGGGGGTGATATAATGTGAAATATAAGCTATATTGCCTAATAAGTGTATTTAGTTTTTAATAATTTCGAAGTGTTCTGTTTTTTAGTGACGTTATGAACTGGTCGGTTATGCGGTGGCGGAGAGAGTATATTACGGTAGGAGGCAGAGTGACCGATGTCTACATAGTTCCAGAAGTTACCACCAGGGGAATGTACGCATGGCCACTGAGCCACCACGGCTACTTAAGAACCTATGAGCACTGTTAAGAAGGATAACGGAGCTTGCGGCGCTGTTGCGTTTCCACGGAGGTTTCAATCTGCACGCAGAGCATACATAATCTGTAGGATGTATCAACCTGTGGTATGTAGTATCTGTGGTAATTTGTTTTGGCGGTGAACAGGTGCGTGTAAGGAGCTGTGATTGTAAGCACGCGTCAGATCTAAATAGTTGTTTCAAATTATTAACATGACACGAGTAAAGGGACGATATACTGGTGACAGAGTAAAGGCATTGCTGGAGCCAGTTTGGATATAAAGGTAGGGTTTCATTAGTTCTAAAACTGACTGCTAGTATCAGCGGTTGCGAAGGACACCAAAAGCCCCAAGAGTAGTTTTTACAGCGGATACATTTGATACTGTAGCAACTTTAAGAGTGAGTCCACACAAATGAAAGTAGTAGGGGTAATGTCTGAGATTGCCTAGACACCATTTGCACAATTTTAGGACACTAGCCGAACTGAAGGTTAGGATGAAATGTAATTTACATTGGATATTTGAGATTCTTATTGTGAAGATCTGAATTTTTGTGGGGGTTTATTATCCCGTGTAGTTTGGTAGGTGGTTAGAATTGTTTTGAAGAACCTGTTGCCACCATTTTCTGCCCTGAAGAAGAAGGCATTTGATTCGCAATTGTGTTCGTAAACCTAATATAATTTGTTGCGAGAAGTATAAAATGCAATTATTGAAGACGACAAAAAATACGGGCAACCATTCTGTAATTTTTCCGTGAACATAACTGTTTCGCTTTAATGGTGACAAATTGTATGGGCAAAAGTGTGATGAAGGTTACTCAGTCTTAAGTGAATGTTGTGTTCTTGGGAATTTTAGTTCTTATGGGAAAAATGATTCATTCCACATTGTTTGATTCGGTGTTCCAGTTTTAAGAAACATAACCCAAATGTTAAATGAGCGCTTACTGTATGTGTTATACATCCATTATTATTTTAGTGAAAATCTGTTGTTTTGGCTGTCATTTGGTGGTATTCACTGGTGTTAATGTGTAAAGAATTGTGGTAAGTAATATCTGCAAGAATTGGAAGTGGCTAGGCTAGCTTTGGACTAGAGTGATAGTAACAACCAGTCCAGTGATTTGTGTTTACCTATGGTATTGATTATTAGTCATGTTGGCAGTTCATCTCTGTGCATCTCATCAAGTTCTTACTTTGTCTTGTATTTTTCTGTTTCTGTGTACTGATTTTTGCCCATTAATATGCAATTTTTTGTTTTCTGGATTGTTGTACTTAAAACTGGGTGTTGTGCGGTACTTGTACAGTTGTTGTCCAGTTTTTTGTACATGCCATTTTAAGTTTTAAGTTCTTTTGTTTTAACTGTGTGTTCTGGCTCTGACACATATGCATGTAAGATTGAAATATAATTTGTTGTGGATGTATCCATTGTAAATGTAAATGTATTTGTTTATTCTCTTTTACTCTGCAACATATGTAATATCTTTCTTAACCATTTAAATGTGTTCCTCTTCTGGCACCTTTTGATATCTCCATCCTGTTATTAATGTTTCCACATTTATGTCTGGTATATGACTATTTTGCTTATTGTGTACTTTATGATTGTTTGTATGGCTTGTCATTTATTTCAATATTTCAGTGTAATTGTATGACACTTTTTGTAGGATTTCTTCCTTGTGTTGGTTGCCACACTAAGAGCTATCTGTATTACACTGTATTTCACGTTCACAAGCAAACAGCAATTCATGTCTGTTGTGCACAGCAGTGAATTGCACTGTGCAAGCATTATGTAATGTAAGGTGCTGTGATAAAGCGACCATAGATGGGCCATGAAGTGCCTAATCAAGTTTTCTTCTGCATAAATTGTGTGCAACTGAACTGTCTGTAGGAACAGCTGTGACTGTTACTTCCACATGAACTGTGTGAGATGCAGCTCCAGTTAATTCAATAAGAACATGTCGACTGCCATTTAAGGTGACAGGAAGAGGGAAGCAACACCCTGAGCAGAAGGGAAGAGCTTACTTACAATACTTAGCTGTTGCATATGGGATGATAATTTTAAAATGGTCCTAAAACAATTGGTTTGTAAGGGTGTGTATTGGATTCATCTGACTTGTGGTAGGCTGTAATGGTGGGATCATGTGAACATAGTAATGAACCTCTGAGGTCCATAGAAGGTAGAAAATTTACCAGCTGGATGATTAGTGTCTTTACAAGAGGTGCTAGTGCATGTAGTTAAAAGAGGGTTTTGTATGTTATCTGCACAATCTGGAGTAACATTACTTTAACATTTTAAAACCTGCCAGCAACTTTACGTACCACCAGGTTTAAAATTTAAAAATTCCCCATTTTGATTACATTAAGTTTATGTGTTCTCAGTGAAAAAAAAAAACAATAACTTTTGCCTTATACAACATTAACCATTTGGTTTTTGTAACTGAGGTGGAGAGTATTTACACCGCGGTATGGACTGAGTCATTATATAACACAGATACGTTTCATCTTTAAAGGGTTAATTAATTCATTTACTGCTTAATGTGCATTTTGTTGAAAAAATGTGTTGTGTGGAAAAATTCTGCTGTAGTGTTTTCAAGAATGTTTAGTTTTTTTGAACATTTTGAATTTGTATGTGTATACAATGGGCCTTACAAGTTAAATGAGTTCAGGTTTCCTTGCCTACCACACCCCTCTTCTTCCCACCCCTCCCCTCCATGCTTTATGCTCAAATATTAGGACCTACCTACATTTTGATCAACCAGGATAGTATTTTCAGTATAGGGACTAGACTGTGGACTGGACAAAGTAGATAGTTTAATTTTTAGCAAGAGCAAGAGGGAGAGGGGTACATGGTCAGCCGATGAAGCTGACTGCTGTCCCCACATGCATTCATGACACATACTGAGACAGCTTAACTTGATTTCATACGTTCCATGTTCCGTGCAGTAATTTGTATAATGTGTATCAAGTGGATTTTGTTGGTTCTTGATACACATTATAGCTTAACTTGTGTTTTGTGGTCTTATGCTTTGCAACATGAAAACTTGGTGTGGGAAAGCCAGATGCCTCCAGCATCAACATATATTGCTGATTATAAGTTATACCATTACCATATAGTAGCCTGATTATGTAACAAGACTTTGTATGTCAGTTGTTATAAGAGATGTATGATGTTTGGATATGCCATGTTCTGCAGCTAGCCATTGGTGTTGCAATGTAGAAATATCTGTTCCATTTTCAGATTTGTCTGCTGCGTGCATAATGGCTAGGAAATTAAATATTAAGCCAGCCGGTTTCTCCAGTGATGAAGATTCATCAGATGAAGAGGGATTCTCATATGCTGGCCCAATTGAACTATCTAGAACCAGAAAACAGGTACAGGCAGCCCCTGTTAGTGACGGAGATTTGCTTCGTATGGCGGCACTGAATGGAGATGTACCAGTTCTGAAGTCATTAATTGAAGAAAAAACTATGCCTGTTGATAGTATATTGCAAGGGTGGACACCTCTAATGTTCGCTGCCTCAAACTGTGAGTACGATGCAATGGAATATTTAATAGATAAGGGAGCAAGCCCAAATTTCCACCAGAATTGCTACACTGTCTTGATGACTGCTTGTGCCTGCAGGAAACAAATTCAGGATATATGTTTGAAGTGTGTTAGACTCTTGTTGGATTCTGGGGCCCTTGTAAATTCAAGACAACGTAATGGAATGACACCATTAATGATGGCATGCAGGGAAGGTATGGTAAAAATTGTGGACGAACTGATAAAGAGAAATGCAGACATCAATGCCCAAGATGTCATGGGCTGGACACCTTTGATATGGAGTGTTCATCACAGTAAACAAAGTGAGATGGAAATAATATCACTTCTCATAAGTGCTGGAGCAGATGTGAGCATTAAATGTGGTAGAGGCCAGACAGCACATGCTCATGCCTTGAGTTTGGGGTATCACCATATTGCTGTTCAAATCCCCTCTAGTGATGGTGATGTGCCAGTTACCTTGACGACTGAGTGTGCTGTTCCAAAAGCGGATTTGTGGGAAGATCTGAAAGATAACCTCTGTGGTATTAATGGGAATAAATGGGTTTTATGGCGAGATATAGCCCGCATTTTGGATCAGCTTGGGATGTTTCAGAGTTATGGCCATCGTTTCAAGGAAAGTGAAATGGATTTTGTAAAATTTTTGACACTCACTGAAGATGAATTAGAAGCTCTTTCAGTTTTACCTGTTCACAGGATATGTTTCCTTAACAAGATACGTAAACTGCATCTAAAACCATGGAAGCACAAGTCACTTGATTTGAGAAGTATCAAGAACATGCAGAGAGAGTATAGAATGGTAGATGAAATAAAGTTCATTGCCAATGTAGCACGGCAGATTTCTATGATTCGTGCGTCTATTACATATGTTAGAATACATACGTCACCTAGCTTTGAAGGTGAGCCACATGTAAAAGTTGAGGATCTGTATTTAACATTGGAATCTACTCTCAATAAGGCTAATGCTCTTCATAAAGAATTAAAATCTTATGAGAGTTTCATAGCCTCTAGCTTATGTGAAGAGAAATATCCTCCAGACTGGTTTGGACCTGACACACACAGAAAGAAGTTACGATGTCCACTCATGGCAACTTCAGTAGCGGTGGTTGTTATTGGAATCATCGTGTGGAAAACTTACCCTTATCTCATACATCACAGTAATATCAAATTGTAACAAAAGAGGTACTGAAATACATGGGTGTACGTGATCAGTGTATTTATCCTGTTCGTAAATTCTTGAATGAGAAGAGGGAAAATGAGTGATAAATATAAGAATATTTGTGAAACTTGTTGTGAAACCATTTAGTTAGGCATTGAGGGTCTGTTTCTGTTCAGTAATTCTAATGTTGTGTTTTCACTGCCCTAACAGAAGGCCAGGGCATGTGAGAGATTGAAATCATGCTCATGGTTGTACTGCGTGTATCTTGGTAATGTGCTACAGTGAAAAAGTGTTAATGTTGCATGAAGCAAGACTGCAAAAAATAAAAGGGTAAATTATTGTCTTTGCTGATTGCTAATATGAATAAAAATACTTATTGAAAATTGTGTCATGTAGCAAAATGTTTAGGTGACAGTTACCCAATATATGACATCTTATTTAGGTGTAGAGTACTTGAAAACTTTTGATTTGTTTGTAACCTGAACAAATTCAAGATCTGTCCAAATAATTGTTTTGCAGACAGATGTAAACTTTCAGTATAAATACTGTTGTGTGGTTTTTGCCCATCTTTGTTTTGTTTTGTTTTTGTGCAGTTTTGCAAAAAAACATGCTAAGGTCAGTGCCATACAAGTCCCATGGATAAACCACTTCCACATCTCCCTTGGGCTGTTATGCTTCCTTATCCAACATACTTCCGTAGGGTGCGCGTGTAGTGCAGGCAGATTCAGGTTCCAATTCCGAGAGTTGGCACAAAGGATGTCCTTTGTTTAACAGTGCAGGTGCGTATAGTGGTAGCAGGCTCTGGCGGGTCGGTCTAGGCCAGTGTCTCTCAACCTTTGTGAGACCGCGGCCCGGTAAATTCTTTTTTCATAAGATGAGGGCCCGGTCCCAACATATTTACTCATAAATACCTTTCCAATTTTTTTTTAAATTCGTACGTTAAACTAACATAAGTTTTAATAATTAATTATGGCATAATCATAAGGAGTATTAGTACAATTATGTATACGTTGTGGCATGTTGAAAAATATAAAATTACATTTAAATTAGTTTTCAATCACTGGACTAATGGAATCTTCTAGCATATTTTAGTTTCCGCAGGCCAGCATCTGGGTCTGAGTTTTTCGAAACATACACGAATATTATTCTCCTCAGAATATTTCCACTATAAAATATTTATTCATGAAACATTCTTAGAAAACTAAAATGACAAATTCCCGAAGAACCTCTCGCGGCACGATATAATTGATGCCAGGGCCTGGTACCGGACCGCGGCCCGGCGGTTGAGAAACACTGGTCTAGACAATCGGAGTCGGACGGTTTACCGGAATGAAGAAATCATTCCGGTAAACCGTCTGACTTCGACTGTGACTCTGTAGCTTTCAATGGGAATGACAATGAGGACCTCAGATTTACGCAGTATGGCACACATGATTAAAATCAAGACGATGGAGAGGTAATCAGTCAAGACAGGTCATTAGTACAAGACAATCCACGGAAGAGAAAGCAAAATGGAGTAAATGCTAAGTACAATGGAACTATTTGAGAAGCAATATTTTTGAAAGAAGCTATTAAAAATCGCCAGCTTGAAAATGAAAATGTGTTGTTTTTTCGCAGCCTTTTGCCCGTCAATAACATACCGGCCAGTATGAAATTACATTTCAGAAACCGCATCTAGCTAGTTGTTAGCGAGTTTGCTTATCCTCCAGCTTCTTCAACATTCCAGCACTGCCCATTTGCACTGTCGTCGTCGTCGTCGTCGCCTTCACCGTCATCTGCTTTTAATAGTTTACCATCAGAAGGAGCTGCCTCACCGCCGGCTATGCCTGAGGAAACCTATCAGAACTAGTAGATTTACCTCCAAATGCCACCCTTCTGGAATTCATCCAAATCCCACCAATACCCAATGAATTCCAAAGTCTTCTGTATGCATTATTTCTTCCTCAAACACCAAGTTTATCTAATAAAATATTAATATTCTTATACAGTATTTTTTGTTGCATACATCGGTTACATCCCTTCTTTCGTGAAAATTTCTTATGACTTAGTGAGAGAGAGAGTAAATATTGTTTTCTTTAAAAAATACATAGATAAGAATGATCTTACCTCAAGGTTATTACAAAAACGTTCTTCTGGAAGAATCTTCTGTTGGTGAAGGTTACACCAATTCTTGATCAAGCGGTGTTCAATTTTCCCCAAAATGTAGGTGAACGTTTCAATATCCATTCTAAAATATTGAAAAACCCGTTCCCCATCTGCTTTCAGTTGAGGAAAAGGTGCTGATATTCACCATACTGTCCACTTAACTGATTAATTTCATGAACCCCGCTTCTCTGTCTTTTCAATTTTGAGTGAACATTTTGTGAAGCAATAAGAAGAAGACCAGCGTCTTCACTTGTCAGTTACATTATTGCAACTGGTTTGCAGTCAGCGCCGATAATCGTCTTCCACCCTACCATCCCAACCAGCCGGCAAGCGGCGGGGAGATCGGCGCCAACTCTAGGAATCGGAGTCGGAACCTGAATCTGCCTGCACAATACGCGTACCCTTATATTTCTGTACGCTGATGTTTGCAGTGATAACGTTCACTAGCTGGCTGGTGCAGACCAGATGGGGATGAGGAATACAGTAATGAGAATGTATGCAAGCATACAGGAAACACCAACATAGGGATCATGTAAGCATTGTAATCTAATGAATTTAGTGAATTTGTAACCTTAATGATTTTTATAACTTTAGCAAAGTAGATGGATAAGACTGCCTGAAGGTGATGTGGGTACATCGAAACATGTAGTACTGACGATATATAAAATGTTACTGCGTATGTATGTTGTGCATTTGTTGGCCTGGATAATAAACTGTACAAGATGCACGGTACACACATCAAAATATAGTTTAACATTTGATAACTGATGTATTTCAGTTTTGTTACTAAAAGTAAGAAATACTCTTTGTGGCGTGTTGAATTTCTAAAGTATTTGACGTATTTCCTGCGGTAATTTTTGAAGCATATAAATGCAAATAAGCAAAAAGCTTAATAGGAAACGCCTCACGTCTGATGTTTTCCCCTCATCTCAACACGACGAACATGTGTCCAAGTTTAAAATGAAATATTTCGTATGTGTTGGTTGATTTGCGTATCTCAAAAGAACATGACACGCGTGCATCCCGTACTTGAATTTACTGCCTGCCTATGGTTTTTTAAATAGGCGTTTATATGTGTTATACATATTTTAATATACATAATATTGGTATATGCACTGTCTGAACATCCTTTGCACGTAAACTTGCCGTTGTGATCTTCATGCGTTAATACCTACGTTTGGCATAACGAACGCACATGTCGAGCCACCAGCATGTTAGTACGGCAGGTGACCTATAGAGTGCACATATGTGTGTATTATTCTGTGGTGTGTCGTTAATACGTGTGATACGCTGTTTGTATTGTAGTCAGTGCGTGAATTAGCGACACATTTGTAACAAAAGACCGAAAAGACAACCGCAACTACATTTCTAGTCTGTGAAATAAAACCTCGCGTAAGTATTGTGTACCGCGAAGTTAATTCCGCATGATGGCTTGTTTATTGGATTTTATCTCTGTGGGTGAGGTTATGTTAATTGAACTAGGTTATGTGTACTGCGAAGTTAATTGCGCATGATGGCTTGTTTATTGAATTTTATCTATGTCGGTGAGGTTATGTTAATTGAACTAGGTTATGACAAAGAGTATGCATAAAATTTGACCGGAAATATAGGGAGTAGACTGGTTTTATTTAGGCTCGCACGTTAAGTTACAGTCACTAGTTCAGAATAAGCACACACGATGTCTTTCACAGAAACTCCGGACACAGTACATGGATGTCAAGTTTGATGATCTTGCCAGCTAGTCATTGGGGCCTCGGTGGCCTCTTCGTCTGTTTGGAAAGTGTTCAGTGAAGCAGTCTGTCACCTGCCTGTGAAAGTGAGGTAGCGCATTGTCTTCTTGGAAGACACAGGAGTTAATGCTGTCTCTTAAGCTCTGAAGTTCTGGTGTTGTGGTTCCCCCATCCTGTTCAAGTAACTCCACCCAATCATAATTCCATGGAAAAAGTAATGCACTAATGGTGCCCATTCAAGAACCTGTGGGTGCTTTGTTAAGAGAAATTCCTTTGTACATATTTGATGTAGGCTAAGGTACATCCGTAAGCTACACCTTAAGTTTTCATGGCAGTGAAAATGGATCATACAGAAATATTCATATCTTTCAGTTCTTAACATGGCATGTTTTACCACTGTTATAAGAAAATAGATAAAGATGTGTGTAATCTCTCACACATGAATTTGTGGTCATGTGGTCCACTAGTGACAGAACTAGGACACCCCAGGTGTGCAGGTAATCGTCACTGGAATTGAATGCAAAGGGAAACAACTAGACTTTAAGACACATGTTGTCCAGATTTTGCTGCAGTGAAATGCAAAAATTAAAATAGGATGTATAATTGTCATGTACACATTGTGTATAATTGCTGCTGAGAAATTTTTGAATACTGGTAATGTACATGTCAAAAACAAGTTTGTAAATGTATTCGATTTTGATATGATTGTTATAATCCTGAAACACAAAAAAATTAATGACAATAAAATTTTGGTGAAGTATAATGTATTTTTGACAAGAAGTTTTTCTGTAATTAAAAAATCTGGTTTGATGGTCAGCAAACTTGTGAGTAAGCTTTTTAGCAGAATGTCGTATTGTAGTTCTTTTTGAAAGCTTGTTTGTTTGTATTCAAATATATGTTTTGTCTAAAAATGGATGAACCTGGAAGGGAAAATCTCACAGACTTTTTTCGATATGTTGCCATAAAATGTATCATGGATTATCTGGGCAGAAACATAGCTTTTCTGTAAGTTTCTCTGTGTTTTGAAAGCTAGTTTTATGTTCGTTCTCTAAAATTTATATTATTAATTTTGCATCTTTCAGTGTTGTGTGGGGTGGTGGAGAATTTTTCTGGTTTGAAGCCTGTGATAATGGATAATATGAAGAAGAGACGTTTCTATGATACAGCATTGAAGAAGAAAATAATACTACATGCAGAAGAACATGGGAATCGAGCTGCAGGAAGAGCATTTGACATCCCTGAAAGTTGTATTAGACTGTGGAGAAAGCATCAGGCAGAGATTTTCGGCCCCACAGCAAAACCAAAAGTGGTTGTTACTGGTCCATGTCGTACCTGGTCTGATCAGATGGAAGATGCCCTATGTGAATACATTAATGAACTAAAAGAACATGGAATTCCCATACCCCTAGAGATGGTTCAGCTAAGAGCACAAGATTTGGCCATGTCGCTCAATATTCCACTAGCACAATTTGCAGGTACCCACATTTGGGTTAAGAAATTTGTGAAACGAAAGTCATTCTTTATGCATTGCAAAGTATCTTCAGTTAGTAAAATGTCAGAGGAATTTGAGAAAAAACTTTCAAAGTATCGACAGTTCATTGTGCATCTACGGAAACAAAATGTCTACCCACTTAGTCAGATCGGAAATGCAAATGAAATACCAGTGTTTCTTGATTCGCCATCAGCCCGTAATAAGGGCTTCACAGTAATGTTATGTGTAACAGCAGATGGTGCAAAGTTACCACCATACATAATTTTCAAATCTGAAAATGTTTTGAAAAAGAACTTTCCAGAAGATGTAATTGTCCAAACTCAAGAAAATGGTTGTATGACTCCTGAATTGATGCTAGATTGGTACAAGACAGTTTGGTGCAGCAGACAAGGAGCTGAATTGAATCCTCGAGCCATGTTAACTCTTGATTCCTCAATGAGCCACCTTTTGACTGAAGATTGGTTGACTGGTGGGAATACAGATCTTGTTGTAGTCCCCAGTGGCATGGTGTGTCTGCCACAACCAGTGAACATCTATGTCAATAAGGCCTTCAAAGAGAAATTACGATATCAGTGTGAAAAATGGTTGCAGTCTAAAGGTAGATTAAAGTGCGCTTCACCATCATTGTTATCCCACTGGATAGCTGCAGCATGGAATGAAGTTCCCACGGAGATCATTGTGAAGTCGTTCAAAAAATGTTACTTGAGCAGTGCACTAGATGGAACTGAAGGGGATTTATTAGCCACATCTGACAATGAATATGTTGTTTCCAGTGATATATTTGAAGGCCCTTCATCATCTGAACCTGTTACTTCTGAAGATGCTGAGAGGAATTTTTCTGAGGTGAGTCAAAATAGGAATGGATCTAGAAAACGTTCTGCAGTCTGACATCCCTGTGGGTTGTCTATTAAAATTTATTCCTCTGTTTCATTGTGCATGAAGTAACTCTGAATGGATTGTTATGAAATTTTGTATTGCAGAATTTAAAATATTTGGTCAGTTCTAATTTTGATTAAAATTGGAAAATGTAACAGACACTTTATCTGAAGATGTACATGTGTTTCTGGGATTGTCTGTAACTTGGTTAATATTCATGAGAGCAAAAACCTGCAAAAATAAAAGCTGTGAAGAAAAATGAGGGACGCCTGTCGTATTCTGTATGCTTTTTCTGCATATCATACAGTTTTTTAAAATAACTGAACAAAAGGGGGAAAAAACTACCATAACTGTTACACTGTGTGTACATTGATAGACAGCACTCGAAATTAGTTACCATGAGATCACTGTGTAGCTGTTCAAGTCACCAGTTGCAGCAAACCTCATGACAAATGTATTCTTTTTTTTTTTTTTTGAATAAAGGTTGACCAACTAGATGACACTTGCTTTATTATATATTGCTCAACATGTTTCAGACGTTAATATGTCCATCTTCAGGAGCTAGCGAGTACTTGTTGTGTTGTGTAGGCTG
>Ga0123354_10010578_pt1 | contig 14230 bp, 12 predicted proteins | sample TergutLab28metaG_2_FD_97872 | JGI IMG/M metagenome (GOLD analysis project Ga0123354, IMG submission 97872) | Labiotermes labralis P4 segment gut microbial communities from Petit-Saut dam, French Guiana - Lab288 P4 | ecosystem: Host-associated > Arthropoda: Insects > Digestive system > Gut ... | reverse complement strand
GGTTTGCAGCTAGTCAAGAAATTCCCCGCATTTCACGGAACCCGAAGGTTCATTACCGCACTCACAAGCGTCCGCCACCTGTCTCTATCCTGGGCCAGCCCAATCCAGTCCATATACCCACAAACCACCTCCTGGAGATCCGTCCTAATATTATCCACCCATCTACGCCTAGGTCTCCCCAGTGGTCTCTTTCCCTCCAGTTTCCCCACCAAGACCCTATACACCCCACTCTCCTCACCCATATGCGCCACATGCCCAACCCATCTCGATTTTTTAAACATTAAATTAATTATTTAGGGAATGAAGATGGATATGCAAGTACTGTTGTGACCTTATGAAAAGCTGAATCATCACTGGATGCACCAAAGGCGGATGCATGTTTCACAAGTACAGGCCCTTAAGCCTAACGAACTGAAGCACTTCCAGCAGTACAAATCCCCCTCACCCCACCTTGTGATCTTGATGCAGTTCCTTCGCCATAAATCTATTGCGATCTGTAAGTTTGTGTGTTTGGACCATATGAAATCACAGCCATTCTGATGGCTGAACAGAATGAGAATTTAGATGGTCTTGAAATCCCTTATAGTGGCCGAAGTTTTATGGCCCCCTTGTGTCTAAATATGACCCGACGGTCAGCCAGTTCTTGTGTGTAAATTCCGTAAATAACACGTAGGATACGTGCAGCAAAGGACAAATAGCGTGATCAGGACTCTGCCTAGCCGGCAGTGCACCCTGCAGTAAAAATACTGTATTCCAGAAGATACTACAGCGAAATTTTTTTTCGGTCTCATATTATGTCGGGGGTGGCTTTGGAAAGTACCATGTAAAGTGTGGATATCAAGTATCACGGCAAACGCTTACGTCAGCTTAGATATTTAATGTGTTTTCAGTTACAGATAAGGCGTCATAGTAACCTGCAATTATGTGCAAATCTACAAAACCGACAGATGTGTTCAATGGAACTGGTGAATTACAGATAATTCATATAAATTCGTACAGAACGTAGCAGTTGTCTTGATGCAAAAGGTTTTTGTTCGTTCAAATATTGGTCGGCCTACGCCGCTTTAGAATGACTGCAGTCCACTGTGTTGTTCTTCGGTAACAAAACATTACTTTAGTGTTTGCACAACGCATAGGCCCCTGCGAACTTCCACCAATAAATTTTTCAGTGGTAAAGTTCTTTTGTTGTTTTAACAGTAGATTTCCACGATATCGATTATTGGCCATCATGTTTTAATTGTTTATCAAAGTATTTTCATAAAAGCTACTCCCGGGGAAACAAAAGGACATCAAAGCATCCATTAACCCAACGAGTAATAATAATAATAACAACTTAATAATAAATACAGGCCTAGATATAACGCACATAAAAAATTGTAATGTTTGTGTTTAACAGGTTGTTTAATTAGTGATTCATCTTTCTTAAATTTTGTTGTGGCTGATGTAATCCACAGCAGTTTTACACTCGACAGTTTGTAGTAAATGTTAAATTAAAAGTAACGACACTGAGTTTTGTTCTTCTAAAAACGTGATCGAGTTTTTTTTTATTTTTTATTTTCATATAAAATTCTAGATTCACTTCTCGAGTACTTTGCAACAAACGACTAGGAGGTTTGTTGTTTGAGAAAGGTTTACAGTGCTGGTGGAGATGTGGATGTGTTAAATTATCTAAGAACTGGTTTAAAGGAATTTGGGATAAAAAAATTAATTAGTGAGTGTGAGAAACTTTACTTATTACTGGGAATGACTGGGCGATGTTGGATTTCCAAATTTTATACCCAAGGCCAAATTTGATAATATCCACAAGCAATTTTGATAGAGGATTCTTTTCTCGTAATGAGAAGTGATAAATCAGTTCAGTGGCTACTAACTGAAGGAATTTTTTTATGTTTTGCTGACCGTGCGTCTCAGTATACTTTTGGTAATTAACCAATTTAATGCACAAATTCTTGTTTTATAATAAGTTTATTATATGCCTCTACATTTTGACCTCCTGATGATGAGCACACAGTGCTCGAAACATGTAAAGGCATAAAATAAACTTATTATAAAAAAATAATTTGTGCATTAAGTTGGTTAATTACTAAGGTTAGCTGAAGGACTGTTTATAAAACAGTGTCTGCGGAGAAGTCCATGCTGTTACATTTTTTATCTGTCAAAACTCCTGTCCACATCCTCAAGTTTCCTTCATAACTCTGACAACAAAACTCCACGACGAAGTCCAAAAATTTTCAGAATCATGAAGAAATTTGTTACATTTGCGCATCGGAACTAAACGTGTGGCTCTACTGCGTAATTTCCCCCCATTCTGTCACTCATGAAGACTTCTTCCTTGTAATATACAATTGTTCATCCAAGCAGTGTTTTAAATATTTATTCTAATTTCTGATAATTCAGATTTTCTAATCTTCGAGTGCAATAACTCGGTCTGTTATTTGAGACACACTCTATAAAACTGCTAATCAGCGGGTACTGAACCTGAAGATTGTATATTCAGGAGCCGCCGGGAGGAAAGTGTCCGTGAAATAACAACGTGTTTTTGACTGTAAACCTATATTGCTGTCAGGTACCTACCTATTGCAGAAGCAAGCGGAAGGAGACATGATCGCTCTGGATAACAGCTCTGCCCAAACTCAATTACCCCATCTTGCAGTATACATTATTTATATGGCGATCCTGCACCACTTCCTTGGGAACGGAAAGAATGGTTTGGGTACGAAGGGAGAGGACTTTTGCAGTGGTTTTAGGGCGGGAAGACAGAGTAGGGACGAAATTGGAGCGATGCCGTTGTGGGGGTAGACCGCGGCGGGTCCACTCACCCTGACTGGCCTCCAGAAATTGACCAGTAAATTTTTCCAGTTTGTCGCTCTCCAATTCTTGTCCCTTATTCGTGGTAGTGTTTGGTACAGGATTAGGAAGCACAAGTTTAGGAGCTTCTAAATCGCAAAGAACCCTATAACTATGCCTTGAGGGGGTGCAAGTTTACGGAGCGGTTTTCATTGGATAATCGTACCTTCACTAGAAAGAGAGACCCGCTACCTGTGAGGAACTCTAGACTTTTTCTAACACGTGTGCAGAACCAAAAATTGAGCATGTTGCGACTTGGATTTAAAAATAACCGTGACAACTTACTTATTGACTTACAAACTCCATGGAGCAAAGTCCTTCTTGAAAAACTAACCAGTTTTCAGCTAGTCAAAAAATGTCCCGCATTTTATGGAACCCGAACGTTCATTACCGCATTCACAAGTGCCTGCCACCTGTCCCTATCCTAAGCCAGCTCGATCCAGTCCATACCTGCACATGCCACTTCCTGCAGATCCATCTTAATATTATCCCACCATCTACATCTGGGTCTCCTAAGTGGACTCTTTACTTCACTTTTCCCCACCAAAACCTTGTATATGCCTCTCCTCTCCCCCATATGCACTACATGCCTCACCCATCTCATTCGTTTCATATTATAATATTTGGTAATGAGTATCGATCAATAAGTCCTCATTATACGGTTTTTTTCACTCCCTTATTATCTCGTCCCTCGTAGGCCCAAATATTCTCCTCAACACCCTATTCTCAAACACCCTCAACCTACTTTCGTCCGTCAATGTGAGCGACCAAGTTTCACACCCGCACACAACAACAGGCAAAATTATAATTCTGTATACCTTAATCTTTAAATTTTTGGTTAGCAAACCAGAAGACAAAAGATTCTGCACCGAAAGATAGCAAGCATTCCCTGATTTGAATCTGCCCCTAATTTCTTCCTCGTTAGAATTTTGATTTGTTAAGATTGTTCCCAAATATTTGAACTCTTCCACCCTTTCAAAGGAACTATTATTAATCTTTATACTGTGACTTCGTCCTGCATTATAATCTCGAGGCATGCCCATTTACTTAGTTTTTCAATATTTACTTCTGGTCCAGTCTCTTTATTATCAATTACCAAATCTTCTAGTTTTTCATTTATAATATGTACACTTCTTCCCAATATGTTAACATTATCAGCATAAACCAAAAGCTGATACTTACAGGTTGGAGGGAATGGGCAGTAGAAAATGAGATGAAAATAAATCCCGGTAAAAGTAAGGCAATATACTATATACCATAATTTTGCCTGCTGTTTTTTATGGGTGTAAAACTCGGTCGCTGACATTGTGGGGGGAAAGGAAGCTGAGGGTGTTTGAGAACATGGTGTTGAGGAGAATATTTGGACCTTGGAGGGAAGAGGTAACGTTGGAATGGAGGAGATTGCATAACGAGGAGCAAAATGATTTGTACTCCTCACCCAATATTGTGCGGGTGATAAAATCTAGAAGAATGAGATGGACTGGGCATGTGGCGCGTATGGGTGAGGAGAGGGGGGTGTATAGGGTCTTGATGGGGAAACTGGAGGGAAAGAGACCGCTGGGGAGACCTAGGCGTAGATGGGTGGATAATATTAGGATGGATCTCCAGGAGGTGGGTTGTGGGTGTGTGGACTGGATTGGGCTGGCCCAGGATAGAAACAGGTGGCGGACGCTTGTGAGTGCGGTAATCAACATTCGGTTTCCGTGAAATGCGGGGAATTTCTTGACTAGCTGCAAACCAGTTAGCTTTTACAAGAAGGACTCTGCACAATGGAGTAAGTAAGTAAGCAAAAGTAAGGCAATAAGCTTTACGAGAGCTCGGGTTAAAAATCCACTGATTTACCCTCTTGGTGCTCAAAAAATTCCGGGACCGAGCATTTGTAAATAATGGGGAATAATCTTATGAAGCGATTTAAACTGGGTGGACCAAGTAAATTACATAGCGCAAAAAGCCTAGAGGACACTTAACTTTGTAATGCGTGTTCTCAAAAAAGGAAATAGAATACAAAATTTTAGCCCACACGTCATTGGTACGTCCTATTTTTGAACATAGGACTGCATGCTGTGATCCATGTAGAGAAGGACAGATACGTAGTAAATGCTTTAGACCGAGTACAGAAGAAAGCTGCTCAATTTACAAATCACGCAGGATTCTAAATGGGAAACTTTGGCTCAGCGTAGGACGATAGCACGCTTTTGCCCACTTTCTAAAGCGTACTCTGGGGAACGGGCTTGGAAAGCTATACGCGACAGGTTGCGAAGGCCTTACTATTTGAGTAGGGTTGATCATGTTCGGAAAATTAGGATCATGAAGCAAAGAACGGATATCGGGAAGTATTCCTTTATAAGTAGGGCCATTAAAAACTAGAAACAACTACCTGTTGAAAAGTCAGGGCTTTCCGTTGTAAACCTAAGGTTTTTAGAAACAGATTTAGGTAAGCAATTATAAACGGGGTGAAATGAGAGGAATAGAAGTGTGGCGAAAATTATCTGAAAGTGCAGTGAAGTGAAGTGAGGTGAAGTGTAGTGATGTGAGGTGAAATGGAGCGGTAGGAAATTTAAATGGGGTTAAGCCAAGTGAAGTGTAGCTGGGTGAAGTTTAAATGGGAGGAAGTGAAGTGTCGTAAAGTGTAGTGAAGTGGAGTGAAGTGTAGTTGGGTTAAGTGTAGTGACGTGTAGTGAAAGTCTTAGAAACAAGGTGTCTAACATGACTAGAGGATGTAGAGATCACACGAAGTTTGCTGTTTTTATGGCTTTTTCGTTTATCATATTCCTTCAAGTTCTTTTGTTTCTTTTTTATCATTGTATATATGGTCGTATATTTTTTATACTGTTGTTTAATTCTGTAAACTATGTATTATTATTGTTATGTTTATGTATTCGTATTTTTATGTATGCTCTGTTCTGTTTATTCTGTTTTCATCGTGCCAACTGGCAATCTTCTGCTAACCTGATAGGTTTTTCCGTGCTTTTTACTCAGTTGTAAGGCAAACGACAGGGTATAACTCTCAAAGACGGGGCACGACCCGCACTCTTCCCAATTAGTTAATTGTGTTGTTCTATGCATTATTTGTGTCGATTGTGTTGCTCTATATATTGTTTGTGTGTAAATGTCTACTGTACTATTGCCACCGTGTGTCAACGAATTGCAGTTAACAAATATATCATATCATATCATCATATCATATATCATATCATATCATATATCATGTCATATCATGTCATGTCATGTCATATCATGTCATGTCGTGTCATAATTAATTTTAACCCAACCTGTTTCACCCGAACTCTCCTGATGGCGTATTCTAAAGCAAAGTTAAAGAGCAATGACAATTTCATGCCGTAATTCTAAAAGGAAATGTTGCTCATTTAATATACTATTATTTGTAGGAAAAAGTAGAGACAAATTCTCAAGAATAAGCTAGTAAAAGTCACAAAGCGTAAAACGGCTATTTCTATAAACTCATATTTAAAAGACACCCAATTTTGAATGGTTCTTCGGTGTTTGTGTGGCGTAATCCTGCATAAATGTTAACGATTCAATTAATTTTAGTTTTTAACTTGTGTGTATTAATTGTATACGCAGTAAGAAAACGGCAACACTCACGGAGGAGAACGTTCTTGATGTGTCAATACTCTCGAAGTAGTCAAGAAAATTAGTATATTTTTGTGAAAAGTAAAAAAAAAAGAAAACAGTACGGAAGCCTCTCTCTGAATCCTATCCTGAACCAGAAACAACATTTCTAATCCCTCACACCTTACTACTTTTTATCAGCTGTCAATACGATCGTCTCATTTACAGCTGTCTCGCAAGTGGTGTGATCTTTTCCTCCTTTAAGTGCAAATTTCTACATATATATCTTCCTAATGCCTTACAGGCCTTTCGTACCTCCTTCCTCATAACACAATTACGACGCACATTCATGTATGTGGTATATGAAGCTGCAGTTTCTACCTCATAGAGAACACACCCCCTTTCCATTACTAAGGTATTTTAGGGAATTAATCGCGGTTTATTATAAGAACTATGCGAGAGACCTGCATGTGCGGTACCAAATACGGTACGTAGCAATGGATGTGTAAAATAGGAAATGAACACGAAACTTTGGTCGGACAGCCTGAAGGGATCAGTGTAGTAACTTCCAGCATTCAGATTATTGATAATGGAAAAGTGTGTGGGTCGCGCATTGGGTGTGACCATTCAGGGGCTTTCGTCACAAAAAGTAACCTCGCAGTTGTATGAAAGCGTAGAATTTTTTGACCAGCCGAAAGACTATGATAGGTACTGTGCTTACTGAAGTTACTTTATTTGTATTTACAGTTTGTTACTTAATGATGCTGTCAACTATCAAAAGTATGTAGCGTGGATGATAGGCGATTCAATCAGCGTGGGACTTTGGTGGATTGATTCTGATTGGGAAAACGCAAAATCTTCAAAGGAGAATCTGTTCCAGTGCCACATTCTGTAGCCTGTCTTACAACAGTTCATATCCTCTTCCAAAGCGATTTCGACACACAGAGGGATCTAGTGATTCATCTTTCAATTTCCAGTATTCTCTTTTTCCCTAAGGCCATCCAGTAGCTGCTTACGTCTTTTTTCTCGTCTTCCCGTCACTTATATCCTTCCCCCTATCCTTTTCTTTAATAACGTGTTTTAGAAAGCAGTTCCTATGCAAGATTTAACCAAATCAGTTAGCCTTCCTCATTTTTATTTTGTGTGGGATATTCGTCTCCTCCTTGAATCTTGGTAACACATCTTCATTTCTCACACGATCTGTCCAACAGAACTTCTCCATCCTTCTCCAGCATTGCATTTCCAGACTTTCCACCTTGTCCACCATAAATCCCACATGGACTCTTATGGGATCTAACCTGGACTTTCGCGGTCAGAGGCCGGCAAAAAACCGTTTGTGTCATTGCAGTCCTTCTGTGTTGGTATGCACATACCTTTGAGGATGAGCTTGAAATAAAACTGGTTTTAGTGATGTTTGTAAGTTTTCATTCTCAGAATGATGATTTATGTACGGCTGAAATGACATAGTGTCGATTTATGTATAAACATGTCTATATGTGATATATAACCAATACATTTTTATAGCATGAATTTGGTAATGATATAAGAAAGGGAAGAGGGAACGATCAGGGCTTATGGTCAGTTTGGGGTCCATTAAACGAGATCAGATTCGAGACACCGGACTTTGAAACCGAGGCCGTGTTGTACGTCCCCAGCAGTAAAAGCATGTCTCCAGGCTTCATTAATTTCCTCCGGCAGCCTTGGCCGGTACCAGCGTGGTCGAAAGAAGAGCCGCTGTTCCTGTCACATGATTAATGACACTTGCGCTTTCCCGACGTGAGTGGGAGGGTCGGACCATGCTTTTAACGCGGGCCAAATTCCGGCTCACCGAACTTCATGAAAACTAAACACGTAATGTAACACTGTGGGAACATACGAAATGCCTGTTGGCGGGCGATGATGTTGGGTTTCCATATGCAACATCTTTGGTGGAAAATAAGAAAGGATTATCTGTGTGGCTGTGACGTGTGCGTCTATTGTTATCCTCCGAAGGTCTGCAGTGTTTTTATTGCTATCGTTAACACCGTGCTCATCCTCACTTTGATCTTTCGAAAATGCACTGCGCTGTCGACCAGGCAGTAATTTGCCACTAGGGATATTGCTGAGATAATGGGGCTTAATTTCTAATTAAAAGCATTGCAAAGCCTTAAAGGGAAAACCGTCAACTGCAATGGTACGCCTGTTAATTACGCACACTCTGGGATAGATACAACTGATTGTCTCGCTGCTTTCTATACTACTACTGCTACTACTACTACTGCTGCTGATGCTGTACTACTAACACCATTGCTACGTCTCTTCAGATCTCGATACAATTATTGCCTGGTTGGCAATCCAAAGAAATTAAATGTATAAAAACCTAGAAGCCTAACTCCTTAAAAGTTATTATCTCGATTAAACACAATAAAGTTAGAACACAAAGTTCGTTTGCGTTTTTATATTGTTTTCAGGCACTCCACCGCAAGGTACAGGTTTTTAAGAAAGTGGAACTTTTAATGCCACTTTTGAGCGGATTTTGTTTTTGCATTTCATTTTGCAAGTTGAATAAAGTGGTAAAAATTCTGACGTGTATTCGAAAGGCAAATATTTCGAATTTTGTCTGCGGTGTCGGATATTCTGATTGAGACGTTCTGTGATTGTACTCAGTGTTCCCGGTAAATCCTCGATAGTACAGTATTGCAGACCACGACATGGTCCCCGCGGAGGGTGGGCGTGTCTGTTGACAGCACTTTTACTCGGAGGAAATGATGATGACCTAAGCGAGGCAGTGTTTTGGCAGTTATAGTGACTGAGGGAAAGTACGAAGGACCCCATTCAACATAGCCCCTGTTTATTCTCATATCGTGCTGATCAATGAGTAATAGGTTCACTCTTTATTTATTAATGAATCCATTATTTTCTCCATTTCACTTATGGGTTATCAATAATACGAGTGTATTAATCTATCATATTCACTTGCATTAATTTCTGTCACTCGTGTTTGTTTGAATGGATGTAGATATGAATTCGAGTCTACATTATAGTACAGGGGTTATTACTGTTGCATTACTTTAATAGCACCAACATCAACACCAACATTTCGACGTGTTCTAGTTAATTGAATTAAAACTGTTCCTACCTTGTTTTGTTTCCTCAGACATCCCTGTTGCCTTAAAACCTCTGGTTAATATTTGATATTGCGTTGCCTGGATTCGTTTTTCCTTCACTCTTTTGAAAAGTTCTGTTCATTAATTTTGACGTTTCGTTTTATTACTTTACCAATCTCTGTTACTTCCAGTTGACATAGCGCGTAATCACTGGCACAAAAAATTTCATTCCCCTATCTGTACCATCTCCGCTCTATCATGCAACCATTCTGAAGAAACGGATTTCCCCTTCCCCATCATTCTGATTTTTAATATTTACACAACAGTTTATTGCATAATATATTAATAACAATTCATTTGTATTAACTCGTCTTTTGGCCTCTCTAATTTAAATTGTGACGAAAGGAAGCTTCACGCTTGTGCCCCTAGTAAAGTTTTGAACCGACACACGGGTTTTCACGATAGCCTGCTTGACAAGACTGTTGTGATATGGGGAGGTTACCCCACTTGTTACACTTCAAGGCACTATATGCTGACACTCTTAAATGTATTGCCCTGAATATTTTCTAAGATAAAATATGGACATTTATGAAGTTAGCCCTAAGCGCTGATGTAGAATCGAAATTTGTGCCACAAAAATTTACTGCTTATAGATATCTTTCTAAATGACGCCGAAAATTAAATACTACCAAGACGTAGCACAGGAAATTTAGTTTTAACTTACAATAAACTCGTGTGTAAAAGATATTTATAATTTTAACACACATTTTCAAGTGGGAGAAGCATGAGGTTTATCTGACAGGGGTCAGATACTCGTCTACCTTATACTTTCTTCGGTAGTTTTTAAAGGCGACAGCGTGTACTTGAAAAATTTGAAGTAAAATTGTAGTCTAAGATTTTTCGCGTAGGATCTTGTAGTCTTTTGCGACAACTAACAACAGGACAGTCTTTTTATATTAATATAAGTTGGTTCTAATTCACTCTTTCTAAAAATTATAAATGAACCTTATTAATACAAATTATTCATAAACCGTATTCCATTACGCTCACCGTTCGGTTTCGACATCATTCCTGTTCTGATCACAGCTTGGATGAATGATCGTTCTGAGAAATACTCTTCACTGTTTTGTGTTATGATTTGGTGCATACATCTCGATTCCAAACGCGTATGTTCCCCGATGTGACATGGCGTGTAAATAAACCTTCTTTTCTTTTTTGTTTGGCAGTAGGCCTATATAGCTTTCGCTTTCTGCATGAAACTGAGTTTTGTATAATGGATATTCTATTGAACTGGCCACGTTGTTTACTGCGTCTATGAAACTGTGACGTAAATAAAAATCTGTACCTGTGCGGTGAATGGTAGGCATCAAACATTTTAGTAGATTCATTGTAGAAAAGCTTTGGGGAAATGGTTAAAAGAATGCTTGAAATACGATCTTCGAGTTTCATTACAAAGCTCGGAGAATTTCTTGACTAATTGACCAATTATTATTTTCCCCCATAAAGAGAACTTACTACTCTTGTTTTGTACAAAGTGATTGAATCTAAACTTTAGTTCCGCATTGTGATGTTTAAGTCAGTCTTCAGCAGCTGTTCATGTATAGTAGGTTTCAACAGACGAACGGTCTTAGGTTTGAATGGAGAGGATATAGTTTAAAAGATTTCATCAACCTGGAAACTACCCGGACCGTCAATATCTCACCAGTGGGTTGCAGTGAGGTTGCATTAGTGGCAAGTGTCTCATTAATGAAGTTATTGGAATTCCTTCCACTGCTGTGTCTCCTGTATTCCCACATGGTCAATTTAATGTGACCTAAGTAACTGAACACAGTAAAACTCTTCATGGTAACACGAATGTCGTATTAGGAGTGAAATAAAAGAATCCCCACTTGTCTGGCCCCCACCAGTTTACGTATTCTACATGTCAGTCCTGTCAAGCGTGCTGTGTCTTCCAAAATTCCTGTCAATGTTTGAAATACTAGACGTCTCGGAGAGTGCAGTATCTTGTTTTTACGTTACATTTCGAGGAGCCAAGTCCTTCTAGCGAATCCCCTGAGGAATATGCAGTATAGCTGAGCGAACGCCGTTTGGCTGCCATTTCAGAACTTCCGCATGGCACTACATTACAGCAGTAGTGCCAAATTAAAGAAATAAGAGAGCAGGTTGATTCTGCACAATTTTTTAACCCTAAATACTCTTGTGTATGTGAAGAGGGAGTTACAAGTTACGAGAAGACATGGTTTTTTAGGCCTGAGTATACTAAATTAATAAAAGTAGGCGCATAACTGGTTTGCTAGCAGTCTAAAATGTGAAGCTATAAATTACTATAAATGCAGAATTTCGTATTTCAAAAGAGGAAATATAAAGATGAAGTTACAGGAAGTCCAGCAGCTATTAGGAACAAGCTGTATTAGCCATTCGGAGCCCAGTGTGTGTATTTGTGTGTTTTACACAGGTCTGAGAATGAACAGCGATTGTTTCCCTTTGTATCATAAACTTACTTGTTTCAGTAAGCGAGACGGAATGTGTTTGTTTTGCGGTACAAGCTGAATCTTTATGTTCATTGCACAGTAATCTTAGTCTTTGAAGGACTGAAGACGGCAAACAGAATTGATTACTATAGTTATGCAAAATTTACACACGGAATGTGATCATTGACGGCCCGAGAAAAAGACAGATTCTCAGAAATCTAATTATTAGAAAAATTAGCAGTCAGAGTTCTTTATGACCGTAATCGTAAGGAAGACAGACGAAAATCAAAATATACAATTTCGTCTAAGCCATAGGAGATTATAGAACATTTTATATCAAGAGGCATCAATAATATATTCGGAATTTATACATGATACAAGGAAGAAGAAGTGGAGGAATTACAGGAAGACGCATAAAACGTGAGAAGGAAAATCAAAATGGCATAATCCGCGATATTTGTTACGAAAGAAACTACATAATTGAAATATATGGCAATGTTAGTTCGCACAAAACAATTCCGCCAATGAAAAGAATTTCTAAAGTTGCTCTTGTACGCATTCTGCCTTGCAGCTTACACTGTGAGAGTGAGTTGCAATAATAAAGTATTGTTAGGTGCTCGCACGCGAATGATGAGGAGATGAATGTAAATAAGTCTTTACTATGTTGTGCAATTTTGTATTTAATTGCAAGTGAAAATGGTTCTCACACCATCCAGGATGCTTTATTACCTGACAAACACAAATTGTTATATCGGAATAAAATCGCTCCGAATAGTGCTGAGTAGAAACACAGGAACGGATTTAAATTAGAGTTAAATGATTAAAGTTAAAACCGAAAAGTTAACAGATCTTTGAGTCGGCGGAGATAAGCGTAGAATTTATTTCTTATAGGCAGATTTTATTCTAAATTTGTCAAGCGTTAAATATTTTCTGAATATGTTTGTATTGCGAATGGCACACGCATAATACAAAATACTACCTACGCGATATCATCTACTTAATTTCAAAATGTGGAGACTGTTTCTATTCGAGCCCATTGTTTTCACACCAGTGTCAGAGTCACAAGAAACTGTTACGTTGCCCAGAAACACAACGTAACCCGAACTCAAATTACTAGAAGGCATCAGAGAAAGCAGTGTGTTTCCCTTAATCCAGGAGTGTGTTTTGTGCCTTCTTTCTGGGCTTTCACTCTTCGTTCGCTGTCCGTAATAGCATTACAACCATCATCCGTCTTCCCGTCATTTTTAATTTGGTCACCCCTAGCAAGATCCATCAATCACACGCTTTCTCTCTAAATGAGCTTGTCGGAAGTTTGTGACAAGTTATATTGTAATTAGTGCATCTCGTGAGTGAGCTGGGGCTAATGGAAGCATAAACAACCAAGTTTCGACTTCATAGATTTTCGTGTTCCGAATTTTTGTATCTGAAATAAAAGATGAGCCTTCTTTCTTGTGAAGGTACGCAGTTCTTGTTTAAATCCAAAGCAAACTAATGATTCTGTATTGAATTTTATGCGGATATCCATAGTACATCTCCAGATTATTTTAGGAAGTATGTTAACAGCAAGAACACCATGAAGGTTAAATATGCAAGTTTCTTACAGCATTTCATTCATACAGTCGACACTTTGCCCCGAGGAAGGTGCAGCTCAACCCAAAAAGTTGGATATATGAATAAAAGATACTAAGCAACATATGTATTATGGTGGTGGTGGTGGTGGTGGTGGTGGTGTGTGTTGTCAATGTTAATTGTAAGGTCCACGGTGTAATACTTACGTACTGTGTTTAAGACGGTAGGAAAAGCTTGTTTGTGCACTTCGGAAACGAACTAGTGTCATGGAGGTAAAGCTTTGTGAATTAAACACGTCTGCCCTGTGTGGAGGTTAGTAAAGTTTGTGCTTGTGATGACATGTGATCATTATTGAAGGAGTAAAAAAAAAAATTTGTCTCTGTGCAGCCCAATTGCAATCTCCATGTTAGTAAGGACTGCAGTTGGATGCTGCACCAGTAACCTGCATCCTATCCACATATTTGCACTTTACTTCTTTAAGATCTGTTCCAGCATCCTCCTATTTCTTTCCAGGTCTTCAGAGTGATTTTTTTTATGCCTGTGTTTACTGGTCAGCTCATCTGTAGGCTCCGCAACATGTGATGTGGGGTAAAATCATTAAAAATGTTAATTACTACACCTCCTCCACTTCCTTCCCCTCCTCCACCCCTTTCTCCTCCTCCCCTCCCCCTCCTCACCCTCCTC
>Ga0123354_10010576_pt1 | contig 14230 bp, 10 predicted proteins | sample TergutLab28metaG_2_FD_97872 | JGI IMG/M metagenome (GOLD analysis project Ga0123354, IMG submission 97872) | Labiotermes labralis P4 segment gut microbial communities from Petit-Saut dam, French Guiana - Lab288 P4 | ecosystem: Host-associated > Arthropoda: Insects > Digestive system > Gut ... | reverse complement strand
TGGCACGCTTGCGCTGGGGGGGGGTGGGCACCCTTGTAAAAATATCGGCTGGGGGCGGAGAGAGTTTGGGCCCCCCCCCCCCCCCCCGCAAGTAACTTTCAAGCTGTGGTTTAATCAGCCGGTGAATGACATAATTTATCCAGCTTTAAGTAGATTATATAAGGTTACTTATGTTTTTATACAGAAGGTTAGACATTTATGTGAATGGGGAATTAGCATTAATTTGGTAGAATTCTTAACTTAATCTATGTAACGTTCCGGCGTTTTCCTGGAGGTGCTGAGCAAAACCACAAATCTACACTCGGTAACTAGTGTTTTAGAGTGCAGATCCTTATCGTTATCGCTCCACAGTCCTGGTCGGTCTGTAAGCCTATTACCACCTGGTCGCTGAGCTAAGAATAGCGGCCGTGGGCAGTAGTCACCCAGTCCCTCCCTGGCATTGTGTTATTTGTAAACATACATAAGACTGACTTGAACATTAAAAAGTCCCAATTTTACCCATAGAGTGTGATTATGAAAAGTTTGAGGTACTCACGTGGGTAATTATAATAAAAACTTCCGTCCGGAATCTCTGACGTCGTGTAGTCACGTCATGGAGCACCGCATTCGTCAGGGTTTTCATTACGACGCTGCGTAGGCTCTGAACTAGTCTGTGTCGGCCGGCTTTCACAGGCATGTCCGCAGCATCAAAATTTGCAGTCCCATAAGTTGTATTTATGTGTTTCACGCGATTCACGGAGTAAAGAGCTCTTATATCGCTACGTAGTTTTTCGTGATTCCTTCGCAACACCGGCACTGCAAGCCACTAGATCATAGAAGAGTCATTACCATGATAATGTAATATCTGACGTGTATAGACAACATTGTGATCTTAATTTTATTATTGCGGAATACAGTAGTGGTTGTTTGCCCACATTTTTGTAAAATTTCAGTTTTAGGTGTTTTGATGGGGTTTGGGGTTAATGCACCATTTTTGGTGTTTTGAAACTACGGATAACCAGGCTTAAAACTTTTAAAACATGAACCTCTTCTGTGTTCTATTTAAAAATTAATTTCATACCTCACAGAAGACACTGCTGCATCATTGTTATAATCGAACGGTTAATGCTTTATAGGGAAATGGTCGGTATTTATTGCGAGAATTGTTTAAATACTGCTTTTGTGTGTGTGTGTGTGTGTGGTGGGAGGGGGGTGTAAATGCAGGGTTCCTAAATATTTGTATGAGAACTACAACAAACACTGTCTTTTCAAGGGATAAAAATTGGAATTGATGTAATTGATTTACGATATTTATCGTAACCAGATAGCCTGTACATTGCCTGAACACCTGTTTGAAAGCAAACTTGTGTGACTTAACAATTAACTGTCTTAGTGAGAAGTGAAGAAAATGTGCAATGCGCTTGGCAGCATCTGCTGGTAGCTGATTTAACAGCCGGCGATTCTTCACGCGATTACTTGTGCCTTCAACTGTGACAGAATGGCCATTCTGAAGTTTTTTAATCAGTGGTAACCCACGACGTGGCTACATCTTGATTCCTACTTCTCTCCATTTACGGCCAGTGTCAGGCTTCGTTACACCTACGCCGTTTTTCCCGTTCATGACCAAAAGAATCTCCTGAAATGTCAAGTACAAAGTAGACATCTCTTTCCTTCCCGAAGTTTCTCTGGCAGCACACGTTTCCTTTGAAAGTGGGAGAGAGAAGAAAACAAAGGAGAAATCTTAAGTTATGTGTTTTAATATAGAGAACGTAGGAACATAGTGGAAGTACTTTTTCTAAGTATAATATGAGATGTGGCAGGTATAGTGTCATATATTGTGTTGTTATAAGGAAAAATATGATCTTACGCCTTTACTCTGTGTGGGTGGTTTGGAAGAATAGGACGAGATTCTTTGTGGCCAAAGGGTGGGAAGGCGTGTGTTATATTCTTGATGAAGGGATTTTTTTTCACCCATGTATCGGCACTTTCCACATGCCTCTCGAATTTTTTTCTACACAGGTCGTCCAGTGACGATGCTTAGTAGTGATAACCTTCGTTACTATCAAGTACCTTGGGCTGGTTGACGTGGGCCAGAACTCGAACAGCTTCTTTAGCCGATACGCCTGAAAGCCAGCGATACGCACTGTTGAACTGAGTGTAGAGGGATCTGGAGAGAAATTGACCAGTAATGTTACGTCCCGAGTACCCTCGCCCATCTCCATACGATTTATGGGATTCCTTACCGTGGCCACGGTACAGTACCGTGGGGGGTGTATCGAGGGGAGGAGATGAACAAATAATGGTTTCGGATCTCTGTTTACAGGCAGGTGTATAACTGTCATTACAAGTCAACCTGTCCCTCGTTATGCAGGTCAGAAGTAAAGTAAATTTGCGTTCTGTTTCACTGAATGCAATTAGTAAATTAGTAACCGCATTCAATTATGCACATTATGTTTATGGGCCATAGATGTATCACTGCGTAACTGTTGTGGTTGAAATGTTCAGTGCTTCGTTACTTACTTGATTAGCCACACAGCTACACACACGTCTCCATGTTCGATGTACGGACGACACACCAAAAGATTTAGGCGATTTGGATATATATCTTGCCCACTATAACTTCCTTTGTGCGTCTTACATACAGGACGGGCGTAACGTTTACCTCAACGACCGCATTTTGTAGATCTGGCCAACAAATTACGTACCGAATTTTTTGACACATGGTGCACCGTCTCCATCTCTCCTTTTTCTCCCCCTTCGACAAATTGCTATGTGTTTCATAATGTTATTTTTCTTTTGGCTAATTAAAGTCTACACTTTATATAAAGGACGCGCTAAAATTTAAATGTCCAAATTCGTCGCCATAGGCTTTACTGTAAGAAATTTACGCAGATAACAGTCCGTAGTAATGAGGAAGTGCAATTGGCTGTTCATGAATGGTCGTGAATGCAAGAGCCCAATTTCAATCGCGACAGAAATTTTTAATGTTGTGCCTAGGTGGGATAAATGTTTGGCCGTGCTCAGGAATTTACATCTAAAAGTGAAATGACTGAACCTCATTTACCGTCGTAATTACTTTGATTTGTTTGATTCAAGAAACTGTACTATTCGAACATCGTGCGTACCATCGCCAGAAACCTTAAGGATTGAAGAGCGCAATTTAGTTCACACCCACAGGCGCTATTAATAATAAATTTTAATCCCATTTTCCTTAGAGAGCTCCAGATTGTGTGCTATACGCTCTGCCTGTCACTTATTTTATGCCCTCAATAATAATAATAATATTAATAGTAAATAACATATGAGGTACATCTGTTATGCTTCCGTTAATTTTCTTTCTGTCTTTTAGATCTCGCGTTTTTTTCAGGGCGGAGGAGAGCCTTGCTGAACCTAACAAGGATTATTATCAATTCCTTCACGTGCACTTGTATGAGTAAAATAATTATACCTGCCTCAAATGCACAGACACATATTGTTAGATCCAGGTTTACTACATTAAAATAAAGCTGTCTTATATACCGTCTCATCACCCAGGTACCGTAAGCTACACACATACATATGCCCCAGTGCAACTTACTAATTCCGCCACAAGAATGGCGCAGATCATAGACGAAGTCGCCCAAAGCCTTGGATCTCTAAAAGAGTGACATTGCGGATTTTAATCCCACGTGAAGCACGAACGGACATTTCCGAATCGACAGGTAAGAAGACATATTCTTTGGATGAAGAGTACGTGTGATCTTAGTCACGTTATGTAATTTGTTTTAAATTCTTCGCCTTGTATATCACATAAGAAATTGACGGCAATACATACTACGCCAAATTTTATATTCGTGGTTCCGTGTATCGTAAATTCTAGGTTGAAGAAATCCAACGAGATGCAACAGTATGCAGATATTTATTTACTGCCAAATTATTCTACATGTTTCGGGCATCCATCGCGTCCATCATCAGGAGCACATACAGCCTCTGGTACAAATATCTGGGGAGCAAACTTCCTCAAACGTGACCAATTAAGGACTTACTTGGTCACGTTTGAGCAAGCTTGCTCCCCAGATAGTATGATCTGTACCAGAGGCTGCAACTACAGTTTTATGTACTCATGATTGGCGCAATGTACCCCCGAAATATGTAGAGTAATTTAGCAGTAAATAAATATCTGCACACTAAAATTTTTTTTTGGGGGGGGGGGAGGGGGATCCGAACTGCATTCCGTTAGTCCGATAGCAGGATGCAGTCTGAGTCCATGTTAAGAGACCTGTGAGTAAGGTAGCTACTAATTAGAGGGAAGCCGAGATTATCGTGTTTCGTGGCCTTGGGGACCGTTTTGGGGGGAGGGGGATAACGGACGGCTATCTACGTCACTGCCGTGAGCATATCCAATGAGAACCGGGAATCGAACTTCACTCTTGTGCCGCCCAGTTGCCAGTTAAAAGCGGTCTGGTGTGTTCGACTTTCTAGCGAGAGGACGCCGCTAGACTGAGACTTCGGTTGTGGAGACTAGGATTTTCTGTTATTTCTCGGTCACAGCAGGCAAATATCGTGATAGTACCTCGATTACGTCACTATCGGCCTACTCCTTAAACCAGGGCTGTCCAGTCCCCCCCCCCCCCAAAGGAGTCCGAAAGTTAGTGTAGACTGGTTCGCGGGCAGCACCTATAAAAATAGCAATAATCGGTACACCTAACCGCGAGAAATTGTATACAGTATATGTATATATATATATACACACAGACACACGTTTACAAATGTGGCCGCGGGACGAGTAAGAGAACGTGGCGGGCCTCGAGTTGGAGACCCCTGCTTTAAACTGATAATCGTTTTGTGGAATACACTAAATCAAGCAGAACAGACCAGGGTCGCTGTTCATTTGAACTTTCACGGTCAATAGCACATCTACTGTTTATTTTTGCTCTTCCTTCCCAACACTGAATGACGTTATGTATCAGCATTTAGTCACTTGAATTAACGTAATCACGATTGTCATTTAATTGCCATTTCCTGATTGCATGTGTTTGCTGGGACATGTATCCTTAATGGTTCCTATTGCGGCACTGTCGTACAGTGTAGCTTTGGCGGAACGGTGAACATGTGAAGGTAAAATCCCTGTGCACAATTTCAAGGCTATTGGAGTGGACGAAAAGTTTAGGTTCCGGTCACATTACCTCAGGGGGAGAGACCATGGTGCCCTGGAGCCGGTCTTTTTGTCAGCGGTATATAACATTTAGGAACAGGGTGTTAAAAAATACTGAGTTCTGTTTCCGTCCTCATTTGAAATGCAAGTCCTAGAAAATTACTCCGCAATGCTTCTCTTTAACCCACTCTTGTAATCGGCCAGCCTTTTTATATAAGGACCCAAGGGGTTTCACTCATCGAAATGTAAGTGTATTTTTTGTAACACTGGAATATGGCTACGCCCGCAGTCTTGAGTGGTGATGGTGCGAAATGTTAAGTTGCAAGACCTGGAAGAATGTGGAATATTTTGCCAGCTTTGGAAATGTGCTCGTTATTTTATTACTAGACGATTGGCGAAGTTAAAAATCTAGGTAATGTCGGGCAGCGTTCAATAGTAAGATCTAGCAACAGACGGAAAAATAATGTTAAGTTGATACCTGTCGATACATATAAATGTCCCCCCACCAACTGTGCCAGCATATTTTACAGTGATTTGAAGTATAAATTTTATTTTTTGACTACTAACTTCTGATATGTTTTGAGCTGCAGTATATACAGAATACCCGAGTATGAAAGGACACAAAACATGTTGTAGGAAGAGAAATAATAACACAGACAATTGCATTAGGTCGTGCTAGAGTGCTGTCTGTGTACCGTAGTACAGCATATTACAGGTGCCTGGAATTTGCAAGGCAAACATAACAAGGAACAAGTTGGAAAGATATGCTGCATGTAAGCGGCTTCAAGAAGGTTAGAGATTCTTTCTTTAACTTTTAACCAGGACGCTTGCACCCCTGAGATCAGTTTACTAACTTTATCCGCTGGGCTTTACATTCCTGCAGTTAAATTCCACCTTCATCACACTTAACCATTTTCTTTAAACGTATATCGTTCCGGTTTCTGTCATTAGTTACGCAGTATCTCTCTGTAAGCTGAAACGCCAGAGCGAAGAGTTTCCATGGCTGATGAAGCGTTATGTCTCCCCAATTCCCGTCCCCCGTGTACTGGGTTAGGATGACTGAATTTCCTGTTCTCTGTAAGTGAACTCTCCCCCCGCATTATTCAACATTCTGGTGGGACGGCCTCAGGTAAGGTAAGTCCCAGTGCACAACCTGCATTCGTACTGCGGTATAGAAATACGGTTGCATTCACACTTTACCTCGGCACCAAAGGGAGATGAAGCTTTGGAGGAGAAATATACTTTTTACGGGAGTCCTAGGAATCTGCGAATTTGTTTTCAAACGACCGCAGGTTTGTCGTTTGGGCGTTGATAGTGGGACTAACTGTTTTTGCGATCAAATAAAATTACCAAATTATCAAAGCAAGCTTCAGAAATGTACAGATTTTATGGCAAAAGTGCAAGTAGCGGGTAGACTATGGAATGAGTGTGTAGGAAATACCGGACGTGCAAGTGCAGGTTGGACTGAAAGGTATGGTATGAGGGTTAAAACAGCCGCTCCGTGTTCTGGAAGTACCTACTTGTGCCAGCTTCGAGTGGGTCCGTCAGACGCTAGGGTCGCACTATGAAATGGTCCACGGTGGTTGCTTCAGTTTACTCCACATATTTTAGACTTATGTACGCCTTTGCGTACTTCCATGTCGAGTTTTTTTTTTGTCTAAATGACAGAAATAAGTAGGTGACGTACCCATGGCAATGCAGGTATTTTTAGTGCGGGAATATTTACATGATATGCAGTACACATTACATCTGACTGGCGTAAGTTTGAGATGAGCCGATCCCGATGGCATGGATGTCTGTGTCTTGCAAATGTTGTGTATTGTCAGGTAGATGTCTCTGCAAGGGGCCGAGCACTCGTCCGTAGGAGTCGTACCGAGTGAGATGTGACTGATAGTGAACTCGAAACCTCACCTACGAGGCGACCTCGGGCCGAGTGGGCCTGTTGTGACAAAAGTAAACAATATTTGAGAAGAAAACGAGACGTTGATATTTCCACAAACAGATATTTATGAAATTATGAAGAACGACTGTTAGGATACAGATTGGACGTGGTTCGATTCTAGTCGGGGGAGGGGAGGCGAGAAATTTTTTCTTCAAAAGCCTTAGAATGGCTTTGGGACCCAGCAAGACATCTGTTGAATGGGTAGTGGGAACTGTTTCTCCTGGGGTTAAGCAGCCGTGGCGTTAAGGTGACCACTCACCTCCACGTAGTACTGAAGTTAAGAATGAGAGGAGCCATACCTCCGTTGCATTATTTAAGCCTTCGTGCACAAGAACGATTTCATTGTCACCTCACATATGAAGCACATGTATGTTTTGAAAGCATCCTGTTTGCAGGGTTGGTTTCGGACTACTTGCCCTGTCAAAATGTAACACAGTGACTTTTTATTCTCTGCTTAAATGAGTTCAGTAGTGTATTATCGTTAAGTGAAATGTTCAGGGAAGTGTTAAACCTTACAAAACAGACTTTTCCAGCTTTCTACCGGACAATATGCCGCTGGGAAAGAATTCCGGAAAAGTGGTGCGGATTAAAATGTTCCCTGCCTCTTCGTCATTTATATTCTGCATTTAATACCGGTACGTCATTTTGTATGAATACTAGTGTCCTTCAAATCAGAAATACAATTTTTTATTACTTTTCTTTCCGCACACGCTGCTGCTGCTACTGACGTAAAATCTGCACACAAGCAGACCCTGTCTGGTATTCGTCGACATTGTATTCCTTTATGTCACTACTACTATCCCATTCTACGCCGGAAAGTTCTATTTGGGAAGCACGTGGGACATGAAGGCTACAACTTCTCGTAACTTCACACCTCCTCTAGATGGTCCTGAATGGTTTGATTCAAGAACCAACCGTCCGCCTCACACCGGGTGAACCCAGCTTGAATACAAACAATAACTCTTTCAGTAAACGCCACGAAGTTCCTTTTCCTAAATACGCACGTACTGGCGTAGTCGCGGATATATAAATTCAATTATCCAAGCCAACCACCAGGACAATTTATGCGACGCCAAGGGGCCATATTTTAGAGTTTCCCCGGCAAGTGTTGGCATCATAGAAGATGGCTAGAAGCCTATGTGTATTGCGTACATAATTAATTGCAAACCCACTAATCACTTCCGATGTGAAATTAATTACCAGGTAACTGCGAGTGTCAACTTTAGTCCAAATTGAGTGACGTCATCTTAGACCACCGAGGGAGAGAATGTAATTGCGGTAGAGTATATAGGCTTAGTTATTAACAACGCAGCCAGGCTGATGTCTTGTTAAGTTTTAATGACTCAGTTATGCAATTATATGAACGTCAGACAAGCTGCTCACAATAAATAAATCAGGGTGTCAACGGGAGATACAGTAGCGAACAGGCCCTGGCTAGAACAAGAAAAAAGCGGATGCAGCGGCTTCCAGTGCAGATTCGTTTACGTACCTAAGTTTGTATACGTATATAACGCTGCTTTATACATACACAATGTATATAACGTAGCCCATGAAATCAGCACTTGGATTACATAATATAATTTATGAAACCTGGGGTACGCGGTGGCGCAGTTGGATGGGACTACAAGCTGGAAGGTTGCGGTTTTCTTTCCCTGTGGTAACATGGGAATTCTTTGAAAATCCTTCCGGCCTGTGATTGACCCAGCCTCTAAGAGAAATGAGTACCAGAAATATTTCCTGGTTTGTAAAGGTGGCCGTTACGTAGGGCTGACTTCACCTTCATGTGCCGATTGTCTCGAAATCTGGGAGCTTCAGCCTCCTGGAACGCTCAGAGCCTGTTTAGACCTGTTACAGGAATTGCTGTACCTTTATTTTACCTCTGCTAAATGGAAGATTTTCTGTACGGACTGAACTATGATTTGTTATTTCGTAAGATGCGAGGCGGAGAACGCAAATACTAGACACGTGACTAGCGAATTTGAATATATTCTGGTAGTATTTTAAAGTTCTTGAACACACAGTGCTGGTTACGTTGTTGTATGGGCGGAATTTGGTGTGCTTTTGGAAGTCAAACGAGTTCGTAACACAGCCCTTGCGCATATCATGTGCACAGCCTGAAGTACACGTTGTTGGGCACAGTATCGATATTCAAGTAAGCAATTTTCCATCAAAGTCCTGTTTTTCCTTTCATTGACAAGTTCAACATATTGCTATAAAAACGTCCGATTTCCTAATTTTACTTTAGTTAAAAGTTTTTATTTGCCGAAATCAGAAAATGTTTCGGTTGCATATTTACATGTAAAAAAAGTTCCTCATAGGGCTGGTTTTAGTCTTTTTTGCTGGGGGGGGGGGGCTGAAGCAAATTCTCACCAAGCGTAATCTTGGCGGCTGTGGTTTTCGCTGTGCCTTTGAGATAGTGTTGGCAATCTAGGTGTTTAATTTGTTTTCAAGTTTGTTATTGTTAAAGACAAATACGTTGTTGCCCGATGTCCCATATCTAGGTATTTGACGAAGTAATGGAAATAACATTTGCTAAAGTTTGCGGTGAGGACAGTTTTACACTTCATCAAGTTTTTCCGTGGAATGTGGAAAAGGCCGTAGTCAATGCATAGAATGTTTTAATTACTATGCTGTTTGGATCGTTTATGAAATTATTCAGCTGATATGTTACCATTTAAAATGAGAAATCCGTCATTCCATTAACTGAGTGTTCTAACTTTTTTTGATCGCAAACCCATTTTGCTTAGAAAAACAACCATGGTTCTTCACATCACGGCTCACGTAACTGTAGTGCCCAGATGATGGGTAGCCAAAATGAAAAATTTAATATACCAGAATTGATTTTAGATATGTAGAAATAGGTCAGATATCAGTAGCATACGTAATATGGCGTTGTAGTATTTTACCTTAAGTAAGAAGATTGTCGCTCGCATCTTGGGCGCAGGAAGTCTCTTAATCAGATATGCTGACGGTCGTATGAAGTAAACATATCGCCAGTTAAAGACGTTACGTATTTTTAACAAAATTTTATTACTTTAATTGCAAAAGTAAGTAAACCACAAATCAACCACTACAGAAATATATCAATGCATCTCTTGAAAACTGATCGTGGGATCCGTGGAACACACTTTGGGAAACACTGCATTGAGTACCTAGTTACATTATAAAGTAAGGAAAAGTTTATAACGAGGTGCTGTACAATTCTTTCAAATTGTTGTTCCAATCGCGACATTAAGGTTTCGTTGCCCTGGGATGGTGCGTGGCGTAGGTTGGTAATTGATCAACGGCGTTTCGGGACAACATCAGTCCCATCTGCAGCGTTCAAGCAGTTTTTGGACTGCGTGACCCTTGAAGAAACCGCTGTTTCGAATTTCAGCCCGGGTTCTCCTTACTTTTTTTTATATTTTTCTCAGTTGCTTTAGGCGAATATCTGAATAAGGCCTTGATATAGGCCACGACCGTTTCGTTACAAATATTTTCCAATTTGGTTGTGTGAGTAGAATGTTCTTAGCCTACTATTGTGAAATTCTGGCAGCCTGGTTAAAATCATATCATACTGTTTACATCTGATGTCTCCCGTGGTTCACGGTCTGTCGTTTCCCCTTACATTTTGTCCGATCGTAATGTCCGCTTGCTACCAGCTACTGCCACCTGCAACAATAACATCATTATGGGTCCTTTATTTTGCTGAAGGATACTTCACGTCAGTGTAAAAGTCAGCCCGCATGCCTTTAGGATTTATCATGTGATGGTCAGTACCTTTGCCCTGGATAAAAAAATACGCAAAGAAGAACATTGCAGTTCTTGTTAATGAATGACGATTATATCCTGACAGACTTCTAGCACGTGTTCTGAACAAATAAAGCACATAAGTGCAAGTGCCATATCAAAGACACGTGTCCCGCGTAGGCTGAATGGCTGTGTTAGAGTGAGTATTCTATACAAAGAAGATCGAGCTGTGTGTCTAGCCTGGGATAAAGTTGGTCGTCTTCTTTATTTTGGTCCACCATCTGCAGTCGGGGAACCGAGCAAGTTATCTCAAGCGGCAAAGCTTGAATTTTGGTTTAGATTTGACAAATCGGTGTTTCGAATCTCGGCTAGTACAACAACTGCTTTATAGTGGTTTTCCTCGGTCACTGCACACAAATTCAGAAACATAACTTGCCAAGACCAAGCAGATTTTCCCAGTTTTTTCACCCTGAGACACCGGCATTGTCACTAAACAAACTGTAAACGAAAAAAGGCAAGTTCAGTCTTATCCATCGTCCTCAGAGTTTCGTGACAGTAAGTAAGATCACGATACTAGGAACTGACACTTGGTTTTGTTTAGTAGATTTCCGTTTTCGGCTCTGGTGAGCAGCAGAGAGATCTGCAGAGAAATGTAGAGCCGTTTTGACGCCACGTTACATCAACTCAATGATGCTTGTTAACATTGCTACCTATATCTAAGTTGGCTGGCTTGGGAGACTCGGAATTGCCTGTAGGGGTGTGGGAGGGTGGCTCAATGGCGCATCACAGTTGCCATTTTGGAACCCACGAATGTTCCATTCCGTGCCTTAAACCCGACTACCATTTCCCCCATCGTGTATATACACCAACCCTTTTCATCTGTGCCTTGTAGACTCTGAGCTGAAGTGAACATCTGAATAGGGTGGGAGTTGGTGTTCAAAGGAACAGTGGCGAATTGTGTAAAACATGTGAAGTTATGTAATTATAGCTTTGTCTATGCCATAATCGTAAAGTTATTCAGAATTACAGTTGCTCGCTTGATGAAAAGGAAATGCCCGCATGTTAGCTTCATGTACTTAAGTTATATTCGTATGAAATGGATAGAGGTGAAATATTGGTGTTATCAAGGCAATAGAGCGGAGTAGTGTCAAAAGGCAGGAACGTGTCTCTTTTCTGCCAAATGCATAATCGAATACACTACAGGGTTCGCTCGAACGTTCTCCCAACTCACCACTACGTAGGACCAATAGCAGTTTACGTTCAGAATATCGCTTCAGCGGCACGGCCGTACAGCTGCACGCCATTGTGTGCCTGTACTTGGAACGTGCTAAAGATACCCACAGAGTTTATCGTAGGACACTGAGAGAGTGAGCACGTGGTGATGTCGAAATGTCGGACAGAGGATAATATTTCCGAGCACTTGTCTGTGAAAACCCAGTCCTTTCAAGTTTATCAGCACATAAAATCCAGTTTTATATTGAAATGCCGTCCGTGAAATTGAAATGGGTGTTTAGTGGTGGAGATTTGTCTAGGTAATGTGTTGCTCTTACACTGAAGCGACGGAAAACGTCCCACAGTTCCACTACCTGCTCGTCTGTCCTGGATATCTGGCATGTTGTCATGGAGATGTTTCCAAACTCACAAGTAGATCTGTTAGTTCCTAGAATTGTGGAACAGTTACAAGCAGCCAGAACCATCCGACAGATTTTTTCACTTGGCATAGTGTTCAAGTTTTACATACAAAATTCGGCAGTATAAGTTAAAGTGGACTGTGACATATTTTGTCACTCGTTAAGCTTTCATACATCTACCTAAAACCTAGTTTAAAAAAAAAATTACTCCATCGTTCTCTAGATTAATTTTTTCTGAGTAGTACTACGCGTGTCCTTGAATGCAGGCACAGTATTATCCTATATTATTCTAATGCAGATCCGTCTGAAAGTAGTATTCCGAAATTTACATCGGCAACTTCTCATCTCTTACCACAACCATCTCACACATGTAACTTACATGAACACACTATGTTCCAATCTGTTGGTTTTCACCATCATGGTACAGTAAATTGCACTGCTGGCTTTCCTGAACAGATCTGTGCAGTAGGATGTATCCATAAACCATAAATTTATCTAGTGAAAAAAATCTTGTAGAAAAATTATTCTTACGCATGAACAGATGAAAATTAAATTAAAGCAAGGCAAAGGCTTATCACAGGGTTTTTCCTTTTAATATTGTGCTTACTGTTATGTTTTGTATCTTATACATGTCACTTAACCACAGTAAGTGACATGACTGTACAGCAGTACTGCGTAGAGCCTTGGGATATTGAATATCTGTACGCAAGGCATACACTCACTTCAGCTACCTTTTTGACGATGCTAGGATTGACAGTCGGGAGAATTTGTAATCCTATGGATAGTTTGGTTTCTCAGAGCCGCAACTAATCCTAATGCCTTTGGTCCAAGGTGGCAGAACAGATTGAGCTTTTCTATCCTAAGAGGCGAAATGTTTTTGGTTACTCCTGAAAACAACGCATTGTTTTAAATGTTATATGTTTTGAATAAGTTCACAGAGTGAAAACTCATTTCGCTCTGTAAGGAGTTAATAACACATTTGCCACCTTCTAAACGTAAATTTTGGGCCCACTATCCAATAGGACGTCGACGGCTCTTATTTTTGTATGACTATCTCAAACTTTGCAAGGTATTCTGTAGAAAGTAACTGGAATGTGTTACTTTCATAGAGCAGGACTTATAGATATATAAAAATTTTATATAATTCTCGTTAATGGTTCTGATTATACGTATAATTTTCTTAAAACTTCATAAAAAACAGTCGACACTGCAGCTTTCACAAACTTGTTTTAATTACTGCAACTTATGTCGCATATACAAAATGAAACAAACCTAAAAGTACTCTTACATTGTTAGTCACGTTACCAAAAATAGACCGGTCACAGACTTCATTGTAAACACAACTGATTTACAGCAGTCTAGCCAGAGCTTGTCTGCAGTAAAGAAAGGGTGTTATGCTCAACATAACTCAAGTATTTAGCAGTTTCTTCATACTGGACTGTTATAGACCGAGTGTTATTATCACATTGGGGTATGTAGTGTAAAACATCAGTTTTAGGGAAAACGCTTGGCGTTTTGTCGTATTTCAGAGACCCACCCAAGTGGAAGATGAAGCCCGGCAAACACCCCCCTCCACCATTTGAAATTTTAAAACAGATTTTGTAGACACATTGATATTAAATATTTTATGCCATTTACCCTAGAGCTGAAATGAACCATTGAATTCCGCTGATAATTAGTACGTACTAACTTACTCCATGGTGCAGAGTCCTTCTTGAGAAGCTAACAGGTTTGCAGCTAGTCAAGAAATTCCCCGCATTTCACGGAACCCGAAGGTTCATTACCGCACTCACAAGTGTCCGCCACCTGTCTCTA
>Ga0123354_10010575_pt1 | contig 14230 bp, 16 predicted proteins | sample TergutLab28metaG_2_FD_97872 | JGI IMG/M metagenome (GOLD analysis project Ga0123354, IMG submission 97872) | Labiotermes labralis P4 segment gut microbial communities from Petit-Saut dam, French Guiana - Lab288 P4 | ecosystem: Host-associated > Arthropoda: Insects > Digestive system > Gut ... | reverse complement strand
GGGGGGGGGGGTGGGGGTGGGGGGGGGGGCTCCGTGGGGAGGGAGGGGGGGGGGGGGAGAAGAGAAAGGGAGGGGGGGGGGGGGGGGGGGGGGGGGGGGGGGGGGGGGGCAAGCTGTCGAGAAGCTGCTGGAGGCCTATAGTCAGGAGATTGGTTAAATAAATAAAAGAATGGAGGAATCTGGAGGAAATTCAAGAGATTAAAAGTGAGGCAGTTAACTGAGCAAGTCCTATGTACACCCATCCCTTGCTCTGCGATGATTTCACTTATGGATTTTTATTTACCACACAACTGCAATTTATTCTTCTTCTTCTCCTTCTCCTACTCCTCCTCCTCCTCTCTCCTCTCTCTCTCTCTCTTTTTGTTACTTTAGGAAATATCTTTCCATTTTTACAGACAAGTGGTCTGTATTATTGGTCATGCAAACACATTGGTGAGCACCCTTGCCCTCATGCTGCTGCAGGTTTTGCTATGTTGCTTTTTGTATGAAGGACAGTTTTTGTGGAAAAGGTTATATCCATGGAGCAAGGGATGGGAGTCTAAAGAAACTGAATAGGCAGTGAGGCAGTGTGAATAGAGAGAAAGTGGTGGGAACTGGAAGAGGAATGGAGAAAGAACAGCATCATTATTTTTGGGCTAGTGGTTTTGAGAAGCGAGGGATATATTGGAAGTGATGGAAGAGTGTTTAAAGGAGACAGCCAAGCTGGAGTTGTCAGTAAACAACATTGGTTTTATAGCAAGCCTGGGCAGAAGAAGAGATCAGTGGCCTGTTCTTGTGAAATGTGTGTCTCTTGCTATGCATCTTCAAGTGTTGAGAAAGACAAATTTAGTGGGCTTGAGAGATTAGAGTTCATTAAGATGTATGGGAACAAGCAAAATTGAGATTAGATTGATTCCTTATTTAAAAAATGCCAAGGGGGAAGAGAGGCTGGTGGTAAACAGAGGAGTTCATGAGCTGGTCTGTTTGTTAAAGAATGTTCATTTGAGTGAGAGAAGCAGAAATATGGACAGTACTGTTGAGCAAGGGGTTGAGTGCTTTGAGGAAACTGATTAGCATGATCCAAGAAATGCTGGACACAGAAATTGGTCGAGTGTGCATGGAAGAAAGACAAAAGTTACATGGGGTAAGGAGAGCTCTGAAGGATTATGTCAGTGGTACAGAGGAAGGGAGTGGGATGCAGCATCACAGAATGGGGCAATACACATCATAAAAAAGGTAGATGGCATTGAGATGATGAAAGGCAATGAATGGGTGGCACATCAGATTGTCACCTTGCCTGCTGTAGAAGTGCAAGCCTGATATGACCTGAGAAATTGGCTTGTGAATTGAGTGATGGAGGAAGTGGAGTAGGAGGGGCAGAAATGGGTCACTGTAGGATTGTTCTTGTGACAGGGTTATTGAAGATGCATTTTTGGAATGTGCAGGGTTTTAAAAGTGGAATCATCTAGTTTTTAATTTTTTTGAAATGTTAATAATGGACATGCATTTGGGGTGGTAGAGCATTAGGTGGGAGTAGAAGGTTTTTGACAACTGGTTTCTTTATTTATTCAAAAGTAAATGGAGGAATAATGAGATTTGGAGAATTCCTGGATGTTTGTTAGTGTATATTAGAAGACCGATTATGGAGATTCCAGCAGTTATAAAAGAGATGATGTTGAGCACAGGAGATGAAGTTTCAGTTCTGTAACTTCATAGTAGTGTAACTTGAATTTTACTGTGTAGTTAGAAGAAGAAATGAAAGGTTTAGGTGAGTTGCTTACAAAACAGTAGGCGCTTTTAAATACATGGGAAATTTTGGGCTCCAGTGTCTTGTATATGGAAAAACCTAAGAAAGTAATGTATTGCAGTCATTGTTAATAATAAGATACAATAGGTTTTAATTTTTGTAGTCTTGTACATCTCACATATACATTGAAAATGTAAATGATATATCATGGTTAAACTAACAAATCGAGCCTAACATAGCACATTGAGTAATGCATGATGGATGACTTAAAATATATATTAGTGATATTAATACAAGGATAAAAGAGAAGTGATTAAAAGTCTGTGATGTATGATGTGGAAGACAGTGATTACATTAAAAATTTGATAATGAAGGTGGTTGGACAGCAAGACTTGGAGAGGCTTTTAAATATTGGTGTTTGTGACTGGTGGATTGAGGATTGTTTATTAAATAATTTTGTACATAAAACTAGATAGGCTATACAGCTTGTGTACTGCATAAACCTGGTGCTCACAGAAACAGTCTTTTGTGCAGTGTGACTCAACTAATAAATACCTTCCGTGATAAATATCGTGCATGTTGTTCGCTAGCTCAAGGTGATTACACCCATTGTCACAATTCAAGAAGCCAACATTGTCCATCAAGAATTGGCTATCAAATGTGGACTGTCAAAGGGACTGCCAATGCCATATTATAAATATGAGCCACAATCCATGTAGAGAACTCCATTTATAAACTGTACTATGACAGGCCCATAATCTGATCGTACTGTCGATAGCAGTAGACTGGACATAGTTACACTTGACAAAACCATCAAAGAAGCACACTTAGTAGGTGTAACAATTTCCAGCTGTTACAACCTTCACGGCACCATCACAGAGAAGCGTCAGAAATATACACACTTGAAAGAAGACCTTATGAGAATATGGAAACTGAAAATGCCCTTTGTAATACCATTAGTACTATCTAATGGGTATTGTTCCAAACAAATTACATGAAATTTCAAAACGGCTTTATCTTCACCCTCATCTGTATATTCTAATACAGAAAGCAGCAGTGCTTAATACATGCTGTGTAGTCAGAAAGTTTTTGGCAGAACAATGAATGAGAACTGTTTAGTCAATGAGACCAATACCTTTTAAGAACCAGCTAAACTGCTGTGAAGTCAGGAATGTGGATGGTAATAAGTGTCCTATAAATGAGCCCGGTTGCTCATTTAGTATCGTGACTAGGCTGTGAGTTGGGTGACAGAGAATAAGGTTTGATTTGGTGGGTGCAGAGATTTTTATCATTGCCATACCAGCTCTGGGACTTCCTGATCCTCCTGTCGAACAGTTCCTGGTGACCTTTTTGTTCAGGTAAAGTAGCTGTGTCATAACACATAAGCACCTGCATCCACTAATGTTGAAATTTTTTGGTAATTATTTCATGAAGTAACTGGTCCAGTAGTAGACTCTTCCTGGTATAAGCGACAGCCCAGTTGTGTTTGGTGCCTGTAGATATCCTCCTGCAGCTATGAGAACTCTGAGTATTGCTGTTCTGCACCACTGTCTTCTACTTCTCTAAGTAATATTGTCCCAAAGTTTTTTTCTGCACTGATGTCATGTGACTATAATGTTATTTTTTCAGTATTAATTTTGGATATTTTGTACATATAATCTCTTCTGCATCTGTGGTGGTGAAAGTTCCTCGTTTACTCATGTTTTGTTTACATACCATTCCTGCTGTATTCCAGTATAATTTAACATTGCACAACCTTTTACAAAGATGTAATCAGTACCATGTGAAGTAAACAATACAGTATGTAGATGTAATTGAAATTCTGCTGTATTTGTAACAGGTGACTCTAAAAGTGGCAGAAAGAGAAGAACAAAACACAGTAATGGTACTGATTTAGAGGAAACCAGCTCCATTCCTACTGATAACTCCCAGATATCTACAAAGTGCAAGCAGTTCGAAGAAAGTGATGTGTGGGACTGAATCTCTTGTAAAATGTAATAAAGGCTGTTTTCTGCTTTGTGCAGGAAGTTGAGTGTCCTGTTATTCTTAATTGAGCAGTTGCATTGCATTTCCAAACAAAACCACAAAGTTATTTTGTAATTTTTTATTTTTCGATGGACAAAATGTTGGACCATTACTGTTTAATTAAGAAACATTAGAACATTACTGCTTGACAGTGATTTTACCCTACGTAACAGTGCTGCCTGTCAATTTAAAAAGGATAGACTGTGAAGACTGTAGCCTTATGGGATGTGACTGCATGAAATCCTGTAGCATTTTACCAAACCATGTTGCTTTACATCCCAGACAACAGCAGTCTTCATGGTCAAAACTGTGAATATATTTGATATTACCCAGATACATATTGATGGTTTCTTTAAAAAGGTATCCAATTCCTTTGTACCTTAGTAGGGGGCTGACAAATTATGGCTTTATATGTTCCATATCCATGTATGGTGGAATATTTACACGTACGTTACAAACCACCAAATACACACTAATAAAATATGTTTTCTTCACTGTGCGTTTGTTGGTTTGTTACATAGGCATAAATATTCCTCACTGCACAAATATGGAACATATAAATTTTCGTTAATGTCTAATGGTGAATAGTGGCACACTGATAAAACATTTTATCAGTGTACATATTTTGGTTTGTTACATGAGTGTAAAAAATTACAACTTGTCACAGTGAAGTGTGGAAGTACCATTGTAGTTAGTATACCAGTATTGTGAGAGTATAGTAAGATGGAAATGGGTTGTTTACTTCAACTACAACAAGAACAACAACAGACTTTATGAAATGTTCAGTCAGATTGAATGTAAATTTAAAGTGGCGGTAAGATATCAAATACAGGTGAAGAGAGTAAGTTCCTTCTTAATAAACTTGATTCAAAATACTCAGCGAACCCACAGGCAAGTTCGTTGACTCAAAAACAGCCCATATATTTTTTAAATTATCTCACCTTCAAGGCAGTGTATGTAAGTTCATAGTTCATAATCAGCTTTGAGGAAATTGTGCCACTTTGTTACATTTCATGTGTTAAAATATGAATATCTTCTTTCTTAAATTACCTCTTTTGCCATAAAATGGATGTCACTAAATTTTAAATGGCTCTAAAATAGCTTAAGTTTAGAAAATATTAGGAAAATTTGTTGAACCTTGGTATGTAATTGTGTTTCTGAACCAGTATCAGGCGTGGAAGGAACCAGTATTACACGTGCCTACCATGACAGTTTGTCCTCAAAGTTATTAGAATGAGTGAGTTTTTTAAAATTTTTTATTTTGAGTGTCTGACTTTCTTATAAGATTTAGTTAATTTGCTGATGACTTGCCTTCCTTAAATTGTGCCGTGAAGTAAATGTATTCAGTTTGGAAAAGGTACATTAATCACATGTTTTCAGTTTCCACTTTTAATAATTTACTTGTCCAGCCTTACTTGATACAGGATGAGAAATGTTTTCTGCATACAGATTCTTGCAGCGTTTTGAATGGTTGGACGATTTACTTCTGCCAGTTATTAAATGTGCATCAGACTGTTAATATTAGGCAGCCTGAAATACATAGCAGATGAGACATTGTGATCCGAGCTAAGTGCCTTTTGAGGTTGAGATGGCTGTTCAAAGATACAAATCAGTGGGTACTGATCAAATTCCATCAAAACTGATATTCCACATTCTTGTATGATATCTGAAGACTAGACTGATACAGTATTTTTGTACACAGAGTGGTAAGTTGGCTCTTGTTCAAGCATATGCGTCAGCAATTTTGTGTTGGTTGTGAATGCTTTATTGTTGCAGTGTTTCATTGGCATGGTTGTTTTGTTGCTGTATCTAGTTGGTGCAACCTTTCAGCAGGATTGTTTGAAGAACTTGATCCTTTGGAACAAAGAGTGAGTGCTGGAAGGGTTTGAGCATCTTACAGTAATAATCAAAAAAAGAGTCCCAAAATGCAAAAGATAAAAAGTACAGGTGTTAACATTTCAATTGTGAAAATCATGCTGATGTGCTATTCTGATAACAGATTTTTGTTGTACAATACAAATAATGAACGTTCTCCCGTGAATTTTCGAAATGTTTTTTTAACAGTATATCTGTTTTAAAGCCCAGGCTTTTGGTAGAACAAGTGGATTTTGTACAGTGACATATCACTCCTACCCAGCTGTAGTGAAGATCAGAACAATCACCATTCTTGCCAAAATGAGCTTATTTACATTTTTTTGTACCGAATACTATAAATACCATATAAAAGATATTTTAGTTTTTATTATAAGATACTCATTTTAGTGTGAAACCGATACTGTTACTGTCTTTCAGAACATGATTTAACAGCAATGTTTTAAGCATATCAGAGTTGGAGTGCAGGTAAGTATGCAGCAGCAGCTCGCATGTGTGCCACAAATGGCACTTCAAAATATTGCGCGGGCAAAAAATAGTTGCACTTTAACTAAAAAAGCAACCAGAGTGTAATACGTGTCAATATATAAAAATAATTAATAAAATTCAGTTTTGCTCATATATGCAGAAATATTTATTCTTAAATTCTGGAACATACCCTTTACAGTGTTCACCCATATTGGGTCCATTAGGTGAATAGAGAAGCCTAGTTTTCAACACCAACAGTCTTATTTGTTTATGATTTCTGTTAGGACACTTAGTGTCTCAGATTATATAGTGTTTAATTAGATTACTCATGCTGACTGATTGTTGAAAAGGATCCGAAACTATTCATGGTCAAATTGCAGTACTATCCCATTCTTTGCCTAGAAAGAGTGGGAACAACCACAATAAATCTCAGAATAGTTGCTTTCCTGGTCGAGATTTGAAACTGGTACCTTCTGAATGCAAGTCATAAATGTGATTTCAGGTTTAAACTGGTGTAGTTGACATCTTCACTCTTCTGTGGTGTTACATAGCCTTGGTAGTTATTTACTGAAAATGAACACATTAACATGCTTTTAGAAGGAAGCGTAGAGAAATCTATCAGTCCTGCATGTTTCAGCTTGCAGAATGTGTGACAAAATCATCATACTTCTTTGTTCTTAGAGATCTAATAAATCCATTGAAAACATGGTGAGGGTTGGTTATTGGGGTAGAGCATAAACAAGTCTCTATTGCTTTCACAAAGAAATTAAGAGCAGATTGAATTTGGAAGTTATTGCTACAATTTATTTTCTAGCTTTTGCTAAAAATGTAAGAATTAAATCACAAATTTTACGGTGACTAGTTTCAGTTCTGGCTTCAAGCCATCATCAGGCCTTATCCAAGAACAGTGATACAGAATAGTTTATATTAGCAGTTTCCAAGATGGAGAAGATCTTCTCTTTGCATTAAGATACATTACATTTTAATGTTAAAGAGATCTGTAAGCCAGAGCTGAAACTAGTTTGCTGTAAAATAATATTAATTTGTGTTGTATTTGACAGACTTTGAATAATATAATTTTGTGATCTCATATACAAACAAGGATGTCTCATTAAAGATTATAAGATTTAAAACATATGGAAGTAGGAGTTTATCTGTTGTTTTTGTAGGTAGATGGTCTGTGAGAGCAGGTTGTTGATAAAATATTTGAGCATTCCATTTAATGTTGTACTCCTGTTATTCACTTCCTCAGGTTGCTTTGTTTGATTCCTGCTGTTGGAAAACGTTACAAACCAAAACCTGTTTTTCTTTATTACTACATTACCTAGCAGTGGAAATTGGCATGCTCTTTAAATTCCACTAGGTCTTGTAGATGATTGTATGCAGTGAGTGCGCAGAGAGTTTGAGCGGGATGTATGTTCCTGAGTCAGTTTGCAGAATGGTACTTCTGGTGTCATTGTTACTGAAAACAGAAACAGAGTATAACAGTGATGGTGCTGCAGTTCTCAGCATGAAAGGTAGTATGTTTAATTGTTCCGCTATTAATTAAATGTAGTTTACTTAATTGTACGATAATGCAGAGGACTTCTCTGTTAGTTATGGGTACAGCAGGATCCAACACCATGTTTACAGTTATTCAAGAGGCATAAAAAACTTGTGATGAGAACCTGGCTGATTGTTTTTTTGTGTTATTAAGCAGCATGTTTGAGCCCAAGCATTTTCACTATTAGAATATACATACAAAGAACTACGAGTAGTATGGCTTTGATGCTGACTCATGATATTCAGAAGCACGTATCTTTCTGTGGATGTTGTCCATCATCTGTTACGTAATTGAACACTGTGTTTCGGAAGCCAACTCTGCTTATGTCCTCAGGTTTGGATGTTTGTTGGACATCTTAGAGCTATTCCCAGTCGCTGAGCCAAGTAACTTGGAATAGCTCCGTCTGAGGGAAAACAGCACCAGCTCCTGAAATGTGGTGCTTGAATTACCTAGTAGGCGATGGGCAAAATCCACAGAAGAGTGTTTCTAGTACTGATAGCTCTGTCTCTGAAGGCCGAAACACATAAAACATTAGTAATGTACGTTCTGGCAAGTGTTTATCAAATGTCAGGATTGGTACATCTGGTGACTGGTTAGTAATTTAACCTATTTTCAAGGGTGTGAAATTTTGTATCTGTTAAAGGAAAACGGGACCCTGAGAAAGAAAGTAACAGAGTATTTAAGAAAATTGCTTAATGAGGGTTTTATGTATTTGTGATTATCCATTGAATGAGCATAGGATGTACAGGGCATGGGACAGGTGCGAGACGTGGAGAAAATTTTAGTCGGAAAATGTTCAAGGAAGAGATTGCTTGGAAAGCCTAAGCGTAGACTGAAGGTAGTATTAATGCAGATCCTAGAGAAATGCGCATATGGTGTGATGTGGACTGGATTTATATGTCTCATGGTAGGGCCAAGTGGCAGGCTTTCGTGAACACAAAGTTTGGGCTCGATGGAAGGGGGGGATTTATTGGCTGCGGGTGGTTAGAATTGGTCATCGAAATTATTATTATTTTGCCGTGAATACGACTGGCGGCTCTGTGGGATGCCGCTCAACGAGGGCACGACGAGTCGATTTCCCGTGAACAGAAAGGCTGTTCTCTAGAAGTTTTATTTCTTATGCCAGAAAGTGATATTCCATTAAGAAAAATAATTTGTTTTTTGTACCGTGCATTGTATTCCTGAAGATGAAACCTCGGGTTCGAAACATGTAGAAGACAAAAAAATTAAAATAATTAAGAAATGTGCATTTCTTGTGTTTATATTTTATAAAAATAATTTGGTTCTGTGGAAACGCACAATGCACCCATCATTGTGTGCAGAATAACACAATTAATGTTAGGTGCCATTGAGCGTGAAGGTGAGGAAGTGTTGTGCTTGGCAGTGATCGTATTGGACGTCTCCAAGACTGAACAGTTATCTGTCGCAGTTCGTTATTATTTAAGTGTTTCTGTGTAGGCAGGGTGTTTAGACATTTTCACAGAATTTCGAGAAGCGACTTTTAGCTTCGACATGTCTGTATGCCCGTTTGGAACAATTCGGCTCCCACTGGACAGATTTTTATCAAATCTTATACTGGAGGACTTCTCGAAAATCCGTCGAGAAAATTCCGTTAGTTAAAAAAACGACAAGAATAACGGATACTTGACAAGACGTCGTGCATACGTTTGTGATAATATCTGAGTCATAAAACGAGAAATGTGCCAGACAAATTTTTAGAGAAAAACACGCATTTTATGTGCAATAATTTTTTGCCGGAAATCATGCCGTATGTGAGATTATACCGCCTCCCCCCATGGCTCAACAACCCGTAATGCGCCAGGGCCTCTTTATTGTCCAGACTTCACGATCACACTCGGTAGGACTCCTCAGGACGAGAGTTCAGCCCGGCGCAGAGACTGACAACACTCAAAAGAGAAACACATCCATGCCCTCGGCGGGATTCGAAACTGCAGTTCTAGCAAGCGAGGGGCCGCAGACCCACGCCTTAGTTCGAGCGGCCACTGCGATCGACCATTTATGAGATAATGTGGAAAAATATGGTAGAGCCAGACAGGCTACAGATGATGATATAATACGGCGCAGGAAAGGTTATGATGTGCCTGCTGGGCAACTAAGGTAAGAATACAGACACACAGATAATAGGTAATACTCACTGCTTCATAGTTGTTTCATTTCGTCTGATCTAGTGAAGTTTTTACAGCAAAAAAAAAATACAGAAACTAGGAAACTACGCAGCGACTTAGCTGACATTACGATCTGTTGAGTCAGATTGTACGTACGTTAAAGTAGGCCACGAACAAACGAATATTCTTTTGCTTTAGTGCAGCGTTGTGATAATATACAGGGTGCAAAGAAATGAACCGTCAATCACAAAGAAAATTTTTTATTTTTTCAGAGATGTATTATAAAAGGAGAATTACATACCTGTAGCCTTAAATCTCTTTATTACATATCTCATAATTACATCCTGTGATGGCTAGTTTACGTAGCCAAAACATGTAGCTCCTATTTACAATCCCTACTGCAAAAGTTGTGCACTGACGGGTCGTGTACTCGTATCTGGCATTGCGTATCCTACAAGCACAACGGGGGTGCCACACCTTAAAAAATAAACATTTTTGTTGTGTTTGACGGTTCATTAATTGACACAATTTATGTGAAAAAATGAATAGTGCTTCTTGGTTGGAACTTTTTTTTTTAATGTTACGTGTAAGTCGCGAATTAAAATTATGAGTAGTATTAAGTAGGCCTGTAATTTAGAGAAGAATATATGGTCGATTGTGGTTAGTGCATGTAATGTCATTAATCACCTCCATGTTAATAGGAAATGAAAACTGAATTACTGTTTCCACTGCAACAATTTTTACGCGAAAAAGCCACAATGTTAATGTAATACCTAGTTTGCCCGTCTTGTTAGGATTTTATTCCGTAAAAACTCCAGGCCGTAAATTCACAACTTTCTGATATCAGACGCATCCTCTTCAAGTACGGAATAAATTTACCTTATTTCGTTGCCCCAACTTACGATACGGCCAATAAAGGAATGGGGTCTGCCGTGAAATACAGTCTTTGCTAAAATAAGGTACCTGTTATGTATCTAGGTTATCCGTGTCCTCATTAGCCCGTCCGAATAGTTAAGACTTCGAATATTCGTTAAGTATGTCTTAAGAAATTAAAGTAAAACAAACCTTCGATAGTATTTTTTTTAAGAGAAGCCATCCCATTGTGTACGTATAACTAATGAATGTACCTTTATTAACATTATTCCTTGTTGGCCTGATGATGGCCGAGTAACGGCCGAAACATGTAGCTGAATGTAACCAGTTGTAATAACGCAGCTGTTCTATATGTTGTGTAACGACGGCATAATATAATAAATTCTATATTATTGCCCGTATAGTCACATCTAAGAAGTACATTTAGCTTTCTTGGTTGAAATATTTTATATATTTTGTTTAAATAACTGGACGTACCCGGAGCAAAGGATCTGGCACCTCCCTCTTCTCACGTCTTTCGCAGAAGTAAAACACTTTCATTTCAAGCGCCTCAGTTACATTTTGGCCCAAAACCTTTGCGCTAGCCAGCAGGTACATGTGTCTCCTATGCCGAAGCAACGCACCGTAGAACGTGTACATACAGTAAAGCTTCAAAGTAAATTTGTATACATGCTAGACCTCGGGCTTTTTACAGAGGCTACTGGTCAGCTTCACACTCCCGCCGCTAAGTTCACGGAAAGAGGGCCTTCGGTCCACATTGCAGCTCCGCTGAAGATCTGTGCGGGCTGCAAAGCAAGTGTCGACGAATATGGATTTCGGGGTTAAATTGGGAATTGGTACCCAGTGGGTCTCAGAGCCATTTCTGACTTTACTCCAATTGCACGAGATCAAAAAGTTCACCTGTTAAGAAGCACAACTGCCACAATTGTGTCGGGTCTGAGGAAAGCCACGTTGTCGATGCCACTGTCAGTAGTAGATGTCAGCTGGATGCGTTTTGATCCAGGAGGCACGAATTTGGACAGATGGGCGAGGGCATAGAATATGGGCTGTTTGTAGAATTCATTGGCTGTCGCGTTTACAATAATGGGAGCGTCCAGAAAATTATTGAGGTAGGTTGGTCCTCCGACGGTGTTGAGGGCAAGGTTCCAGTCGATCCATCCACTCACCCAGTGGTTGATAACCTGTCGTAAGCATACAGGGCCATTAATGTGTAACTTGAATAATTATCTGTGTACAAACGTGGCTCTGATTGCATTTATTATTATGCTGAAATTTTAGAGGAAAGGAGCTGATAAAAATTAATAAAGCAACTATATCATCAGTCGACAGTCATGAAAATCACCGTCATGTACACCATTATCAAATTCGACTTCGACCATTGTTGACCCATTCCGGTCTCAATTGTCTGCTAATCGCTTCAAGGGTTGTCCTTGTTTCCTGTTTCCAGTTGATGCATATGCCATTGTTAATTTTGGAGTTTGTCTTCCTAACGTCTGATAATGAATATTTTTTTTTTTACCGTAGCGCAACAGCCCTAGTGGGCCAAGGCCTCCTCATTATCGAGGATTCATCATCTCATTCAGACACACCACACTTGGTAGGACTCCTCTGGACGAATGAACAGCCCAACGCAGAGACCTCTACATGACAACATACGACAATGATTATGGCCAATCCGTTTATTTCTGTCCTATGAAATTCTTATGAGCAAATTCGTACTGTAGTTCAAGATATTTTGTTCGTAAATAGTACCAAAATAGTGACGGTAATTAGACAAATTATGCAACAGTCAGTCATCTAGTATATTCTTTGTTGGTTAGTGCATTCCACATGTACGTCTGATGACGGTGATGATGATGATGATGATAACAACAATAAAAGATAGGATGGTAAGAGAGTTCATCCTATCACATGCCATGAAGGCACAGAGTTAAGAGTAGAGTTATAGCTCTACTCTTTCTTTAAACTTGCAGCTACATGGAGGTGGGTGGTTAACCCATGCCCTGGCCACTTTTACTCCCGGGAAAGACCCGGTACCCACCGTACAGGAGGCAGGGTGTACACCAGAGCCGGTCTGGACGGGTGCAGAAACTGTCGCCCTCCCGCACCGGGATTCGATCCCCGGACCGTCCAGCCCGTATAAATAATAATAAATGTAAAACTGCAGCTGTCCTTGTGTCTTGAAGCGGTTTGGACCATTCCATAGCTTAGGCGGTTAGTCGTAGCCCTGTCATTGCTGAGACCCGGGTTCAGATCTAGGCCAGTGTCAGTTGGAATTCGTGACGGACAAATGGCATAAGGAAGGGGTTATCTCAGAGTACTTTTGGTTTTCCTCTGTCCATAATTTACTGATCAGTGTTCGATACTCATCCATCGCCAGCCATAAGTAATCTCTGAGATTGATGGCCTTCTTAAAAAACGCACTTAAACACCTGAAGACCTTTAGGGGTGTGGAGGTAGTGTTCTGAGAATTCAGCAGAGTGCCGCAGAGTCGGTCTGAGTGTTGATGGGTTTGGGTTTGATTAATACATCCTCAAAGTTTATAATAGTTATGATAAAATAATCCGAAAAGCGGCGAAAATTTGTGTGTTATTTTGAATTCAATAGCTATAATCACAAGAATTACCGAACTGTAAAATATACAATAAAAGATTATACTCGTATTGTTAACATGGCAAACACTAGAATGGAGCTGAATTTGTCACTGACTTTATGCTCTGTTGTACAGCTTGCGCAATGTTATTTCATAAATATATGAAACAATACAATTAATAGACATGCACACGTATGGCTACTTACATCTATAATGTCCTTTGACAGTATTTCCGCTCGTCTCCAGTCTCCAAAGAGAACAGGTGGTTGTTTGGGTTCACGTACTGTAACACAGGTTGCAGTAAGGAAGTCTGGAGTATTATTAATTGGGTACCTACATCGTGTTTTGGAAATATTGCTTCTTACCAGTATTTTGTATGTACCTAAAAATATTACGTAACCAACAGAGTGAATGAAAGTGTACATAACAACGAAAATATTTCAACAATTTACTTTTCACCTATTATTGTTAACTGCTAGATAAATTATCTGACATATAATGCGCTTGTTTATGATTGCCTTTTATAGACCCGAAAGTCTCGATACCGTGTTCTCAAAAAACCGCTTCGCGAAATACAAAGTAACAATAGAGAAATGTGGGCAGATTTTAATACATGTGATCTGTTATCCAAAAACTTTCATTATCACGTTTTCATATTTCATGAAATTGTGCAGTTATAAAAGTAAATATTTGACAGACGAGTTGAATTCAAACAAGTAATTGACTTAGGAGGTGTGTCATCCCTGTTGTGTGTGTGTGAAACTAGGAAAAGATATGTAGTCAAACACAACTTAATCACTGATATGTATTTAATGACTGTGATGGAAACGACTACATGTTTCGGCCTGTATTGGCCATCATCAAGTTGTCTAGGGAACTTAAGCCCTTAAGTTCCCTAGACAACCTGATGATGGCCAATACAGGCCGAAACATGTAGTTGTTTCCATCACAGTCATTAAATACACCTCAGTGATTAAGTTGTGTTTGACTACATACCTTTTCCT
>Ga0123354_10010573_pt1 | contig 14232 bp, 4 predicted proteins | sample TergutLab28metaG_2_FD_97872 | JGI IMG/M metagenome (GOLD analysis project Ga0123354, IMG submission 97872) | Labiotermes labralis P4 segment gut microbial communities from Petit-Saut dam, French Guiana - Lab288 P4 | ecosystem: Host-associated > Arthropoda: Insects > Digestive system > Gut ... | reverse complement strand
TGATGTAGCTCAAAATAGGGTGTTAAGATGAGAGATGGGTTGATGTAGCTCAAAATAGGGTGTTAAGATGAGAGATGGGTTGATGTAGCTCAAAATAGGGTGTTAAGATGAGAGATGGGTTGACGTAGCTCAACATAGGGTGTTAAAATGAGAGATGGGTTAATGTAGCTCAACATAGGGTGTTAAGATGAGAGATGGGTTGATGTAGCTCAAAATAGGGTGTCATGATGAGAAATGGGTTGATGTAGCTCAAAATAGGGTTTTAAGGTGAGGAATGGAGTGACTTAGCGCACAGTAGGTTGTTAAAGATGATATTTTGCGCTTAAGATAGGTTGTTAATATGAGAGACGGATCTGTGTAGCTGAAAACAGGGTCTAATCGACGGCTTTTTTTTTTTTAAACAGGATGATGAAATTTGAGCCATACAAATTATTGTTTTGGAGATTCAGTAACTGTCTATGTTCGTTGAGTATTTTGTACCATGGAGTTTTGATACACAACTACATTTTAAGTTCTGTTATCAGCAGGATGAAAGTATAAATGCGACGAATGGAACAGACATGAGATAAATGTAGTTACTAAAGACCAGGTTCATCAGGTGCCGTTTATTTAAAAACGACAGTTGTTCATCATGACAGGCTTCAGTTTCGTATGTGACAAACAGACATGAGGGTCGGTTGGCAAGTGTAGTTACTGGGGTATTATTTTATACTGTGTTTACACCTCATGTACACCATGAAACCAGCACTGATACACTACACTGTCTCTAAACATATATTTCTAGATCGTGCAGTCACACACAACACTGCAATACAGTAATCAGGCGACAATTTTCGGTTAATTGGTTTGGAATTAGCTGAAACTTGTCTCCTGATTGTATTGTGGTGCTGTGTGTGAGTACTATCACGAAACAATTCGAGCTCTTGGTGCGCAGATGATGCTAGAGAAACAATTTGATGGTCACCAGGTGAGTTCTGCATTGTAAAAGTCTAGGAACTCTCTGAGACCTGATTTCACGTACCTTCCAATTTAATAGACATATCGTGTACTTTGCAGTAAAGATGATGGCTGCTGTGATGTACATGTATTTTGCGATGCATTGAGATCTTAAATAGGTTTATGTGCGTTATTTCCTGGAGGTACTAAAGAAATGCTGTATCTGTGGCTTTTATACAGCTTTCTTAAGATTTCTGAACATATTCACTGGGAGAATTTAAGCGTTTTTTTCGCTTCGTTTAATTAGCTTTATGGCTCATTACCAGAAGTGCGGTCTCAGGATACTCAGCTACACAATAACGGCCCTCGTCACGTGATGTGTTGTTGCAACCGTTGGTGGGTAGCTTCGGAATTATAGGCCGAGTCGTAGCTTATACTGGTACTTCCGGAATATGTAGTATGTTATATGTAGTGTGATAGTCACGTAATCATCGTGAGCTGCCAACCACAAAAAAATTAATACTGCTGCCTTAAGTTAGAAGATATTGCAGTAAATACGTTTTGGAAAAGGTGTTCACCCTATAGTGTGCCATGAAGGTACAGAGGATGCTAGGTGGTTAACGCCACACCCCGACCGCTTTACCCTGGGGAATGACCCGGTACCCATTGCATGACAGGCTGAATGCTAGAAAGCATATCTTTTATCGCTGAACTGTACAACGCAGCTGTCACCTGATGTCGCGAAGGATGCGGGCATTGTGTGCGATAAAGCTGCCGTGCTGTGACGAGCGATAAAAGAAACACTCTATATTACAAAGTTGGCACATCGTCGTTTGACCATCATGTATTATATTCGTAGTAGCTTGCGGACGAAATATATTATTTATCTGAAACCGAGAGCTTAAATATAATGCTGTCGTAAACGAAATCACAGTTTACAGCACAGGATGTCAAAGAATTACAGAGAAGCTGTATATTTAACAGTACTTTTTAATACTAGGATGGCAAAGGGCAGTCCACTTTTTTTTTTTTTTACCTTTGTGACCCGCAGCAAGATTAACGTTCTTGTAGTCTTATTTGGGAAGATGTTGACCTTTGGCATGATCCTGGAGGCTGCTAAAGGCAAGAGTTGAAATATCGTTAACTCTGTGATAAGTCGTCACGACAGTTTGGTGAACCGACGCCCTCGTAAATGATGTATCAGTAGTGGGAAGAGGTGAAAGTTGGGGACGAGGTCTAATAGCACGTTGCATCCAGACTGCGCCAGCGGCTCCCAGGTGCGGTGTTTGTGTATTCTGGAAAAGAAAGACGCTTTGTCTACGAAGACAGGATATTTTTTTTAGAATCCCCTCGCGTGTTTCTGTTCCATAATATACAATGTTTCGGAGTTAATCTTATGTCCATGGCCCAGGAAGTCCACCAGAGAGACTAGAATGCTCTCAGCGGAAGAGTTGCACATTAAAGTTGCGAAATTTGATGTTTTCATAGAGGTGTTGCAGACAATTCAAGCCGTTCGGCATGTGACGCCTCGTCGACTGGTAAATAATTACCGACTTTTCAAGGGTTCATACTGCCCTAACGTTCAGTGTTATGTATTTCAAGAATAGTTCATTCTTCTTGGACTCCTTGACTTCTTCTTGGACTGTTTGACCCTGCCTCTTTATCTGTAAACGGCGCAACTTCCTGGAAAACATGTATCTTGACATGAAATTTCATATTTGCGGACGATGACCTGGTTTTCTACTCTATGAACGAGTGCTTGCTTGTGGGCGTGCAATGATGAAACCAAGTTTCGTCCCCGGTAACAATACACTGAAGAAACTTCTACACTCTTTTGCGTACCGCAGAACATGAATGTTGCTTTATTGTTTTGCTTTAACATTCTGGAACCCACCGCACTCATATCTTACGTAGCCTCATCGGGGGCGGTGTGCTATACAGTGTGTACCAAGTTCCGGTATAGTCTGCCGTCAAAAAACTGTAGCCCACACGAGTCAGTTTTTCACTGTGGGGATGTTCACTCTAACTGTCCACGCACTGCAAGCGTGGACAGTTACATTATCCCCGCCTGTAGTATTACACACCTTTTGACTGAATGTAGATATCACAAGTATTCCTGTACATTTCGATGAATTGTGGATGAGTTCTGTGCTTCAGAAACTTATTCATATAGAAAAACCGTGAATTATTGCTGGGATTTCCTCGGGAGGCGATGTTTGTAACGAAGCTTTCACTCTGCAATGTCACAGTCCAACTCCTGTGTGAGTATGCATGTGTTGAATGTGTAATGTCAAACATACGAGCAGATGCATGGTGTCACAGCTACACCCGATGTCCTGAAATTGGTGGCTTTAGAGCCACGTTGCGAGTGTGCAACTCCATTCGTTCCATACGGCTGAGTTTGCATTGCTCTGTTGTCGGCTTCACATAAGCACATGCTCAGAGTTGGTACTTCGTATGTATGTGTTGCTATTGGACGATACAAGCAATAACCTTCTTTACTGCGTCGAATAATTCGATGATACTGAATAAATTAGCAACAGTGTGTAAGACAGTGATTTTGACTTAATTTATGGCCTTATCCCGGCTTTTGCAGGGAGAGACTGAGACGAATCATAAACAAGATAGGCATTGTACGTATACCATACCGCAACTTGGTGACCTAATTTTTTCTTGTGAGGTATGGCAATACACTGAAAGTAACAAGCCAATAGTAACAAGAAACTACAAGTAATCAGGAAAGGAAACGGGGAAATCGTGTTTCTACTAACAAACATCTAAAAGTTGCCAGATGCTGTTAGCAGCGGTGGCGTACCTATTTGAAAGAATGTCTTCAAAGGTCACTCGGATTTGAAGTCAGGGAATGCTTGCAATCTTTCGGTGCAGAATCTTTTGTCTTCCGGTTTACTGACCAAAAATATACAGATTAAGATATACAGAAGTATAATTTTTCTTGTTGTTTTATGTGTGTGTGAAACTTGGTCACTCACGTTGAGGGAGGAACGTAGGCTCCTGGTGTTCGAAAATAGGGTGCTGAGGAGGATATGTGGGCCTAACAGGGACGGAGTACCAGAGGAGTGGAGATGATCACGTAACGAGGAGTTTCATGATCTGTACTCCTCACCAAATATTATTCGGCTGATCAAATCAAGAGTAATGTGATGGGCGGGGAATATAGTACGTATGGGGGAGAGCAGAAGTGCGCGCAGGATTTTGGTGGAGAGACCTGAGGGAAGAAAGCTACTTGGAAGACCCAAGCTTACATGGGAGGATAATATTAAAATTGATCACCAAGAGGTGGGATGGGATGGCATGGACTGGATTGATCTGGCTCAGGTTAGGGACAGGCGGCGGGCTGTTGTGAATGCGGTTATGAAGCTTCGGGTTCCATAAAATAGGGGAATTTCTTGACTGGCTGAGGACGTGTTAGCTTCTCAAGAAGGGCTCTGCTGTCTGGAGTTAGTTACTTAGCCAGCTAGCTAGCGTCACTCGGGAAAGTGCGTACTTGATGTATTAGAATTGCGGGGACCAACAGTATCAATAATAGAAGGAGAGTTATTTTTTTTTAAATGTTTTCCATCCGGAAGTGTTCGATACATATACAATAAGCAACAATGTTCAGTCAAACACAACAATCATATAGTATGTTATTTATTGACCTTGGGCGACATGTTTCGATTCCTTTGGAATCATCATCAGGCCCTCTCTGAAAAAAAATACAGATCCATTACATAGAACTATTAAAACACGTTATGGGATCCCAAACGTTCACAACAAACTTATGTTCACAATACATATGTTTAAGATATGTATTGTGAACATAAGTTTGTTGTGAACGTTTGGGATCCCATAACGTGTTTTAATAGTTCTATATAATGGATCTGTATTTTTTTTCAGAGAGGGCCTGATGATGATTCTAAAGGAATCGAAACATGTCGCCCAAGGTCAATAAATAACATACTATATGACTGTTGTGTTTGACTGAACATTGTTGTTTATTATATAGTTATTATTGTTCTGAACACATTAACAAGAAATAAACCCATCGAGATATCATTGTCAGGAATAGAGTGCACTAAGGTTTAAACGACTCAAAACTTGAATCATTGTGACGAGGAATCATAACAATTTATTGGAAGGAGTCGACTGTAACACGAACTGAATATTTTTGTATATTATGTACCTGATTTGAGTTTCTAAAAGTACACAACTGTTGTTTCGGTGAACGTCGTCGAGTTCTTAACACAGCTCTTTTACACGGTGTAAGGAGCCAGAGGACTAATTTTTGAGCAACGCCCGCCGTGAAAACCTGACGAATTATACCAGCATCCAAAAAAAAAAAAAAAAGGTAAAGCAGTCCCGTTACAGGCCTGGAGTGGCGCAGAGGGTTCCAGGAAGTTAAGGTTCCTAGATTACATGATAACGGCACAGGATGGTGGTAGGTTGTCAGCCCTACGCACCGGCCGCCTTTGCCCCCAGGAAATGCTCCTGGTACTCATTTCTGTTAGAGGCTGAGTCGACCCCAGGGCCATAGTGCGATCGGAAGGATTATGTCAAGGAAAAATTCCAATGACATCATCCGGGATCGAACCAGCAACCTTCCGATTTGTAGCACAGCACCTTAACCACTGTGCTACCGCGGTCTCCTTATACCAGCATATGATATTTTGTATTTTATTATTGTGGAAGTTTTCTGTTATGACTCTAGGTATATAATTCAGTCATAATAATTTATTGGAACGGATGCATCCTTTTGACATGTCATGTATGGATCTGGCGATGTATGAACTTCCATTATTCCTCTCAGCGTATTTCAATTTTTGTGCGTGGGACTGGTGCAGTAATTTTTTTTACCGCGACAAAAGTTATGCACGCTGCTAATACGCTCATAGTCCCTCAAGGGACTATATATCACACGCGGACATTTAGCGCAGGATGCGGGCCTCCGTATGAAGCTAACCGGATCGCCACATAAGAAAATTTCTACGGTTCTAGCCCAGGATCCGCTGTCGTTTGTCAGGTACATTTGTCAGCTTCGGCCTGCGGAACATTTTTATTTCTTGCTGTGAAGTTTTTTTTCTCTTTTCTCGACTAATTGCAGTATTTCGCTTCAGTTCGTCAACAAGCCGCGGGACAGTAGTTTCATTGTAGTAGGGAAGGAAAGAAGACAGAAAGGATAAGAAACATAAGAAGGGAAGAGTAAAGAAATAGAACCGAAATTATATCTCTGTGACGATGTATATTACATATGTAGCTTGCGTTTCTGACTTACGATTTGGATCATAAATATATCAGATGTAGGTATGTTGGTCATGAGAGTTTCCTTTCGTAGGTTGTTACCAAAGTTTCGCAGGAACATTCTGCCACCAGTAGTAACCCAGAACCCATAATTTTCACCGCCATGAAGTTTTCATACCTCATTTGTGCTTTGCATGTTGTTATCCAGAGCAGCTGTGTGACAAGCAAACTGAAAAGGAAAGAGTTCAAGTTTCTTTCGATGACTTTGTAAAAAGGATTTTGTGTGTGATTAGGTTTATGAATAATCTGTTGTTTGATAATCTTGCCTAAAACTGAATGAGGGCGGAGACTGTAATTACCGACTGGTGTTTCGGCATAAAGTTCGCCCACAATATAACAAATTACGAAAACTCTTTAGGCTTGAGTGAATTCGCGGCTGTGCAAATGAAACATGTTGCTTGTCGTAGAGCCTCTTGAAATTTAAATGATTCATACCAATGTTGTTGCTGGTGGTAGATATTCGCATCTCTTCCATTGCCGTGTAACTGAGAACGTCTTGTAAGCGGTGTTTCTGGAGTAGTTGGTAGACTCTTAGTAGACACACCTATAGGTGGCCGTCCCGTGCACAGGTACACGGGACGGCCAAATACAGGTGTGATGATACCAGATGCTATATAATACAATTTTCACCTCCTGATGATGAGCACATAGTGCACGAAACATGTAGAGGCATATAATAAACTTATTATTAAACAAGAATTTGTACATTAAGTTGGTTAATTACCAAGATTATACTGAGATGCACGGTCAGCAAAAAATCGAAGTAGTCGGTAGACGTTTAGTTCAAAGGTTCGTCACCATCACCATAAAAACCTCTAATTGGAAGATACCGTAATTTAGTTAATTACATTTATGCCACTGTAAAATGTTGTGTTAAGGTCACTTTTAATTACTTACTGGAATTTACGTATCATTTTCCCAACTGACCTCTTTCCGTTAACGATTCCAATCAATTTCTTATGATTTATTTGCTTCTGTCGATAACACATTGTTTCTCGTACAATTTTACGCATGTCCGTGTTACATCATGTCCAGTACATGCTTATGCGCTTCGCAGTGCTGTAACAAGTCTAGTTTCGCTCTCATGCAAGGCATTGAGAGGAAGTGGCGAGATAATTGTCGTGGCGCAAGTAAGGCCACCGCTGGACCTGTCGCGCAGGGGGCGAGGCCGTGGGTCAGGCGGACCCCCAAAAGTACAGAATACTAAAATGTGTAATTTTTGGACTTGATTCCTTTTTTTCTGACAAAAGGTAGTATTATGGTGGATCTGGTAGTAACTGCCCCACTAATTGTTGAGGGGCCTCCATTTATCAGGTCGCAGGGGCGGGGCGATCAGTTATGTACCTTATGATAACAGGCTAACTATCGAGCAAGCGAATGCAGTTATGTTCAAGGTGTTCTTGTACTTGATGGAAAATAGAGGTGACATGTAAACTGTACATTTCGGCCGATTTAGCTTTGTGAAATGAACCCGCGTATTAATGCTGGATGGGTTCCAGAGTTGGTATGGGCTTAATGTTGAAAACAAACCCTTTAAACGCATCAAATTCCGATCATCCTTTTTTTTAATCCAGTTGCTTCTGGACAGAGTGTGCTATCATGGTTTCTTAAAATATGGTTTTTGTAATCTTAACGAAGTGAAAGTGTAATCTTTTGGGAAGAGAGAAATTTTGAGAACTGTACGTAGGTTCATTGTCCAATTTAATTTTCTGTTAATGTAATAATAATAATAATAATAATATTTTATTTACTGCAATTGGGTTGTCACCCGGTGGCAGTGGTTATTTTACATGTATACAAAACATGAATGTGTCATGGGTACCAATTTTTGTTATTATCCTTCCTCGGCACCATACTTTACCAGTGCATGGTAAGATTTATTGCCAGCTCGTGTTTTACTTGTGTAATGTCAGCAATGAGACACGCACTTAGGAAAAGATGCGAAAATTTCATTTTACTCCGAAATCTGTACTGAGTTTTGAGATAATGTATGACATTGACGGTCTGTAACTGCTTTAAGTTTGTTCCAACAAACAAGTATCGTTTTGTATTGTTTATAACAATGGGCTGGCTTGTATATTGTGGGCGAAATGGAAATAACTTTCATATAAATAATCTGTGGAGAACCAGTCCTTTCTGCAATTAGATTCAGTTCGCCGTCTCTTTGAAGTTGAACTAATTAAATTTTACTTTTATGGTCTGTAGGTCTGAGTTTGGCTAATGCCAGACATATCTTATTAGGTGGCTCTAGTTTGATTGGAATTTCTGCAGGTAGTCCGGTGGAACTCTTGATGTATGTTATTTCTAATTGGCCGGGATTCCTTGTTGGCTCCTCCCCTGTCTATCTCACCTTGCCAATATGAAGAAGAAGCATAAAGAGAACCCATACTAAATATCCGTCCTGTTGAAGTATGTATTTGTTGCTCCGGGCCATCCACTGCCCTTCCTCGAAGTTGCATGACAGTTTCAGTATATCTGTCTCAAGGATCAAACGAGTCGTAATTGTAGATGTAGCGAATGCGCGTTTAGTTTATCAGAATGCTGGAGGGTGTACCTTACTCTAGCTTCGACGAGTACAAATTGAAATTATTTTTCGTAATAAAGATTATCGTAACGAATTGCCCACGGCTTTCCTTTAATGTGGCCGTGCCATGCATGAGGTAGTTAGTCTCTGGCTTCTCACTGCGAAGTTCCGGGTGAAAAACGCTACACTGGGACAGGTGTTTTTCCGAGTGCTGCGATTTGCTTCTGCCAATGTTATAAGAGCATTGGTGTCTGTCTTATGACGAGTAACTCTATGATGAATAGTCTGTCTTGGTAAAGTACAAATGACTAGTTTAGAAGCTTCCCGCTTTCAGGGAACCCGAAGATTCATTACCACAACTGGAGGAACCCGCCACTGTACCATTCCTGAGTCACATGAATTCATTTCACATCCTCAAATCCCAGTCCACACCCCCACATCCGATTCCAGAGCCTCATATTCAATTTCATAATACCTTTTTACTGTACTAACACTTACAAGTAGACCTTCCACGAGGTCTCTTCAGATTTAGCGACCAAATTGTCTTGGGCGTCTCCCATCTTCTGTTTGCGTTACATGTTCGTCCATCGCATTGCCCTTTATTTCACCTCCCTAACAGTATTTGATAAAGACCACAAATGATGAACCTCCTCAGTGTGGATCTTCTGATGATAAGCAAGTAAACATCTTTGTTGTTTGTCACAGCTGGAATTTGGAGGTGTGACGTTTGTTCGGCAGAAATACTCTTCTGTTTGATCTATTGATTTGTCTCTCAGTTATCTTCACTTAGCTGCTGAGGAGATTCCGTAGCGTCGAATGGAACGGGAGACCCGATTCTCTGTCCATCTATAAATGAAGTACTTGTCAAACGAGAACCGGATTCCCTGTCGTGCTATGAACGAAATGCCTATCAAATAAGAGCCGGATCCTCGTCTTTTGAAACACAAGCTTGCTAGACGAGACGCCGGATCCTCAGCCAAGTAATGAACGAAGTACTTGTCAAATGAGAGCCGGATTCTCGGTCGTGCTATTAACTAAATACTTACACATCGCGACGGTACGACGAGGCGTTGAATGTGAGGTTGGAAATAAATGAAATAACAAGCGAAGGTTAAGTTTACATTTGTTCCTCAATAACGAGCAGCAGCTGCCCTGCCGAGCAATGCGCTTTACTGTCCGTATATTGTGCCTTGTAGGAAAGTTACAAGTTCGAATTCGAAATGAGAAGTAGAATATATTTTACTTGTCTTTACATGAACACAAGTTGCCAGTCTGCATAGCTAAAAGTAACTCCTAATATTTCTGCAGATATTATAAGTCGTAATTCAGAAGAATTTGCTGAAAGGGCGTAAGGTCTTGTGTGACGACAAGAGAAAAATAACACGTATGGCGTAGACCGTCCGTGCTGATCGCGCGTACGCATAGAATTCTATATCTGGCACGTTCGCCTAATTCCAGTTTTTCGGTAAACAGATGTTAACATTTCATACGTTTTTACCAGTTTCGTAAAACTGAAGTAGAAAAGTTATACATTCATGTATTTTAAATTTGTTTTTCCACTTTTTAAGCAACAAACACACTGCGGGCGGAATAATGCAAGCCTTTAATAAATAATCTTGCCGGCACTGAACTCTTCCATTACGCGAGTAGTAAGCTGACAAAGTCGCACTTGCTGTTCACCGTTAGTGGTTAATTATTCGAAATGGCGAGATGCCAGAATTATAACGGCCTACTGAATGAGTCAACATCAACATTAAAGCTTCGCTCTTATCTAAAGAAAGTTAAATGTTACGTAGAGTCCTATATATATGTATTTATATGCTGTATTTAATTTTGTGCGTCAAAGTCGAGAGCTCATGATTACTAGTATAAAATAAACCTTTCAGAGCACTGTGTATGCATTCATTTTTTTTTGTGGGAACGTGTTTTCCGAAACAGTGTTTTATCTTTAAACTTCCCTGTTGGTATTTAAACTTTCGTGCATGGTTTCTGACACGTATTATTTGAACAGTAAATGATAAAATGTTCAAATAAACGGCACTGCATGGAAGATAAAGCAGAGATTTTGCAGCTTGTCTTAAAAATACAGTGAATTTCCTTGTTTCCTGAATATATAAAACGAATTTCTAGGGGTGTTTTTTTTTTGTGTGTTCGCATATACAAACGCAGGTCGTTTAAAGCTTAATTATTTTCTACGAGTTCGGAAATGTGGGTACACACATACCTTCTCTTTTGTTTGTCTTCAAAATTGTGAGACTTAAGGGAAAGTGATTAATGGGACACAAAACGTGCTGTTCATTCTTGTCTGCAGTTTGTGTTGGAAATACTTTTCCCTTCGATAAGTGTTTAGCGAGTTACGCTGGAGATGCGCGCAGAACTTCTGTAGGTCTTCGTGTAAAATGTACCTTTTTTTTTCTATGCCATTGTAACCAAATTTAAAATGGCTGGACAGTCCGTTCAGCATTGCTGGAGTTGTTTCATGCGTACAGACGGACAGAATTATTTTAATGGGCGCTTCACAGCTATGTGAGCATGGATGGAAGAAATCTCATTTACCCATTGAATTCTGGATCTGCAACTCTTTCAGCTCCCTCGCCTTTGTTTTTTTTTTTTTAAATTCCCTGTCATCAGTAATACCGACACGTCGGATGTGGGAACTTTTGAGGCGGGAGAGACGATGCCAGTTAAAGAAATACCCTCATTTTTTTTTCGTCAATGGCTGTTCATATAATTGCAACCTTTGTGAAATTTTCTTTGTAGAGCGCAGAAGAAACATACGTCCGCTGCGTGAAGCCTGTACTTAAACTTCCTGTTTGATGACAGTAACTAATGAACCTTGTACGTGTAAGAGCTTGTTTTTACACGAAATAAGATTACAAAGCTTCAGACGGAGCGATTTTTACATTGGTGAGATCATTTTGACACAGAGGGAAATAAATTGCTGAATTGTACGTGTAGTTGCTAATTCGTAATTCTTGCTGCTCTCTCGCCATAAATACAAAGACTCAAAGACAAGCAGGTTCCTTAAATTCTCAGTAACGTTCTTGTTGTGTGATGAGGCTGCACTATCTTAAAACGAGATGGTGTTCTGGATAAATACGTGCTATTGATTTCTAAAAGTGTGCTTTTGACGGTATTTCACTTTGAGTATGGACGCAAAGGTCCTTTTTTTTTTTTCTGTGGCGCTGTGGCCCAACGCAGGCCATGGCGTCCCCATTCACGAGGTTTCTAGATCACACACAACGACGCATCACACTCGCTAGGACTCATCTGGACGAGTGATCAGCTCGTCGCAGAGACCTCTCTACCTGACAACACACAACACTCACAATAGACACACATGACCATGCCCCCGGTGGGATTGGAACCCACGATCTCAGCAGGCGAGCGGCCACAGACCTACGCCTTAGACCGCGCGGCCACTGGGACCGGGAAAGTTACTGTTAGGTATGTAATTATATTCAGGAAGTCATAATAGGAAGGAAACGAAAGCGTGTGGTGCAATGATGCACAAATCCCGGGTACCAGCTCGCCCGGGCGACTAATTTTCGTTCTATAGCACCCAATATTTGTGGGTCCTCAGTATGGAATTTGCTTCATATCACCCTTCTGGCGCCTAGAATTTTGAGGTAACTTCTAGATTTTTGGAAAGTCTGTGCACTCTTGGTATAGTGTAAATAATGTGCGTCGCAATTCTTGATGCAGAGCGACGTGTTCTTTTAGTATACCGCAAGCGAATTGTGTTGTGTTGTGGGCGTATATGGAGGAATAAACTTCACTGCGAAGCTATAGTTGATAGCCTCGTATTTGTAGAAACTCTGAGGCTGTGAGGTTTCACTCAGGCCGCAACTTTCATATATTTCTGAATACTTGTCCCGCATCTTTCACTGTTGATTGATGAATGGAGGGCTTTAAATCACTGCAGTAATATACCCATTCCTGTGTGGGTTGGTACAGTTCGCACAGCACCAACAGCCACATTTGCTGCAGTTCCTCATCCGAACATGTCGACAGGTGTACAGGACCTGTTCCTCTTCATTCCTGCAGCACTTTATTGTCGTGATTGCACGTCAGGTCATGCTGTCTTCGTGCTCTAAAAATTTGTCCTATCGCAGCCACAAGTGCTATTTTGCGTGGCCACATAGGGTGAACTCAATACTTTGTTTAGCTTTGGCTGCTTGAAAAGGAAGGGATGCTGTAAGGTATGATTTTATCGAATGGGGTGTGTAATTTACAACAGTTTCTTTTTGGTGAAATGAAATTAGGTTTTTAAATGGAGATATGGATTATGTGTGCAACGTTGTGTAAAAAAAGTGTCTGAACCCATGAGTAGGTACTTAGCTTCGAAATAAAACGGTAAACACAATTGCTATTGAAAATATCCGGGTGATCTTCAAATAAACCTTCCCCGTGGTGCTAAGTCAAATAACATGAAAGTTAATGACACAGTTAAGTCTAACGCCGTGAATTATAAACATGTATTGTCGTCCTAACAGACCCTATCCATTGTAATAAATCAGGTTAGGTTAGAATAATGTGGGACTGGTAGCTCAGTCGGTATAGCGACTGACTACGCGCTGGACGGTCTGGGATCGAATCCCGGAGGGGGGGGGGTGAGATTTTCCGCCCGTCCAGACCGGCCCTGGGGCCCACCCAGCGTCCTGTACAATGGGTACCGGGTCTTTCCCGGAGGTAAAGTGGGGTGGGGCGTGCTGCTGACCACTCACCCATTCTAGTGCCGCGGTAGTGGAAGAGTAGAGCTGTAACAGGATCACTTTAACTTTTTTACGTTAGAAAAGTGTTCTTAGTGGGAAAACTTTGAGGTTTGACTTTCTAATGCGTGAAGAGAGAGGACAGTATTTCACTGTTAGCTTAGCCACACCATACTAGCTAGTGTCCACATTGACATTCCTTTGTTGGTTTTTTTTTGTGGACATAATCGAAATTATCCGTCTATCTAACATTCGGCCGAAATTCAGTGTTTGGTCGATACCTTTTACATAGAATGCTTAGTCCTTTGAAACACGACGTTTTAGCTAAAGAATGTGTACAGACTCAGATCCTACCTTCCAGTAAGATAAAGAAAAGGCTTGCCTCGCGTTGATAATTCCTTTGTGAAGTAAGCAGCTGGAATTATATCATTTGAACACGTTTTATGTTTTATAATATTTAAAATATAAAATATACCATCGCAGACAACGTATCCCATAAGCTATCTGGAACAGCAATTTATACGATTTTATAACTAGATAGACTAAGCAAACATAAATGTAAATAGACATAGTACCTTTCTAATAAGTTTAATAACTGGATAAATATAATCTGTACATGACATAGCATGTTTATACTAAGTAATACGCAGTAATCGCACCCGAAAAATTCACACATAAATTTTACTACTATTTGCTCATATTTATAGAATTGTATTTTAGTAATTTTAGACCACTCACTTGTTTCAGTGTGATGATACCAGA
>Ga0123354_10010572_pt1 | contig 14233 bp, 14 predicted proteins | sample TergutLab28metaG_2_FD_97872 | JGI IMG/M metagenome (GOLD analysis project Ga0123354, IMG submission 97872) | Labiotermes labralis P4 segment gut microbial communities from Petit-Saut dam, French Guiana - Lab288 P4 | ecosystem: Host-associated > Arthropoda: Insects > Digestive system > Gut ... | reverse complement strand
GGCGGCCGTGGCGTGGCGGAGGATGCGGGTGCGGGTGTGTTGGATTTTCATGGGAATGATGAGAGAGAGATAGAGAGATAGAGAGAGATGCGGGGAATGTTCAGCACATGGCGCGTTTAATTCAAAAACAAAAAAAGCCCGCCAGAACGTGTGTTGCTGACGGGCTTTGCCGTGGTGAAATTGGGTGCAGGGGTTGGATTTGAACCAACGACCTTCAGGTTATGAGAATAACGATTTACCTATGAAATGAGTTGACGGTGGCTATTAAATGGCAGATTTTACCCATTATGCCGACAAAAAAATCGTCAGGTTGGAGAATAGATAAAGTTGATGAAAATCGGGCACTCATTCCGAAGAATTCTTCGCAACGTGTCGCTTCTTGGCAACTCACTCTTGGCAAGAAATTCACGGGGCACAGGCGCGTGAGAAAATATTTCGGCACCGAACGCGAGGCAAAGGATCACCTCGCTCTTCTCACCGACGAGCGCAAGGCAGAGGGGCATGATGCGTTCTCATTGACGCCTGCCCAACGGCGCGAAACGAAGCAGTGCTTGGAGGAACTGGCCAAGGCCTCAGACAAGGCAGGCAAGAGTTTTACTCTCTGGGGGGCTGTGAGTTTCTTTTTGACCAAAGCCATCCCTTCCGGGGGCAACATGAATTTTGCGAAGGCACAAGTCGCGTTTATCGCAAATCGACGCGCTTCGAATCTCAAGGAGCGTTACATTCGCAATCTGGATTCGCAGTTCAAACGGTTGAATGAGGAGTTCGCCGCGACTCCTGTGAATTTGATCACCATGCAAGACATCGAGAGGTGGCTTGATGTCCAAGGACAATCTCCCAAGACGCGCAACAACTACATCATCACCTTGCGCACGTTTTTCGATTACTGTCTGAATCAGAAATGGTGCTCCGAGAATCCGGCGTCTGCGCTCAACAAAGCCAAGTCTGAGGATGCGCCTACGGGTATCCTCACGGTCGATGAAGTTTCCCGATTGCTCGCGACGGCAGTTGCTTTGAAAACGCCGGTGTTGCCGGCAATGCTCATTCAACTTTTCGCAGGGCTGCGACGTTCAGAGGTATGCGCTTTGGATTGGTCGGAAGTTAAGCCCGATTTGATTGAGGTGAGTGGAGCCAAGTCAAAAACGCGCTCGCGCCGGACTGTGGAGATACAGCCAAATTTACGTGAATGGCTGGAGCCTTATCGGTTGCAACGAGGTTCTTTTTTTCCAAGTAGCAAACCAAACATGAAATTAAGCAGCATCGAAGACGCTTACAACAAGGCAGTGCGTGAGGTGGTCGCTGCGGCCAACGCCTCCGGCGCGGACAAGGGGCAATCGGCTCCGCCGATTGTTTGGAAACATAATTGCCTCCGGCATACCTGCGCATCCATGCACCTTGCTTGTTTTGAGAATGAATCATCCACCGCGCTTCAAATGGGTCACTCTGCGGAGGTTCTTCACCAACACTACAAAGGGCTGGTCACTTCAGACGAAGCGAAACGCTATTGGAATCTGAAACCGTCCCGCGAGCCTGTGGCGAGTGGGTCGGTTGATTCGGTGGCTCCATCCACCGAGGCAAAACGCCGGAAGTCGAACAATAATGCTGAAAAGCGCGCTGGGCTAGGCGGCGCGCAAGGGACGGCTCCAGCCGTCCGGGCGTCTCGTGCGCGTAGCGGAGACAACGGCGGAGCGAAGCGCGCGAGTCGTAGGCCTGCGTTAAAACCACCTATTCCTTGAAAGAATCGAAAAATTCAAACACTACACTCCCCGCACATGTTGACATTGCCACAACTGCAAAATCTGGCCGCCTCCGGCGAATCTGAAACCTTGGAATTCAAGCGCAGCACCGCCGAGTTGAAATCCGCCATGCAAACCCTCTCCACCTTCCTCAACCATCGCGGCGGATGCCTCCTTTTCGGCGTCGAGGACGACGGGCGCATTGTCGGACAAACTACCGCCGCCTCCACCCTCCACGACATCGCGCAGGAAATCAAACGCTTCGAGCCGAGCATTCAGCCCGAAATCTCACTCACGCCCGTCAGCGACACCCACAACGTCATTGCCATAACCGTCGGCAAATCGGCTGTGCGCCCCTGCACCTACAACGGCAAAGCCTACAAACGCATTGGCAACACCACCTCCGAGCTTTCAATCCACGAATACAGCCAAATGCTCTTCGAGCACATGCACGCCACCCAGCGATGGGAAAACCAGCCCGTCGAAAACTGGACGCTGGACATGCTCGACCACAACGAAATCCTCATCACCGTCGAGGAAGCCATCCGCCGCGGGCGCATGGAAGACCCCGGCACACGCGACATCACCCAACTGCTTACAGGGCTGAACCTCATCAAAGACAACGCCCTTCTCCGCGCCGCCATCGTGCTCTTTGGAAAACCGACCTGCTTCAGAACCGACTTTATCCAATGCCTCTTGCGCGTCGCCCGCTTCCAAGGAAACGACAAAAGCGAGTTCCTCGACAACCGCCAGTTTCGCGGAAACCTATTCGCGTTGCTGCAACACGCCGAGCAATTCCTGCGCGACAACATTCCCATTGCCGGCCACATTCCCGAAGACCGCATGGCACGCATCGATACCCCGAAATACCCCTTCATCGCCCTGCGCGAAACCCTCATCAATGCTCTCTGCCACCGCGATTACACCATCGGCGGTGGCGGCGTTGATGTCGCCATATACGCCGACAAACTCGAAATCACCTCCGCTGGAATCCTCCACTTCGGGCTGACTCCCCAACAGCTATACCAGCCGCACAGCTCAAGGCCGTGGAATCCGCTCATCGCCAATGCCCTCTATCGGCGCGGCATGATTGAGACTTGGGGGCGCGGCACGCTCAAAATCGTTGAAACCACCGTGAACGCCGGACTCCCGCGCCCTGAAATCCAAGAAGTCGCGGGCAGCGTTACTGTTGTGTTCACTCCCATCCGCCCCGCCGCGCCGCAACGCACCACACGCGACCTCACGGAACGCCAGCAACAAATCCTCGACCTCCTCGCCAGCGAAGGCAGGCACATGCCGCTGCGAGAAATCGTCAAGGCTCTAAAATTGGAGAAAACGCCTTGGGTCATTAGCGAGGATTTGGCAGCCTTGAAAACTTTGGGGCTGGTTAAAAGTCAGGGCCGTGGGCGTGGTGCCACTTGGCGGGTGCCTTGATTTCCTGCTTATTCCTGCTTATTCCTGTCTATTCCTGTCTATTCATCTTAATTGGTTACCCATTAAGGAGTTATTTGTTTGGGCTTATTAGGGCTAATTGAGTGCTTATTCGTGCTTATTAGCATTTACTATTTGCCTATCAAATGGTTACTTCAAACTCAAATAGCACAATCCGACCAATAATTTCATAAGTGACTCGGCCAATTCTGGCTAATTCCGGCCAATTATTCATAGGTGTTCCGGCCAATTCCGGTCTGATAGTTCAGCCCACAAGATCCACCAAGCTGGGTCACCCGTCCAACTTTCACCAGTCTAATCCAAAAAGGACTTTTTCAGGATCGATTACTATATGCTCTACTATATACTGCGGCGACTACGCAGCGTCTTCCGGCTACTTTGATTTTGGCACATGCAATCCTTCGCGGGCATTTGAGGCATCCACGGCATACCGCTTCGTCAGCCAACGACGATCGTCGCGACCGTGCGCCCAAATCACGGGAAACCCCAGCTCTCGAAGGCGGATAAAGCAACGGAATGCGAACGGCGTGCACCTATGAAACGTGCTGAAACACAACTGCCAATCGTCCGTGTAATACTGGCTACGGTCAACTTTCACCTCCATCCTCGGATTAAATCGGGGATGATCTTCATTTTTGGAATCCAATCCTCTTGCTGGGAGCGGATAAGGAGAGAAGTTGCCAAAAGTCGTTTCCCAAGGGTGACCGCCCGGACGCGCATTCGCGACCCACCATTTGAACTTCACGGGATCGTCGGGATCAATGGCGCCCAAAATGCCGCAGACATCGCCGTAATCGGAATGGAACAGCGAACGCCCGTCCATGCACGCCTCCGCCGCTTCCCGTGGCGTCATCTTCCGGTAATTTTTCGGGGACGCGCGAAAGATGCCCCATTCGCGATACAAACCGTCCTCATCGCACAACGCCAGCATCGCCTCCCGGACGATTCTAAAATAGCCATTCAGCGTCAGGTTATGGATCGGTTCCGGCACATTCCCTCTGGCCTGTTCGACAAGCCATTTGTGAGCCGCCTTCCGTTCGGCGGTTGACAGCACGAAAGGCATCCATTCCGCATCCGCTTTCCTGACAGGTTTCTGTAACGGTGTTTTCATGTGTGCTCGTAGGTTTTAGCACCTCTCCCGCATTCGTCAATTCGGGGCAACCCCAAAGTCCAGTCGTGGCGATCTCACGCTGCATTAACTGGCAGCGGCCTGCTTATGGTTGAGCGATTTTTCCGCGTCGGATAAAATTGCCATCACTTCGCTGAAACTCCTCGGTTCGTCCAAGAACATCTGTTGCATCGCCTCGTAATCCGCCTGTAGCGCAGCCATTCGATAATCAGGAGGAACAAGCCGTAAACTCCCCGGAATGGCGGTTGCATAGCTGGCCCAGCTTGATGAGAAGAATCGGGCTTTGTGCTCACGCACTCGTTTCAGCAAATCCAGCCGGTTGCGAGCCGCGTGAGCCGAATGGTGTTTCCACAACTCAGCAAAGTCGGCATAGTGCCTTGCCTGTCTGTCGCGCATGGGGCGGCTTTTGGGACGGTGGTATTCGGCGTGCAGGATTGTGGCTTTTTCCCAAAAGGTGCGTTCGAGTTCGAGTGCGACGACATTTGTCTTGAAATCCGTGAACGCCGTGGGTGCCAAGTCGGCTACGAATGCTTGTATGGGATGGCTCCCGACGGGACGTTGATCGGTGAGCGAGCCAAACTCGATTTTTACCTCGCTCGCGATGTAGGGCACGCCTCGCGGCAATGCGCCGGGATAGGCGAAGCGCAACACGGGGGAATGGCTCGTTTCATCCATTTGGTAAGAGAGCCATTCATTGCGCGATTCCGGCTTTCCGAGCATTGCGTGGATTTTCGCTTCCAAGAGCGGCTTCCATTTTCTTTCGACTGTTTCCGCGCAGGCTTTTTCCAGTTGGACGTTTCTTGCCTCGCGTTGTGTGCGCGATGGGGCGTCGTCCAAATCCTTTTCATCCCATCCAAGTGATGCGGGGGAGATGCCAAGGTCTATGTCCTCGGAAAATCTCGCAATGACGTGAAACACTTTCGACAAAGATGTGCCGCCTTTGAAGAGGCAGGTGTTGGCAAGTTCGGGCTGTTCGAAAATGCGCGCAAGCAGCCAGCACACCCAAAAATCTTTCTCGGCAATTACTGGATCAATGCCGCGTTGTTGCTGGTATTGGCGGAAAAATAATTCGCGTTCTTTCGCGGGAAGGTTTGCAAAGGTGCTCATGTGGTTTTTGGTGCGGCGATTGCGCGGAGATACGGGTGCATCCACACTGGCGCACTCGGTAAATCAGCGAGCAGGTGTTCACGATCTTTCGTGGAAAGTGTCTTGCGCAGATGCGTGATGCGTTCGGGCGTGATGTGCTCCCTGCCAAGATAGCGTAATGCCGACAAGACGAGTCCGCTTGCCCGGCCTGCTGCCGCGACTTTGCGCGGAGTTGTCGGACGCAGTTCAATGATGAGTTTGCCGAGTTTAATTTTGCGGGCGCGTCCATTGGTGAGGAAAACGACTTTTGCCGGCACTTGTTCTGAAAGGCCGAGGAGGTTTGCGGCATAAGCACCCGAAGGCAGCAGTTTGGTTTGCTCGCTTATGCTGAGTGCTTTGGCTATCGCGTCAATGGACGGAGCTATTTCACCCAAGAGCGGGTGTTTTTCGGGATACTGGTAGATACCTCGTGCGATACGGCGTATTGTGCCGGCCTTGGCAAGACGGTGCAGTGTCGCGTCAATCGACTGGCGGCTTGCCAAATCCAAGAAACAATTTGGAGTAAAGACGTTACCCCTGCCGTAACCATAAATACGGCTAGTTATTGATTTTTCGTAGGTTGGGATGTTTTCATTCATCTATCTTGTAAGAAAAAGTGCCTATTATTTCTTACAAAAAAGAACTTTGGGCAAGAACTTTTTCCCTTTTTGCAGAGTTTGGCGAGTCCACTAGCCGTCCTTCTTGCGACTTCAAGGATGCCCAAAAGCAAGTAGTTCAGTAATACCCTAGCAAGCCAATGAAATTCGTTCCTTCGCTCGAAAACTGGATGACGGACAAAGAAAATTGATGAGAAGACTCAAATTGGGCTTGACTGGGCCACTAATTTGTGGCACCCCTATTTCACCATGACTTCCTCCGACAAACTTTCCCGTGAAATAAAGCACGAAATTGTCGATGCTTTTAAGGCTCGAATGATGGCTCAGAAATTGTCGATTTCCGCCCTCGCGAAAAGGCTTAACACGGGACGCTTTGCCGTCCAGCGCGCCCTTGACCCCGACAATATATCCATCTCGCTCAACACGATTTCGCGGGTGGCTCATGTGCTCGGACTTAAAATATCCCTCAAGCCACGGCACTTCACTCCTGATGAGTTTGACGCTTTGGTCAGTAAAATGATAAATGCTGCCGCTGGAAAAGAGTCGGAAGAAGCGGAAGCGTATAAAAAACAAATCATGGAAGGCTTCTACGGAGAGCCTTATGACGAGCCAACCAAGAGACTCGCCATCTTCATCCAACCCGGCGGCTCTGCCGGCAAGACAACCGTTGCCGCAGGCTTTGTCGAATGGTGCCTGCAACTGCAACCGCGCCCGAAGCTCGCCGTGTTTGATGCCGACGAGCGGCAATCCACGCTTTTCAGGATATTTGACCCGAACGGCAGCACGCCGCTGCCGGCGCCGCACTCCATCCAGAAAATTGACTCGCGTAGTGACAGTGGGAAAAACGCGTTTGACGCTGCGATGAACGCCCTCGCAGGCGACAAGGGCATCGCCATCCTCGACGGTGTTGCCAATCAGTCGGGCGATGTCCCCTCGTGGCTCAACGACGGCAAGTTGTATAGCGAAGCCAAAAGACTGGGCATAGGCATTGTATTCATCGTTCCTGTGGACGAGTCCACGAAAACGTCCGAGTCCGCGACCCGAATCATCGTTGGGGTTGGGGGGCGCGCCGACATCCTCATCGTGCGCAACCTGAAGCGACTCACAACGCTGCCTTGGGACGCGGTGTTCCGCGATGTCATATTCGAGGGCGGGCAAATACCGCCCATTTACCAGATTGCCCTCAGCAAGTGGGACGTGGGGACGGTCAAATACCTCCAAGGCGAGGCGACAGGCAAGCCGTTGAGCCTCTTCGCCACCAGCACCCTCAAATCGGTCGATGTCTTCACGCGCTCCCGCGCGGAACCCTATTGGGAGAGTTTCGCGGCGCAGATGGAAAATGTGCGCAATGTCCTGCTTCCCGTCGGCTTCAGTTCGGCGGTAAGCATACCGCCCCCTTGGGTGAGTAAAGAGGAGCGGAAGGCCATTTTACGAAACGCTAAATCCACACGCAGCAACGCTTGAATATCTCAATCCACTAACACCATGAACTACGAATCAGCAAAATCACACATCAACAGCGTCATTGACGAATACCTGCCAGAGCCAATCGCGGAGCGTTTGATGAACGACGACGCCTTTTTCCAAAAACACTACGACGGACTTGTCCACGCGGTTTCGGTTGCCGATCCGAATGGCGAAAACTCGGAAGCGGAGTGGCAGGCTACGCATGACTACGCCGAGGTAATCATGGCGGACATTCAAGCCCGATTCCCAAAGGACTTTATCGACGACACAGATTGACTTCTGCCATCCAAACAATCCTTCAATTCACCATGCAAAACAAACCTAAAGGACGCATAGCATTCGCCTCTGATTTCCACCTCGGGCACAACAGAGATTTTATCTACCAAGCCCGTGGCTTTGAAAATATCCAACGCCACGACCAATACATTCTCCAAGCCATAAACGCTGAAATTGGCCCACAAGATTATTTGTATTATCTCGGAGACTTTTCCCTCAACACAACCGTCGAGCAAACCACGGAATTATTCAAAAAAATTCAGTGCAATAATATCTTCTACATTTGGGGAAACCATGAATCTTCGACAAAAAAGATTTATCACGAGGCAAAGAGAAACTTGTTCGGGCAAAATCTCGACGACAACGTGGAGGTATATCCGGTGACTTTTCGGAATGTCACATTTCTGGGAAACATGGTCAGCACGGTCATCCGCTATCAAAGGATGACATTACAACATTACGCCCCGCTGGTATGGGATGCGTCCCATCACGGCTCTTGGGCGTTATGCGGCCATTCCCACGGCAACTGTTCTCCAATCCTGCCGGAAGCCACCAATGGTAAAGTGTTGGACGTGGGCGTGGATGTCGCCATGAAGCATTGCGGAAGGCCGTTTTTCTGGTTCGAGGATGTAGTCCGCATCATGAACAAGAAAAACATCGGAGCCGATGACCACGATGAGCCTTGCATAGACTCCAACCAGCCAGCCGCGAAGACTGACCACGAATGAAATCGTGGAACTTGCTGCCAAACTTAACAAAGCCTCAACAACAGAAGAAGCCGACAAATTGGAGCATAGATTTATCGAGGGATTTTACAGAAAACTGTATGGCAACCCCGCGTTGCCAACTACGCCGTGAGCGTCGCTGTTGATCGCTTCTGCAATCGCGTCGAGTTCGTTGCTGATGGCTTTAATCCGTTCCTGCGGCACTCCTGACTGGTCGGCAAAGTGTTTCCAGCGGCTAATGGCTTTCAGCACATCATCACGGATGTTTTTGATGGTGGACGGGGACAGGCCAGTGGTTTCAAGCCATTCGGCGAGGCGCTTCCAGCTTGGGCGCATTTCACCCATGATTGTCATGCCCCGCGAAAGTGTGGCGGGTGAAAAAGTCACATCGTAGGCGGGCGAGAGTTGCCATGTGTGGCTTGGCTCGTCGTAGAGAAAAGCGTGGTTGCGTCCGTGGTCGTCGTCGTTGCCTGCGTAGAGGTTGAACACCATGCGGCGGGCGGCTTCGGCGACGCAATCGGGCGAGGGTAGGGCGGCTATCGCTTGGAACAAATCCGCGTAATCAAGGCCGTGCTTGGGGCGGTGCAGAAGAGCGGAGAGACTGTGCATGTGCTTGCGCCCGCCGCGCGCGTCGAAATCGAACCGTTTGACGAGTAGGTGGCGCGTGCCGTGCTCGTCTTCGATGAGTTTGGATGACGCGGTGCGGATGCCTGCGGCGGCGGTCATGCGTCCGAAGGCGTGCTCCGTGGCGGCGTCGCCGTTCGCTGGCTGTCCGGGGACGGACAGTTTCAATAGCGAAGGCGTGTCACCGTGGGCGGAGGGCGTTTTTACCAGACTCAGTGAGCCGTCGGCGTGCTCCATGACGAGTGCCTTTGGGTGCGCGCCACCTGCCAAGCCTGCGGATTCGAGGGCGGAGATTACAGCCTTGAGGTTGCCTCGCAGGACAGCCTTTGCTTCACATGCGAGCGAGGCCGCCGAGATGCGACCCGAGTATGCGTTGCGCGGCTCGGTCGGCGGGTGAAAGGACAGTGCGCCGACGCCTCCGCGTCCTATCCAAGCGAGCAACTTGACAGGCGTCGGGCGTCCCCAGTCAGCCCTTGCGAACACGGCTTGCGCGACCTTCATTCCCCAAGCGTCGGGGAGCGAGTCGGCAATCACGCCGGGCAGCCCCTCGCAACCCTCGGCCTTGCAGTTGAACGGGGTTTCCGTGAACGGAAGCGACAGCGGCGAGAGGTTGTGCCCCGTCGCCAGCCATCCGGCGTCGTAGGCGAAATACACCGGCCCGCAGTGAACCAATCGCCCCACGAGGCGTCCGTCATGAAAACGCACTTCGAGCACTTTGGTATGCGCCCCAGCCATTATGTTTTCCTCCCGCTGTTTTTTCCTCTGGCGCGCAGGCGTGCGGGTTTTATCAACGCCTTGAAGTCCACCGGAGGCTCCGGCACGGGTATGACATCGCCGAGCCTGTCCGCGAACCGGAATATCGCGAGCACGCGGGCGAACACCCCCAGCGCAACCGTGCCGTCTCCGGCCTCCAATTTTTGGTAAGTCGGGATGCTGATGCCCGCGAGTTTGGCAACCGCCGCTTGAGTCTGGTTCCGTTGCAACCGCACACCACGCAACCGCTCGCCAACTCGGATAAGGGTCTCCCTGTCGCCCAAAAAGGACATTAGACTTTTAGAAATCATACTTGCTGTTAAATGGCTGACTTTGATGATTACATCAAGTATAATTGTTAAATAATCATGGAAAAGCAAGTGATACTTTTTTGAATTTAGCCTTGGGTGAAGGCTAAATTTGGTAATTATTAGCCTTCTTTAAAGGCCAATTTGACCAACCCCAACAGGCCGTTGGTTGTATCACGGCGACTGTTTTTGGATTGAGCGTCGAAACCCAAAACATGTCGCATATAATACGTATTTAGCTTTACAGGCTCGATTATGTCTATAATCATATCCTAAAGGATAAATTATGTATATGGATGAATGTGGCAGTCAAATACGCGAATACCGCAAAAAAGCGGGTCTTTCTCAGCAGCGGCTTGCCGCAGAAATGGGTATGAGTCCCGTGACGATTTCGCGCATCGAGAACGGTTCGATTTATGAAATCGGCATCCGCAAATTCTCGCGCATGTGCGTCCGCATCGGTTTGGATATTCAACTCGTGCCCCGCAAAGGGCCTCCCCAACTGGCCGAGGCACTTGCCGCAAATGAGGCGCAACGCATAAGGGATTTGCACGAGACCAGCGCGATTTTAGCCGGAACAACCGTAGCCAAACAAAAGAAACCCCATGCCTGATGTTTTCACCAACGGCCTTCACGCTGGCGTCATTGAGCGTCGGGAAAATACCTTGCTGTCGCGCTTTACTTACGGGTCGGACGCCGACGCGCAGCGCATCATTTCGCTGACAATGCCGCCAGTGCCCAACGGAGTGTTTGACATGGATAAAAAAAACATGGTGCACCCCGCCTTCGCCATGAACCTTCCCGAAGGACGCTTGCGCGAGGGCATTGATCTCATGTTTCACAAGAAGGTTCGGGCGATGGATGATTTATTCCTCCTGGAGATTGTCGGACACTCTCAAATCGGGCGCGTGCGTGTTGCGCCAACTCTGGCAGATTTGGACGCGGTGCCTGAGATGCCCGTTGACGGTCTTCTGAAGGCGAATGACAACCCAAACCTCTTTGCGGAGCTGCTTGAACAGTATGCGCGGTATGCCGGCGTCTCCGGCGCACAGCCGAAAATTCTGGTGCGTGACAACGATTCGCTGAACCCAAAAATCGCCGTCCGCAGCACAACACACATCATCAAGTTTTTCGACCGCAAGGAACATCCCGCGCTGGCATCCAATGAATACATTTGTTTGCTCGCGGCAAAAGCCGCAGGCATTCCGGTTTCTAACGTGTGGCTGTCGGAGGACAGGCAGCGTCTTGTTGTGGAGCGTTTCGACATTCTGCCGAATGGCGGCTATCTGGCATTCGAGGACTGTTGCTCGCTTGTAGGGTATCAGCCTCGCCTAAAATACACCGGCAGTTACGAACAAGTTGCCCAAACCCTGTCGGGGGCAATCGCACCGGCTCACGTCAGAGCGGACATGGCCAATTTTTTCCGCTCCCTTGTTCTTTCTGTAATCGTCCGTAACAGCGACGCCCACAGAAAAAATTTCGGCGTCCTCTACAACACCGTCGGCGATGTCCGCCTTTCCCCAGCCTTTGACATCGTGACAACCACAGCCTACGAAAAACTTTTCCCGCTTGCGCTCACTATGAACAGCACCAAGTCGTGGCCGGATGCGAAAGAACTTTCGTCGTTCGCGTTGAATTACTGTAATATGACACAACGCGAGGCGAAGGAAGCCATAGCCCAAGTAGCCGAAGCGGTTGCCCAAACCCGCCCTGAAATCACAAAACTGCTGGAATCTTCCCCTGACGCGGCAACGGCAAACATATCAAAAGCCATGATTCTCTCTTGGGAGGCAGGATTAAAGGGAGTCGGTTTGAAAACCGAAACCAAAGCTATCCAATAAATCTATCGTAATCTATTTAATGAATAGCGTCGTAGCTCCGCGCGCTGTTCTTTTGTGAGGGCATTCATCTTCTCTCGAACACGAGCCATAACTTCCGTGCCGATACTTGGTGTATCTTCGTCTTGTGTCAGGCTTTTCATGGGTTTTTCTCGATAAAAGTGTTGGGTATCCATGAGAATTTTTCATTCTCAATGAAGCCGATAACCCTGCAATTACAATCGAGATTCCAGTTATCTGTGTTTCTTATGACAACCTGATTCCTCGAAGGTTCGCTTGCGACTACACGGCTTCTCGTCATATAGATTGGATTGAGTTGTTCTTTTTGTTCCACTGGATATGACAGTATTTCTTTCATGCAGATTGTGTGTCCGACGATTTGACTTATATTATCTACTGGTCTAAATTCAACATCCCAGTCCAGCCATGTGACGCCGCCGACTTGAAAGCTATTTGCCATTCCTCTTGCCGCGCTCCATTGAAATAATGGATGGTTCAAATTTGCATTGAATGCCAGTGTTCCTTGTTCATGAATTCTCTCAATTTCCTCGTCTGTCACTCCATGGATGGGATGCGAAAAAATATCCGAATGAATTCCCGCGTGGGAAATCCACCAGCCTTGCTCCTTGTGGAGAAATTTCAATTTGCCCCAGTCCTGCCTGTCGAGAATTGTGTTTATGGCTTTCCGTTTGTCGTCTGTGTATCCGGGACATTCCACAAAACGGTTGTTCCATCTGGAGTAAGGGCAGTCGTGGTTTCCGTATAGGTGAATCCGGTTTTCGTGTTGCAGGGACTGCTTCAGCCATCGTGCGGTGTTTTCCGCGATTGCCGGAGTGTCGTGGAAATCGTCAAAGTAGTCTCCAAGGAAAACCACGCGGTCATGGGGAATGGCGGAGAGTGCCTTTTCAACCCACTGAACCTTATTGTGAAGGTCGGGAATGATGATGGTTTTCATAATATAACAAATTCCGCTTTCGCATTGCACACCTGTCAATAACGCTTTCGCTTGAATTGAAATAAAATGAAATGGGTTTTTCAGAACAGGCCTGCTTTGAAACGAAATAAAATTACTTTTTTATTGTCCCATTGAAGAGAGAGACGTTTTATAGTGGTTCTATGGAAACAAAGAACTCTATACAATGCGAACGCTGCATCATCGTGCCGGATGTGCATCAGGATATCGCATGGGTGGAGCGAGTCTTCGAACGCGAGCAAGTGATGGCCTCGAACGATTCGGTTGTGTTCCTCGGTGATTACTTCGACTCCTCCAAAAAGCCCAGAAAACGCGCAGGCGTTGGGGAGACGTGCGAATTTTTGGAGCGCACACGCGCCGCGCTGGGCGGGCGTTGCGTGTTTCTGCTCGGCAACCACGACATCCAATACTGGGAGGCAAAGCCCATTTGCGACGCGCATCGCACGCCGCGACATCTGCACAACCGATGCGGCATGTCATTTTCCAAAAGCGCGGCAAAGAAAGTGGCGAGCAACCTGCCGCTCGATTTTTGGACAAATGCGCGCTTGTTTATCGCCGTGAATGGCTGGCTGTTAAGTCACGCGGGTCTTGCCGCGTGCTACTGGCCGCAGGCGGAAACCGTGGAGCGTTCGCTTGAAATCTTGCAGGAAAATTGCGTGGGCGCGCTATTGATGATGCGTTTCGGCCCCCAACATTTGCTCGCGGCGGGACAAGTGCGCGGCGGCACCGCCCCTGTGGGCGGTCTGACATGGCAGGACTGGAACGACGAGTTTGCCGATGCGCTGCCCTTGCCGCAGATAGTCGGCCACACGATTGATGAGCTTGCGGGCGCGCGTGCGAACGGGCGTTCGTGGTGCATCGACGGCGGCCAGTCATGTTACGGCATGCTCACAGGCCAAAATTTTGAGACACGCACAATCGAGCGCGAGCGTGAGCTTCGGCGTGCCGAACGTGTGCGTGAGCCAGAACTTTGAAATCACAAACTGCACGACGTCCATCCCAGCTATGGTGTAAAGGCAACTAAGGAAATATGGGTTATATCCAATGAAATAGCTGGTTTTTCTTGTAAATGGGTCAAATGTATTAAATAGAGCCTATCCCAAAAGTGCTTGTTTTCTGAAAAGGGGGAGGGAGGGGCATCGAGGGGCGCGGGGGGACGGTCTCTTCACGCTGGTTTTGGGCACTTGGTTCTTCGTCACGGCACTTTTCG
>Ga0123354_10010571_pt1 | contig 14233 bp, 10 predicted proteins | sample TergutLab28metaG_2_FD_97872 | JGI IMG/M metagenome (GOLD analysis project Ga0123354, IMG submission 97872) | Labiotermes labralis P4 segment gut microbial communities from Petit-Saut dam, French Guiana - Lab288 P4 | ecosystem: Host-associated > Arthropoda: Insects > Digestive system > Gut ... | reverse complement strand
TACCTGTTGCCTGCACCCTTCCGCTAATGCTCTTGGCGGAAACCCGTATATGTTTAACCGGCGCGCTGAGTGTTACGTCGCCGGATACGCTTGTAAAATCTGCCCGTTCAAAGGTGTTTGTCAATTCCAGCGATATCGTACCGGAGACAGTGGTGGCACGCGCGGTTTGAAAGGAACTTCCCTGGAAATCCATATCACCCGAAACGGTACGCGCCGCGAATTTGCTGCCCTTCAATCCGCCGGCTTTCACGCTGCCCGATACGGTTCTCATGGATACCGTCTTGCCTTCCGCCGTCATGGCGCGAATGTTGCCGGAGACGGTATCCAGGCGGATTTCTTCACCGCGAATACCCCTTACGCTCAACCGCCCCGACACGGTGCCCGCTTCTATCATTTCAAATGTTTTAGCAGGCAGCTCAATAAGCACCTGCAGCCATCTTCCGCCAACGAAGCTTCTGGTTAACTCGCGGACCGGCTGTTCCACATACAACACGCCGTCCTTTTCATACACACGCAGTTCCGCCGATGAATGCTCGTCTCCCGCGGCCAGAACACGTATATCTTGCGCGTCGCTTGCATAGACTTCCAATTGCGGCCAAGTTAGCTTTACCTTGAGTGCTTGAATGCTGTCCGCGTTAAAACGATGATTTCTTTCCATATCGATTCACACTCCCTTATCTCATCAGTCAGGTTATCCTCAGCTATTATATCACTACCCGTAAAGATAAAAAAAGTGATAAACACGGATAGCGCGGCTTTCAAAGGCCTTAAGGCTCCTTATCGCCGGTTATAAGCTTTTGCGCCTTCATTTGCTCGTACTCTTCCCGCGTTATAAGCACCTGTCGGGGCTTTGCGCCGTCCGCCGAACCTATAATCCCAAGCTTTTCCATTTCGTCAATGAGGCGGCCCGATCGGGCGTACCCAATCCGTAAGCGTCTTTGAAACATACTGATAGAGGCTTGCCCGTCCATCACAGCCATTTCGATGGCTTGTAAAAGCAAATCGTCTGTACCGTCATCCTCCGGTTCCGCTTCGTTTCCGTTTGCGGAAGCCTTGCGGTCTTCCGTGGTTGTATAAGACGCGTTGTACGCGGCCTTCCCCTGCGCTTCTATCTTTTCTAATATATCCGGATCAAAGGTAGGTGTTTCCGCGTTTTTATTCATAAAATCCACAACGCGGTCTATTTCCGAATCCGTGGTCAGGCAGCCCTGCACGCGTCGCGGGTTGATTTCTCCGTTCAGTAGATACAGCATATCCCCCTTCCCCAGCAGCTTGTCCGCGCCGGTCCTATCCAGTATGGTGCTGGAGTCGACATGGCTGGCTACGGTAAAGGCGATGCGTGAAGGTATATTGGATTTGATAAGGCCGGTGAGGACATCCACTGACGGCCGTTGTGTCGCAATCACCAAGTGGATGCCCGCCGCGCGCGCTAACTGCGCAATGCGGCAGATACTCCCTTCTACATCCTTTCTGCACTGCATCATTAAATCCGCCAGCTCATCGATGATAACGACGATGCGCGGCATGACACCGCTGTCGGCGGAAGGTGACGCGTTAAATCCGCTGATATCCCGAACACCCGCGTTTCCAAATTTATCGTATCGATCCGTCATTTCAGAAACAACCCACGCCAGCGCGCCGGAAGCCTTATGCGGATCGGTAATTAAAGGAATCATCAAGTGCGGAATGTTTTTATAGCAGGACAGCTCAACGCGTTTAGGGTCGATGAGTATCATGCGCACATCCTCCGGAGAGGTTCTGAACAGAAGGGTATGAATAATCGCGTTGATGCAAACCGATTTACCGGATCCTGTCGCGCCCGCGATCAATAAATGGGGTGTTTCGGCAATATCGCAGATGATGGGTTCACCGGAGATATCCTTGCCGAGGGCAACGGACAACGGCTTGCGATCGTTTCGCATGCGTTCGGATTCCAATACTTCCCGCAGCGTGACGGGGCGTCTTACACGATTCGGCACCTCGATACCGACCAACGATGAACCCCGGATCGGTGCCTCAATGCGGATGGATTTAACAGCCAGGTCCTTGACAATGTTGCCCTCCAGCGGAGGGACGCGTGTTACGGCGACGCTGCGGTCCAGTTCAAACTCGTACCGAGTGACGGTGGGGCCATGGGTGATGTTCCGGGCATGCGCGGTTATCTTAAAACAATTCAATGTTTCTTCTATAATCTGTGCTCGCTTACTATCTTCGTGCGCGTTCCCCTTATGATCGGCCGAGGGAGGGTTTAAAAGATCCAGGGGAGGAGGCGTATAGGCAGGCGTCAACTCCATTTCTAACTGTTTGGATTGCCTGCTTTTACCGGAAGGCAGCGTTATCTTCGGGGGATCGAGCCTCTTGCCGGAGGAAGGGATTTCCCATGACCCGCTCATTCGGCGCTTTAAATCACGGTTGGCTTGCGCCGCGCGCCTGGGGAAGGTATCCGCTTCACCCTTTACCAACAGCGGTGACGCATGCTCCTGTTTATCCGGTATAACCTCATGTTGTGTTTTTATTTCCTTGACGGGTTCCCGGTCTTGACGTTTACGCCCCTTAGGTGCCTTTTCCCAAGGGAGGCTCGTATCTCCGCGCGTATCGGTAATGTGAATCAATTTTTGCCGGGGCGGTTCTTTTCGCTTGCTCGGGGTTGTTTGTACCGTTTCGGGCGGAGGCGCTTCTTCGGGCATGGTTTGCGGCGCGGCAGCGCCGGTCTTTTTTTGCGTACCGGCAACTCCCCATCGTTTTATTAACGCAATAGGATTCATGCGGGTGATGATGAAGAACAGGGTGATCATCAACAGGATAAACAGTATCACGGCCGGGATGTTGTTTCTGCCTAAAAGGTACCATACCGGCCACGCGGGAATCATACCCAACGCGCCGCCCGTCTTCCGCTCAGCCATGGCGATATCATAAGCCTTTCCGATATAGAGCCTATACTGCTCCATAGCCGTCGCCGCGCCTGTTGAGGCGTTTTGGGTCCCCAAGGCTGTCAGATAAGGGACGACGGAGCCGTTGTATCTTTGTTGTGTAAACAGATTAATAACAGCTAACAGTAAAAAAAACAAAAGGAAAGACAGAACAAAAGGTTTCATGGGGGGCTTCCTGCGTGAGGAGAGAATGAGCAGCCCTCCGCCCCATATCGGAAAAACAGGCATCACAACGGCAAGCGACCCGGACAAACCGTAAACAGTTTTACGCAGGATGCCAAAAAAAGACCCTTCCGCTCCGCCCGGTACAGCCGCCGTCATCAGTACGCCGAGCGCTATGAAGCAAATACCGAGTATCACCCTGACCATTAAAGATTCCGAAGAATATTCGGAAGGCTTTTTATTTTTTTTAGTTGTGCCTGCGGCCATATTTCCTCCTTCGGATCATCGGTAAAGGTATACCGCGCGGAGCAGGTTTTCATTATCGGCATACAGGCGCAGGCGGTAATCTCCGTAAACATAATCGTCACTCATACCGGCAGGCAGCAGAAAATCCCGCGCGGTAAAGGCGTCCAGCACAATCGTATCCTCAGGCATACCCAGTGTCTCACGCCATACACTTCTGTCGGTGACACCCACTTGAATACCGTACAGGTTCAGCCTGTCACAGCGAATACCGGTTACGGGAACACCGGCGATACCGCCCGTCTTTTCCGCAAGAACCAGAATACCCCGCAGGATACCCGATTCCAGTTGAAAGAATCTGCTGTTCGGGAAATAATCAGGATCGCAGAACAGTCGGTGGGCGGCAATAACATCTTCCAACGCATCACCGGGTTTGATGGGAATGCCGGGCAGAAGGCCTTGGCTGACCGTTTCGGCGATTTTTTCGGCAGAATCGGAAGTAACAGCAAGGTAATTTCCCGCGCCTATCCGGCTTAAAACACTGCCCTCTTCCAAATTAAGCCAGGGCGCGAGTTCATAATAGAAAAAAGATGCGCTGCCCGCGTAACCTGATAACATCATCAATTGATCGGCCGGATAGTAAAAAGTAATGGCATCACGCGTGATATAAAATGTATCTGTCGGCAGGGGTAACAACGCCTCGTTAACAACGTAACCCGACAGGCTTGGCGCAACCGTTTCCGATAAAATGCGTTCCATTTCTTCAATAGCGGCCTGTGTATCGGAAAACAAATCCTCAACGTAAAAGACGCGCGCATTGGGCAGGTCATAGTTTAATGCCGTATAAGCCTGACTGTTTGTATACCCGTCAAGAGCGCCTTTCATCGAAAATACGACGGATAATATTTCTTCGTCAAAATAGGCCTCATAATCTTCTTCCATGCCCCAGCCGGAGGCGTTTTGCTTATTCAGTATATCAATGTTTTCTGAAACCTTGCCGTTTTGTATCAATAAAAGATTGACTATAATTCGGGTTAACTCATCCGGGTAATGTGTTAAAACCGGGTACGCGACGCTGCCGAACGCTGTTGTCTGTTCTATACGTTCCAGCATGGGCGCGGGTGTCTCGCCGACAGCCGGGCGGATGGTTAAAAGCATAATAATAAGTAAAAGAACAGCGGCTGACCACCCTGCGATTCCGGTGTGAGAAGCTTTTTTACCAAATGAATGCGGGTCGTTCCGGGTCAATGCCATTTTTTTATCTCCTCTTCAATGATATCCGCGGCGTTAGCCGTACCGTCCTCTTTCATCAATCGCATGCCCAGTTCTCCCGCGGCTACTCTGTAAGCGCCGTTCCCGAGCAAATCCAACAACGCTTTCGCCAGCTTTTCCGCCGTCAGATGGGTGCGCCCGATTGGTTTTGGGCCGCAGCCCAGCGCGTTAACGCGCCTGCCCCAGAAAAATTGATCGCCTCCAAAGGGAACTACGAATGTAGGCCGTCCCGCGCGCAGGCTTGCCGCTATCGTGCCCGCGCCGCCGTGATGTACGACAGCCGATACTTTTTCAAACAACCAATCATGGGGAATGTAATCACCAATATACACATCCTGCGTCGGTTGAATATCCGCGCCGCCCCAACCCTTCATCAGCACGGCTCTGATTCCGGCTTCGCGTATACCGTCCATGACAATTTTCAATGTGTTTCCCATGTCTCCGGAAACCATCGATCCAAAGCCGATATAAACGGGTTGCGGTGTCTCGTCTAAAAACGCTTCCAGTTCGGGTGACGGCGTATACGGCGCTTGATAGGCATCCGTCCAATAACCCGTCATGCGTATATGCTCACCCCAGGTGGACGGCCGAGGCATGACCAGCGGGCTCATCGCGTACAGAACGGGGACGACATGGCCGCATACTTCATAATTGGGCCGGGAACTGATTCTGCGTATATCAACGCCCTGTTCCAAGCGCCAGTCTTTTAAATAACGTCTCTCCAGCGTGGAGATCATAAGATACCCTATCCGGTAGGTCGTCCTGTTCCATACTTTTCCCAAACGGATATTAGGCGCGGAAGAAATGGGGTAATGCGCATTGCCGTCCATCGGGAAATAATGTGTTTGAATACAAGGAATGCAGTTCTTTTCGGCGATGGAATACATCATGGAGCCAAAATAGGTACAAACGATGGCCTCGGCGTCCCTGCACGCGTCCATCAAGTCTGCCGGCAGCGTTTTAACCACATTTTTTAAGCAAAACTCTAGTCGCTGCAAATAGTTAAAGCCGTTGGTTCCGGGCTGCATGATGGCCGACATGTACTGCGTGACGCTACCCTTGATAGGCGCAAAAAGCAGCCCTGCTTGCGTTACCGGTTCTTCAAAATCCTCAAAAGCGGTCAATTTCACCTGATGGCCGCGGTTTTGAAGCTCCTTTCCAAGCAAAATATACGGACGGACATCGCCCATGGAACCGATAGCAATTAATGTGAAACGTATTGTAACCACCCCGGGTTATCATTAATTCCGGTTTTCAGTATACCGTATGCGTACAGGGAATGCAAACCATTCGGTCGGAAATATGAAGATGGAGTGTAGATTTCTCCTAATATATGACAAAAATAAGTCGAAATTTATATTTTCCCTGTTGAATGTTTTACAATATAGTAAATTGTGGTATACTGTATGACATGAGAGGAAAGCCTTTGCAATCGCGACCTGTTAGTGTAAAGGAGACGGCATATGGCAACCCGCACCCGTAGCAACTACGCGAGTAATCCCACGTTTCACTCAAACAGAAAACCGCTTCGTGAGAAGAAGGCTGCGCCTGCGATGCAGGGGGCTACGCGGCAGCCGGAAGCGTCATATCCGCCGCCATATCCGCCTCAAGCGCAGCAGCAACCGCAAACGGCTCGTCCCGTACAATCGCAGATTCCGCCAAACATGGCGCCGTCAGCCTATCCGCCTAATATGATGCCGCCTTACCAACCGTACTACAACTATCCCCAACAGCCGGCGCAGGGAAGCATGCATCCGCAGCAGGCGGCCGCGTTTCAAATGGGCAATATGGCGCAGGGGCAAGTGCCCGTACAGCAAAACCCCAACCATGCCTATCCCGGTCAGGCGCAGGGCATTCCGCCGCAAAAGGGCGTACCGGAGCCCTCTCCTGTCAACGGTATGGATGTTCATCAAGCACCCCACGGGCCTTCCGGGCAAAACAAATGGGTGGGATGGTTCGTACTGGCCATTATGCCGTTGTTGTTTGTTATCTCCTTAATAATTCCGGGTCAAGCCATATTCAAATGGTTGTTCATTCTGGCATGTGTTATAGGTTTGGGAGGCATGTGGCTGACCACTTCGTATGCTCCCGGCCCCAAAATGACATTATCCATCGTCTATTTGGCGATGTTTCTGATGACCGTTGTCACATTATTTGTTCCGCCGGTGGCCAATAACTCCGGAGATCAGCGGATGAACCCTTCACAAACACAATCCGGTTTTGTTAGCAGCGGCACACAGTTTACGGCATCACCGACGCTGCCGGGGTTCTCATCACAGGCGGCCGCTATCCCAACCATGGCGCCGGAAACGGATACGGCGTCGGAAGCCGTGGCGGTTTTGACGGATTTTTTCTACCAATGGGGCGGAAACCAACTCAGCGAAATGCTCAAGTACTGCGCCCCCTCTTGGAAAAGCGATTTGAAAAAGCCGCCTGAAACAGAGCTGTTCAGTATCTTAAAGAACCGGATTCCCAGTGACTTTGTTGTAGAAAGTATTTCCGGAACAGAGGCCAACTCCTCCAGAACCATCACCTGCAGCGCGATGATCGACGCGCAGAACACGCAGCCGGCTTCCAAAATACGTTTTCAAGTCATTATGCTTAAAGAAGGCGGCTCTTGGTATGTCTCTCCCGTATCTTTAACCTCCAATGTCCCGGTAAAAACACCCGATCCGCAGGAGGCCGATACCATTCAGGACCCAAACGCCGCCGCGCCAACGGTTACTCCCGTCCCGGACAAGAAGATGCGGTTATATTATAATCCCGATGGCGGCAAGTATTATCACGCGAATGCGAACTGTACCTCTCTGGATAAAAAATACTTACCCTTAAAAAGCTTCTTTAATTACGAGGACGTCAGCACTTCCCGCTTCAAGGCACTGCTTCCGTGCACGAAGTGCAACGCGCCCGGAAGGCCGTAATGCGGTATTCGATAACGGCGCGATGACGCGGTTATAATGGGGCATTATCCGGTATATTCTTATAAATAGCTATCTTTCTCTTGTTAAAATATGTTAAAATTTATTTTGGACGCAACAAAACGCGTTTGACAAACGTCTAATGGGTATACTTTGAAAATCGGAGGAAAAGAACCATGCAAACAAAAACCAAATTATTCTCATTCTTATTGGCTCTCGTGTTACTGATAAGTTTCGAGCCTCTGCTGGCGGATGCCGCACCATCGTTTACAACACCGGCCTATACGGTTTATATCGGCGAAAACGATTATCTGTATATCATCGACAACGCAACGGGCAGTTCACGTGTATTGCCTACCGCTGTAAATGATATCCTGTCTGTCACCGACACGTCTGTATACTGTCTGGCGAATGGCGGCAGCCTATACAATGTTTATTTGGACGGATCCGGCAGCAGTTCCATTGCCGTCATGCCGACACAGGAACAACTGGATGAATACAGCGTTAAGCCGTCATTTCGCATATCCGATGAGGGCGAACTCTTTTACATCACGCCGGAGGGTGAGATATCCATTGCCTCCCGCTTCGTAATCAACGCGGTTCATGATCAGGACACATTATATTACGCCGAGTTAACCCAGGCGGGCATTGTGTTCATGGCATATCCGCTAAACGCCTTGACGGGCAGCGCGTCCGTACCGCCCGTCGCGCGTGAGATAGGCCCTGCGCTCATGATGCCCGTTTCGTTATTTGCCTCTGACAACAATTTAATCGCCTTGGACGGCAAGGGAAACGCGGTCATCTACAACCTTGAAACACTCATGGCGCGGTTGGTCATTTTGCCGGAAGATACGGTATCTGTTGTAATCATCAACGATATCATCATCTCTTACAGGATGGATCCGGATACGGGTTCCTTCCATTACTCCAAGAGTATGGACTCGGCGATGCCCACACCCACTCCGACGCCTACGGCAACACCTGCCGCGACGCCCTATATAACACCTCCCCCTACGGCGGCTCCGCCGTCCGATGTGGGCGTGGGATACACGCCCGTTAAATTCGGTCAAAACGGATCATTGGTTCGTAACATGCAAAACCGTCTCAGAAGACTGGGATATCCCCTCACCTCCGTTGACGGTGTGTTCGGGCAGAACACTCTGCGCTGCTTGCATCTGTTTCAGGAGCAATCCGGATATACCGAATCCAATACGGCTTCCGCGAATCTATTAGACTTAATGTATTCCTCACGCGCTTCCCGGTTTAATTTACATAAGGCGCGCAGAACGGGCCAGCGCGGCGAACGCGTAGTTATGCTGCAAGAACGTTTGATTGAGTTATTCTATACGCAGGTAGGTCAGCCGGACGGGATTTACGGGTCAAAGACGGCCGCCGCCGTGTCAGCCTTCCAAAAATCGGCCGGGTTAAAGGTAACGGGCAATGCCGATACGGATACCATGAAAGCCCTGTACGCGTCCAACGCACCCGCTAATCCAACAGCGACGCCCACGCCCACTTCCGGTCCGACACAAGCGCCCACACCCACGCCGACGGGCGCGCCAACAGGCGGTCCCACGGATGACCCCAGCACCACTCCTACGGAAACGCCAACCGCGACTCCTGAGGAAACTTCGCCTCCCCCACCTACTGACTCGCCTCCCCCCACCATTAACATATGGCCGCTTAAACTTGGAGACATTGGGGATGAGGTAAAAAGTCTAAATAACGCATTGATTAAGCTAACACTTTTATCGAACGACTTTATAAATACCACTACTTTTAGCGCTGAAACAAAAATTGCCGTGGAAGCATATCAAACCAGCGTGTCACCATCTAATGTTACCGGACAAGTCTTAAAAGACTTATATGATGAAATACTTATCGAGGCAAATAAAGTATAATCCATTGTATTGTCTGTCAAACCAAGCATCCCCGGCCAATAGATAACAAAAAAAGCGTCCGAATCAACCGGACGCTTTTTTTAATGAGACGTTTAGCTGTTTAAAATGGACGCTTCCGTTTCCTTGTCAAAGAAGTGCAGGTGATTGACGTCAAAGGCAATCTTCACTTCGCTGCCGGCGCGGCTGGTAGAACGCGGATCGACGCGGGCGATGACGTTATCTTCCTTGCCGGATATCTTCAGTTACAGATAGGTCTCCGATCCCATCAACTCCGTCACTTCCACATTGGCCGTCACGTTCGCGTCGGGATAAGCGGTCAAAACCGCCTGCTCGTCGTGGATGTTCTCCGGGCGGATACCCATAACCACTTCCTTGCCGATGTAGCCTTCGTCCGTGAACTTGGCTATTTTGCCTGCGGGAACGACAATCTTGTTATCACCGAAGAGCGCTACGACATCCTTGCCTTCCCTGTCAAACTTAACATCGAAGAAGTTCATCTGCGGGCTTCCGATAAAGCCGGCGACGAATTGATTGATGGGGTAATCGTATAGGTTTTGCGGGGTGTCTACCTGCTGAATGATTCCGTCCTTCATAACAACAATGCGGGAACCCATGGTCATGGCCTCGGTTTGGTCGTGTGTAACATAGATGAAGGTGGTTTGCAGCCGTTGATGCAGCTTTGTTATTTCCGTACGCATTGCCACACGAAGCTTCGCGTCCAAGTTGGAAAGCGGTTCGTCCATCAGGAAGACCTTCGGTTCTCTGACGATGGCGCGTCCTAACGCGACACGCTGGCGCTGCCCGCCGGATAATGCCTTCGGTTTCCGGTTTAAAAGATGCCCGATATCCAGAATACGGGCGGCTTCTTCCACACGGCGGCGAATTTCGTCTTTGGGGGTTTTACGAAGCTTCAGGCCGAAGGCCATGTTGTCGTAAACAGTCATGTGGGGGTATAGCGCGTAGTTCTGGAAAACCATGGCGATATCACGGTCTTTTGGAGCGACATCGTTGACCAGTTTATCGGCTATGTACAGCTCTCCCTCGGAAATCTCCTCAAGACCGGCAACCATGCGCAGGGTGGTGGATTTTCCGCATCCCGACGGGCCGACCAATACGATAAACTCCTTGTCTTCAATGTTCAGACAGAAGTCGCTTACGGCAGTTACGCCGCCCGGGAAAATCTTCGTGATATGATTAAGTGATACTCCGGACATTAAGATACGCCTCCTCATTAAGATATTCTATAGGCGCAACATCGCCTAAATGAAAATGATATGTTTTATTATAAACATTTTAATATCAAAGGGGAACTGATTAAATCGACAAATATTACTAAGAAGCTTTGTTCACGATGTATACGCCGGAACACTTTATGGCTAAAATCATCCGTTAAGTGGTTACAATGGCAGCGGAGCGATGCTAAAAACTTACGGCTCCTCACGGTTCCGTAAGGATAAGTTTTGCCGTGTTTTCCGTAGCTCTACCTGCGCTTTGTTAAACTCTTCGTCCAGGTACGCGATGGTCTCATCAAGATATTGATACATTTTTTCTTTTGTATCGTTTATTTCTATTTGGGCGCGTTCCATTATCTCGGCGGCTTCGGTTTTAGCGCGAATCACCACCTCTTGTTCATCTATCATGCGGTCCGCTTGATCTTGCGCGTCGTTTATAATCATTTCCGCTTCATGCTTGTTAGCCTCCAGAATCTGCCGGCCCTCTTCCAATTTTTGGTTATAAAACATGTTGCCTTGTGACTGGGCACGCTGCATGTAGTCTTGCGCTTCTTGCTGAATGCGGTTCGCTTCCTGATTGGCTTGCTGGATGATGACTTCACGGTCACGCTCGGCGCTGTTTAGCAAACTGCTTTGTTCCCGTACAATTTGACGCGCCTGTTCCAATTCCGACGGCATGGCGTCGCGCAAACTGGCTAAAGTGGTTTCAAGCCATTCGCGGTCGATGGTGTACCCGCCCGGCATATATGTTTTTTTGCAGGACTTAATATGGTTTTCAATCTCGTCAAGCAGCGGTTTTATCCTGTCTGTACTGTAACTGGATCGGCGTGTCCTTTCCCTATCTCGTGATTCCATGCTCATTCCTCCCGGTTTGCTTCTTTATGGCCTTACCTTCCAACGCGTCACGTGACGCCTCGGGCAACAACAGTAAGATGTCTCCGCCGAAGGATGCGATTTCTCGCGCCGCTGAGGCGCTGATATAGGCAAAGCCCTGTGCGGCCGGTAAAAATACTGTTTCAATGTCGGGTGTCAGCATTTGCCGGAGGCCTGCGGACTTCATTTCGTCGTCATAATCATTTCCCGAACGCAGCCCCCTAACGATGATTTTAGCGCCCGAACGCACCATAAAATCGGTTAAGAGTCCGTCATATGTTTCAACTCGCACATCAGGCATATGAGTCAATGCCAGCGTTGCGATATGCTTTCGCTCGGATAAGGTAAATAGGCTCTGCTTGGTTTCATTATGCAGTATGGCTACGATGACTGTGCCAAACAGGACGCGCGCTCGCTTAACAATATCCATATGCCCCAGCGTAATAGGGTCAAAACTGCCCGGATACACGCAAACGTGCTCCGAAAAACCACTCATGCGCGCTTACTCCTCCCTTTGATAGTAAAATGATACGCCTGTGTTGCCGTATATCCGCCTGTCAGCCAGCATAAAGACCTCGTTATAATCGGGCGGACACCGCTTGTCGTGTTCATTGATGATGGCAGCGTGAGCGGCTAACAGGTCATGTGCCGCCAATTCCGCGGTGATGGCGTTTGAGTCTGCCATGTGGTAGGGGGGGTCCAGAAAAATCAAATCAAACACGTTTCCCAATGCCGCTAAGGTTCGCAGGGCACGCCTCCAATCTGCGCAAACCGTTTGTGCCATAGTACCATACCCGAGCGAGGCGATGTTCGTACGCGCCGCACGAATCGCTTGCGGATCGCGGTCTGCCAGTACCGCGGACGCCGCGCCGCGGCTCAATGCCTCCAATGCCATAGCCCCGCTGCCGCAAAACAAATCCAACACCCCGGCGCCTTGTACCCTCGGGCCCAAGATGTCAAAAATCGATTCCCGAACACGTTCGCTTGTAGGCCGTGTACGGATGCCCGCCGGCGTTTGCAGTAAACGGGAGCGATCCTTTCCGCCAATAATACGCATGGCTATACAAGCTGTTCCGGCTCTCTGCGCCTTTGCTCAACGCGTTTTTTTTCGCGGCGCCGTCTCTTGCGTATACTGGCGGCGATGCCCGCGTGCATCTTAGCGCGCGCATCGGGGCCTCCTAAATAACCAATCGCGTAACCGGCAGGCAGAATCAATACCAACAAAGGGCTCAAGCGTTCTATGGTTGCGGCAAGCCATATGTCTTCACCGCCTGCCAGGGTAATGAAAGGCATGATAATCATGCGGATAATAACCCGAATAACATCCGTCACCTGCCAAGGGTCATTTTGGTGGTAAAAACGGAGCGCGTTCCCTATTTCGGTACGCCTTTCAAGCGATGCCAACCAACCCGGTAACGCGGATTTAACAAAGTATTGCGGTTGAGTTGTAATAGATAAAATGACCGCCAGCAAAAAGAAAGGAGCGACACCCGCGACAGCGCTGACGACACCCTTCATCGGATGGTAGCATTTGGCGGCTTCATCGTCAGTGAACTGCTTTCCGCCCTCCTGCCTTTGATATGCAATTTCAGAAAAAGTAACGTCTTGAAAGCCCGCGTTAATGCCGTTTGTGTAGGCAATGAAGGCGAATAAACCCGTAAAGACGAAGCACAGGATAACACGAATAAACAAACTGCCGCTGCTTAGTAAAAGAGAACCGGTAATAAGGTAAACGAACATACTGATGAAAACCAAGCCTAAAACGCTTGTCGCGCGCTTCAAGCTAGCCTTATCCCACAGCCGGCCCTTAGAATATGGTTTGTGAATAGGCTTTACTTTTTTCTTCGGTGTTGGTTTTTTACCTGTTTCAACTGCACCCATGATGCGTTCACCCTCCCGGCTTATCCGTATGATGGAACAAAAACCGGTCTAACCTGCCTGTATTATTCACTTCCGAAACACCTTTTTCCTTCGTCCGCACTAAAATTTTCCCATTCCCGTTTAACTCTGAAAGAGGGCGCTAGAAGCGCCTCATGCGGAATGCTGCCGAAAAAACGGCCGACATCCTCCGGCGTGATGCTTTCATGCCCTTGCTCGCCCATGAGTATTGCCGCAGAACCTATCTGTACCCCCGGAATATCCGTTACATCCGCCATGATAAAATCCATACACACACGCCCTAACAGGCGAGCCCGTAGACCTTCTATTAACACATACCCTGTCTCAGCGGCGCTCCTGCGGTAACCATCGGCATAACCGGCTGACAATGTGGCAACCCGCGTCTCCCTTACGGTCATATAGGCACACCCATAACCGATGGGCTGTCCGGCAGGAACCGTCTTTAGAAAGACAACTGCCGTCGTCCATCGCATCGCGGGCCGAAGCGGAAGGTTTGTACCGGCGGGCGGACACCCGTATAGGGCAATACCCGGACGCACCATGTCAAGCTGCGTTTCAGGATAGCACAGCACTGCGCCGCTGGCGGCACAATGGCGCGTTACACCCGGCGGTATCAATTCACATAAGTTTAAGAATCGCTGAAGCTGCGTTTTGGTAAACTGCGCGTCATCCGTATCGGCAAAATGCGTATAGACACCCGTCAGCTTTACATGGCCGGACCCGGCTATGGCTTCCAGCAGGCTGCTTAACGTAACACGATCACACAGGCCGATTCGGTTCATACCCGAATCAATCTTGATATG
>Ga0123354_10010570_pt1 | contig 14234 bp, 7 predicted proteins | sample TergutLab28metaG_2_FD_97872 | JGI IMG/M metagenome (GOLD analysis project Ga0123354, IMG submission 97872) | Labiotermes labralis P4 segment gut microbial communities from Petit-Saut dam, French Guiana - Lab288 P4 | ecosystem: Host-associated > Arthropoda: Insects > Digestive system > Gut ... | reverse complement strand
GAGGCTGAGTGGACCCCGTTCCAGACCCACTACTACTCAGAAAATCTGGTAGCGCCGGGGATCGAACCCGGAACCTCTGTATCAGTAGCCAGAAACTCTGACCACTAGACCACAGAGGCGGTCATAATCTGATAAAAGAGAAGGAAAAAATAGGAAACAAGATAAAAAGTACTGTGAAAAGATCTCAGAAGACGGGGAAAACAAAACAAAAAATGATAACAATATTACAACATTACTTACGTATTTATTACAGACGAATACCTAACAAAACTTCCGAAGCACAACAAAGTTCTTTCATTTGAAGTTTTGTTCTCGATCCAACACTAAAAATGTGTGCCGAGGCTCTTCCGACTACCGTGCGCGCACGATTGTTTGTCTGTTTTAACATTGTGTATTGCCTTGCTTGATCATCTGTGGTTGAATAAGTAAAGGAAACTGCAATTAAATTGCCCTCTGTCCCCTGATACAAATAAATGTGAACTTCTATAAATAGTACATGTGAGGTGAGGATCTGTGCCATTGTATTTCAGACGGTTTTGTCGGTAAACATACCGTCTGTGTTTCTATATTTCACCAGAATATGAAACGCATAACATGAAGGCGCAAGAGATCTATTGTATTGTCGTCTGTGGCCTGTCTGGGTCGAACATATTTTTCCACTGGATCACATAAAAGGCACGATTTTCGGGGGAAAGTTATTTTATACAAAACGTGTGACTTAATTTTCTGTACAAATTTGTCTGAAATATTTCAGCAAGGTACTATCATAAACATACAGAGGTCTTCAACTGAAGTAATCATTATTCGTGCCAGATCTTAATAAAACTTGAGTTTTCTCGACAGATTTTTGGAAAAAAACTCAAATAACGAATTTCATAAAAATCCGTCAATGGGAGCCGAGTTTTTCCATGCGGACAGACAGACAGACAGACATGACGAAATTAGTTGTCGATTTTCGCAGTTTTGCGAACGCACCTAAAAATAAAATAAAAAAAAACCTCTGCCTTGAAGGAAGCGCTAGCAGAGAGCCCTAATGCATTATACAAACAATGGATTTCAGCAGACACACTATTCTCGAAACGAAACGTAGACTGCCAAGTTTGTAGATTTCCTTATTGGAACGTTATGTGCAATTAATGGATATTTACTGGTCACAGAACAGATCGCCTTCTAAAATATGATGAAAGGCACTCTTAAGTTATCCGCGACATTTCTGATTGCTTGTTACTCCTGCAGGAGAAGTAATCGTCTGCAATGAACAATAACCAGGTGACAGCAGACACGTTAGTTATAAAGGGCCGAAATAATACGGCGTACAGCTAGTCCTTTGCTGCAAAATCCGACTGTCTTAAAGCATGATACAGTCGCTGTATGCCTGAGCCAACAACATCCAATTGCATATCTTCGACAGCAATAGGATGGAGTATAGAAGATACAGGCTTATACCTTCAGTGATGGGGCATCTGCATGGTACATAAAACTGTAAAATTACATGATTCTGTGCCATCACGAGGGGGGGGGGGCTTCAGTATGAAGCAGAATGACGTAACTGGAAATGGGAAAGGAACATGAGATGGCATCGTGGAACAAGCAAAAATCGCTTTTGGAAAGATCCCCTCCAGCGACCCACACAGAACAAGTTGCAGACAAATACTGGTATTAGCGGGCAAAAACAGTCTCGATAAAAATTAATTTGACACTTAAGCAGCCTTATCAATGTAGGACACAAAGGGCTTTCAAACACACGTCCAATCGCATAAGCCTAATGACCAGAACTCTCAGCATATGTGTCGAGCAATGGGTCGAAAAGGAAACTTCCGACGAAAGTATTGTCTTTTGCTTCGGAGATCTTATGCATTCATCTGGAAAAGAGGACTAAGTTGCGAAGTAATATTATACTGCAACTACGTTTCATTCGACTGTTCCTACTGAGCTATTATCGTATTGCCTTGTGTCTGGCATTTACTGTTTTTCAAATTTCCAATCTCAGAAGTACCATAAAAATACAATTGTGCCACCGAAACTACAAGATGATGTGGAATTTTTCGGACATGTTTATTGACGTGCCATGAATCTTTCCACTTGTCTGACTCTCAGCAAATACAAATTTATTGTTTTTTTTTGCGTTATACACTTCAGCCCTTTACATCCTTCAAGGCGTTTTGTGTGTTAGAAAACTGAGTCTTTCCTGTTATTTTTTTTAACAAGGTGTCGAATTTGGGAAGAAGGATGAAAATCAAAAACGAAAATATAAAGAGAAGTATCTCTATTTATGGATACGAAGTAACGTAGAAGTGTTGTATGTAGTTATATAGTGTGTAATATTAGATCTAAAACAAACTCCCAATATGTCTCTAACGTAAAATTTCCGAAGACATTGTGTTTTAAAAATTCACGGGAGGGAATGAATTTGGCCAAATCATAAAAAATTCGAGACTTGATATTCAGAAAATAAATCGACCTCGAGGTCTCAGACTTCAAGACTATTTTTTTATCCAGATACTGAAAGAGTATACAAATTAAAGAACAAAACTGATAGTTTTTCTCCTACGCGATTTAACATGGTACCATCTGGCCTGTGTTATTTAGCAGTATAATATGCGTCTCAGTTTCCAAGGTGACAGAAGCCCCTTCACGTCAAAAAGTTCCGTACTGTCAGCGTCACTTCCAATAATCCTTTAAAACTGAATTTCTGATAGCCCCTTTTATTTTTAAATCACTCTACTAAACTATACTAATATCTAAAACAATCACTTATATTTAGGCCATAAATTTATGTTGTAATAACGAGGCCCTATGAAGGGTTAAGTGGGAAAGGCTGAATTTCGGTGACGTATTTTTATTCCTGAATTTTAAGTCCGGCTTGGGTACCTGCAGTCCTGGGGACAGGTGAGTTCAAGGCAGCTACAAATCTGAACAAATTCAGAGATTTCTGCCATATGGCATGTTAGTAATATTATCTCTCCTCCCGACACGTTGATTTAAATCTCTGAATCCGTACTATACGGAGTACGAACATTGGAACCATGTTTAGCGGAAATAATTAACGTATCGCAATGATTTGGTCAATCCAAATCGTGTGTGAATGCAATGTGTTGGTGTTTCCTGGCCCCATGCCGTGCTCACTTTGACTGTCACCTGTCTCACTATTTGAATGTCAGTCCCTTTGTGACTGGATACATTGCCGTCCATGTATGTTGTCTGATTGTTTGTGTTGTTGGTCCTCAGTGTAGCTTCTGATGCGCAAGTCTACACCAACATTACATCATTTATTTTCAACTTTAAACCCCTAAGTTCCTTCCGAATATCCTATTATCAGACATCCCTTTCCGATATTTCTAAAAATTATGTAAATTGCTGTAGGTATTATGATCAGAACATAAAAGGCTCTCTTGTGGCCTAATCGAGGAATGTATTTTCCAGTTGATTGATAGGCCAGCTAAGTTTCTGTTAACACACAGGTGAGACAGTACATTCTTAGTTCCGACTAGGCGTTCAAATGTCTCCCATTTCCCCATTAATTAGGCAATTTTGCTATTATACTGCGTGTCACGGAGCCTGATCGACTGTTTTACTTCCATGAAGCTTCAAAATGACCTTCAATTTCACGTGGCACTGGGAACCAAAGCAGTGTCGCTCGTGGCTACCACGTGTTTTCCATGCGGCCAAGTTAATTTATGACATGCATTTCGTTGTGCTCTTTGTGGAAACTGAAAATATTACCAAATCTTGCAATGAAACACCAAACATGTTTATTTCTTCTATCGAGTGTCAGCACACACTTACTGAAACCAATATTCGTGTTACACAAATAAAGATAAGAACGTTTCCTGGAGTCAGGAGGATCTCCCATTCAAACGTTTGTCACAGCCATATGTAAGAAACATTAACTGCAAAGGAAGACCCTACCCTAACCATTAGCTCATGCAGTATAATTAGCTACAACAATGAAGTCATTTCTGTGCAAAAGATTATAGCAGCCTGGAACTGAAAGTATCTTCCACTCAAAATTCTTTCCTAATTAACAAATTACATCAGGTGCTGAATATGCCGCGCGGCTCTGATAAATACCGAAAGACATGTCTTACAAAGCGGGGGGGGGGGAGGGGTAGCCAGGAAGGAGCCCTATAACTTGTTAAATCCATAACGCTCGAGAACATTTTTCTGCTTATGTTCAGAACCGAACCTAAAGCAGCCCGTAGGAACTTCATGGGACTCCTTGACCCAAATTATGGGCTTCTTGGACATCAAATCAGCCCATCGCAAAGGCCCGTAACATAAAGCGTAGTAAGTCTGGGACACAAACCCATGGCCCCCTAAAGTTTCATGTTTTGATCTTGTTTACATGACCAAGAAACAGGGTTGCTAGTTTTATATCTATTCTTTGGGTGTAACGAAAGATAAAGTGTACAGATAAAAGATTTGCCTTAAGAAAACGTCAACAGTTAAACCAAAAATACAATTTTTATTTGTCAAAGAATCCCTAAACATCACATCCTGCATGTTTCAGACCACTCAGGGCCATTACCATTTGTACTCCTTGCTAATCGCCGTGAGCCGAAACACGTTAGGAGGTAACATTTAGGGACTTTTTTCCCAAATAAAAAGTTAATTTGTTGGTTATCTACTGATTTGCGTATAATACAAGTACACGGTAATACACACCACTACACAATTCATAAACTGTGTGTTTACACACTGCAGTATTGCAGGTGAAGTACTGATTGCGCTTGAAAACAGCAGGTTCTCTCTGTTCGACCAATTATACAATGAAAGTATATCCTTATCTTTTGGGTTTCATTACGAGCTTTCTCTTCACAAATTTTCGCGCTAAACTGCTTCGGGAATTCTAATACCACCTCCCCCCCCGCGCTTTTCTGAAGGAATGGTGAATTTTCGACAAGCCGACGGTGTATTACTAGTCATATTATTCCAGCAATCCGATGCACTGACAGCGCCTTAAATAAACTACATGCAAAAACAGCGGACACTTGATTCACATTCTTCTGCTCTCTTACGCCACTCCTTACCTCTTTGTTCATTCATTTGTCTTTTTCTCCACACAGCGCGATCAAGTGCTCACGCTTTCAAATTTGAGTATCTTCTCTTTTCTTTATGGTCATACAGTAGCTGCTTACGTCTTCTTCCTCGTCCTCTCATTCCTGTAGTTAGAACCGTCCATAACGTGTTTTAAAAGGCAGTTCTTACGCTATATGTGGCCAATCCAGTTAAAATTCCCTCTTTTTATTATATAATGTAACGGCTATGATTCGCTGTCCCTTTAGGAGCGTGCTACCTACAATTACGATAGTGAAGCTTTCACAAGATTGGACGTGAAACAATTTTGCTCTTTGGGTAATCGACGTACGTTTAGCGTATCTGTACCTAATTATCGTGGCAAGCTGAACTACTGAACCACATGTAACTGTCCAGGTGGGCTATATTCCTGCTTCAACATTCTAAGGCCACAGGTTCAAATTTTGGTACTAAACCGGCTACCATAGCTGACGAGTTTCGTACTTTTCCTAACTTCCCTAGACAAATCTCGGGATGGAACATCGATGTAGGACGTTACCGTTTTCTTCTAAATCCTTTTGAAGCCATCACTCTCTAATTACACTGGTCAACAAAGATTTTGTCCCATGAGGAAAAATGTCTTTCTGGTGTGTTTTTGGACACTGAATTCAAATATGTTTCCAGAATTTCTCTATCACCCACACCTATCCCATTGCATCAGACTATGTGAAAGCACAAGCCTACATATCTGTGTCTCTAGGGGCCTGAAGGAGGTAGTCTGGACATTTTATATTTGTAGTTTCGTGCATCGTAATTCTAGGTTGAAGAAATCCAACAAAATGAAACAGTATGCAGATATTTATTTACTGCTCTACATGTTTCGGGCGTCCATCGCGCCCATCATGAGGAGTACATAAAACTCTAGCAGGAGTCTCTGGTCAGATCCTACTATCTGGGAAGCAAAAAGTGACCAAATAAGTCCTTATTTGTTTACGTTTGAAGAAGCTTGCTCCCCAGATAGTATGATCTGTACTAGAGGCTGCAACTACAGTGTTACGTACTCCTCATGATGTGCGCGATGGACGCCCGAAACATGTAGAGTAATTTAGCAGTAAATAAATATCTGCATACTGTTGCATCTTGTTGGATTTCTTGAACCCAGTCTGGACATTTTGTAACCAGCAAACAGTCACATGTTATACACGTGTGACAGTCCTCTGCCGGTTGCTGGCCAGAGCTCAGCATGTTATTGTCTCAGAAGTACATAGTGTTTGTTCCACCATTAATATGCCAAGAAAGTGCTTAAATTCATCGGATGCATTCTGCTACTTCTGCGGTGAGGTGACACTGATATCCCGAAGACGGTCTTTCACACCACTGATTAATAAATGCTATGAGCATTATTTCTGCTGCAAAGTGGGCGATCAGGACAAGAGTTGAGCTCCCCATTTTTGTTGTGTGACATGTGCCAGGCTTCTCGCGACATGGGCAGAAGTTTCACACTCTATGCCTTCCGCCACTCCTATGGTTTGGAGACAGCCCATGCACCATGTTTCAGTTGGCTACTTCTTCCTGACCAGTGTCACTGGTGTAACACCAAAGTCCAAACACACTGTTAAATATCCTAATTTACCATCTGCGATAAGGTCAATATCTCACAATGCGGAGTTACCTGTGCCAAAGCCTCCAACAAACATGATGCTGAGTGACAGTGAGTCAGGTGAAGAAGATATAGGCCAAGCTGACAAAAATATGGATTGTGATCCAACATTTGCAGGAGCCTGTCCTTCCAATGAACCATACCTGCTGACTCAAGGGTACCTGAATTATGTCCACGATATGAACCTGTCAAAGAAGCAAGCTGAACTTTTAGGCTCCAGGTTAAAGGGTTGGAATCTTCTGCGCCAGGACACCAAGGTGTGTTTTTACCGTGGGCACCATGAAGAATTCAAGGATTTCTTCTCGCTGGAAGATGGTGTCATGTTTTTGCCATGATATTTGTTCCGTTATAGAAGTTCTTGGCCATGAATATAAGCCAGATCAGTGGCGCTTGTTCATTGATTCGTGAAAAGTGAGCTTGAAGGTGGTTCTACTCCACAACGGAAATAGATTCTTTTTTATATTCATGAATCCGTTCATCGTGAATCAAATTGAATAATTATTCAACAAGATGCGACTGTATTCAGTTTATTACATATCTGTAGGCACCTCTACAGGTTTCGGGTGTTGACACACTCATCAGGAGCTCGTATAACTGTAATTACAGCTTATGACACTGATCAACCGGGTCCGCTCTCGTTGTTGAGTTCCAATTCAACCACGAGAGCGGATGGTAGCAGACCCGGTTGATCAGTGTCAGAAACTGTAATTACAGTTGTACGAGCTCCTGATGATGGGTGTCAACACCCGAAACCTGTAGAGGTGCCTACAGAAATGTAATAAACTGAATACAGTCGCATCTTTTTTGGACAATTATTCAGTTGTAAATAGATTCCCCTCTGTTCCTTTGGCTCATGCAGCCATCATGAAGGAAAGTTATGAAAACATGAAACTACTGTTAGGAAGTATTAAGTATGACAAATTTAAGTGGAAGTTATGTGGTAATCTGAAGGTTGTAGCGCTGTTACTCGGAATGCAACTCGGGTACACAAAATACTGTTTTTTCCTGTGCGAGTGTGGGACAAGAAGAATCAGAATGTAAATAAACTGTGGTCTAAACGAACATCACTGACGCCAGGAGAGAAAAATGTCGCCAGTCCTCCTCTTGTTCTACCGGAGTAAATTTATCTGCGCCCCTTGTTGGGCCTCATGAAAAACTTCGTGAAAGGTATGGACAAAACCGGCCATGGGTTAGAATATGTGAGGAATAAGTTCCCAAATGTGAGTGACGCAAAAAAATCAAGGAGAGTGTATTGATAGGGACTCAGATCAGGGAACTGATGCAAGACAACAGTTCGATGAAGACGTGAATGATACTGAAAGAAATGCATGGTTATCATTTAAGAAGATTTGCAAGGACTTCTTGGGAAATCACAAAGCAGCGAACTGTCAGGATGTTGTGCAGGACCTGTCGAATTCGTACAAAGCTATGGGATGCAATATGAGTCTGAAAATCCACTTTCTGGAATTTCACTTGGATTTTTTTTTCCCAGAAAATCTCGAAGTCAGTGACGAACACGGTGAAATGCTTCACAAAGGAATTATGACTATGGAAAAGCAGTACCAAGGCAAGTGGACTTCAAGTATGTTGACAGGCTATTGCTGGACACTGAAGAGGAATGTACCTGACGCCAAATGCCGGCGAAATTCTTAAGACTCAACATTTAAAGGAAAGTTTCTGTCTCATGAGCACGTAAAGTACTATTTTGCACATTTAAATTCCTCCGTATCTTTGAAACCCTGTCTTATAGAAAAATTCTCTATAAATGTCTGAATTCAGCATATAAAGTACTGCTAAGGTCATCTATTGAAGTTCGTGGGACAAAAAAAGAAGTTAAATTTTGTTGACCAATGTTATCCTTCCATTCGACACTACTGAAAACTTCGTCTGAGATACTGACAACCATCTTAACTAAATCCATGTATTAGAGTCCTTCTTTAGTAGCCAGTAGTTGCTCAGCTGGTCAAAAACTTAACAGCATTTCAGTAAATTCAAAGGTTTATTACTGTGTTTACAGCCACCAGACACTGGTCCCTATGCTGACTTCATGAATCCCGTCAAAACCCTACCAACTCATATACATTTTAATATTACCCCTTCATCTAGAACTAGGTTATCTAATTGGTATAAATAATAAGATATTCAGTCTACTGAGAACATAATATTGTAGCAGGTTTGCATACTGTTCATACTTCCTCGGCTATCCTAAGAGCCTGATACCAGTTTACTCGGAGAGGGACAAATAGACGGACATAACACAGGCAATAGTCACTCTTCAGGACTATGAGAACGCACCTAAAGATTGAAGCGTCTAGATTGATATTTTTGGCCACATTAAACACGGATATTTTGAACAATATTCTGAGAAAAAAAGCGAGGAAGTAATATTTGTGTTGAAACAACAACGCTGTACTAATAATTTAGTTAATGCGGAATGGAAAGGGATGTCACTGCCCTAGATCCAACCAGCTCCTCTCTGAATTCAAAAACATCGCCTCAACAAGATGATGTATGTCTGCATCAAGGAGGAAATGTTATGTTAACGGTCTGTGAAAGTTGAAGTTCTGAAGGAGGTACCTATGAATATTACATTCTTCTTGAATTTGACGCCGTGTATATAGGTACCAGAGTTCGGCAAACGGACTGCTTCCATTCGATTGACTCCAGACACACTGGAGATCCCACTTTGCAGTCTAAGCACCAAACTAGTGTTTTAAGATGAACAGCACCAAGTTGAAAGCAGCACGTTTCTCCGAAACATCTGTGCCCATCTACCCATTTCACTGCGTCATATTTCAGAAGACAAGAGTCTTCATGGTACTGTTCCACTCTCCTATCCTTAGCATGTCCTCCCTTCACCTTTTGCAAGCAGTTTGTATGCCCTCATTACCACGCAACCCCCGCTGAACGGGGTCGGATTTTGTTCAGAGGCTGCAGCCCAATGGTCAAGGCGCATTGCAGGTACCAGTAGTGACACTCTCATTGCTTTGCATGCCATCCGCTCGCTATTTTGTCTTTAGTAAATGTTCAGCTTTTGTGTTCTTGAAGTAACTAAAGTATATGCGTTTCTGGTGGTTAGAAAAGAAAAAAGGTTTGTGCTTTTGTGTGTGTGTGTGTGTGTGTGTGTGTGTATGTGTGTGTGTGTGTATGTGTGTGTGTGTGTGTGTACATGTGTGGGGAATCAATTGAAGAGAGTGTCCGAGGGTTCTGATATACCTGCTGTATTAAGTACAAATGTTATTTTCTTGACACAGTTATTACAGATCAATAGACACGTAAGTATCAGAAAAGCTCAGGGATCTCTATTAAATTTCCACCAGGGAAGAGAGATTTCTGTCGTCGAGACTTCCGGTAAAACCAAGGTCCCAACCAGACTATTGTCCAATGGATACCGGAATAAAGCCATCAGAGCTTTAAGCTCTATCTATTAAAGATATTCAGAATATCTGGATCTATAAACACACTTCCCATACGTCTTTATGGCGTGGTGTTTAATTAAGCATAGGGGAAACCTCACGTTTTACAGGGGCTAATATTTTATAAAATTTAGTCCACCCATTATAATTCCTTTATCTCTTTAGTGAATTATAATGGTGTCAAGAATCGATAATTTTTTTTAAGTTACGGCTATCGATTTGTTATTTCCACACATACGTATTCTCGGGTTTCGGATTTTGGTCACGATACTTCTTAAAGTATCTCCAAAGTGTTGGAAAACATTAATGATATTTTAACCCTTAACCCGTTAAGGTGGAAAATATGGTGAGCTCCTAATAATGCCAGCAGATGGCAGATGGGATTTAAATCGGCCTTTAAAGGGTTAAAGACAACGCATAATTGTAGTGTACGCTATCCCAGCTTCTTTATAAGATGTACGTACATGTAACTACCTACATCTGTCATGTCGAATGCCGGCAATAGGCCACTGATGTGGAACCACTACGAATCTTTATGCAACTTGCAATGGAAAGTGCAAGACAGGAAAGGGATTTTGGTTGTTTGCGTTTTACATTTCTATTTGATGTTTTTTATGCTAGAGATGACGACATGGCACGAAACGTAAGTAATATTAGCACGCAGAATTGTAACTGTAAGAATACTAATTAGAGTTATTATAAGTACGGCAATTTTGAGCCTGGCTGTGCATGTCTTGTGGTAGCTATTTTATTGAGCCTTACAACGAAGCACTTTAGAATGTTAAGAGGCTTCCTACATTTTTTAAACACACATACAATATTCAAGGAACATACTGCCATGTCGATAACAGACCATAATATCACACAATATCACATTGCTTTAGATATCTTCGCGGTCGGCAGTTTATTGAAATATGTCCGACTTTGCGGGTAACATGTTGTGTTATTCACACTGATGTGGCTAATTTCCGAAAACCGAGACTATGTGTGAGGCGCCAGCTGTAAATTGCAACGTTCAAGAATTATTTCTGGAAATAACTGTCGCTCTGAAACAGAAGGCAAGTCCATTGATATGGTTAGTGAATCAATGAACTGTGAATTCTCAGAACAGTTGACTTGCTAAATGTCCGAGTTTGGTGTTGTAGCAGGATTCAGAACGAGGACATTTCCTTCCAAATGGCACCTCACTAGACATCCAAGAAGCGACAGTGGATTGTGATCCTTCAGAATGGTGCTGGTCTCCAATACTGCACTGACGATGAAATAAATATTCGCTTTTAGAGTAGTGCCTTTTGAGATGTGATGCTAAGTAGATTGTTACCGCAGTTTCGGAAGAACCTTCTGTCTCCTTTATTGTAGCAGTCAGATCTATTATTCCTTCAAGATGGAGGCAGAAGGTACCTACGAAACGATGGCAATCATCTACCAGACTACACGGCGTCACATTCCGTACGTCAATACTTCTCGTAATCACCACTGTGAAGACTTCTAATGTCAGCTATGGTCGTGTCTTTGTCTATCCACCTCTTATTTTATATTTGTAAACTTCTACAAAAAGTGTGAGTTTTGAGATTCTCACGCTAGTGAGAATAAAAATTGATGTTTCTGTGATATGGCGCCAAGTAGTTTGGTAGACAAATACTGTCCTGTAGCGGCCTACCAATCAAACTACGCGACTTCACATCCCAGAAGACAATACCGTCAGTGACAAGATTCTGAGTCAGTAAAACCCAATCCATATCACCAAACCCTTTGGATTATTTAAGCAGACTTCCGTCTATATTTTGGCCTTCCAAGTGACCGTTTACAAGATAATTTACAGCACATTTCTCTGCACACTTGGTCAAGACACTTGCAATGTCGTTTATCTTTAAGAACTCAGCATCTTCATTCACCGTGTGCTCATGTGTTTCCATACCACTCTCGGAATAAGGAGCCATACTTTTACCTAAGCTGTATGTATTACTTATCATAACATTGGACATGCTGATTGTTTTCTGAGGTAGGGATTCAATTTTTAAGTATTGTTTACATGATTTTCTTTTTTAAAATGTTTCTTGCCTAAGATTATTGGGGAAAACGCGATTTACGTAGCTGATTGTTGCGCAAAATTTATTATCTATTAATCATTTCAAGATATTTTTATTGTTGCTTAATCATCATCGTCATAATTATCTTTGTATTATATTATTATTGTCTTTATTATTGTCTTTATAATAATGTTTCTATTATGTCATCAGCCTGTCACATAACAATAACGTCGGGTCCTGACGCATGTGGCTGTGTTTTTTGGCGTTTTCGTGCAGACAAGTTGCAAAAATGCGGCATATCTGTCTTTTTCTCCGTTTATATATCTGTCAGTCCGAGACTCGAAGACGACTGAATCGGTTTTATGATATTTTATGCTGAAAACTGTAAATAAAGCATTAAAATCTTGGTTAAAATCGAAAAAATAACGAACAATTGGCAAGGTTATCAACAAGCTTTTCTATGCACCTGTCGGATGTGATCTGACTCGTATTTTGGGAAAGAAAACTATTTGGGAGAAACTTTTCGGGGAAAAGTTATGTTTTATGGTTAGTAATTTCCACATACATCGTGAGGATGTTGAGTCAACTAGACAAAGCGGTCGAACACATCAAAGCTGTTCAAAATTTGTACTTGTTTAAATAACAGTCTTCAAAATACAACAAGAATGATCATAAAATCACCGAGTAGCATTATTTTATGAAGCAATCGCGTTGTGTTTTGGTGATTGTTACTTTAAAATGTAAATAAATTTTAAGGTAGTTTTACAAACCAAAACTAGTACTTTCATATTTTATTTCTGGGGTTTTTTACATTTAGTATTCTTGCGCAGGCTTTGGATGATGAAACTGTTGGAAGGCCAAGAGTGAGATGAAAAGATAACATAAAAGATATTTGAGGAATGGGTAATCATAACATTGTAAAGTTGTGGGCTTTGATATGGATGATGTTGAACCTTCAGTTTCGTTATGAACATACTATACAGTTACACATGCTGTTCCCTTGTTTCTTGGATGAGCTTTGTATACAAATAATTTGGCGCTATTCATTTAAAATACGAAGTAATAATTAGTACTAAAAAGTAATAATTTTGTTGATCATAGAGTTGATGTTTTCAAGCGGGAGAGAGTTCTCAGACAATAGCTCCCCTCGCCAATATTACAGTTGTTTGATAGTTTTATCCTTTGAGCTTTAACAGTTTAAATATTTTTCTGTCAATAATAATGCTCAAGTGTTGGTAACTTTTAATTAAACAGTGAAGAAATTAAATTTGTATACTCAGTTAACACAAATCATAATGATACCTCGCGTATCATTATTTGGGAGCCACTATGGTAGGCGCCGTGACTGTGTGTGTGTGTGTGTGTGTGTGTGTGTGTGTGATCCATGTAGTGCTAGCAACATGACCATGCTATTAGAATTAGATGAATTACTAGAGTGTGTGACAAGCCCGAGTGTGCTGACGTAATGAACTGATAAATCAGCAACAGACGAAAAACGTTCGTTTTGTTTCTAATCTAGAAAAACCACGGGAAGATGTTAGAACCGTCGTCTATCAATACGAGTACTTAAACCAGCAAGCCACTAAAGAAATTTCACCAAATTTGGAATCAATAAATATACAGTTTTGTCCACATTATTGTCACTATTATTGATTACTTTGTCTGTTCACTCATCACATAAACAAACAAGAAATAATAATTATTATTAAACTTATATATTCCTTTGTTGCACCAATTGTTAATAAAATATTCAACAGATTATTTCCCGAGGTAGAATTGCCGGGACTGTAGGAAAATGAAAGGAAAAATCCTAAACTGCCGACAAAGGCTACGATCAATTCACCGTGTATTCGCTTTTCCTTGCATCTTATGGACAAACACTTAAATGAAGTCATTTCATTATTATTATTATTATTATTATAGTCCATGGCTGAACGACTGGACGGACATAGGACCTTGGCAGGCGATAGGAGTTTTATTACCCTCCCAAGGTGGACCAAATCTGTGACCCCAGAAAGCCCTGAGTAGGGGCTGGAGCGACAAGCTAATCATTCACCCTTATTTAGCCCCTAAGTTCATATCAAATAACTCTTTACCGATTACTTCTTAACT
>Ga0123354_10010568_pt1 | contig 14235 bp, 8 predicted proteins | sample TergutLab28metaG_2_FD_97872 | JGI IMG/M metagenome (GOLD analysis project Ga0123354, IMG submission 97872) | Labiotermes labralis P4 segment gut microbial communities from Petit-Saut dam, French Guiana - Lab288 P4 | ecosystem: Host-associated > Arthropoda: Insects > Digestive system > Gut ... | reverse complement strand
TTTGCGTTTGGGCTGATCCTGTTTGTCATCATTATCAGCGTTAGGCGCCGGATTTTCGCCAAATGCGCCGAACTGTGGCTTGACAGGGGGAGGCAGCGGCTTGTTGAGCGGCGGCGGCTCCTGACGTTTGGGGGCGGTCTCCACGAGACGGCTCCAGTTCTTCTCGCCATCGGCATCCAGCCTGGCAAACGGAACAATCCGCTGCTTGAGCTTGGCGAGTTCCGCGGGAGTGTAACCCGTTAAAAAACTCTCCGCGAGGCGCCGCAGCAGCGTGTCGCGCAGCGATTGTTTGCCCTTGTCATTCAATCCAGCCAGCGCGGCCTCCATACAATGCAACCAAGCGTCGCTGAGAATCATGTGTTTCTGCCTTGCAACATCCTGTTGGATCAGGCGGATGCAGCGCTCTATGAGGACGGTGACGGGCATGGCGCCGAGGGCTAAATTCAAAACACTGGCATAGCCTTTCGCATCCGGGGCGCTTGCAAAAAGGGCGTCGAGATTCATCTCGATCACTTGCCTTTGCGTGTGTTCCGGGAGTGTTTTAAAGGCGTCCACATGATGCTCCATCTCCGCGAATGCCGTAGTGCGCTCCTCCGGAGTGTTTGCGGCGGCGAGACGCAACAAGGCACGGAAAAACCCGATGCGCAGTTGCGCGTCCGCGCCACCGGCAACTCCGGCCAGTTTGGCCAGGCCAGCCAAATAGATATCGTCTTTTATGGCCGGCACGGGCAGGCGATTTGTTATTTCGACGATGAAAACCTGTTTTTGGTTTGCATCGGAAGTGCTTTCCGCCAGCGCCGTCCAACGCCCCAAATTGGCGGGTTTGATTTCAAACCGCGCCGCCTGTTTGAGCAAGTTCGCCTCGGAAACGGAACTGGGACTGTATTTGCGCGCGGCATCAATCGCGTTCAGGAACGAAACTTCATCCGCCAGCAGACTGCTGGTGACAGCAGGAGCAGTTGACGCAAACTCAACCAACCAGATGGAAGCGGCCTCGGGGACGAGTTGTCTGACCGCATGAAAAACAGCGGTTGCATCGTCCTTGAACGCGGAAAGACGTTTGAAGAACCAACTGGCGGCGGCCTTCTTGTCGCCCACATATCGGAACAGAAGGGGAATATCGTTGGTGGAAAGGACGCGATTTCCCAATGTGACGCGCCCGAGCCACGCCGCAAAATCCGCGCGCGCCCGCTCGTTGCCGGAAGCGGAGAGAAAGGTGATCGACTGCTCAAGTCCTAGCGGCGGGCGGTCTAGGCGCTCTTGCTGCATCAGCAAAAAAAGTGCCGCGACCTGTTGCGCTTCTGCAATGCCAGCGATTCGGAAATTGGCGGAAAACTGTTCAAATTCCCTGGGCTTTCCAAGAGCGGCATCAAACAGGCTGACAAGCGCGTCCGCCGGCTCCGGCGCGGGCGGAACGGCCACGGGTTCATCCCGCACACCGGCAAGCGCATACCACCGCCCGCGATCTTGCTGGGGCACCATTGTCGACGTCAGCCATGTGGCGAGCGTGATGTTGTTTGTCAGTTGGCGCGGTAGAGCCATGCCCAAGCCCGCGAACAACCATTCCACTTCGGGACGCGGCTTGCAAAGTTGCAGCGTCGCGGCGCCGGCCCCCGCAGTGCTTGCGCGCTGCAAGAGTCGAGCCGGTTCCTTGCGCTTGTCCGCGGAATCAAAATGCCGCGCGACGGCCTCGCCTGTGTATGGCCCGCATGACTCCTTTTTGGCGAACGATGCCGCGTCCAGCGCGGGCAGAAAATCGGGGTCTGGGCAATCCTGCCGATCTTTGTAGGACAAGGCGCGAGTCTCAATGTCTTGCGGCAGTTTCCGCCAGAAAAGCGGCGAATCACAATAGTCCATCACGCGCAGCGGCCAGTCGCCGCTCTCCAAAATAAAGGCGTGCGAGAGGATGGCGCCCCAGCGATGATCATGAAAGCCCTCGCCGACGTAGCTGGTCTGCGCGATGACTTTTTTCCCGGACGCCAGCGTGAAGGAGTAAAAGGCGCGAGGGAACAGCGTGCCGAGTTCCTCCTGCGTGGGACGCGACGGCAGATTCCGCGGCGGCTCATAATTGGCGCAACGGCGTTCCAACTCCTCAATCTCGCCCAAGGAGAGGCCATCGGTCCAGTTGTAGGTTTGGAATCCACGCGTGCGGGAGTCTCCGGCATTTTTTTTGCGTGCCCAGCAGGTATAAGCATAGACCCATTGTTTAATAGTCGTGGTTGTAGTCATTGTTTCTCACCTCTTGATAGTTTTGATAAAATTATTCTGATGAAGCAGCCACAGGAATGGGTCTTCCACCCGGATCGGGCGCAGGGCGTGCGTTAGCACTCCTTGCATACCCGGATTCTGCCCCAATGCGCTGAAACCGAAAAAGCCGGTCTTCTCAAAGCCATTGCACTGATTCAGGATGTTTGCGGAAGCATCCACCCTCTGAAGCCACGAGTGTATTGTGGCATCAATATTATTAAACTGTGCTTCATGGAAGCCGCTGCGATGACGGGATTCCTCCATCAGCGTGTTATAAACGCCTTGCGTAATATCGCCGCCATATCGCAAAGCATCAATTTTGGAGAATGCGACAGCCAGCGGAACTTTGTTTTTTTGGCCTGTTCGCAGCTGAGCTTTCAGTATGTTGGTGATACGGTTTAATATCGTTCCGGTCTGGCTTCCCAACTCCTCCTTGTCGATTTCGGGAAGATCGTCTTCCCTCATGCGGCCCGCGCTGACGACTTCATTGCGAATCCTCGGAAGCTGGAGCGGATCTATCAGGCAGATGATGGCCGAGGCATTGACGAAGTAATTGCCAATGGCCGTGATGTCTGTTGTATTCACGAGTGCTTCGCCTGCCGTGTCGGCAAATGCCAGCGCCACAGTCCTTCCATCACAGGTTAATTCGTAATGCAGGGGGGTGATTGTTCCTTTGTTGGTGGAATTAAGCGTCGATCTCACCCCTCTCACATCGCCTTGCGACAATTGCTTGTAGGCGCTGTCATAGCCCAATGTGTCGTCGTTCAAACCTCGGAGGGACCATCCGAAATCAGTGGCCATCTCCCTGATGCGCTGGATTAGCAATGTAAAAAAGTGCGTTTTTCCCGATCCTTTGGAACCTACGACAGTTATGCGCAAGGAGGGGGCTTTGATAAAACTGTCATCAATTTTACGCCCCATTTTATTGCATGGATCGCATTCTTGCGGCGCTTTGCCAAACCAGCCTTTGGATTCATATTTTGCGAAACAGTATGGACAGATAAACGCGCTCATGTTTTTTCGGATAAGGTTTATAATTTGGAATTTTCAGGATGGCTGATGAAATAACGAGCCTCATCCTCTTGGTTCGTAAAAAACAACCTGTAGAACCATCCCTGCTTTGCCATGGGAGCATTCAGGGTTGTTTCAAGTTTGTCGCCCATCTTTTCCTCGGGAAATTCCGGCACAACGCAGACGCCATCTGCCTTGCTCGTGGGCAGCCTTATTCCTTCAACAAGACACAAGGCCGGGCGCACTCCGCTCCCATTGGAAACCCGCACAGACAGGGTTGCGCCGCCAAAACCGCCCATGCCCAGGAATCCTTTTCTCATTGGCGCGACTCGGTATGTCAATTGAGCCATGTCTTTTGCCCCGAATGAATCCGCATACTCTGGCGCGGAATATTGTGTCTCGGTGGAACTCGTGTCGGCGGCGCACACAGCAACATGGTAGGTGCCGTCGCCACATCCTTCAATATAGTAAGCGTCCTCCGCGTCATATTCGCGCTTTGGCACCCGTCTTTTTGTTGCGATTTCGTCGTCAGGTCCGTCAGGTTTTGCATCGGAACGGTAGAGAACAAGAGCCTCGGCGCAACCATCGGGCCACTCCCATGTCACCTGCAAATTTCCCGCTACGCGCTTGACGCGAGGGTCCTTTACTTTCGGCACAAGCGACTCCTCGGAGGGACTGCCGCCGAGGGTGATGCCGACGGTCTGCACGGCGCGTCCATCAGTTCCTGTGAAAATTACACATACACGGTAGCCATAATAGGTCTCGTTTTCCAAGCCGTTGTCCGTCAGACGGTCGCCCGGAGGGAAAGTCACGTTGATAGTCTCGCCATCGGTTGCCGAAACGGGATCGCCGCCCTTTTTTCGACAACAGATCACTCCCTTGGCGTTTGTCGGCAACTTCCAACTCAACTCAAGCCGGTTCGGCCTAATCTTGACCGGTTTACGCTCCACCTCCTGCGTCACCAACACAGCCTTGGAAGAACAAATGCCGGCGCTGTTTGGACTGCCTTCATAGCAGGCATAAACCGCATAATAACAGCCGAGACCGACATCGGGTTTGGTATCGTGAAAAGAGGTGCCGCTCTGCTCGGAAAGTTTTTCGCCGTCCTGCGGCCCCGTGGGTTGCCCCTCCGCTTTGCGCACAATGCGATAGGTGATATTGGAGGCATCCCCACCAGCCACCGGCGCAACGGCGGCGCCCCATCCCAACCGGACCACGTCTCCTTTTTCTGAAATGCTCGCGGAAACCGTGCCGGAAAGTTTGAGACCGTTGCGAAATTGTTCCGCCGCCATCTTTTGGCGTTTCACTCTTTCGTTTTGAATATCACCAAGGAGCTTGATGCTCCCTGCGTGATCCGTCCAGTGTGACAGTGTCACTCTCGCCAGTCTTTCGGCATCGTCGAGTTTCCCACTATTGAAATGCGTGACCGCTTCATTGTATTCCGTTTCGGCCTTATACAAGTCCGCGATTTTGCCACCGCATTTTTCGCATACCGGTTTGTCACATGCCACCCACACGTCTTCATGATTTGCCGCGCACTTCGGGCATTGTATTTCAAAAACAAAACCACATTGCGAGCATGTGTGCTTGCCAAACGCATTCTTCTTCTTACATTTCGGGCACTCCCATTCGCTGCCTGCAGGCGAAAGAATGATGACCCTCTTTTTATTGACGAACCAGTTGTATACTCTCCATTGCGCCCCGTCTGCATCAAATCCATTCCCCATCGCAAGAATAACGCACCTTTGATAAGATTCAAAGGAGATGGGTTTCACACTGCCTTTTGTATCCCTTTCGACAAGAGACACGAGGGTGCTTTTTTCAAGTTTCTTCCAAGAGGGATAAGTTTTGAGCGCCTCGTCATAGGCCTTCTTTCTGTCTTCTGATTTATCACTAAAGTATTCCTCCAATTTCGTCGCCAGCTCATCTTCCGCTGCAGCCTCAGCGGGTTTTGTGTTCTCTTTCTTCTTAGCGGCAACACAAATGTCTTTGCATTTGTTCGTAATCTCAGTGGCCGACGATGTTTTTGGTGATGCTATTCCAAGAAATTTATAAATATCATTCTTGCCACAAATCAGTAGGTATCTCTCCCAATCATCCATTTTTTCGTCCGGTGTTGGTGTAATACCGGTTTTTTTTGGCTCCTTGGGCCAGATGTGCCAAGTCGTGACAGGGGCAATCGCATGGTTCCCAAATGTTTTTTTGATACTGCCTTCCAAATCCGGCAACCAATATCCAAATGAGTCCCCCAGCTTTTTCACATCCTCTTTTGACAGAAAACCCCTCACGTGAACAATGGCGCTCACGGCTTGATGGAAACGGGTGTCTATTTCTTTTTGGGCGGCGTCAATGTGCCTCTGCCTCGTAGCATCCCCCTCTAATTCCCGCTTGACGGTATCTTTCTCCTCAATATATTTCGAGCATGCCGCGCCTCTGTCCGAATCCTGCACAAATGTCGACCAGAGCAAGTTCATGTCGTCAATACGCGCGGAAAGCACATCTTTATTTTTCACCGGCGATTCGATGGGAAGCGCCAGCCTCAAATAGTAGTTTTCCTCAATGATGGGTTTTTTTGGCGTTGGATAAGACATAACATGTTATCTCCTTTGGATGCCAACACTTGCACGGTCGGAAATGACAGTGGCGATTTTGGAGAAGGCTTCCGCGAGACCGCCGGCGCTGGCGGTGAAAATAGCGCCCTCGTCAATGGAGGAAATGTCCTTGAGAAATTTGTGGTCCGCGTCGCCAAAACCAATGGCGCATACTTGAATGCCATCATGATGGCATTGCTTGGCATATCCTATCGCGCCACTTTGGTCGCCCCATTGTCCATCTGTCAAAACGATGGCAAATTTCGCCTGATCCTCATATTCCCTTTTTGAGAACTCTGATGCAATGTCTATAAACGGATTGTAGGAAGTGCCAGCACCGACCTCGCTACTGCCAAGTCCGCGAATGGCTGCCATGATTTTCGCATTCTGCTTTGTCGGCACGCACATCCATTCCTTTCTCTCGGCATAAGAAATAATTCCGACGGAGTAATGCGACAAATCCATTTTATTAACAAATAATTCGGCGGCAGACATCGCTTTATCAAGAGGGCCGTTGCACATGCTGCCCGAGGTGTCCACTGCGATGATAACGGCGACTTCGGGGATGGAGGGCAGCGGCGGATCGTTTTCATCCGGACGGCGTGCAAGCCATGCCATGATGTCGGTAGGCACAGGCTCTTGGCGCTTGGTCAGCTCCCTGCCGGTATCCAATTGCACAGCCGAAACCTCAATTATCCCATTGCGATTGTAGGCGTAGGAAACCTCAATCACAGCCTTTCCGCTTTTAGTCTGGGAGAAGCCCGTGAAGACATACTTGCTGGCAATCGAGCATTCCAATGGATCATCAGATTCCCCTTGGGTAACAAGCACCTCATGCTCGGCTTCGCCTTTTTTTGGGAGCGGAAGTTCCATTTTCTGCCTGCCAGAGGCGGGGATTTGGGAATTTTTCCTCACAATGGTGGCGTTTACATAGTGGGAACGCGAGCCATCATCAGGAAGACCGACAACCCCGAGGCTGTGCGCGATGACATCGGTAACCACAGGAACTGCCACCATTGAGAGTCTTCGCGTCTGGATACCATCCTTGACTTCCAGCGAAAAGCGCGGGTTTTTTTCCCCTTCATCCGCAATGTCCGCTGCTGCCTGCAAAGCCGCGCCGAAGGCGACAGCATTGTCCTCTGTAATCGGATGCACACCACGCAACACGGGTTTGCGGGACATACGCTCGACATATTCTCCCACCATTGTCATTCTCGTGGATCCGCCGACCAGCAAGACGCCATCAAGTTTATCCCAGTCAAAGCTGTCATCACCCAAACCCTTTCTGATCTCTTCCAAAACATTCTCGCATAGCCGCTCCGTGCGCATCATCAAATCGCGCGTTTCCCCGACAAAAGTTTCACGAGATAATTCATACGTGCCGCGATTTCCGCCATGTGTGATGGACACACTGGTAGTCGCGCGCGACGACAGGATTTTCTTCCCATACTCGCACGCAACCAGCAACTCATTGAACGATACCACGTCTGCAAGCGGATCGTCGCCAAATTGCTCACTGAATTTTTTCGCCAGAAACCGGGCAATTCGGTCGTCCCAATCTTTTCCACCCAATTTGTGGTTACCATCCGTCCCCAGCACTTCGATTTTTTCATTGCCGTAAACGCGGACAACGGTGACGTCGAAAGTGCCGCCGCCCAAATCATAAACCATATAGGTTTTCACCTCGCCTGGGGAGACTGTCGCCACGCCGTAGGCAAAGGCAGCGGCGGTTGGCTCGTTGATGATACGCAAAACACGCAAGCCCGCCTTTTCCGCCGCTTCCTTGGTTTTTTCGCGGCGATCATTGTTGAAATAAGCCGGCACCGTGATGACAGCGGCCTCGACGGGTTGCCCAAGCGCAGTCGATGCGTCGTCCTTGAGTTTGCGCAACAGAATACTCTGCAAATCCTCGGCATTGTAGCTCTTGCCGTGAAAATCCAGTCTGAAATTAGGATTACCCATTTCCCGTTTGAAGAACGAGGCCACGGCATTCTCGCCCGCTTTTTGCCGTTCCTTCGCCTCCGCGCCTACTTTCGGATCACCGGAATCGGGAAAGTAGATGACGGACGGGGTGGTCTCGGAACCCTCCGCGTTTTTCAAGATGTATGGCTTACCGTTCGCCCCAAGTGTCGCTACCGCGCAATACGTGGTTCCAAGGTCTATTCCTATTGGTATCATGATGTGGTATGGTTTTATGAATGAGAACTATGCAAATTTCACAGGTAGAATAGGCGATTGTGGTGCGCGAGGGGGCGCTGCGGCGGGATTATGTTGTTAAATAATCCCGTCCGGCATGCCACCCATTCCTGCGATTTCGAGAACACTGGCTTGGCGTGACACATCGCGCGGTTTTGCTCCATTATGTTTTCGTGAGGCTGGCAGTTAAGGCGGCAGCTTCTTGGATTGCCTCATCTGACAGACCACCTTTCACGGTGAAATGCGCATCAATTGTCGTCCCGTTGGTGACATCGCGACCAACCATGGAAAGGCTTCCTTGATCATTGAGTTTGAAGGTCACGGAAATAGGTGCACCCTCCTGCATATTGGGATGCAGCTTCAAGCTGGTTCTGCCTACTTCCACGCAGACATCCATTTCCTCCTCGTCGGCCATATTGTTATTTTCATAAACAATAAGATCCAATTCATTTCCGCTGGGACCGGTAGCACTGAGCAATCCGTAGGTTCCTTCCCCCTTGACGCCCTCCTCGGATGGAATCGGAGTCTGTTTTCGAATCAAGTTGGCGACGGCATAACGGTTTTTCGTTTTGTTCCAAATCCTGACACCGTAACTTTTTGTGGCGACTGTCTGGGGCTTAATTCCCGTCATATCCGTCAATTGCGACGGAGTCAGACCACGTTCGTTCGCCACTCTCCTTGTAGCTTCTTCCTCTATCTCGGTAGGAGACAGTTGTGTCCCTGATGCGCGCGCCTCTTCTTCAAGTTTCTTGCGCTGCTTCGCCAAATCCTCATCGAGTTGTTTGCTCAATCCGTAAAGGGCGGCACCTTTAGCGACGGCTGTGTCCACCTCAAACTGTTCCGTTATAACATCCACTTGCGAGGCGAACTTGGCTTTGACCATTTCGAGGATCTGTCGCATCTTCACGGAGCCACCGACCAGCAGGAAGTTATTGATTTTCGTAACGCCCTTAGTCTTGGCGAGATCAATCATATTCTGTGTCAAATCCGTCGTCTTTTCGAGCAATCTTCGTGTTTTTTCATTAAACTCTGCCAGTGTTATCTCAACTGTTTGCCTGTGGGGGCCATGCGTAATCGTAATTCTAGCGGAGTCTGTTTGGGTCAGCCTCCTTTTGGCTTCTTCGGATTTTTGGCGTAACAGAAATTTCGTATCAGGATCGTCAAACAATTCTTCTTTGCTGACCCCGGTTTCCTTCGTAAATTTCTCAACGACCAATTCCTGGATGCACTTGTCCCAGTCCACGCCGCCCAACGTGCGACTTCCGTCCGTGCAAACCACAGCGACAAGACCTTTTTCTATTTTGATTACCGTTGCGTCGAAGGTGCCGCCACCCAAGTCGTAAACAACGACAGCACCGTCACTTTCCGCCTTGTTCAATCCGTAGTGAAACGCGGCGGCGACCGGCTCATCCAGAAGGGCAATCACATTAAGGCCGGCAATTCTGCCTGCGCTGCGTGTCGCCTCGCGTTCTTTCTCCCCGAAGTATGCGGGGCAGGTGATGACAACATCTTTCACGTCGTGACCGGACCGACGCGCATCCTCTGCAATACGCGCAAGAATGTGCCCAGAGACGATTTCTGGGGTGAGTTCGATACCGTGTATCACGCGTTTCCAGCCCGTTCCCATCTCGCGCTTGACGAATTCGACGAGATTTTCGGGAGCTTGCTGCGCGGCGGACTTGGCGTATTCTCCGACCGTGTATTGCGTTGCGTTATCGTAGAAGACCGCCGACGCCGTGGTTTCGCTTCCTTCCTGATTGTTTTTAATGATTTCGGCTTTCCCGTCGATCACGACTGCAAGTGCCGAATAGGTTGTTCCGAGGTCTATGCCATAGACCTTCTTTGGTGTGCCGGTGGCAGTAGTATTGTCTGACATGTTATGTATCCTTGGTTGGTGTTGTTTGTGGTGTGTGTTGCAGGTTGCTTGAGTGACTTACGAATTGGGTGAAGACGGCTGCGGCGGTGGTTGCGAGTTTTGTGGCGGATGCGCTGGTTGGCTTGTCGTTGTTGAGGCGGCGGGTTGCGCCGCCTTGAACTTGTAAAGGTCAATCATTTCGGGACGCACAATCCGCCCTGCTTTCTCGAAACCATAACGCATGGATTCCCTGATAGTGCCGTCCAACTCTTGTTGCTCAGTCGGCGTCGTTTTCAACGCGCGCTGCCTTTTCGGATCGAACCGGGTGCCAGGCTCGGCGCGCCATGACTCGAAGCCGTATTTTTCCAGCAAGTCGCGCAACCCGTCCTGAAAGCCTCCGAGAATTCGCAGGAGTTTCAAGAAATCCCCGTGCAGTTTTGCGAAGTCGCCCTCCGGATACTGCGCGGTAGTGTAATATGCGACGAGTTTTCCGGCGGAATCAATCTCCGCCATTATATCCTGCGCGATACGGTCAGTGCCTTTCTCCATCGCGTTGTCGCGAAAGGCTTCCAGTTCGGCGTGCTGTCGATTAATCACCTCCTGCTTGGATGCGTCCCAGCGTAATTTCGCCTCAAACGCCTCGCCCAATTCGCGAATTTTCTCTGCGATGGCCATCAATTCGGGTGCCAACGATGCAGTCGGCACAGACGCCGTTTTGTCCGATGCCGATGGCGCGGCCTCCGGTTGCGGCTCTAGCGCGGGCGCAGGAATGGTTTCTCCAATCACCGGTGTCGACGTGTCGGCTTGTTCCGACGCGACACAATTTGCCGCATCTTCTTTTGATTCGGCAGCCGCAGTCGGCAAGGATGCGACGTTGTCGGTTTTAGGTTCCGACGGCGTTTCTGTCACAGAAGCAACCGGTTCGTCCATTATTTCGTCCTTCATTGTGCTGTCTTTCATAAGTTATTCTTGTTGATATGAAATTGTTTTATCTTTCTTGGCCATGACCTTTGGTTGAACTCTTGTCTATCTCCATCATATTGACTGCTCGCCGTTGAAGAATCACTCGCAGCTCGGGGGTGTCTTTGGCATTTTCCTTTTTGGCGCAATGGTCGCATTTCTCGCTCTCTTTTCCATAGTGCTCACACCAGAAATCTGTGCATTTGTTCATAAGATATCCTTTCGCAAACGAAGCCAGGAAGAATGGCCACAAAGAGGCACAAGCGGCGCAAGGACTTCGGAATCAGAAATTGGCCACAAAAAACACGAAGTTTCTCCATCCACGCGAAAGTCTTCCGCGCGCCTATAGGCGCCTTGAGACGTTCCTTCGCCAAACGAATTTTTGTGTTTTTTGTGGCTAAAAACAAAAACTCCTTTTCGCGTCTTTTGTGCCTCTTTGCGGCTATTATGAACAAGGCCGTTGACTCTGCGGCTCTGCCAGAGGCATCGCCCTACCCACGGGGCGTTGGTCTTCCTTTCTGTTGTGATGTTGCTGTGGTTTTCGAATATCATTTGTTAAAATCAGGGTGTCAGGTGGGTTTGGATTAGGCTCTGGGTTTGGTGGTCGCAGACGAAAACTTCACCGTCTCCCAGACGGCTAATCTCCTCCGGTTTTATTTTGTATTCCTTTTTGCGGGTATCTGTCTGCCCATAGTTGGTATTAACCCCCCACTTGCTGCTTTGGCTTAACCCGGTGTTGCGATTATGCGAAACGTCGATCTTTTCATACTCGCCGATGAATTTTGACCACTTTTCACAGCTTATCTGCGAGCCGTGGGAAAAGAGAACGGTTTTGTCCACTTCCCCGGCAAGCGTGGTGAAGACATCGTCCCTGCCCCCAAGCAGCGAATACAGGTCTTTTGAGCAAACAATGTTATTGTGGTTTGATTTTTGGAATAATATGTTTTTCAGGGGTTCGTTGTTTGCGATGGCCACGTCATCCAGAAAAAGTGAAAACTCATATCCCCGGCTCATGGCGATGGTCAGGGAATGCACGATCAATTCCACGAGCATGGTGTTTGCCGACGAGTTCAAGTCGATGCAAAGAATCTCCTTCCTTTTGATGGCGGACAGGATGCTCTTTCCTCCCGTGGTGTTTGCATCGGGGGTGGCGATATGGCTCATCTGCGCCTTCATATCATAGAAGAACGAATCAATTTTGGCGCATTCCGATTGTCCCATCGCCAGCAGGCGGTCGAGATTGTCAGCCGCGCCAGGCGTGATGGCGCCGCTGGCGCGGGCATTATTGATTTCGTCCGCCAACTGATGAAACGGGAAACTGGCGTAATTTGAAAACCAGGGTCGCATGCCCCTGCTTGCCAAAAGCTCGTGCACGATTTGCAAGATATACCGCCCGGCGGGCTTGATGTCGTATCTCGCCCTGCATGTGTCGAGGACAACCTGGCAAATCTCCTGCAACTCAAACGATGTGAAGGCATCAAAGCATTTGCTGCTCTTGTTTGCGACGGCGCCGAAACCATTGCGAGCAATGATTTTTTCCAAGCCGCCATTCCCCAGATGAAGCACGATCATTGAGCGGCCTTGAAGGGAGCAATTTTTTATGATGCGTTCGCTGACCCCAAGCCGATCTGACACGTTGCCACCGGAGATGATCATGTTTTCGTGATACGACTCGGGCGGGAAGGCGACATCCAGCGTCATGCTTTGGTATTCCTCAAGCCCCCTGGACTGCTTGTTGTATTTGCGAATTTTGCGGTTCCTGAAGATATTGAAAATAAAATCAATGAGGAGCAACAAACATCCTCCGCCACTGTCATTTTGATTTTGGTTTGCCATTATTTATACGCATCCTTTCACAAAAAATTGATCTCGAAGACCGATTGGTTGAGGTTGTGGGATATTTCCACCGTGCCGCCGGACGGTGAAATGCCGCTGTATTGGCGTTGCGCAACAGACATTACCGTGGAAACGATGGTGTCCTTGTTTTGCACGTTCAGTAATTTTACAAGGACGGTCTTTGCGCGCCGCCTCAAGGAGTCCCCGATGATTGTTTCGAGTTCCGCGACGTTGCGAGCGGTCAGCCCATTGGCCGACATATAGTCGTTGCCAGCCGTCGTGCAGGCAGGGGCATCGGTCAGTATGGTGTGGTCTTTTCTAATGTCCGCATCGGCAAGGTTGAAGTAGTCATAGCGATTCGTTTTTCCCTTTAACGTCATGTCAAATGTGACGTCCAAATGGTATGCATGACCTTCGATAAAGACGATGTTCCAAGCATGTTCTTCCGTCGAGCCGTCAATCGGGTTTTTTGACTTGCCGTGCACCACGAGATTTTTCACTCCAAGATAATCCAATGCGAGCTTCACAAAACTGGCAATCCCTTGGCAAACGGCGGTCTGATTGAGTATCGGACCGAGAATGGAGTGCGAATAGTCCCCATCGGAATGGTCGTATCGGAAATGCTCCAGGCAATAATCGTGGACATACATTTCCTTGGCGAGATCGCTGCCTGTTTTAACTGCGTCAAACACACGCAAAAACTGCATTATCGTGTTCGTGGTTTGCCGCACAAAGCCCTGCGGATATTTGTAATCAGGCCGCATGATGCAGTTATTTCTGGCCAGGTCGCGCTCCAGATTGAATGACGACACGTAAAACAAGAGAGGGTCGTCAAGCAGGAGACACTGAAAAATCATGAGGACTTCGTTCATTGGTCTCAGCGGCAACCTCAGTTTGGGCGCGAATGCCTTCATGCCTGACGCCATGACCTCGTATGCCCTTTTCTGGCTGTCGGTCAACCGGCTGTAGTGGTAATCGCCCCTGCTGGCAGCAGGTTTGAACAGGTCACGCAATTGGAGCAGCAAATTATCAAAATTCATTTTTTGACCTCACTTTCGACAAACTCCTTGGTTTGCCCCTGAAAGGCTTGCAAAAGACAGCAGGCATCCCGTAGCCGTCAATTCGGGGCAATCTCAAAGCGCATGCGCCATCGGACGCACAAGCGAGGATGAATGCGGAAGTGAGGTTTTGCGCCTGATGGGTCATGGTTCTGGAGTGCTGGGTTGTGGGTCGGAGTTAATGAGGTGTTAAGCGAGCAAAAATGCGCATCCCCAGTCAACCGTTTTTATGCTTTTTTCGCAAAAAATCTGACGACGATAGTTTGGATGATCGAAACCCGTCGGGCACGTTTTTCTGGCATCTGACGGATGTTCCTTTGGTTTTGAGGTGGGTTTTATGGGGGAGGGGCGGGGTCATTTCATAGGGGGAACTCGTCCGCGGCGCGGGTTGGCGAGGCGTCTTTTCACCGGCTTTTTTAGGGACAACTTGGGCGCGGGCATGGGCGGCAGCTTGTCCAATATCTCTTGTTGCGCGGCTTCA